>UMLA01043251.1_pt1 | contig 12803 bp, 8 predicted proteins | sample 1966431 | NCBI WGS metagenome assembly UMLA01 (sample SAMEA4836190, study PRJEB28245) | human gut metagenome | biome: gut microbiome; material: fecal sample | place: Denmark | collected 2008 | reverse complement strand
GTTGTGATCTTTTCGATACCGCGATAAATGCCGACTCCATGTTTTTCATGAACAACGTAATCACCGATATTGATATCTGCAAAACTTCGGATCTTTTCTCCTTGTTTTTTCTTCTCTTTCTTTCGGCGCTTTTTTTCTTCTCTTCCTTTAAAAATGTCTCCTTCTGAGATTAATACCCATTTAGCTGCCGGATATTCAATTCCTGTCAGAAGCTTTCCTGCTGTGACAACGATCTGCCCTGCTTCCACTCCGTATTTCAAATCCTTATCATAGGTCACAACCAAACCATTTTCTCTCAGATCACTGCTTAAACGTTTCGCTCTTGTAACAGATGGAGAAGCAACAACGATCCTGTAGTCCTTACTCTGATATTTGGTAAGATCTTTGACTAACTGCTCAAAACTGTTGTTATAAGACTGAATGGATTTTGTATCCATAAATAAGGTTCTAGCAACTCTAAAATCATTGATCTCAGCAGATAAGATTGAATAACACAGCATCTTATGTTTCTCAATCTGATATAAAATGCTCTCGTAATCTGTTACCGTATTTGCCTGTTTAGGCAGAAGATACCCACCTTCCAGACGACTTTTCATACTCTCTGAGAATTCCAGATAAAATGCATCTGCACGTTCTCTGATATGTTTTGGTTCATCCAGATAGATCATACTTTCTTCTGGAAAATAATCTAAGATGCATTCTGTATTTTCATAAAAATATGGGAGATAACCTTCTACTCCGATCAACATATGAAGTTCCCTTAATTCCTCACGAACACGGTCCATTTCTTTTCTTAGGCGGGCTTCCTGATCATATTTTTTTTCTTTTTTAAACTTCTGTGATAACTTCTCATAATCTTCTTCCATATTTCGAAGACCATGTTCAATCCTTGGCTGGTTTAAAATGATCTCTGATGCCGGATAAATGGTCAGAGTATCGACTTCTTCGATGGATCTTTGGCTTTCTTTATCAAAACTTCGGATCGAATCAATTTCATCTCCCCATAGTTCGATACGATATGGGCTTTCCTGCGTGTATGGGAAAATATCAATGATTCCTCCTCGCACAGCAAACTCGCCTGGAGCCTCAACAAATGGTGCTTTTTCGTATCCTCTGGCAACAAATTCTTCTGCGATCGTTGCCTCTTCCAGTATCTCTCCCATTTTAAACGTCATCTTATGATTCTTGATATCACTTAATGGAACAACCTGATCCATCACAGCATCGATTATCATCACAAAGGTTCCACATTTGTCATCCACGATCTTCTTGATCGCCAGCATACGGTCTCTTGCGATTGCATTTCCATGAACATCGGCTGTATAGAATAATGGATCTTTTGCTGGAATATACTGAACCTTTTCTCCAAAGAAATGACTTGCCTCGACCCATTGTCTTGCTTTGTTCTCGTCTGGTACGATGATGATCTTAAATTGCTTTTTCTTATGATTTCCGATCAGACTGGTCAGATGCCATTTGGCTGTATCGGTGCATCCTGATACAAGAACCGGGCCACAGTAATCTTCGACCTCATCCTTTAATTGTCTGTATACCGGATCGTCTTTTAATATATTTTCTAACACTTTCTATCCCTACTTTTTCTTATTGTGGCGGTTCATCGCTTCTGTGATGTCGCCCATAACGATCAGCTGTACTGCATCGTACACTTCATCAAAACGTTCCGCAAAGATTGCCTGTTCTTCTTTTGTAAAATGTCCTAATACATAATCTGCCAGATCATATCCTTTTGGTTTCTCTCCAACACCGATCTTCACCCTTGGGAAATCCATACTTCCTAAATGACTGATGATACTTTTCAGTCCATTATGTCCCCCTGCACTTCCCTTTCTTCGGATACGCAGTCTTCCAACATCAAGGTCGATATCATCATGAATAATGATAAAATCTTCTGGCTCTAATTTATAGAAATCCATGATTGGACGAAGACTTTCCCCGCTTAAGTTCATAAATGTCTGTGGTTTCACAAGAAGGACTTTTTCTCCTCCCATATAACCAGTTCCGATCAATGCTTTGTGTTTCCCTGTATTTATACTTATGCCTTCTTTGTCTGCAATATAATCAAGGGCTTCAAATCCAATATTGTGTCTTGTGTTGTCATATTTCTTTCCCGGATTCCCCAGTCCGACGATTACTTTCATAAGATATCTCTCCTTTTTCCCTAGAATCTATAAAACTGACAAACACCCGGAAATCAATGGATTCCCGGGTTGTCTTTTTCTTTCTTTAGTTATAGTATATCCCAATTTACAATTCTCAGCAAGATTTTTTCTAGTTATAATGCCTGAAAGAATTCTCTTGTCTTATTTACCTTCTTCATCAATGTATCAAACTGTTCTGGTGTCAGTGACTGTGGTCCATCACATAATGCTTTGGCTGGATCATTATGAACTTCTACCATTAATCCATCGGCCCCAGCTGCGATCGCTGCTAATGCCATTGGCTCTACCATATCTCTGATTCCTGTTGCGTGAGATGGATCTACCATGACTGGAAGATGGGATTTCTTCTTGATCATAGGGATTGCAGAAAGATCTAATGTATTTCTCATGGCTGTTTCGTATGTTCGGATTCCTCTCTCACAAAGGATTACATTTTCATTTCCACCTGCCATAATGTATTCTGCACTCATTAACCATTCTTCGATCGTTGCTGCAAGTCCTCGCTTTAATAAGATTGGTTTGTTGATCTTTCCTAATTCTTTTAATAATTCAAAGTTCTGCATATTTCTTGCTCCAACCTGAATCAGGTCCACATCTTCGAATAATGGAAGATGACTTGCATCCATGATCTCTGTAACAACTGGAAGTCCTGTTGCTTTCTTAGCTTCTAATAATAATTCTAATCCTTCTCCATGAAGTCCCTGGAAAGAGTATGGGGAAGTTCTTGGTTTGAAAGCTCCTCCTCTTAATAATCCTGCACCAGAATTCTTCACATCGTTTGCGACTTCTGTGATCTGTTCTTTTGTCTCAATAGAACATGGTCCTGCGATCACCTGGAAGTTTCCACCACCGATCTTTACTCCGTTTACATCAACAACTGTATCGTTTGGATGGAATTTTCTGTTAGCCTTCTTGTATGGCTCCTGAATACGCTGTACATTTTCAACGATGCTGTTTGCCATGATATGACGCATATCTACAACAGATGTATCTCCCACTAATCCAAGGATTCTTGTGTTAACACCTTCGGATTCGTGGATTCCCAGTCCCTGCTCTTCCATCTCTTTCTTTAATGCGTTGATCTTTGCTTCTTCTGCCTGTTTCTTTAAAATAATAATCATGATGTTCGTCCTTTCCTGGCAAGTCGTTTCTATCTTGCTTCTCTGGTGCGGCCTTTGTTTCTTTGAGTAAAAAGAAAAGGCATGCACTCTGTTGCAAGAATGCATGCCTTAAATATTTTACTCTGTCGGTTTAAAGTGACATAAGTTTTGGCGATGATTCATTGCAACAAAAATAGTCAGGATAAAAATAATAACCCTGAAAGCTAAAGTAATAAAATGTGCAATTATTCATCTTACTTGTTGTCATCTTAGTTTCTCCTTGTTTTGATATTTTTACGATACATGAATTTTTTTTCTGTGTCAATAGATTTATAGATGTTTTTTATAAAATCCATAGACCGTATTTATGATTCATTTTATGAATTATAAAATTTAATTTTTCCGCACTGCAAGAAATGATGCGATCAATGCTGTGATCGGTACCGTTAATACAACACCAAGACTTCCAGATAATCCTTGCATGATCTCAATTCCGATCACATAAGAGTTCGCTAACTGTCTGTAGCTTAGGTCATATGCGTAATTGATCACTAATGTTGTCATTGCACCGCCCACATAAGCAAAGATCAGTGTATTCGTCATCGTTCCCATCATATCTCTTCCAACATTGATTCCTGATACAAAAAGTCGTTTCATGGACAGTGTTTTGTCTGTTTCATAAATTTCCTGAATCGTAGATGCAATGGACATACCAACGTCCATGACGGCTCCTAATGCTGAAATGATGATTCCGGCAAAAAGCAATTCTCCGATCTTTATCTTTGTATTTTGTCCGACATAGTTCAATGCTTCGATATCCGATACATTATATCCTGTGATCCCTGCTGCTTTTCCAAATGCCATCGCCGCCACTGCTGCGATCACGACTCCGATCGCCGTTCCAAGGATCGCAGACACTGTTTTGCTCGAATATCCACCAAGAAGTCCTAATGTTACGATCGTTGTCAACACTGCTACAATGATCGTCAACACGATCGGTGAAATTCCCCGATACATCATCGGGAACATGATACCAATGATACATGCAAACGCAAATACAAGGCTCAAAATAGCATGAACGCCTTTCTTCCCGCCGATCGCACATACCACTGCCGCAAAGATCAACACAAATCCATAGATCGCCATGGTACGGTCCTGACTATATACGGTAAATCCTGCATTTGTTCCACTTTTATTTACGATCACGATGATCCTTGCTCCTACTTTACAGTCAGCTCCAAATAAAGTTCCGCTTGGATTGATCGCCTGTTTTTCTTTTCCTTTGTAGGTTCCCGTTGTCATTTTGACCAGAACTTTCTGCGTTCCATAACGACTTCCGTCTTCTGCAAGATTATCTTTGATGATCTTTGTTACAACTGCTTTTTCATATTTTTGTCCTTTATAAGATGCCAATGGCGTTTTCTGAAACTGATTGCATTTGAAGATGATCCCTGCAAATAAACACACTACTATTGCGAGAATCAAGATTTTTTTCCACGATACTACTTTTTCCATAAGTTGTCTTCTTTCTATAAATCGTAGCCTTTTATTTATAAAGAAAAATCAGAGAATGCCTGTGTCCGGATCTATCATTCCGGGCGCAGGCTTTTGCTCTGTCTGATAAATTAAGTTACGACACTAATTCTTTATCATCTCTATTTGATTGTTGCTTTTTTGGCTGTGCTGTAGGCTCCATAAATACGTTTTCCATTTACTGTTTTGTAAGAACGGACTTTGACGTAATATTTTTTCCCTTTTTTCAGACCTTTGATCTTGTAAGATGTTGTTGTTTTCGCTTTTCTTACTGTCTTTTTACCTGTAAATTTCTTGTTTGTAGAATATACAACTTGATATCCTGATGCTTTCGTATTCTTTTTCCATTTGATCATTAGCTGTTTTTTGATCTTATTTACTAAAGAGATACTCTGTTTCTTTGGTGCTACAGTCACTGTAACTGTTTTGGAAATTGCTTTGTAGTCTGTAGTTGCTGCTGCTTTGACTGTGATCTTGGCAACTCCTGGTCCTTTGACTGTTACTTTTCCTGCAGCATCAACTGTTGCAACTGCTTTGTTTGATGTTGTGTAAGTGAGTTTTCCATTTGTTTTTGCATTTAATTTGAATGCTTTGGATGTTTCACTCTTCTTATAAGATGCTGTTGCTGTAATCGTCTGGTTTTTTGCCTGTACTGCTGTTGTATCATCTTTCTTTGTTGTATTTGAGTTCGCATCATCTTTTTTGGTATCTTCTGCTTTCTTCACGATCTTATATGAAGATGATCCGTCTAATACTTTTCCTGTGTCCGCATCGTATGTTGTAACTTCAAAAGAGTCATCTGTTACATTGACTACAGAATAACTTGGTGTCCATGTCTGGCTTCTCTCAGAAATGAAATCCTGTTTTGCTGTGATCAGATTGTAGAATTTAGATCCTGTTGCTGAGTTTGCTTCTAAATATACAGTTCCTTTTGGATTTACAACCGTTCCACCTTTTGTTGTATCAACGATTTCGTAGCAGTTGTTTTCTTTTGCGTAATTTGCTGTATTTTCTGTTTTTGCGAATTTATCATGTGCCTGTCCATCACTCTGTAACTGATATGTTCTGGAGTATGTATGGTCATGTCCCTGAAGTACAACATCAATATCATATTTATCCATTAATGGTGTTAACTGTGTTCTTAAAACCATTCCGTCAGAATCTGAATGATCATATCCTGATCCATAAATATCCTGATGGAACATTACAACTTTCCATTTTGCATTTGGATTTTCTTTGATCGCTTTACGCATAACATTTTCGTGAGTTGCACAGTTGTAATTGTTTGTGTCTAATACGATAAATAATGTATTTCCATATGTGTAATAATAGTCTGTTCCTGCTGCTGTCTTTCCTTCTGTATACTTTGCTGTATTTCTATATCCACTTGTATCAAATGCATTTGGATTGTTGTAATGCATCTCATACTGTGCTGATCCAGAATCGTGGTTTCCGATCGTTGTTGCTACTGGAAGAGATCTCAAAGCATCTGCTCCAAGGTAACCTGCATACTGTTTTTCATTGTTATTGTTATTTACCTGATCTCCTGCGGATGCAACAAAACTTAGATTTGGATTCTGTTTTACTGCATTATTTAATACGTTGTTCCAGTTATAACTATCATTTCTTGCTGCATAGTTATTATCTTTCATCGCATCTCCTTCAGTACTTGTCTGTCCTGAAGATGCTCCGATCTGAGGATCTCCTACATATAAGAAAGAATAATTTTTAAATGATTTTGTAGAATATTTCTGTGCATCCTGATATTTTCCGTTCTGGAATACCTGATAGTAGTAAGTTGTATTTTCTTTCAGGTCATTTACAGATGCTTTGTTTGAATAGTACTGAACACCTTCGATCGCTACTGCCTGTGTCTGTTTTCCTTCGACTTCTTTTGCATCAGACATATCTGCTTTTGTTGCGATCTTAACTTTTGGTGTTTCTTCTGTCTTGCTGTAGTATGCAAAATTAAGCTGTGATTCTGTCGCTCCTGGTGTTAGGGATACATTTTCATAGTTTGTGCTGTATTTATCCCAGTTTGCTTTCCATGTGGACCAGCTTTCTGTTTTAGAAGCAGATGCATCATTCCAATGTTCTGTCGCTGCGCTGACTGTTGATGAAAGGATTGGAGATGCCATCATAACTCCGCCTGCTAACATCATGGCTGATACAGTTGCTTTTGCTGCATATTTTTTTGCATTTCTTGCTATGTTTCTGCGAATTGTTCTCACAATAAGATCCTCCTTTGATATAGTCAATCATTCTCTGTTGTGTTTAACTATAAACTTGTGAGATTAAGAAAAGGTACATGGGAATGATAAGTTTTTGTAAAATTTTTTAATTGTATGACGGGAATGTGTCGAGTATTCATAAAAAGATAAAGAAAGATAGCGGTACGAAAAACGAATTCCATTGATGGATGTATGTTAAACGTTATCGTTTTTTAATTTTTATAGAGGTGGACAGATATTATTAATGCTAATACAGTAAAACATACACACTGTGTAGTGGTTTGAATAGACTTCATGTGTATGTGACAGAAATAACAGAAAAACAAATATTTAAAAGCATCAAGGTGGCAAAAATGCGGAGTTGCCACCTTGATGCTTTTAAATATTTGTTTTTCTTTTATTTCTGTCACATACATGCAAGACTACCTACAAAAACGTCAAAGACATTATTCACGGAATGTGATTTCTCCTGTTTTCTCGTCCATAGCATCTACGATCGCAAGAGATTCTAAGTGTGTCTGTTTTCTTAAGAAATCTCCTCCTGGCTGGAATCCTTTCTCGATCACAACTCCTGCTCCGACCAGTTCTGCTCCGGAATCTTTGACTAATTTCGCTAATCCTTCTAAGGCTTTACCGTTAGCAAGGAAATCATCGATCAGCAATACATGATCTCCTTCTCCTAAGAATTCTTTGGATACAATGATGTCGTAGACTCTTCCATGTGTGAATGATTCTACCTTTGTTGTATATACATCTCCTGCGATGTTCTTTGTCTGTGTTTTCTTTGCAAATACGACTGGTACATCAAAAATCTCTGCCACAACACATGCGATTCCGATTCCTGATGCTTCGATCGTAAGGATCTTATTGATATCTTCGCCTTCAAAACGTTTCTTAAATTCTTTACCGATCTCACGGAATAATTTTACATCCATCTGATGATTCAAAAAGCGGTCTACTTTGAGGACATTTCCTTCTTTCACGACTCCATCTTTTCGAATTCTCTCTTTTAATAATTCCATCACTTGGCCTCCACGCTCTTTTGTATTTTAAATAATATTTTAACTACTTTTTCCTCGCTTTGCAAGCATTGCTTGCATTTCTTTTGGATAATCTATATCGCAAAGTTCAGTTTCTTCCAACACCTTGAAGAATCTGGCATTTTCTATGTGTTTTTTGAGGATTTTCTTGCCACCTTGATCTTTTGTAAGCGATAACAATTCTCGTTTATATTTCTTTGAGAACCATACTGGATTCCCAAGGTTTTCTTCTGTTCTGACACAGCCAAGTTCACAAGATTCATCTGCCATAAAAGAGAGAAATCTTTCGATTGTCTCTCTTTTCATATTGGGCTGGTCTGCTACGAAAAATGTATAGAATTCTGCATCTTTCGCTGCTTTGATCCCTGCTTTGATCGACCATGAAATCCCATATTTACTTTCTGGACAAAACACTGTCGTTATTGGGTCGTATTGTGTTTGCTTCATAATTTCCTGATACTGTGTGACAACAATGATCTCAAACCCTTCATGATCTTTGCATAGATCGATCAATCGGTCCAATCCATAACGATACATTGGCTTGGTTCCGATCATTTGCAATAATTTATTCTCCTGACCGAAACGTTTGCTGTTTCCTGATGCAAGATAAATGACCGCTGCTTTTATTTTATCCATGTTATATTATTCTTTCTCCAATAATCCCATAACGATCTTTTCACTGGTGATCGGCAATTCTCGGATCCATAATCCGGTTGCATTAAATACGGCATGGGCTAATGCTGGAGATGGTGTGTTGATAACGATCTCTCCAATGGATTTTGCTCCAAATGGTCCTGTTGGCTCATAACTGCTCTCAAATTCTACACGAAGCTTTCCAACATCGACTCTTGCTGGAACTTTATACTGCATGAAAGAATTTTGTTTTACATATCCATTTGGTGTGTAATCAACACCCTCATACAATGCCATTCCGATTCCCTGACCGAGACCGCCTTCTACCTGAACTCTTGCAAGATTTGGATTGACTGGTGTTCCACAATCTACGACCGCAACATAATCTAAGATTTCAATATGTCCTGTCTCTTTATCAAGCTCAATCTCAACCATTCCTACCATAAATGGTGGTGGGGATACTGGAGAACTGTTTGTCTCTGTCACCTGGAAAGTTTCATTATTGTTGCACATAGATGCTGTTGCGATGTCCACTAATGAAACTTCTTTGCCGCTCTCTGCATCTCTGACTTTCTTTCCGTCAAATTCCAGAGTATCTATATCTGCAGCTTTCATCATCTCAGCTGCTTTATTGAAAATATGTCCCTTTAATTTTTCGCAGGCACGTTCCACTGCTTTTCCTGTGACGTAGGTAGAACTTGATGCGTAAGATCCAGAATCGTATGGTGATGTATCTGTATCTGCTCCGCTGACCATGATATCATCAATAGAACATTCCAGACATTCTGCCGCCATCTGGGCCAAGATCGTATCACATCCAGTTCCCATATCCGCTGCTGCAATAGAAAGTGTATACAATCCATCGTCATTTAATTTGATCGTTGCAGAACCAACGTCAACGCCAGAAATACCAGAACCCTGCATCGCCATTGACAGTCCGACACTTCGAACTTTTCCATTTCCCATATCTTTGCATGGATATTTTTCATCCCATTTGATCATCTCTTTTGCACGGGCAAGGCATCGATCCAAAGCACAGCTGTTTGCTGTTTCTCCATAATATGCTGGCATCACATCGCCTTCACGGACCATATTCATCTCACGGATCTTCGTTGGGTCCATTCCTATCTTAGCTGCAAGTTCACTGACTGCTGATTCCAGCGCAAACACACCCTGTGTCGCACCATATCCACGATAAGCCCCAGCTGACATACGATTTGTATACACAACATCATATGCAAAACGATGTGCTTCCAGGTCTCGATATAACGGAATTGATTTATGCCCAGATAACCCTACCGTTGTTGGACCATGTTCTCCATAGGCTCCTGTATTGGATAATGTATAAACATCGATCGCACGGATCTTTCCATTCTTGTTTGCTCCGACACGAACTGTTACCTGCATCTCATGTCTTGGTGAAGATGCGATCTGAGACTCTTCTCTTGAAAAAATAATCTTGGATGGTTTCTTTGTCATCCATGTGACAAATGCTGGATATACTTCGGAGATAGAACTCTGTTTTGCTCCAAATCCTCCACCAATTCTTGGTTTTGATACACGAATCTTTGATTTTGGAATGCATAATGCATTGGATAAGATCCTTCGTACATGGAATACGATCTGTGTAGAACTAACAACGTTCAATCTTCCATATTCATCAATAAAACAATAAGTTCTGAATGTCTCCATCATTGCCTGCTGATTTGCTTTTGTATGATATGTATGTTCTACAACCACGTCGCAATCTGCTAATACCGCATCGACATCTCCTTCGTGTGTTTCTTCTGTTGCACACAAGTTTTTCTTATTATCTGCACCAATATTACATAATGCTTTCCAGTTATCTTCTGGATGCACTAGCGGTGTATCTTTATCCATTGCCTTACGTGGATCTAAGTTTGCTGGCAGTACTTCGTATTCCACACGTAACATCTTGATCGCCTGATCAACGCACTTTTCATTCTCCCCAGCAACGATTGCAACGGGATCTCCAACATAACGGACATGCTGATCCAGAATCTGTCTGTCATATGGGCTTAATTCCGGATATGTCTGTCCTGCCATCGTAAAACGTTCCTGTGGCACATCTTCCCATGTATAAATCGCCTCAATCCCTGGCACTTTCATAGCAAACTGAGTGTTGATCGATTTGATCATTGCGTTCGCATATGGACTTCGAAGTAATTTCACGATCAGACATTCTTTTGGTGCCTTATCGTTTGTAAATACAGGTTTCCCTGTCACAAGTGCCATAGCGTCTTTTTTCATGATCGGCTGGTTAACTACTTTCATTCGGCACCTCCATCTTTATTTTTCTTATATTCCAAAAAGTCTAAGATTCCTCGAAGCTGTCCTTCATATCCAGAACATCTGCAAAGATTCCCCGCAAGGTATTCTTTGATCTCTTCTTCACTCGGATCTGGAATCTCTCTAAATAATGCAATCGCATTCATGATCATTCCTGGGTTACAAAATCCGCACTGTTCAGCCCCTTGGTTCGCAATAAAAGCTCCAAACTCAGCTGCTTCTTCCTGCAATCCTTCTAAGGTATCGATCTTGTGTCCATCAACTCTTGCTGCAAGAATGGAACATGATAAGATTGGCTGGTCATCCATAAATACCGTACATAATCCGCAATTTGATGTCTCGCATCCACGTTTCACACTGTAACAACCAAGATCTCTGACGAGATCGATCAGGAGAGTGTCTGCATCAATCTGTGGGGTTACTTTCTTTCCATTTAATGTAAATGTAATCTCCATGTTTATTTTTCTCTCCTTTCTTCTAACTGTTCAAAGCCTCTTCTTAATAAGACTTTTGATAACTGTTCACGGTAAGCAGCACTTCCTCTCATGTTGCTTCCAAAATTCATCTGACCTGTCACTTCATCTGCGAGTTTTTTTCTTCCTTCATCATCTTTGATCTGTTCCATCCACTGATCTGATAATCTGACTCTCCAAGCTCTGGATGGTCTTGCACCGACAACCGCATATGCCTCTTTCTCACCTAATGAAACAGCGCAGGTCAAAACTGGAAAATCTGTCTTTGTATTTCTATGAGAAAGATAAACACTTTCCTGCGGATGCTTCTTAATGATCAGACGCACTAAAATATCATTTGGATATTTATTGGCTGCAAATTGATCTAATGGAATGATTCCTTCATGATGTAACTCCACATAACTGTCAAACGCCAAAAAACAGCTTAATACATCAGAAAAACCGAACTTTCCAAAAATACTTCCACCTACTGTCGCAAGATTACGGAACTGCACTCCGACAATGTGTGTCACACTTTCTTTTACCGCTCCCTGACTCCATGTATTTAATCCTTCATGAAGTTCGATCTGTCTTAGTGTTACCATTGCTCCGATTGAAAATTCCTCATCATTTTCTTCGATCTGATCAAGTCCAAGACCCGACAGATCAATTGCTTTTTGTACATTTCTTGTGACCATCTTAAGCCACAACATGCCACCGATCACGCAGTTGGTCTTCTTCTGATTCAGCTCATAAGCTTGCTCAAGACTTTCTGCTTTGACGTATTCCTTGATCTTTAACATCTTATTTCTCCTTTAATTTTTTAAAATATCCCTTGTTTATACATTCTTTCACATTCTACAGAGCAACACAGGCAATTGGCAAAAAAAAGAGTACTTTCTGAGAAAGTACTCCTTCAGGTATCGTCCTATAATCCCCAGTATTCTCCATAGGTATCTTTGATGTTCTGTACATCGCTGTCTGTAATTCCATCAATCGTACTCTTAACAAACTGGTAAGTTCTTGGTCTCTTTGATCTTAATGCGGATGGATGCTCCTTATAATCCTTGTAAGATTCTGCAAAATACTCAGATGCTGATTTGATCGCATATGCTTTGTTATATCCATCATATTTATCCTTCTCAGCATTGTAAATTGACTTCCATTCACTCGTTCCAACTTTATCTCCTGCAAGGAAATTAGCAAAATGTCCTAATTCGTGAAGTAATACAGAAGATCTCGCACTCTGAAGTGCGATCTTATGGCTCTTAACGCTAAATACACCTGTCGCTTCCGCATTTTTATCAATCACCATCTTAAACTT
>UMLA01004096.1_pt1 | contig 12880 bp, 10 predicted proteins | sample 1966431 | NCBI WGS metagenome assembly UMLA01 (sample SAMEA4836190, study PRJEB28245) | human gut metagenome | biome: gut microbiome; material: fecal sample | place: Denmark | collected 2008 | reverse complement strand
CGCAGTGGCTTGGCTGCGCTGGCGAACGTAGCTTCCGACGGTATGGTGTAGTCGGGAACCCGGGCGTTGGTAAACTTATAAACGGTTTTCGGCATCTCGATGACTGCCAATGATAGTTCGTGTGCCATGACGAAATTGAGCCGGAGTGTGCCATTGTCCAACGTGGGTGTGCAAGAGGCTGTCATCAGGTCGGAAGCGGTGTAATCGGCATACGAGCTTTGGTCGGTCTTAACCGGCCAATTATTCATAATCGGCATAAAGAAGCTCTCTAGTGGATATTCAATGGCGTGCTTTAACAGATTACTTATTACCGTATTGTCCAAGTCCGATCTGTAAGGGTAATAGAGGTAGTATACCTCATCCTGCAGCCCTCCCGCAAGCGTCGTGCCAGCTTCGGGCTTCCAAACGAGGCTCCCCGTGGCGGCATCTCTCTCGGCGGTCAGCTTCACGTTTGAATAAATCATCTTCTTATCCTGATATGAGCCGCGCACCACGAAGAGACCGCAGGCATCGCCTTCGGTAAACTCGGTGGTGTAGCCGTTCTCTACGGCACGAGTAGTTTTATCCTCAGCCGACGCATAGCCTCCATCGGTAACGGAGATGGTGAGTTGTTGTGCCTTGTCTTGTGCGGCAGGGAACTCTTCTTGCGTGCATGAGGCTGCAAGCAGCATAAGCAATGCGGCTTGCAAGAGGTGGTATATGTTTTGTATCTTCATATTTATGTTCTTAATGGATTAAATTGATTAGAAGGCAAGGACGGGGCGCACGTGGCAATCATCGTTTTCCTTTGCGACCGACGAGCAAATTATATTATCTTCTCCGTTTTCTCCGTTGTATGATGACCACGTCTTTACTCTGAATGAGTTGAACTCCGAAGACGATAGGATAAAGTTTTGGTTTCCAAATACGTTCTTGTTTTCATCAGCGATATATGTCATCCAACGATTTATGGCAGCGGAAATTTTACTTTGACTTGACCAAGAGTTTTGGTTGAGCGACGAGGTTTGCTGATCTTTGTCAGCCAAAGCCGTAACGCAGCCCAGGTTCTGAAAGATGTCCCACAACTGGCCCACAGAAGGAAGATACCAGCCTGTCGTGGTTGTGGGAACCGGGAAGGTCGTGTTGTAGCCGTCAGCGCCCTTGAATGCGGGATAGTTATCGAAACTGCCGTGAGAGCTTCGGATATGCTCGCAGTTTCCGTAGCCACTGATGTCGTTATAGCTATCGGCTATCGTTGCGCATTGCTTCGGAAACTCGCCTATATTCCATGCTGTACTCCATTTCTGATTTGTCGCGGCATTCTTCAAGGCCATTACCAGCCCGTGTACCTTATCTTCACCGCCCAACTTCTCTTTTTCCTTTGCACCGATACGGCTCTTGTCTGTTTGGAACACGATGCCGACAACGGTCCTGCTTGCACCGGTTGTAGGGTTAGTCAGCACGGGGGCTGGTTTTGGGTCTGCTATCACCACGTTGCCGTCGTCATAGCGTTTGCGCAGGCCGCCATCGCTCCACGTTCCGTCGGAGTAAAAGTAGTCTCCTATCTTCAGTTCGTCTGCCTTGAAAAGCTGCACCTGTTTTGAGGTGATGTTCTCCTCACCGCCATCGCCCCACGTTGCACCCGTCACCGCCTTAACGTCTATTCCGTTGGCTTTCACGGTGATGGCGTAGGCATACCGCTTGCCACCGAAAAAGTCAAATTTGCCGGCAGCTTCTGTGTCGGGAGTATAGGTAAAGGCGTTGCTGCCTATGCTTATTCGGACGAGCGGCTTGCCTGTCATGTCCTGCGGCGGCACCAAAGCCTCATATTTCTTCGTTGCGGCATCGTAATAAGGTTTTATCTCGCCGTCCGATTGGTCACCAGGTGATACCAGTCCGGCGGTTGAGTGGGTTATCGGGTCTCCGAAAATGGTGATGGTTGCATCTTTCAGTTCCTCTTCCGTAATGCCTTCGCCTGCCGTGAGCGTCACTTCGATTTTAGCCATGCGGTGTAGGAAACGGAGTGTTACGGCTTGGTCATAACGCCCCATGGCACTGGCGTACATGACATCGAAAGCGGCATACCCCTTGGTTTGGTCGGAAATATCCGTTTCTACTTCCAAGTCCGGTGTCCATGCCGAGATGCGAGCTTCGGCGGTGTTCTTCCAGTAGATTGCGTTTTCGGCATCCTTCGAGGTTGCATTGCCCGATGCGTCCATCACGTATGTTTTGCTACCAAACACGCCTTCCATCGCCACTCTAATCTCTTCTCCGCCCGTCCATGCGTCTTTACCTCCGGAGCGTGTCTGCGGTTGTTCCACCTCCGCTATCAGTTGCAGCGGATACTTGCCGTCGGGAAAAGAATTGATACTTTCTATATTCTCATTGTTGCACGAGGAGAGCAGTCCGCCTATGAACATCATAACCGACAGCCAGCCACCGATGTGCGGCCATTGCCTTCTCTCTATGTTTTTTATTCTTTTCATACCTTCTTTATTTGTTTGGTTTTCAGGATACACACTACATTGTTGCATCGCCAGAATGACTGCCACCGTCGTTCCAGTTTGCTATGGTGCTTCCGCTTATGGTCAGCCCCGTTTTCTTCACCGTGATGGTGTATGTGTATGAGTAGCCAGCCTCTAATGCTGGTTTTATAAGGTCTTTATTAGAGTAAGTCTGATTCTCTCCATCGTCTGGAGTAATGTCTAAACTCAGGAAGTCGGTTAGCGTCTGCGGCAGCAAAATCATGGTGAGGGTCATTACGCCCGTGTTGACGTTGTAGTCTGTAACGCATTTGTATTTAACAGTGTTTGTAGTGGGTGTGGGATAAGTTGATTCTATCAGCATCCAGTCGTTCACTACAGAACCCGTGGCTGAGGCTGTTCCTGTCAATATGTCGAACGTACCTTCATGAATCAGTCCGCCCAACTTGTAGTTTGCGAATCGCAATACGCTTGGGTCGGTGAAACCGTCGGCAGCCGATACCTGCACCTTTAGGATAAGGCGTGCCATCTTATGCTTGAAAGAGCAATCGCTGCCGCCTGCGGCTGTGTTGTCTGTGAAGCTGATTAGTGGGCTGCTCTTACTTCCCATGGCACCTGTGGCATAGATGTAGTCTATGTCTTCCTGTTTCTCTACCGTATGTTGGTTCTCGGTGTTTACCGTGATTTTCCCTTTGTTGCCGGGTAGGGAAGAAGCGTGACTTGTTTCATAAGGTGCATATGCGGCGAAGGTAAACTGGCGTGAGGCATCTTCGAAGAAAATGCCATTTCCATCTGTTGCCGGAGTGAAGTCGGCAGATGTTCCTGTGCTTGCGGTCTGGTATTCCACGTTTTTGTACTTTTGTCCCATGGTTGTGTTTGCATCAACCGCCATCACGCCTATATGGTCGGCGTTCCATTTGTTATCCACAGCGCGTGTTTTAGGTCCGCTCACGCCTGCCGTGATTCGTGCTTCTACAGGATTGTTCTGTACCTCGTTCTCTTGTGTACACGCAGCCAATAGAGCTGCTGCTATTGCAATAATGAAAAATTTCATGTTCATAGTCATAATATTATTTTTTGTGGGTTAAAATCTTAATTGTCAGTTAGCATCTCCAGCACCGCCATCTACCTCGTTCCAGCCAGTGATGGTTGCGCCCGTCACCGTTGCCTCTACCGGTAGAAGCAGATTACCCTTTAGCTTAATCGGTTCGGCTTCGTTATTGAAGTTCTTCATAGACTCTGTAACGTCGCTCACTATCTGCTGCGTGTCGCCGTTGTTGAAAGTGATGTCAACCGTCAGTGTCTGTGCTTCAGTAGTTACAATGCCTAGCAGACGGAAAAATAATGTGAACTTGTTGCCGTCTTGTCTGAAAGTGTTTGTTACTTGTGCCGCTGCGCTCCGTTCGCCAGTAGCCATGTCTGCTACCGAAGCCACGCCAGAGAGCGTTGCCGTAGCCGACTGTACACGGCTGTAGTCGCCTTCGGTGGCGGTTAGTTCCAGATTGAGTCTGCGTATCAATTGTTTCATCCGTGCTGTTACGCGTAGCGTGTCATCAGCCACTACATTGATGTCTTGTACCGAGGCGAACAGATAACCCGGCATGGGGTTGATATGCTTGGCAGACGTGGCGTTAACCGAGGCGGTATTGTTGGCAATGGTAACTTGGTCTGGTTTGTTGTATGCAGCTAAAGTGTATTTGCCGGCCGACAGGAGTCGGTTTAAGACGTTGGTTTCTCCGCTCACCTCCTGCTCTTGTCCGTCTATACTCAGGATGTATGTTTGCGGAATGTCGGCATCGCTGTTTCTGTCGCTCCAATCTGCGGTTACTACTACCGCTCCACTGTCGGGATGCGGAGTATTATAAAGTTCGTCTTTCACGCAAGACGCTAATGATATGGCGGCCAGACCAGCCGTATATGTTATGAATATATGTCGGTTACTTTTCATTCTGTTTCCTCCCTTATTTAAAGATGTTCCATACTAGTGACACACCTAGGTGGTTCACTCCCCAGTAATTCTTGTTTTCGCTTCCACGGCGAACGCGCACTTTGTCTATGACCACGTACTTTTCATAATCGATATTGGTACACCCTACGCCAATGGAGAAGTCGAGCGATATGGCGCGGTTCAACTTAAGCATGTAACCGCCGGTTAGTCCTCCGCCCATCAGGTCGCCCTGCTTGCCTGTATCAGAGAGTTTGTAATTGAACTGCCCAGTCTTGAACATGGCACCTAGGTAGCCGCGCTTCTGCTCACCTATATAATAACGGAGTTCGGGTGTCACTTCCCAGAGGGCGTATTTCCTGTCTTTGTCATTCCACGACCATGAAGTCCACGAGCCGTTAACGGATATACCCCATGACGGACTGATGCGCCACTCTATACCGATGTCGGGCGTGAGTGTTGCCCAGCGCAATAGGTTGGCACGCAAAGCTAATTTAGAAGTTGTAGGTGATAAGGGCCGTACAGATTCATACGAGTTTTCCTGATTTGTAGATGCTTTTGTTTCTACCGTGTGTTGTACTGTTTCTGCAACATTGTCGTTTTTGGGTTGTTGCTGTTCTTCTTCTTTTCCATAACCGGTCACGTTTTCCTTCGGCAGTATGATACGCACTGTTACGAAGTCGCCATCCGAAGTGTGGTTGTGGGTGATGAAGCTGTTTTCATGCAGATCTTTTCGGATAATCAATTCAGACTTTACACGGTTGGAGCGTGTAGTTGCGATGTTTAGACTTACTTTCTCCGTCTTGCCTGAATTACAGTATCCGTCAACATAAAGAGGTAACCGCCCGTTCATGATATCCGTTTTGTTACTCTCTATGTACTCTAATAGGCGTGTAAGTTCACTGGCATTGTTTTTCCATGGCACATAGAACATATCATTCTGCGGCACGAAGCGGAAAGTGTAGACAGTGTCTGTTTTCTGCTGCGCAAAGGCAGGGAAAACTGCCGTTGCCATGCACAAAAACAAGGTTGGGAATAGAATTCTTTTACTCATTTTCTGTATGCTGTTTTTGATTTCCAATTAGTAACTCTGCATACAAAATAAGTAAAGAGATTAAAATTCAGTCCGATTCTTGCTTTAAAAATTGCCTCAATTGTCAGAATCGCACATCTTTGTGTTTTTGCGTATTTTAGTTTTGTGTTTTAGACTGTTTTTTGTTGTTTAGGCTATTTCTTTATCGGTAACATATCATGTTATTTCGCCTCTGTTTTCTTCCATTTTACAGGGGTACATCCTGCGTTTTCTTTAAACATTCTTATAAAATGGCTTGGCGACAAAAAACCAGATTTCTCGGAGATGTCGGCAACCGTCAGTCTCGGATTTTGCGCAAGCAGACGTTTGGCATATTCTATGCGAAGCCCGGTAATCCAATCGCGGAACGACATTTCGTACTTGGTTTTGATATATTCTGACAGGTAGGTACGGTTGGTTTGAAGTTTGTCTGAAAGTTCTTTTATGGTAAGACCAGGCCGGATATAACCGTCCGTATCAATCCAGCCTTTGATTTTTTTCTCTATTTCGGCGTGGTAGAACGGAGTTTCCTGCTTTTGTTCCTGTTTCTGGTTTGTGGTGCCACACAGATTTTCATCTTCAGAAGTAATACCATCTTCCATAGCGCTTTCTACTTGTTCGTAAAACAACAGATAGTTAAGATAGCATAGGAAGAGATAAATGTAAAACGGTACCGACGACAGAATCCAGATATAAATGTATTCATCGGGCAAGAATGTCAGCAGTCCGCATCCTACTCCGAATATTACAGCCCAGTAGGTGAATATGGAGAGCCATTTAATATATGCACCGATATCGTCTGCATGGGTATCATTGAAAATGCGGATTACCTTGTGATATGTTTTGAGAAGTCTATGGGTAAGATACAACCCATAGATAACCAACCATGTAGCCAAGGCGAACATTGCTATTGTATGTAAAATACCTTTTGGTAGCAACAGAACAATGCCGGAAAGGATGGAAAACAGTATCCATAGACAGATATGCGTCCGTAACCTACGTTTGGTGATATAAAAGTGGTCGAGTAGGGTGGTGAGGGCGGAACTGAATAGCCAATAGCATAGGAAATAGGTAGACAGGTTCATCAGGATGGCGGCATTGGCATTCTTGAACCTTATCCCAAAGAAGAAATGTACCGAATAGTTGGCTGCAAGTAATAATATTGCTACTCCCATAATTCGCCGTGAACGCAGATAATTTTCAAAAATGGACTTCTCCGGAGTTTTGGCAAATAAGAAATAAAACCCGAAGAACGACATCAACGGCAGCGCAATACAAAGTGAAAAATTGTATATAGATGGTTCCATTGTGTATAATGCTTATGATTCGTTATACAAATGTATGAAAATATCGATGAAACAGATTGTTTTTAGTTTTCTTTTTAATAAAACATAAGTGTAAGCTTACTGATAAGCTAAAGGCTACTTCTGTCTGTACTCTCGTTTCTTCCAGAAATTGAATCCCAGATATAGGCGTAGGCTTCCAAATGAATTGGTCATCGACATCGACTTTTTGCGATAGTCGAACGTGTTCAGCACAAAGATAACTCCGGCATAGTATTTTCCGGTATTCCACGTCATTGCGGCACGGGTTATCACATCGAAGTTTACATTCTTCATCCAGTTGAACATATCGTTGTTTTCGTTGGGATTTACTATGTCGCCGTCAAGCTTGGCTCTTTTATAGGCAAGCGCAGGCATTACAGATAAGTTTAACAGGCAGTTCTTGGCGAATACCCAGTTATAGCCGTAGCCGAAACTGATGTTGTAGTCGTCGTACTTCAGGTTATTGAACTGCAGCGAAGGACGAATTTGCGGCTGCATTGCTTCGGGCAAAAGAGTATAGTCGAACGAGATGTTGTGATGCGAATAAGACATGCCCGCCATGAACGATCCGCAGCTTTTTTTCTGATTGGTAGACTGGCTGTACGCCGCTGGATAAGAGAAGCGTTTGTTATTGAATATCCAATATGTGTTGAGGCCAAGCATCTTGGTATGAAGTCCGTTGAACGTCTGGCCTATGAGGTCGTCGGGCAGATTGAATCCGGAGTACGATTTTATCTTGAAGTCGTGCCCCGAAACCCGGTAGAACAAGTCGACACCGAAGCGTGCACTATACAAATTGAACACATATTCTTTTTTAGAAGAGCTGCTTGTTTTTTTTCGGAGCAACTCTGGTATGCTGGCCGATACGCCTAAGAAAATCCATCGCCACCCGAAGTATACACCTATTTTGGGTGTTGGTTCGGGGGCGAGTGATATAGTTTGTCTACCGTTGGCACGCTGAGCGCCCAGTCGGTATCTTTCTTGCCAAAAACTCTGCTCAACCATGAAGGTGAGGTTGTAATGATTTGGCTCTATGTAAGCAGAGTCGGTAGTATTCAGTGCTTTCCCTAACTTTTCCATTGCTACCTTTGTTTCTTTGGTAAGACGGTTGTTCTCTTGCGCTGCGCCTTGCTGTGGCAGCGTAAGAAAGAGTATGCCAAGAAATAGAGTTACAATGTATTTATTCATAATATAAAGATAGAGAAAACGATAGGCCGAGGTCTGTTTATAGCTTGTTCAGGATGCGGTCCATCACCCAGTTGGTAGGTGTGGCACTTATTCCGTCGCATGTGCAGATGGTTTTACCCTGCAAGTGCTCTACCACAGCCTTAATGAGCGGCAGCTGCACGTATGGAGGGTTTTCGGGCAATATCTCTTCGCGTCCGCGCTCAGTGTGCAGAGCTATCGGGTCGTAGGTGAAGATAGAGAAACAAATCATACCCTTATCGCCGATTATTTCGATACGGTCTTCCTTAGCCGACTCGTGCGCTACGAAGCACCATGAACCAGAGCCGGGCAGTCCGGTCTCGAATTTGAAGCAAGCGCTGATGGTATCTTCCGCTTCGTATAGTCCGCCACGGTTGCTCTTGTATCCTTCGGCTTCGAGTATGCAGCCGAACATCTCCTGAAGCAAGTCGAGCTGATGAGGCGCGAGGTCGTAGAAATAACCGCCTCCGGCTATATCGGGCTGCACACGCCAAGGCAAGTTCTTGCTGTTATAGTCGAGCGCACGCGGTGGTTGCGCAAAACGAATCTGAATGTTGATAACGTTTCCTATCTCTCCCTCTTCTACCAGCTGGCGTACCTTCTGGAAGTAGGGCAGATAGCGGCGGTAGTAAGCCACGAAACAAGGAATGCCTGTTTCTTTAGAAATACGGTTAATGCGGGCGCAGTCTTCATAGCTTGCTGCCATAGGCTTTTCTATGTACACCGGCTTTCCGGCTTTCATGGCCATGATGGCGAATGTGGCGTGCGATGAAGGCGGAGTGGCGATATAGATGGCGTTAACGTCTTCGTCGCCTATCAGTTCTTGCGCATCGGTATACCAGCGCGGAATGTTATGGCGTATGGCGTACGATTTTACTTTCTCTTCGTCTCGGCTCATTACGGCAACTACTTTAGAGCCTTCTATCATATTGAAAGCCGGACCGCTTTTCTTCTCGGTCACTTCTCCGCAACCGATGAATCCCCAGCGTACTTTATCTAATTTTATCATAGCAGACTGATGTGTTTTTATGGAATGTATTTATTCTTTATCGTTTTATACTCCTTTGTATGGATGTAGTCATCGAGCCATACGTTCAGAGTATCGAGCAACTCGGTAGACTGTTTGCTTACGCCCCATGCGTAGAGTTGTGTAAATCCTATATCTATGCTGATATCCAGATCAGGGAAATTCTTCAAGGCTGTACGCGCTATGGTCTCGTCGCACACGGCATAGTCGATGTCTTTTCCTGCCACCATAGCCAATAGTTGCTCAGGTCCGTATTTCTCAACTTCTTCTACGTAGATGGTATCGGCTATTTCGTTCATCAGGTTATGTATGCGCAGCAGTGCGGGCGAGTTCTTTACCACATACAGACGCTTGCCTGCCAGTTGCAGCTGGTTGCTTATGAACGAGCTGTCGGCATCGTCAGCCTTTTTGCGCTGCACCAATACCTGCTTGGCGTGCAGCAACGGATGCGTAAAGAGCAGTGTGTCACTGGTGCGGCTGGTGATGGGCGTGCTTACAGCCAATATATCGTAGCGTCCGTTGGCAATGCCTGTAAGTCGTTCGCTGAAATTCATTTCGGGCACTACCTGCAGTTTCAGGTTCTTGCTCTGCGCGAACTCACGCAATATTTCATAGTCGAATCCGGATAGCGTGGTGTCTTGGTCTACGTGGTAGCTCACGGCGTTATATTCCGTTACCGCCCTCAGTACCCCGCTGCTTATTATTTCCTTGTATTGGCGTGGGGTTCCGTTGTAGCTTTCTTTGGGTGTGCTATTCAACCATATCAGTCCGATAGCGATGGCCAAAGCAATAAGAACGTATCGCAATCCTTTCTTTTTCATTGTATCGATGATAAATGTATTAGTCGAAGAAGTTCCATGACAAGCCTATCTTCAGTGTGCGCGGGTTCAACGGGTAGTGCGGCACCAGGAAGTAGCTCTTTTCGCCTTGTCCCTGCAAGATGTTGTACATCTCTACGAAGAGACGAGTACGTTTCAGGTGGATATTTACGTATCCGTTTATCAGCGGATATGCTCCCAACTTATACTTCGTAGCTTCGTTCTGCAGATAGAACTGTCCGATAGCGGGCGCATAATCGGGCGCATAGTATTGCGTGAAGTAGCGCACGTCGGCTCCCAATTCTACCTTCAGTACTTTCTTTGCAAGTCCGAAACGGATGTACAGGTTATGATAGAGGTTCAGCTCCGGAAGCGGAAGAACATTCTGGTTGCTCGACTTCTGATAAGTAATCTCGTTATCGAGATGCAAGATGCCCAACTTGAAGTCCTGACGGAGGCTTGCGCTGAATATCTGTATGTTATCTGAACACTGCGCCACTTTCACATCGTTAAGATAAGAAACCGCAGTTCCCGATTCTGATGAAGTAGTCTGTTTTACAGAGGTATTGTCCAGATAAGTGTAGTTCTTGATATTCTCTACACCCACTTTAAGCTGAGTCTTCCATCGGTCTATGCTCAACTTACCTTCTATGCGAGTACGCATAATCTTAGATAAGTCGTCATTATCCCACCAATAATGCTTTGAGTGGAAATGACGGAAGAAGAAAGTTGGGTGAAGGTTCTTTACATACGCATTGGCTTCCAAGCGAACGGTATCATTAAACAACTTGAAGTTGAGGTTACCGTTTCCTTCCAGAGTAAACTGTCCTACATCTTCGCCCGCTATGGCTACCTCGCCAGTAGCGTTATAGTGCAGCGTACGTCCTTGCTCCTTAATGAGCTGTCCGCCTACGGTGATGGTATTCTCTGTGTACTTGGTAGGAATACGCTGTCCCGGCGTTCCGGTAATAGTATCCGTCATGGTATACTGTCTGTACTCGTGCGAAGCGAATGCAGTAAGTCCCGCTTTAGCCCATTTGTTGAAGCCCTCTCTCAGCTGAATACCCACAGTGTTTTTGATAGAGGTCTGTTTTGTCTCGTCAAACTGAATGTCGGTTAGATAGTTGTTATTGAAATACTTCTTGTTTTGCGCCTCGTCTTTCGAGATATACTCACGTTTATTCAGGTCCATTTTTACGGTATGCATAAAGCTGGTAACCGGAACGAATATCTCCGTGTTGACGGTATCTTTCTCATCGGGGTTCTCACGATAGAAACCTAAGTTATAGCGGTGAGTCAAGAACGCGTGATAACCTCTGTTGTGATTCCAGATGTTAGAAAGATTCACCGGTATTTCGCCATTGCTATACGTACGTCCCCCCTGCGCCATGTCTAATGGAGCGGTGATGTAGCGGTCGTCGGTAATACCACCGTTCTCTGCCACCTTCAGGTTATCGTTTATAAAGCTGAAATGAGCGTTGTATTTATCTCCTAAATGATAGAAGAAGAGGTTGCCGTTGAACATGGCGGTAGACTGATTCTGATAAATACCACGTCCGTAAATATAGTCTATGTTGAATCCGAAGCCTGTTCTCTTATTGGCGTTCATAGCCAGATAAGCTTTGAAACGCTCTTCACCATATCGGCTGCTGCCGTGTTTAAAGTAGCTCAGGTTGGTGAAAGGCGATTTGGTATTGGTATATACCACATTATCAGGATGCATTACCGCATAGTCGTACGGATCGAGAAAAAAGAACGTGCTGGTTTCTTTTCTGTCGAAGAAGATATGCGAAAGGCGCGGAGCACCCAAGTTGCCAAGATACGAATAGTGACCCAGCAAGCCTCCGGTGTCATTAGTGTTCTGGAAGTTATGCTGAAGCGTATCCACCGGAATCTCCGTAATGTTTCCGAAGCGTTGGTCTATCACCCACGAGCTTAGTCCGATGGGGATAGTGCTCGCATCGTTTACGGCGGATGAGTCGACAGGGTTTCCATAACGGTCGTAACGGTCGGCATCCATACCCGAAGCCGAGTTTCCGTATCGGTTAGTCAGTGAATTCTGAGCGTTCACTGTACAGCATATCATTATTAGCGTAGCTATAAAAAGAATTCGTTTCATAATGTCGCAAAGATACAACTTTATGCCGAAAGCTTAACCGTTACAAAATATAAAAGTAAAAAGGCTGGAATGTTTTATAAAAGAATTATCGTCTTTTATAGTAACATTCCAGCCTTTAGCTGCTTTATTTATCAGAAAATAACGCTATCAATCCATTTTCTTGATGATGTCCATACCAATGCGGATGGCTTCTTCGTTCATCGGAATCAAGTTGTGATGACGCTCGGGCAGTGTCTTGCGGAGCGCTTTCACTACACTTTCTATCGACACGATGGGGCGAATCTTAAGCAGTCCACCCAATACAATCATGTTGAATGTCTTTGCCATCTTGCGTTCGTTGGCCTCATCCATCGCATCAATGCGGTACACGTGAATGTCTTTACGTGTGGGAGGTTCAATGATACCATATCCGTCGTATATCAGCACTCCGCCCGGTTTTACCTTATCTTCGAACTTGGCCAGTGAAGGCTGGTTAAGGATAATGGCCGTATCATATTTGCTCAAGATAGGAGAGGAGATACGTGTATCGCTTACTATCACGGTGACATTGGCAGTACCGCCACGCTGTTCGGGACCGTAAGCAGGCATCCATGTTACTTCCTTGCCTTCCATCAGTCCGGAGTAGGCAAGAATCTTTCCCATCGACAATACGCCTTGTCCGCCGAATCCGGCTATAATTATTTCTTCTTTCATATCGTATCCGTTTACTAAGTCGATAAATTATTTTATATCCGTAGTGTCTTTCATATCGCCCAGCGGGTAGAACGGGAACATGTGTTCTTCCATCCATTTGTTGGCTGCTTCGGGCGACATCTTCCAGCCCGAGTTACATGTAGACACTATTTCTACCAAGCTGGAACCCTTGCCGTGCATACAGTTCTCGAAAGCCTTGCGGATGGCCTTCTT
>UMLA01034114.1_pt1 | contig 13126 bp, 14 predicted proteins | sample 1966431 | NCBI WGS metagenome assembly UMLA01 (sample SAMEA4836190, study PRJEB28245) | human gut metagenome | biome: gut microbiome; material: fecal sample | place: Denmark | collected 2008 | reverse complement strand
GTGAGCGACCTGAGACGAGAGATGAACAGCCTGCGCAAGCAGCTCGACGAGGCACGCCAGCTGGGCGGCACCAGCGGATATGTTTCGCCGGTTCAGCCGAGCACCCAGGTAGCTCCGGTTTCAGCCGTAACTCCGGTTTCAGCGGTTCCGTCCGTATCATCCGTTTCACCGGTTCCGTCGGTTTCACCGGTTCCGTCGGTACCTCCAATTACCGACCTCGACGAGCTCCAGCACATCCGTCAGGAAATGGCTGCAGGAGGCATGAGGGGCACTTACAAACCCGAAGCCGAAGATGCCGAGATTGAGGAGATTAAGGAAGAAAACGAGAATCTGAACCTCAGCGACCTGAGCAAGCAGATGATAGAAAAGGCGCTGGAGAGAAACAACGGAAACCGCAAGAAAGCGGCTGAAGAACTGGGAATCTCCGACAGAACCCTGTACAGAAAGATTAACAAATATAAGTTATGAAGCATTTACGCGCGTACCTATATATAATAGGACTCACTCTCATGGTGGCGGTCATGGCTGCATGCTCCGTGAGCTACAAGTTCAACGGTGCCAGCATCGACTACACCAAAACTAAGACCATACAGATAGCCGACTTCCCTATCAGAAGTTCGTATGTGTGGGGTCCGATGGGTCCGATGTTCAACAACGAAATCAAGGACAAGTTTGCCAGCAACACCCAGCTCGTACAGGTGTCGCGCAACGGCGACCTGAAGATAGAGGGCGAAATCACCCAATATTCTCAGCGTAACAAGTCGGTAAGCGCCGAGGGATACTCTGCCCAAACCGAGCTCAGCATCACCGTAAACGTGCGCTTTACCAACACCAAGAACCATGCCGAGGACTTCGAAAAGCAGTTTACATCTGCCAAGACCTACGACACCACCCAGAGCCTTGCCTCGGTGCAGGAAGAACTGGTAACCCAGATTATCAAAGACCTGGTAGACCAGATATTCAACGCTACGGTGGCTAACTGGTAAAGTAAGTGAAGAGCAGGGAAAGTGAAGAGTGAAGAATTCAACGGCTTCACTTATCATAAAGTTCAAAGTTCAAATTTCAAAGTTTAAAGTAAAATATAGTGGAACTAAGCAGATTGATACAACACCCAGAGGAAATGAACCGAGAGACGCTCTACGACTTGCGCGCCCTCTTGGCCCTATATCCGTATTATCAGACGGCACGTCTGCTGATGTTGAAGAATCTGTACCTGCTTCACGACCCGAGTTTCGACGAAGAACTGCGCCGGGCAGCCATCTACATCACCGACCGAAAAATCATCTTCGAGATGGTAGAGGCAGCCCATTATCAGATAAAACCCGACCCGTCAGAGGTGGATCTCAACCAGCTGAAGGAATCGGAAAGAAAGGAAACGGGAGCAGAAAAACACGGCGACCGCACCAGCGACCTCATCGACCACTTCCTGGGATCCATACCGATGGATGCCGAAGAGGAGGAGAAGAAGAAGGAGAAGCGCAAGCCTACACCTGCCGATGCGGCAGTAGACTATGTGGCGTATCTCATGGAGACAGAAGACCAGCAGGAGCCGGAAGATACTTCGCGCACCATGAGCCTCATCGACGACTTTATGGAGGATGGCGGTTTCAAACTGCCTAAAATCCAGCAGGACGAAGATTACAAACCAGAATTTACGCCCGAACTTCAGACCGATTCCGGCAAGGACGGCGAAGAGGAAAACAGCGGTGTATTTACCGAAACCCTCGCCCGCATCTACATCAAGCAGGGCAGGTATCAGAGGGCTTACGACATCATCAGCCGACTGCATCAGCAGCGTCCTGACAAGAACGGATATTATGTTGACCAGCTCAGATTCCTGGAGAAACTGATGCTGAACAGCAAGAAGAAATCTCCGGAGAAAAAGAAATAAATAAGAATAATAAATAAATAAAACTAGTTTTAAAAAAATGGCTTACACATTATTAGTAGTATTAATCGTCCTGGTAGCTATCCTGATGATTTTCATCGTGCTCATCCAGGAGTCAAAGGGAGGTGGACTTGCAAGTAACTTCTCTTCAACCAACTCAATCATGGGTGTTCGCAAGACCACCGACATTGTTGAGAAATTAACATGGGGCCTCGCTGCAGCCTTGGTTGTTATCAGCGTGGCATGTGCTTATGTAGCTCCTCAGGCAACTGGCGAAAACAGTGTCATGGAGGGTGCAACCCAGGAGCAGACCGCTCTTCCTGCTATGCCAGGTGCTAGCAAGGATGCAGCAGCAGGTGCACAGAAGGCAGCTCCAGCAGCTCCAGCAGCAGGTGCAGATGCCCAGAAGGCAGCTCCTGTGGTTCCAGCAAGCCCAGCTAAGTAATAACAGCTGATTAGGAAAAGTGGCATTTTCGCGCTCTTCTACCCTTTTATTCTAGAGAAAAGGATGGAAAAGACGAAAAATGCCACTTTTTTTGATGTTTTTGAAAAAAAGTTGCTCAAAAATTTGGTAGAACCGAAAAAAGTTCGTACCTTTGCACTCGCTTAAAAGAAATGACATTTAAGTTAGCTAACATGGTGGACGTAGTTCAGTTGGTTAGAGCGTCAGATTGTGGTTCTGAATGTCGTGGGTTCGAGTCCCACCTTCCACCCAGGATAAACCCTGCAAGATTTATTTCTTGCAGGGTTTCTTGTTTTATTATCCTTCCTCTCTCTTTCAGGAAGGCATCTCCGCTTCATCACTCTTTCTTTCGTTTCATCACCGAAATCTTCACGTTGGGGTAAACCTCACGAAAGGCACGTTTCACCAGCGGATACACCGAAATCGGACCGTCTGTGTCAAGATACCGGCTCACGAAGGCTATCAGGAAATTCCTGCTCTCAAAAGCACTCTCAAGGGGAGAAGGCAGAAGCCCATACCCTTCAAGCCCCGCCTTACGACATACCTCATAGATAAACTCGTCGGTAGCCTCATCCGGCAGCCACTCCTGCAGTATCCTTCGCGGACAGAACATCACATGCCGCTCTTTAAACAGCCTTCGCGTGCGGCGCAGCAGTCGCCACAGCCGCACATAAGTTTCATAATCATGCTGTATTTTCATACCATTCATTATTATTGATTTTCTCTTAATGACCTTAATGACCAATGACCTTAATGACCACCCGCAGGAAGATTCTGAACCTTCTGAAAATGGTTAGGCACACTGCCCAATACGATAAGCCCCTGGTTGCGCCAGTTTTTCAGCATCATGCGCACACTGTTGCGGCTCACATTCGCCCCCTTCACAGCCATACACTGCTGAATCGCCTGCTCCATACTGAACTCATCGGCAAGCCGCGCAAAGATACTGTCGTTCTTGCCCACGCGGTTTCTCGGTCCTATCTGATAATTCTTCGACTCATAAGCCCCCTCTATCCGCTCGCGGAAATAGTAGAGATCATTGTCTATGAGATAATCGGCTATGAGGTCGAAAGTCTGCAGCATGTCGTCGTTCTGAAGTTTCTCCAGCGTGGTAATCCAGAGCTTCGGCGTAAGCTTCAGCCGCTTCTCGGCACCCGAAAGTCCGAAACGCCCAATCAGCGATTCAGCTACCTTGCAGAGCCAGAGAGCACAGGTGATGCGCTGAGCATTCACACAGCCGCGCAGACGCTGGCGAGCCAGCACCCTGTCGTCGTTCTTCATCGCTTCCATACGGATTCGCTCCAGCCATTCCCTGCCCCGGTTCTCCAGTTTGTGCAGCACCACCGTGCCCTGCATCATCGGCAGCAGATGAGCCACCTGATGAATGTGCTCCTCCTGCTTGTCGGTCAGGTGAGAAGGTTTCAGAGCCAGCGGCGCAAACGTGTTGTCGGGCGTGCGGGCGATGGAGATGCGCGAGAGCAGACCGTCGGTATAATTGGTAATCACGCGGTAGAGTGCATCCTGCGTGCCGCACATCGTCACATTCCAGAGCAGTTTCTTGATGTGTACACGGGTAGCATCTGCGCTCTTCGCCTCGCGGTCGTAGCGGCTCTCGTCATAAGCCTGGCGCAGCATCACACTGAAATCGCTCATCGCCGACTTCCACTTCATCGCCACCGTATCAGCCTCGGGTGTAAAACTGAAGCTGTGTTTCTCCTCAGCATTCCCCAGTCGTTCGGCTATGTTGGCAAGCGTGTTGTTCAGCGGCAGCATTCTTACCGGCAGTTTCGGCTGTTCGGGCGCCTTTCCGCTCTTCATGCGTCTGGTTTTCTGCGCCCATTCCTCCTCCTGCTGGGTGTAGATGTCGGTCTGCGCCTGCAGTTCGTACATCCAGGCACCGATTATCGGGTCTAGCTGTCCCTTTCCCGAACCGAATTCGCCGCAGATGTAGGAGATGAGATTCAGTCCCCTCGCATTGCCGTGTACATCCAGTTTCACGCCCGTAGCCAGTGCCCCGAGTGCCGGAGCGATACCGATGAGGGTAGCCATACAGAGTGGAGTTCCGGCAGCAGCCACACTGTCGCTCACGCCCATCGGCAGCTTCGGCAGTCGGTTAAAATGCCAGAGTTCATCCTGTTGCATGGCCTCGTCCAGGGCATCAGCCACCTGCACGCCTTCCTGCGCATCTCCGCATCCCGTCTTGAGATATTCCTGCCTCAGCGCGTTGAGCACATCTTTCAGTCTTTTCGGCATCTGCGTTCTTCTTTCAGCCAGAGCCGAGTCAATGCATTTCATCTTCTGTTCTTCCGGAAACCCGTCGTAGCAGGGAATCACCCTATCCATGAGTTTCCTGTCGAATCCGCATATATGCCTCAGGTTCACCGCGAGTTCAAAAGTCAGCACATCTCTGTTAGAGGTCACCGGCGTTTTCCCGTCGTTATACATCCCCCACCATTTCTCAATAATCACCTCATACGGTATCCCCAAGTAATTCTCTCCAGAAGAAGAGGAAGAAGAAGAGGAGGAGGAGGAAGAGGAAGAAGATGAAGAGGAAGAAGATGAAGATGAAGAGGAAGAAGATGAAGAGGAAGAGGAAGAGGAAGAAGAAGAAGAGGAGGAAGAGGAAAAGCCAGCAGAAGCAGAGCCAGCAGATGAGGAGCATGTCCCCCGTTGGGCCCCCGTTCCAGGCGATTCCATCGCCTGTCCCCCCGGCTCCGGCTTCTCCGTTCTCTCCTGTCCTCCCGGTTTCTCCGTTCTCTCCGTTTCCCCCACCTTGAAGTGCTTATTGCTCCCATGGGCTCCTTCTGGCAGTTCTTCTCTTCCGTTTTTCTCCCTGTCTTCCAGCGTTCTGGCCTCCTCGGCAACGCGTTCCACATCAGCCCCCGGGCTCACCCCATACTGATCATTAAAGAGTTCAGGCGAGAGGAAGAGCAGTTCATCCTTATCAGCAGTACTTGAGAAGTAAACCCGGTTGATATCATGCGCATTGGTATCCAGTTCGCAGTCGAGGGCTTTAGCTATGCGCACCTGGTTTTCGAGAATCGTCTTTCCCCTTTCTCTTTTAAAAACAGCATGTCCTCCCTGGCTCGCGCTTCTTTCCAGCATCAGCAGTCCCAGCCTTTCAGCCAGCGTCGCTCCTTCTCCAGCCGTCCCTTCAGCACCCTTGCCAGCTCCAGCGTCACCGCCCTCAGCAGCCGCTCCCTTAATCTCCGAGCCAGCGGTCCCCCGCTTAGCCCCCGTTCCCTGCGATTCCATCGCAGGTCCCCTCTTCTCCATCAGCATTTTAGCTATGCGTTCAAACTCCCCCGCATCATCCACATCAAATCCGAAAGCCTGGCTAGGCAGCCGGCACCCCTTCACAACCCCATCCGGGTAATACCCCGAATAGTTAAACTGGATAAGCCTCCGTTTAGCAGCCTGGTTACCCATTCTAGCCTGCCTTAGGTTAGCCTGTTGCGAAGAAGTATTTCTGAGCCGACGATACGACTCCTCGGTGAGAACAGGGAGGGCCACCTTGCGCCCTCCCCTAACAGAAATCAAATAAACACTCATATTCCAATCAAAAAATAAAACAGTTAATAAAGATTCAGTAAGTACATCTAGGGTCCTATCCCAGCATCAGATAATCCATGATAGCCTGCACCGCCTCGCGGCTCTCCTTACGCATCGCCTTAGGAATATTGATGCCCTCATTCTTAAAAACCTTCAGAAAAATCTGTATCGCCCCGTCCTTCGTCTCCGAAGCACGGCCGTGGGCAAACTTCCTGATCAGCTTACTCTGCGAACGCGGATACCCCTTCACCGTAAAATCCACCGTGCCGTCGCTCATCTGCTGCACAATGCCCAGCGTACGGAAACTGGAAACCTGATTAGGTTTCGGATCATCAGGCGAAAACATAAAATACTTGCGGTTGTCGAAGAAAGCCATGCCCTCAATCTGCACATGCTCACCCCCATTCATCACCATTCCAACATTCTGATTCAAATTAAAATTCTTTTCCATATTAGTTTTTTTTTTAATTCAAGTTTTGCAAGTGAGGGAATTGACAGAAGTTAATGAAGTTATCACTCCCTACGGTCGTTCGGGAAGTGAAGAGACAATAGTCTTCTTTCGTAAAACGTAGGACATTTGTCCCTTAACTTCCCTCTAACTTCCCTTAACTTCCCTCTAACTTCCCCTCTAACTTCCCCACATGCGAAAGTTAGTTTTAATACATCAGTTCAGCTTAACGATTTCCTGCACCGAGATGTCCTGAAACACCTGCCCATTATGCTCGCGTGTCTGAAAGCGCAGGCGAACCGCCACCACATCCCCAGCCTGGAAACGGCATTCTGCCGCATTGCCCCAAAGCTGTGCTGCAAACTGGTTTTCAAACTTGCCGCCAAGTTCCTGCAACAGGATGTTGCATTTCTTAATCTGACCGCCCTCAGCCTTCTGGCTCTGTACAGCGAAGGCCTCGCCCTGCTGCACCACTTTCATCAATTCTGTATTCATCATTTATAAATATTAAATAGTTAAAAAATCAATCGTTACACAATCGTAATAAACACCAGGTCGTCAGGTCCCTGAAACCCCTTCAGCATCATTTCCAGCTTAAAGAGCACAGCTCTCGAGTTCTCCAGTCTTCCCACCTTCGTGTTATTCCCCACCAGGATGCAGCCCTGCGTATCCTTCACCGAATTACCGGAATGGATGCGGATGCCGTCGAAGAGAGGCACATCCATCAGCTGAAACAGCCTCCTGCCGAATTTAGGCGAATAGGTAAACCTCATCAGGTATCTCCCTTCCGGAATCGCCGTCATCCCCTTCACCTTCAGTCTCTTATCCCATTTTCCCCCATTCAGCAGGTTGCGTCGCGGCGGTTCCAGCGTATCGCAGAAAGGCTGCAGCCCTCCGTCACCCTTCAGCCCTCTGTCACCCTTCAGCCCTTCATCAGCCTCCAAGTCCCCCGTCTGGCTCCCGTTCCCTGCGATTCCATCGCAGGTCCCTTCTTCTTCTCTTTCCCCCAGGCAGTAAAGGCGCCCGATGGTATACCCTTTCTTTTTAGCGAAGCGAACCAGCTTCAGCTCCATGATTTTCGTTTTCTTTTTCATCATTTATTCATTTTAAAAAGTTATTACTCCAACCAGCGTCATTTCTTCCGAATCCTTTTCAGGAACCAGCCTCATTTCTTCTGATTTCCGGTTGCAAAGGTAGGGCAAAAAAACGAAAGGCTTCGTAGACCGCCCTCACGAGTCTACGAAGCCTATATTTCTCAAAACAAAGTTAACTATCTGATAATCACCTCATAAAAAAAATCAAAAAAACAAGAAAAAACTTTCATGGAGTCTACAAAGCCCCCATCAACATCCCCCTGTAATTCCGAAACAAACAACACCCATCAGATACGGGATGCGCTTACAACGCCTAATTTTTATCTTGATAGATTTCCGCCATTTTCTGTCTCATATCCTTAAAGATCTGCAATTGGCGCTCACGGGTCGTCGTATCGTTAAGAGCGCGACTCAAATCCTTATTGTAATTAGACAAATCCAGATTCACCGCCCGTCCAAACGCCCGGAAAGCCTCCTTCTTTGTGCAGCGAACCCCATCCTTATCCGTAAAAAGCCCCAATTCATAAAGCACATTAACCACACGGATGAAATCAATCTTCTTTCCCCGAACAGGCGAAAGATAAACAGAAGAACCAGCCCCCTTCTCCTCCCCGTTTTCAGAAACAGATACAGAAGAGCCCGAAGAAGATACTGAAAAACCCGAAGAAGATACTGAAGAACCCGAAGGAGATACTGAAGAACCCGAAGGGGATACAAAAGAACCCGAAGGAGATACTGAAAAAGACCCTGATGAGCACCCTGAAAAAGACCCTGTAAAATCAGTATTCCCAGCAGCCCGGCAAGCCGCATCGCTAACCCCCAGTTTCTTGCACAGCAACTTCCTCAACAACCTATAGCTCAATATATTACGCAAAGCACAAAGCGGCGGCATAAGATAGCGAAGATGTGACAGAAACTTAGCATCATCAGCAATGAAGTCATACAGTCTTCCCGGCAGTTGCCTCACCTTCATTTCAGTATCAGCCAGCATCACCTGTGGCACGGATGTAGAAAAAGCCATCAAGTGGTCAAAGTCCTCTTTCACCCCTTCATCCTCCATCATCTGTTGCCACATTTCGCATCTTTTTCGGGTAACCTCAATGCATCCTCCTTTCACCAGCGCCCTATCCATCTTTTCAGCCATTTCCATCAGTTTTTGTCTTCCACTAGCCTCAAGCAGCTGTCTGTATCTCAGCACCCTTTCATGCGCCTCCCTGCTCACATCAAAGCTAACCTCCTCCAGCCAGCACCCCAAATACTCGCAAAGCGTAACCTCAGAAGAAGAGAAAGACGAAGAGCCAGAAGGAGAAGCAGAGCCAGAAAGAGAAACCGAGCCACCACTCCCCCTTTGCGCCCCCGTTCCCTGCGATTCCATCGCAGGTCCCCCGCCTTCCTCACCTGCCTCTATTTCTCCCAAGCAGAAATCGATGATGAGCTCCAGCGATTCTATCCTCTGCCTAAAAGCAGCAGGCAGGGCCAAAGCAGCAGGCTCCATCCACCCGCTCCAATCAAGAGCAGCAGGAAGAGAAAGAGAAGCAGAAAAAGAAGCAGAAGCAACAGAAGTAGAAGAAGAAGCAGAAGAAGCCCCCTTCATCTTAGGCTTCTCCACCCAGAACACCCCATGTTTCTCCACGTTCACCTCCGTCACCCTAACCGGTATCCCGACCCGAAGCCTTTCACCGTATTCAGCCACGCACTGATGGGCATCATCTGCAGCCAGATAAGCTATCTGCCGCCCATGCTCAAGCACAACAACTGCCTGAGAATCATAATGGTTCTGCTCATCAAGGCGAAGCACAACAAGAGGCAACCGGGCTTGCAAGCCCGACAACACCCCGATAGTACGCTGCTCCATTTCAGGAGTCTCCTGGGCATTGCCACGAAGGCTGGGGTTAGCAAAATAACGCACAGCTGTGGCGAGATAAGTAGTAGTTTTCTGTGTCATAAGTATAATTTTAATCTATATTAGTTTTTACCAGAGGCAAGCTTATTCTTTTAACTTGCTTGATGGGGGCAAAGATAGAAAAAATAATTGTTACCACCAAACTTTTTCTTCTTTATTTTCAGAAGAAATCTCCCGGCGAGATCTCTTCCCCCTAAGGGGGAATATCAAATATTTCAAGTTTCGCAAGTTTTGCTCCACACGCCCTGAAAGGGCAGAAGCTCCTAGCCCAGGGCAGCGCCCTGGGTTATTAAGGACGCAACCCTGTCGCCCTGTAAGGGCAAAAGCTTTCAAATACCTGGCAATATACAAAGCTTTTGCCCTTACAGGGCGCCTTGCTGATTGCTATTATACCCAGGGCGCTGCCCTGGGCTAGGAGCTTTTGGGCCTTCAGCCCGTACTTAAACCACATGCGAAACTTCAGTCTATTATCTTTACATCTTAATGGTCAAAAGTGGTCATTAAGGTCATTGGTCATTAAGGTCATTAAGGATTCTCCAACGGGGAGTAAAAATAGAGACAATAATAAAAATATAAATATTTATATTTTTATTATTGTCCTAAAAAAATACCCCCAATCTCAAAGTGCTTAATGACCTTAATGACTAATGACCTTAATGACCACCCTCTTTTCTCTCTCCCCTCAACCTTCTCTTCATCACTCCTTCTTCACCCCTCCAGCCATAGTTTCATTTTTATGTCACGATGAAAAAAATATTCTATCACGATGAAATAATAACAGGCGCGCGCGGGCGAGGGTATGGAGATACAGCAGAAGCACCGTCAAGCCGCCTTGTGCCGACTACCGGAAGACCTCTCATTTTGTAAAGAAAAGTTAAAGTTGAAAAATATTTACGATTTTACTTGCCCATGTCAAAATTTTTTCGTACCTTTGCACCGTGAAATTCGAGAAAGCGCGCAAACTCGGGTTCACGCTTACAGATTTTCGATATTAATAACCACTTAAAAAAATTAAACATTATGGGAATGAAACTTAAGGCAATTGAGCGTAACGTATCTTTCGACAAGAACAAAACCCGCTACGCATTCGTGCTCACTCCAGAGCTCTACGGCAAACTTACTGCCGACAAGGTAATCAAGGAAGCTTCTCTCCGTTCCGGACTGCCAAAGGGTGTGGTAAACGCATCTTGGAACGCATTGAGCGACGTCATCGTGGCATGGGCCACTGAGGGTCACAGTGTGGCAATCCCAGGTCTCGGAACCATGCGATTCGGTGTGCGAGGCAACGCCGTTGAGAAGGTTGACCTCGTAAGTACCGCCCTCATCACCGCACGCCGCGTCATCTTCACCCCAAGTGTGGAGATCAAGGAGGAACTCGCCAACACCGCCATCAGCATCACTTGCTACGACCGCAACGGAAAGGTAATCAAGCAGGTTACTTCTGCCGACAAGGGCAACGTAGACGAGGAGGGCGATGGTAACACCCCTACTGGCGGCGGCGGAAATTCCGGTGAAAACGGTGGTCAAGGCAGCGGCACTACCGAAGGTGGCGGCACTACCGAAGGTGGCGGCACTGACGGCGACGGAAACATGGGCTAGCCAAAGCCCCCTTCGGGGGGCTGCGCTCTTTCTGAGAAATCCTCCTGAAAACGGAAACACAAGTATTTAACCACTAAAAAGAAAGGAAAATCATGATGAAAAGAGAAACATGGAAAACGCTGATACAGGTTATCATCAGCATTCTTACCGCCGTAGCAACTACTCTCGGAGTAACGAGCTGCATGTAGAAAAGGCGGCAAGGAAGAAACGCAAGACCGCAAGGAAAAGGCGGCAAAAAAATTAAAGCCCTGAAAGAGGCAAAAGCATCCTCAAAACATAAAGATGCTTTGAGCCTTTTCTCAGGGCTCTTTCTATATATAGAAAGTTTCAAAGTGGTTTTAGTATGGGCCGAATGCCCGAAAGCTACTTAAAGTAGCACGCTTTTTATTATCTGATAACCTTCACCTCGCCATCCTTGGCAATCTTTACGATGCTCGAAGGCTGATGAGGTTTATGCTCCTGGCGACGGCTCCAGCAAACATAATCTACGGCATTGAGGATTTCCTCAGAAATGTCGCGATAATTCTGGGCAGCTGGCTCGCCACTCACATTGGCACTTGTACTCACAATAGGCTTCTGAAAACGGTAACAGAGCTGCTTGGAGAAAGGCTCATACGTAACGCGCATCGCCAAACTGCCATCCTCTGCCACCAGATTACTAGCCACTCCACTCGCATCATCCAGGATAACCGTGGTAGGTTTCACAGGCATCGCAGCATCAATGAAATCCCATGCCACCTGAGGCACATTGCGGAAATAACGAGCCATGCGGTCGGCAGAATCTGTCAGGCAGATAAGCGCCTTAGAGTCGTCACGCTTCTTAATTTCATAAACTTTCTTTACCGCCTCTGGATTGGTTGCATCACAACCTATTCCCCATACGGTATCCGTTGGGTAGAGAATCACTCCACCCTTGCGCATGCATTCCACAGCACGCTTGATATCTTCTTCTTGAGTCATAATTACTATAAAAACTTAAATTCCTAACACCTAAAAATCGTCCTCAATATCCTTCCTCTGGCACTCATAATAGGCAATGTCCTTCATGCCGTTGAGGAAGGCAGCTGCATCCATACGTTTCTTGCCGCTGAGCTGAAGTTCCAGAATGTCAAGCCATTCGTCGAGGCAAGCCACCTGCAGATGCTTGTTCTCAATGCGCAGCGAGCCCACAGGCGCCGCACCACGCTTTATGCCCGAAAGATAGGTAGAGAACAGCTTGAGCACCTGAATCTTTGCCGTGCTCGGCTTGCGAGATGGATGAGAGGTTGGCTCAGGGAAATGAACATGACCATCTGAACCCACAGCATTCTCCACCTTTCCTTCTCTAGGATCGTCAAAGAAAACTACCGTCTCCTTCTTCTTGATTTCGGTCCATGCACCAGGGTATGGAGAAAGACCGCGGATGAAATCATACACCTTCTTGGCTGGCTGGTGGAAGTCGATGCGGCAGGTATCCTTGAAGATTTTAGGAGCCGGCTTGAGTTCGGCACCCTCACCTATCAGCTTGCTCTGCGGAATGGAACCGATGTTGCCGTCGGCAGCGATGAGCGCATCAATGGTTTCCAGCGCCAGTTCGGCACCGAGATGCATCAGCCCGTCGTAAACATACTCCACATTTGCCGTCTCCGGAATAGGGAAACGCTTCTGCATAATGATGCGGCCGGTATCAATGTCGTGGTCGAGGAAGAAGGTAGTGACACCCGTCTCCTTCTCGCCGTTAATGACTGCCCAGTTGATTGGCGCCGCACCGCGATACTGCGGAAGGAGGGCTGCATGTACATTAAAAGTACCAAATTTCGGCATCGCCCAAACCACCTCAGGCAGCATGCGGAAAGCCACTACCACCTGCAAATCGGCATGATAAGAGCGCAACTGCTCTACAAACTCCGGGTCCTTCATCTTTACAGGCTGCAACACCGGCAACCCGTGCTCCACGGCATACTGCTTCACCTGCGAAGGCTGCAGCGTATCCTGGTGTCTGCCCACCGGTTTATCAGGCTGCGTAACCACAGCCACCACGTTGTAACCGCCCTCTACCAGGCGCTTGAGGGATTCCACCGCAAACTCCGGTGTTCCCATGAATATGATTCTCAAATCCTTCTTCTCCATCACAATATTTAATATTTAATGTTTACTTGAAGCACATGAATTCTTCATTCTTCGTTCTTCACTCTTCACT
>UMLA01042456.1_pt1 | contig 13355 bp, 10 predicted proteins | sample 1966431 | NCBI WGS metagenome assembly UMLA01 (sample SAMEA4836190, study PRJEB28245) | human gut metagenome | biome: gut microbiome; material: fecal sample | place: Denmark | collected 2008 | reverse complement strand
CTCACCAGTAGGAGTAGTGAAGCCATACTTCTTGCCAGAGAGAGCCTCGATTTCCTTGATGATAGGCTGGAAAATGTCGGTATCATAGTTGGAGTGCTTGTCTTGCAACATGCGAACCAAGCGCTCGAAGCCCATACCAGTATCGATAACGTGCATTGGGAGAGGTTCGAGAGAACCGTCAGCCTTGCGGTTGTACTGCATGAACACGATGTTCCAGATTTCGATGACCTGTGGGTTGTCCTTGTTGACCAACTCACGGCCTGGCACCTGTGCCTTCTCCTCAGGAGTACGAGAGTCAACGTGAATCTCAGAGCAAGGACCGCAAGGACCTGTGTCGCCCATCTCCCAGAAGTTGTCGTGCTTGTTGCCGTTGATGATGTGGTCGGCAGGCACGTGCTTAGCCCAATAGCCAGCAGCCTCGTTGTCACGCTCAAGACCTTCCTCCTTGCTACCCTCGAATACGGTAACGTAGAGATCCTCAGGGTTGAGTTTCAAGATCTCTGTCAAGTATTCCCAAGCCATGTCGATGGCGCCTTCCTTGAAGTAGTCGCCGAAGCTCCAGTTGCCGAGCATCTCGAACATAGTGTGGTGATAAGTATCGTGACCAACCTCTTCGAGGTCGTTGTGCTTACCGCTCACACGGAGACATTTCTGTGTATCAACACGACGTACATCCTTGCCTGGGTCTTTTGTACCGAGGATGATGTCTTTCCACTGGTTCATACCAGCATTTGTAAACATCAGCGTAGGGTCATCCTTGATTACCATAGGTGCTGATGGAACAATCTTGTGGCCTTTTCCCTCGAAGAATTTCTTGAAGGATTCGCGCACTTCGTTAGCTGTCATCATATTATTTTCGTTTTAATCTTAATTTCCTTAATTCTGTTAAAAATTGCCCTTTAGGGCATTTTCTTCTGAAAATCTTTGCAAAGATAACAAGAATTGCTTAAATTTGCAATTAAATTAATTATTTTTGAAAATAAAGTAGCAAAATATGGCATTAAATACTGATAAAACCGTGAAATTGTACTACTCCATCAAGGAAGTTGCTGAAATGGTGGGGGTCAGTGAGTCAACGCTCCGATATTGGGAGAAGGAATTTTCTTTCATCAAACCTAAGGTGACAGCCAACAAGGTGCGCCAATATACCGAGAAGGATATTGAGCAAATCAAGGTCGTCTATAGCTTGATCAAAGTGAAGGGATTCAAGATTGCCGCTGCCCGCAAATACTTGCAGCAGAATCGTGCTGGGGCAGAGAAGTCTTCCAAGGTGCTCGACACCCTCATCCGAGTGAGAGATGAACTGAAAGACTTGAAAAAACAATTGGACGGACTGGCGTGATGTTCAATTGATAATTAAGAATTAATAAATGGGCTAGCGCCGTTTGGGGATTTATTGATAAAAAAATGAAGCCTATTGAGTTTGATGGCGCAATAGGCTTCGTTCGTATATGGAGTAGGCTTCGTTGCTGCTTGAAGTTTACTTCGTTCTTCTTTGAAGTTTACTTCGTTTTATAAGCTCGTTTTTGTCGATTCTGAATGTTGCTTTTGGGGCAAACTTCTGTTTTACCAGCAATCTTCTCCGAAGACTGTTGTGATGTCGATTTTGGAGGCTTCCTTCTTGGTGAGTTGCTTGCTCCATTTTACTCGATTCTTGGTTGAGGCTCCAGCACCATGGTTGTTGTATTCTGCATAGTTGGCTGTTTCCTCGTTCTTTGGATTGCGCCAGTTGTCCCAACCTGCAGGAACGATATGCTTGCCCATCTCGCAATTCATGAAGATGGTGGCGGCAAATGGTCGCCAAGGACGACCGAGATATACCTTGTCAACTCCCTCGTCGGCAGTCAACTTGCAGTTGTTGAATACATATCCGTAGTTTTGTCCGGCTGGGGTAGAGGCGGCAGTGATGTAACTGTTTGCCTTGCTATGAATCTCGCAATTCTCAAACCATGCTTTGCTTGGACCAAAGATGAAGTCGGTGGTTCCCTCAATATAGCAGTCATAGAATGCGATGCGAGTGCCAGCTACGCCAGTATAAACGGTGTCTTGGTTGCCAAGCAAACGGCAGTTGTGTACCAAGATGTGGTCACCCTCGGTGTGAAGGGCTACAGCTTGTCCTAGCTTGGCGGCATTGTTCTCGATAGTGATGTTCTCCAAGGTGATGTAGCTGCCTTGTACCTTCAAGGTATAGGTGCGGAAGGTTCCCATCGGCTTGCCCTTGACGGCAGCTTCGGAGTCGAGTCCGCCGATAGGCATCAGGATGTTGGCATGGTCATCCCAGGTGATGATGGTGTTGTCACGATCCTCACCGCAGATGGTGATGTGGGTGAGCCAAGATGGGATGATGAGTTTTTCCTTATACACGCCTTTCTTGACGTAGATGACCTTGGTATATTCCATGAAGGCACGGCATACCTCTATCGCCTCGTCGATGGTGCGAAACTCTCCCGTTCCGTCTCGTGATACGACGAGGGTGTCGGGATTGTCATACTTGTTGGCTGCCAGCAGATTAGTTGCCGACAGCAACATAAGAAAAGATAAAAGTAGTTGTTTCATTTATTTTTATAATATTCTTTGTACGTCTTGCAAGTCTTCGATTTTCTTCAGCTGGTCCATGATGACTCCCACTTCTTCACGGTCGTGGATGCGGAGTTCGATGGTGCCGTCGAAGATGCCCTTGTCGCTGCTGATGGTCAACTTATGGATGTTGATGCCGAGCTGGTCGCTGATGACCTTGCTGACATCGAGCAACATACCCTTGCGGTCGATACCCTTGATTTCTATCGTCGCATCGAAGAGCAACTGCTTGTGCATATCCCACTTGGCATCCACGATTCGGTTGCCGTAGCTAGACTTCAACTTGGCTGCCACCTTGCAGGCACGCTTGTGAATCTCGATGCGGTTCTTGTTGTCGATATATCCCATGATGTCATCGCCAGGGATGGCATGGCAACAGTCTGGGAAGATAAACTGGTTGATGTTCTCCTCTGTGATGATGAGCGGTTTCTTCTTGTTGAAATCCTTGCCCACGATGAAGAACTCCTGTGGCTTGGCAGTGCCTTCTACCTCCTTCTTTTCCTTGTTCTTTCCACCGAGGAATGGGATGTAGTCACGCCAACTGCTGGATAGTTTCTCCTTCTTGTTCTTGCCTTGCAGTTCGTCGATGTCTTTCTCGCCCAAGATGATGGTATGGTTGCCGAGAGCCAGGAAGAAGTTGTCGTGCTTCTGGATGTTGTGGAAGTCGCAGAGCTTATCTACGCTAGAGGTGCTTACCTCCATACTGTTCTTCTTGAGCCACTCATTGAGTACTTCCTCGCCCTTCTTCTGCACCTCTCGATTATCACGGCGCAGGATGGCTTGTATCTTGCTCTTCGCCTTGGCTGTGCTCACGAAGTTGATCCAGCCTGGTTGTACGTGTTGGCTCTTACTGGTGAGGATTTCCACCTGGTCGCCACTCTGCAACTTATGGCTCAGTGGCACCAACTTGTGGTTGACCTTGGCACCGATGCAGTGGCTTCCCAGGAAAGTGTGTATCTGGAAAGCAAAGTCGAGTGCCGTACAGTCGGATGGCATCGTCTTGATTTCACCCTTTGGTGTGAAGACGAAGATTTCGGATGCGAAGAGGTTGAGCTTGATGGCATCGAGGAAGTCCATGGCGTCAGGCTGAGGGTCATCGAGGATTTCCTTGATGGTACCTAGCCAGTCGTTGAGTTCGTTCTCATCCTCGGTATATTCTCCACCCTCCTTGTATTTCCAGTGGGCGGCGAAGCCTTGCTCAGCCACCTCATCCATGCGGTCGCTGCGGATTTGCACTTCTATCCATCTACCTTGCTTACTCATCAAGGTGACATGGAGTGCTTGGTAACCATTAGCCTTCGGATGGTTGAGCCAGTCGCGCAAACGGTCGGGATGACTCTTGTATATCTTGCTGATGGCTACGTAGATGTTGAAGCATTCGTTCACTTCATTTTCTCTTACCTTAGGAGTGAAAATGATGCGAACGGCGAGAATGTCATAGATTTCGTCGAACGACACGTGCTTGTTCTGCATCTTGTTCCAAATGGAATAAGGACTCTTGACACGTGCCTTGATCTTATATTCCACGCCTAGTTTATCCAATTCTTCCTTGATAGGGGCGGTAAACTGAGCGAAGAGGTCGTCACGTTGTGCCTCGGTGTCTGCCAACTTATGTACGATGTTGGCATACTCCTGAGGGTGATCGTACTTGAAACTGAGGTTTTCCAACTCTGTCTTGATCTTATTGAGACCCAGACGGTTGGCAAGCGGGGCGTAGATATAGAGCGTCTCGCCAGCTATCTTGTACTGCTTGTTGGCAGGCTGTGAGGCGAGGGTGCGCATATTGTGGAGACGGTCACAAATCTTGATGAGGATGACACGGATGTCATCGCTCATGGTGAGCAGGAGCTTCTTGAAGTTCTCTGCCTGTGCCGAAGCCTTGTCGCCGAAGATACCGCCACTGATCTTGGTCAGTCCATCGACAATCTGTGCTATCTTGGCACCGAAGATATTGGTGATGTCTTCCACCGTGTAGTCGGTGTCTTCCACCACGTCGTGCAGGAGGGCAGCGCAGATGCTGGTAGAACCGAGCCCCATCTCCTCGCAGGCTATCTGAGCCACGGCGATAGGGTGCATGATGTAAGGCTCTCCGGAGAGACGGCGCACACCCTTGTGAGCCTGGCGTGCAAAGTTGAACGCCTTGGTCACGATATCTACTTTCTTGCGGTGACGTGATGCCACGTATGTATCCAACAGGTGCTGGAAAGCATCGTTAATCATTTTGTTGTCGGCTTGTTCTCTCTCCAAATCTTTCAAATTTTTATCGTCCATGGTTCTACCCTCCTGAAAATTTAGTTGATATATGAAGTGATGTGTGTGCGTTGAGTCAAGGTGAGAGTTACTTCACCTTGATCTTCTTGCCGGCACGGATGCTGTTGCCTGATATCTTGTTCAGCTTGCGAAGCTTCTTCACCGTGGTATGGTGGCGAGCGGCAATCTCAGACAATGTGTCGCCACTCTTGATGGTCACGCTCTTGTTGCCTCCCTTCTTGTTTCTCTTTCTGTTGCGACCGCCACGCTTGCCTCTGCTCTTGGATGAGGAACTGTGACTGCGGCTGTAGCTTCTGCTGCGGCTTACGGATGGAACATTGTCGTTGACTTCCACTACGTCACGCTTGAGCAACAACTCATCGGTCTTGTAGTTGTAGATGGAGTCCTCGTTGTCGATGAATGCTCCTACGAGTGAAGCTGGCAAGCGAACTGACATCGGCTTGTTGAGACCATTGATGATGTCGCGGCGATATTGTGGGTTCAGATTGCGCAAGTGCTCCAGACTGATGTTGAGCACCTTGGAAATCTGCTCCAAGTGTACGTCTTTCTCAACTACGACGGTATCGGTCTTGGTTGGCAACTCGGTGACCATCGGACAGATGTTGTGGTCGCAGTAGTAGTTCATGATATAGTTGGCAGCGATGAATGCTGGCACATATCCACGGGTCTCCTTTGGCAGGTAAGGATAGATGTTCCAGTAGTCTGCCGAGCCCTTGGCGCGGTGGATGGCTTGGTTTACCTTGCTCGGACCACAGTTGTATGCGGCGATGACGAGGCTCCAGTCGTCAAATATCTTGTAGAGGTCGCTCAGGTAGTGAGCGGCAGCCCAGGATGCCTTCACAGGGTCACGGCGCTCATCGACGAGTGAGTTGACTTCCAAGCCATAACGCTTTCCGGTAGGCAACATGAACTGCCAGAGTCCGGTGGCACCTACTCTCGATACAGCCTTAGGGTTGAGTGCAGACTCGATTACTGGCAGGTACTTCAACTCCAAAGGAAGGTTGTATGCCTCCAATGCCTCCTCGAAGATAGGCATATAGAAGTTGCTGGCGCCGAGCATGAAACTGACGGAACGGCGCAACTTGCCACTATAGCGGTCGATGAACTTCTGTACGACATCATTGTATGGCATCTCGATGATGGTTGGCAATCTCTTCAGTCGGTCGATATAGACCTCCTTCTCGAAGACAGGGTTGACATCTCTATAGTTGCATGAGGTGTCCACCATCATGTATGTCTTGGCATTGTATAGGTGAAGCAAGCTGTCGAGGTTGTCTTCCAATCCGACAGGCACTTCTATCTTTTCCTGTTTACCATCTTTGTCGGTAACGGTGATTACATCGTCTTCATCATCGTTGTCGGTCTGTGCTTGCACTCCTGCTGAGAGACCGAGCAACATCGCTGCTAATATCAATACTTTCTTCATTATTTCTTTCTGATAGTCTTTTCTGTTGTATAGTTGTTATATATATATAATAATAATGTATAGGGAAGAACCTCTCAACCAAACGATTTCTTCACTCTTCCCTTAAAAAGTGAGCGAGCATTGCAGCCCCAGTGCGGATGAGCGGAAGGGATTGCGTGCTCTCGACTCATTGTTGAGCATAGTAGGTTCGAATCTGAGCGACAAGTCATCGGAAATGTCAAACTCGGATAGGGAGGCATCGACGTAAGCATCTATCACAGATAGGGCATATACGCCAATCATCACAAACATGCTCATGTCTCTCCATCTGCGAAAACGGTCTTTTCTCTTGCGGAAAATCTCCTTGTATCTCTCGATGTTGCTCTCGTCAATCTTGGCTCCCAGGTGCAAGAACTGATTGTAGCTCTGCGTGTTGGGGTCGTCGTCCATAATGTCAAGGTATGCCTGCGAGTAGTCGTGGTACATCTGGTTGTTCCAGCTCATCGCATAGGCACATCCCACAAAACCTCCATAGATGATAGGAAGTTTCCAGTATTTGCGGTTGTATATCTGTCCTGCGCCCGGCAATACCAAGGCTAGCCACAGGGCACGCTTGGTGTTAGGTCGCCAAGTGGCCCAGTCGCGCTTCTTGCGCAAAGCCTTTGGTGCCAAAGCCTTGCTGAGCTTAGCACTGTCTAGGGTGATGGAGTCTTCTAGGCTGATGCTTTCAGGTGCATCCCATGAGAGGGAATCCTTCTGAGCCAGCATCGGAGTGGAAGACAGCCATAGCAAGGCAGTGATGCAGATATGTGATAATTTGATTTTCACTTTCTTTAGTCCTGTTTCAATTGGTCGAAAATGCTCATGATTCTTTCCAGCTCTTCCTCATTGGCAAAAGGAATGCTGATTTTGCCCTTGCCCTTTGGGGAGCAAGTAAACTGTACCTTGGTGTTGAGGAACTGGGACAGGCGGTTCTTGAGCAAGGTGAACTCCTCTGGCACCTGTGCCTTGGAGGCGATGGTCTTCTTGCCACTCTCGATGTCCTCGCCGTTCTTCAACTTCTGTACCATCTCTTCCACCTTTCTTACAGAGTAGCCGTTCTTCTGTATCTCCTTGAACAACTTGATTTGCAGGGAAGGACTGTCGAGCGCCAACAAGGCACGGCAGTGTCCCATGTCGATTTCCTTCTTCTGCAAAGCCATCTGTACTTGTGCAGGAAGCTTGAGTAAGCGGAGATAGTTGGCGATGGCGGCACGGCTCTTGCCTACACGCTCTGAGATTTTCTCCTGTGTCATTCCCTCGTTTTCCAAGAGATGCTCATAAGCGAGGGCTATCTCGATGGCGTTGAGGTCTTGGCGCTGTATGTTCTCCACCAGAGCCATCTCCATCACGTTCTCATCGCTGATGGTGCGGATGTAGGCAGGGATGGCGAGAAGACCAGCCAACTGGGATGCACGCCAACGGCGCTCACCGGCGATGATCTGGAATCTATTCTCTGATACCTGTCTTAAGGTGATAGGCTGGATGATGCCGATGGCCTTGATGCTCTCGGCAAGTTCGTGGAGCGCCTCGTCGTCAAACTCACGGCGAGGTTGGTTAGGATTTGCCTCGATTTGGTCGAGGGCAATCTCATTGATGGTGCTGCTGCCTTGGGTTCTCACGCTCTCTGTCGAGATGAGGGCATCGAGTCCACGTCCCAGGGCATTGCTTTTCGTACCGTTGTTATATTTCTTGTGTACTGCCATTTCAAATTATAAATGATAAGTGATAAATGATATATTTTCATTCTTCACTCTTCGTTCTTCATTTTTAAGAGTTCTTGTTGATGATTTCCTTAGCCAATGCCAAATGGTTCTTGGCACCGTTTGATTCTGCGTCATAGAGGATGACAGGCAAACCGTGGCTAGGACTTTCACTCAGTTTCACGTTACGCTGGATGACGGTCTTGAATACCAATTCCTGGAAGTGGCGCTTCACCTCGTCGTAAATCTGGTTGGCGAGGCGGAGACGGCTGTCATACATGGTGAGTAGGAAACCTTCGATTTCGAGCTTCGGGTTGAGCTTGCTCTTGATAATCTTGATGGTGTTGAGCAACTTGCTGATACCCTCCAGGGCGAAATACTCGCACTGCACTGGGATGATTACACTGTCGGCGGCGGTGAGCGAGTTGACGGTGATCAGACCGAGCGAAGGGGAGCAGTCGATGAGGATGAAGTCATAGTCATCGCGGATAGGCTCCAAGAGCGTCTTGATCACTTTCTCACGATTCTGCAAGTTGAGCATCTCTATCTCCGCACCCACCAAGTCGATGTGGCTAGGGATGATGTCGAGACCGTCGATGTCGGTGGTGTATATCGCATCTCTTACATCGGCGTGGTCGATGATGCACTCGTAGAGAGAGCAATCTACTTCCTTGATGTCAACTCCCAGACCGCTGGAGGCATTCGCCTGTGGGTCGGCATCGACTACGAGCACTGTCTTCTCCAATGTGGCCAACGAAGCAGCCAAGTTGATAGTAGTGGTTGTCTTGCCGACACCACCCTTTTGATTAGCTAATGCGATTATTTTTCCCATTTTATGTACGTTATAATAGTGAAAATCGATGCAAAGATACATATTTTATGCGAGAAATACGTGACTTTATAGTTTTTTTATTACTTTTGCACCAAAAAGAAAGATATTTTTATGGAAAATAAGAGACCTTTAGTATTAATTTCAAATGATGATGGCTATCATGCCAATGGTATCAAGACGCTCGTCAGCTTCCTCAAGGATTGGTGCGAGGTGCTGGTCGTCGCCCCAGAAAGTGCTCGCTCTGGCTTCGGTTGTGCCTTCTCGGCTGTAGAACCTTTGCGATTGAAGCGACGTCACAACATGGGGGATGAGGTCGAGGTTTGGTCGTGTAGTGGAACACCTGTCGATTGTGTGAAGTTGGCACTCGACCAACTGCTTGTGGGACGTACTCCCGACATCATCCTGAGTGGTATCAACCATGGTGACAACTCCAGTGTCAACAATCATTATTCTGGTACGATGGGTGTGGCAAAGGAGGGTTGTATGAAGTATATTCCTTCCGTGGCTTTCAGCAGTTGCAACTATGATGAGAACGCCGACCTCACTCCATTGCGAGATGGCATACTGGCTATCGTGAAGAAAGTGATTGCCGAGGGCTTGCCTAATGGCACTTGCTTGAATGTCAACTTCCCTGTGCAACCTCCTTTCAAGGGATTCAAGATGTGCCGTATGACGCAAGGTTCTTGGATTAATGAGGTGGTGAAGAGACGTCACCCTCGTGGCTACGATTACTATTGGATGGTGGGCGAGTATCGCAACGACGAGCCTGAGGCTACCGATACCGACCAGTGGGCTCTCTCGCATGGCTATATCTCGATTACCCCTACCAAGATAGATGTCACGGATTATGATTTCTTGGAGAAGTTCCAGTCTCCTAACTTGTAACTCCATCTGTAATTATGAAGTATTATTTGATAGTAGGCGAGGCGAGTGGCGACCTTCATGCCAGTAGGTTGATGCGCTCGTTGAAAAAAGTGGACGAATTGGCGGAGTTTCGCTTCTTCGGTGGCGACTTGATGGCTGCCGAAGGAGGTACGCGTGTCAAGCATTACAAGGAACTTGCCTATATGGGTTTTGTGCCCGTTCTCTTGCATTTGGGTACCATCTTCTCCAATATGAAGATGTGTAAACAGGATATTGTCAATTGGAAACCGGATGTCGTGATATTGGTGGATTATCCGGGATTCAACCTCAGTATCGCTAAGTTCTTGAAAAAGAATACGCTGATACCTGCTTATTACTATATATCCCCTAAGATTTGGGCTTGGAAGGAGTGGCGCATCCGGAGCATCAAGCGAGACATCGCCGAGATGTTCTCTATCTTGCCGTTCGAAGTGCCTTTCTATGAGAAGAAGCATCACTATTCTATCCACTATGTGGGTAATCCGACTGCCCAGGAAGTATATGAGTTTCGAGCTACTTATCATCAGAGCTATGCTGAGTTCTGCCAAGAGAATAATCTTGACATTCATAAGCCAATCATCGCCTTGCTGGCTGGTAGTCGTCTGCAAGAAATCAAAGACAATCTGCCTGCGATGATAGAGGTGGCGGAGCGATTTGAGGACTATCAGATGGTGTTGGCTGGTGCTCCTTCCGTGGAGGATGAGTATTACGAGAAGTTTATTATGGGTACGCCGGTCAAACTGGTGAAAAACAAGACTTATCCTCTCTTGGCAAATAGCAAGGCGGCTCTCGTGACGAGCGGCACGGCAACGCTGGAGACGGCTCTCTTCAATGTGCCTCAAGTGGTATGCTATGAAACACCGGTGCCTAAGTTGATACGCTTCGCCTTCAATCATATTATTAAGGTGAAGTATATCTCACTTGTCAACTTGATAGCCAACAAGGAGATCGTGAAGGAGATGCTTGCCGACCGCTTCACGGTGGATGGCATTGCCGACGAACTCTATCAGATACTGCCGGGTATGCCGGGCAGGGAGAAGATGTTGGCGGAATATCAGGAGGTGCGCCAGCGTCTGGGCGACCAGATTGCTCCAGATGAAGCCTCTGTTATCATGTATGACTTGATCAAGAAGCATCGTGAGGAGATGATTCGATTGGCGAAGGAACGAGCTGAGGTTGAGGCGAAAGCAGCTGCCGAGGCTGCTGAACAAGCTAGAATCAAGGCGGAGCAAGAGGCGCAAAAGGCTCGTGAGAAGGCTGAGCGTGAGGCTGCCTTGGCTCGTCAGAGAGCGCAAGAGGAAGCGGAGCGTGCTCGGCGCAAGGCGGAAGAGCAAATGAGAATCGCCGAGGAAATGGAGCAGAGGGCAAGGGAAGGTGAACCGCCTACTTCATCTGAAGAATGATGCAGCGATGCTTCTACGTGTGATGCTGTGATGCCTCTTAGTATGATGTAAAAATTATTGATGAAGCGATAAAAATGAAGTGGGATGTGCCGAAATGATGGCACACCCCACTTTGTTTTTTTCCTAGTTAGGTATAAATTCTTCCCTGCCTAGGTATGAATTTTTCCTAGGGCAGGGAGAATTTCCTCTCTGCCCTAGCTTTTGACTGCTTCTACTTTGCTGTAAAAAAAATGTCGATGAAGTCATATCGCTTCTCCATCTGCTCATCTGCCTTTACCGTGGTGTTTACGTCTATCTGAAGCACTGGCGCTACAGCCTTGCCATTGGTTGTAGGCCATTCCACCAAACCTAAGCCGTTAGGGTTGCCTGTCTTCACAAAGTTCACGTAGTATTGGCTGAAGATGTCGCTTACCATGTAGTCCTCTGGCTGCCAATCATATACTCGGTTGGTAGGTAGTGTGCCCATCGCATACTCGATGTCGGCAGAGTGAACTGCACCCTTATCTTGTGGCATCTGAGGTTGTCCTTCCTTGGCATCCACTACGCCGCCAGCCAGTCCTGCCACCTTTCCTTTGATAGCCATGGCTGGGCGAGGATGGCAATAACGATAGCGATAAACAGGTTTACCGCTTGTGAGCTTGTGCATGTTGCCCCACTTCCATGTGGAGTAATCGAGGAAGAGGTCGGAGGCGAGGTTGATGCCTGGCTGCTCCAACACATCCTTGTCGCTGTTGATGCCATAGAGACGGAATGCCTCGTCCACATTGTCGCCAAACATCGCCTTAGCTCCTGCTTTCAGATTCTCTACGGTAGGTTGCTTTCCAGCGAGCACAGCCCATGGCGACATCTCTTGATTGTTGCCACCGATGAGCAAAGGCACCTTGGTCTGATTGCCTTTAGCGAAAGTCTCGGTAGGCTGCTCGGTCAGGAAATAGCCGTCGATGTTATAGGTAGGAACGGCTTTGACGGCGGCAAGTTTCATCAGCACCTCGGCAGGGAGGGCACGCAGGTCCTTGATGTTCTTCTTGCCAATCTGCTTGGCTAATTCCACGCCTTTATGTTCGGCTTCCTTCAAGGTAAGGACCTTGTTGAATCCCATCACCGAACCGCTTGAACCCATTGCTTGCGCAAAGAGACCTTGGCAGAGAGGGGATGCCATCAAGGCACTGACCGACATGCTTCCAGCTGACTCGCCCACGATGGTGATGCGGTTAGGGTCGCCACCAAAGGCTTCGATGTTGTCTTTCACCCATTGGATGGCAGCCACTTGATCCATGAAACCATAGTTGCCAGAGCCTTTGTAAGATGTCTCTTTGGAGAGTTGCGGATGGGCAAAGAAACCGAAGATGCCCTCACGATAATTGGCGGTGATGGAGATGATGCCCTTTCGAGCCATCGCATCGCCAGCATATCGAGGTTCGCTGCCACTTCCTGCCATCAGTCCACCGCCATTGAAGTAAATGAGCACTGGCAGATGTTCCTTCATCGTCTTGGCTGGAGTCCAGATATTCAGATAGAGACAGTCCTCGCTGTTCACCTTTGTTCCGAAGTTCATATCTCCGAAGAGTGCTTCCTGCATCGGGTTAGGACCATATTCGGTAGCCTTTCTCACGCCCTCCCATTTCTGCACAGGCTGGGGAGCCTTCCAACGCAGATTGCCTACTGGTGGGGCTGCGAAAGGTACGCCCTTGAAGATGGTGATGCCTGAGAGGTCTTTGCCTTCGAGGATACCCTCGGCGGTCTTCACTTGCGTTTGTGCCATCATGCTCATGGAGAGGAGCAGTGTGGCGAGAGATAATATCGTTTTCTTCATTGTCTTGATAATTTGTTAGTTGTCACTATTTTGCGTTGATGGTCATCAAATTCTTGATAATCAAACTTCTTTTGCAAAAGTACGGAAAATAATTGAGATAGATTTGTTTTATTGCTATTTTTTTTATAATTTTGCACATTATAATATATAAACATTTGAAGACAATGGAAATCAAAGAAGGATATATGCCCTTCATGGGCTATCAAACATATTATCGTATCGTAGGGAAAACGGAGGAGGGCAAGAGTCCTATCATCCTCTTGCATGGTGGACCAGGCAGTACCCACAACTATTTTGAACTCTTGGATAGAGTAGCGGAGACAGGGCGTGCCGTCATCATGTACGACCAGTTGGGATGTGGCAACTCCTTCGTGGAGGGACATCCCGAACTCTGGACTCCTGAGACTTG
>UMLA01026213.1_pt1 | contig 13469 bp, 14 predicted proteins | sample 1966431 | NCBI WGS metagenome assembly UMLA01 (sample SAMEA4836190, study PRJEB28245) | human gut metagenome | biome: gut microbiome; material: fecal sample | place: Denmark | collected 2008 | reverse complement strand
GTCCTGTGGTCATTGAGTTGGCTTTCGTGGTCTGGATGCCAGTGAAGCGCTCATAGTGTCCCAAGTCGAGGTCGGTCTCCATACCGTCGGCCGTCACATAGCACTCTCCGTGCTCATAAGGATTCAGTGTACCCGGGTCAATGTTGATGTAGGGGTCAAACTTCTGGATGGTGATGTTGTAGCCTCTGGCCTGCAACAATTTGCCGATAGACGATGAGATGATTCCTTTGCCTAATGAAGAAACCACGCCGCCTGTTACAAAAATATACTTTGTGTCTGCCACGATTGTGATAATTTAATATTTGTTCAAGTTGCAAAATTACAATAATTTGGTGAACTCTGCAAAGAAAAGGTATTATTTTGTTCCACGCTTTTTCCCTTTTGTTCACGACTTTTGCCTTCGCGGGAGTTCTAAAACAAAAATTCATTGAGATTTATTTTGTATTTTTCACAGCATGCAGTAACTTTGCAAGCACAAATAGCCACTATACAATTATGAGAATTAAGTTTATTGCCATTATCCTTTTAGGTTTGCTGTGTGATGTTACGTCCGTGTCGGCCCAGTCACGACATTCGCAATCGCTGTCGTCATCGCGCCGACATGCCGCACAAGCCCAGCCGGATATGGTGACTCTCTATATGGATTCGCTGTTGCATTTCCGCGCCCACCAGGACTCTGCCCATCTCGAAGAGTTTGTGCCAACCATGACTGTGCCGGCGCTGCCCAAACTGGGGATTGAGTACAAGTTGCTCTTTATGCCGACCACGTTCTATAAAGGCGTGTCCCACAACTTCTTTGACATCGACCGCGATGCCAACCTTATCGACGAGAGTCTGCTGGCGCTCTATCTCGGGCGTCCCGACCTCGTGCGCTCTACGCAGAGTCAGTTGGAGCGCGCTGGAGACATACGTAAGGCCGAGGCAATACATGTCGACCATGCTCCTGAAATCGTTGAAAAGGTAGCCCCCAAGCCCCAGGAGACGGTTGTGGCTCCCTTGGATATTGTGGTGCTGAAACCCAACTTCTGGACATATTCGGGCGACTATTACCTCCAGTTCCTGCAGAATTACATTTCTTCCAACTGGTACAAAGGTGGTGAAAGCAACTACTCGATGGTAGGTTCGATAACCCTCAATGCCAATTACAACAACAAGCAGAAGGTGAGATGGGACAACAAACTTGAGATGAAGTTGGGATTCCAGACCTCCAGACAGGATACGTTGCACACCATGCGAGTAAGCGAGAACTTGCTGCGTCTGACGAGCAAGTTGGGATTGCAGGCATCCAGAAGCTGGTATTATACCATCCAGATGATAGCCGCTACCCAGTTCGTCAGACAGTGGAACAGTAACTCCAATGTCGTTACCACCGACTTCCTGGGCCCGTTGAATGTCAACCTCTCTGTCGGTATGGACTACAACGTCAAGTGCTTGAAGGATAGGCTTACCGGTTCCATCCACTTGGCTCCTTTGGCTTACAATTTCCGTTACGTCAATCGTCTTGAGCTCGCCTCTCGTTACGGTTTGGACGAAGGCGAGCACCAGCTGCACAACTTCGGTTCGCAGTTTACGGTCGATTTGTTGTGGAAATTTGCCGACAACATACGTTGGAAGACCCGTCTCTATGGTTATACTACCTACGAGCGTGCCGAGCTCGAGTGGGAGAATACGTTTACCTTCCAGTTCAACAAGTATATATCCAGCAACATATTTGTTTATCCCCGTTTTGACGACGGAACCAAGCGCAGTGACCGTCATGGCTATTATCAGTTGAAGGAGTACGCCTCTTTGGGCTTTGCCTATTCCTTCTGATGATGCTTTCTTTGGCGTGCTCAGCCCCTCTGCTACTGTTGCGGTGAGCCCGCGTGCCATATTCGCCTGCCATATCGGCAGGCGGTTACTATATATAATAGGTATTAAGACTAATGATGATGAAATCTATAGGTAGCATAATCAAAGGACATCCCACCATGACCGAGAGTACGGTCTATTCCATGTTGGTGATTTGTGGCATATCCCATTTCCTCAACGATATGATTCAGTCGATTATCCCGTCTATCTATCCCATCATCAAGGACAAGTTTGACTTCTCGTTTGCGCAGATAGGCATTATCACTCTGGTCTTTCAGATGACGTCTTCCATCCTGCAACCATTCACCGGACTTTATGCCGACAGGCATCCACGCCCCTATGCTTTGTCCGTGGGCATGTGCTTTACGTTGATAGGACTTCTGCTGTTGGCTTTTGCCGAGAATTATCTGCTCATTCTTTTGGCTGTGAGTGTGGTCGGCTTTGGTTCTTCAATCTTTCACCCCACGGCATCACGCGTAGCGCAGTTGGCATCGGGAGGAAAGAAAAGCCTGGCACAGTCTATATTCCAGGTCGGAGGCAACGGTGGTTCCGCCCTCGGCCCCTTGCTGGCTGCTGTCATCATCTTGCCTTTCGGCCAGTATGCTATATCCTGGTTCGCCCTTGCAGCACTGCTCGCCGCATTGATTATGATGCGTTTGGGAGCTTGGTATAAGGCGCGCCTGGTCTATGCCCAGCACCATCATCTGCCCACTCCGGCATTGAACGACCACATCTCCCGAGGAGCCAAGTATCGTGCCCTGGCGATACTCATTCTGCTTGTATTCTCCAAGTATTTCTATACATCGTGTATCACGAGCTATTTCACCTTTTTCCTTATCGACAAGTTCGGTATCAGTGTACAGGCGTCGCAGATATGCTTGTTTGTATTCCTGTTGGCCTTTGCCATCGGCACCTTGGCAGGTGGCGTCTTTGGCGATAGGTATGGCCGCAAGTATGTGATATGGTTCTCCATCCTCGGAGCTGCTCCTTTCGCGATAGCCATGCCTTATGCCAGTCTGCCTTGGACCATCGTCTGCACATTCCTCTCTGGCCTCATCATCGCGTCGGCTTTCTCGTCGATTGTGGTCTATGCCACAGACCTTATGCCCGATAAGGTGGGACTGATAGCCGGCATCTTCTTCGGACTTATGTTCGGTTTGGGCGGTCTTGGCTCCGCGTTCTTCGGTTGGCTTGCCGATAGGACCAGCATCGAGTTTATCTTCCAGGTCAGCGCGTTCCTTCCCTTGTTAGGAGTCATTGCTGGCTTCCTGCCGAATACGCAGAAGAGGTAATTCGCCTCTACCTTTATCAGACGGCTGCAGTCCTTAGCGTAGCCGCCAGACACCATTGCCTTGCCCGTGTTTACTGACCGTCGGCAGGGTTTCCTCCATAGTTGTCAGGACTTTCCCCCACAGTCGTCAGGACTTCTCCGTCAGCCAACCGCTCGTCCCCGTCAGTCAGTCGCCTTTCCAAGCCAATCATCTCCACTTCCAGGACAGTCTGCTGCTCATCCCCGATAGTCAACTGCTCTTCCCCGATAGTCAACTGCTCTTCCCCTATAGTCGGCTGTTCTTCCCCGATAGTCAACTGCTCTTCTCTGATTATCGGCCGTCCTTCTACAACAATTTGCAGTTCTTCCCCGACAACCTAAAGGTGTTTAGCCCAAAGTTGATTTCAAACTGCGAATTTGTCAAATCAAACTCTGCAACGCATAACTCAAACTTTTAATTCCGCGTTTCCCGCTCCGCCTCCATCCTTAACGCCATCTCCAGCGTCTTTAGTAGTTTTCGCATCCTTTATGTCATCAATGCTACGGCATGGTCTGTAGCGCCAAATGATGTGTTTACACATATACTTTCTTCATCATTGAGTCCGACTGTTACCAACCCCACTTTGCGTACATCGTCGAGGCGAATATGTATTCCAATGGTAATGCTTGTGATGACAAGGGTACAAAAAAATCCCTGTGACATAGAAGTCACAGGGATAAACTTATGTTTGAAAAATGTGTCGCTCGTGAATTACTTCTTGTTGAGAGCCAGGTCGATAGCTACAGCGATAGCCACTGTTGCACCTACCATTGGGTTGTTACCAATACCCAAGAAGCCCATCATCTCTACGTGAGCAGGAACTGAAGAAGAACCTGCGAACTGAGCGTCTGAGTGCATACGGCCGAGAGTATCAGTCATACCGTAAGAAGCGGGACCTGCAGCCATGTTGTCTGGGTGCAGTGTACGGCCGGTACCACCACCTGAAGCTACAGAGAAGTAAGGCTTGCCAGCGAGCACGCGCTCCTTCTTGTAAGTTCCGGCTACGGGGTGCTGGAAGCGTGTGGGGTTGGTAGAGTTACCAGTGATTGAAACGTCTACATCCTCGCTCCAGTTGATAGCAACACCCTCGCGTACGTCGTCAGCACCATAGCAGTTAACCTTGGCACGAGGACCGTCGCTGTAAGGAATGCGCTTTACAACCTCGAGCTTGCCACTGTAGTAGTCAAACTTGGTCTGTACGTATGTGAAACCGTTGATACGGCTGATAATCTGGGCAGCGTCCTTGCCAAGACCGTTGAGGATGACGCGGAGAGGATTCTTGCGAACCTTGTTGGCCATCTCGGCAATCTTGATAGCACCCTCGGCAGCAGCGAAAGACTCGTGGCCAGCCAAGAAAGCGAAGCACTGTGTCTCCTCGCGGAGCAGACGGGCGGCGAGGTTACCATGGCCGAGACCTACCTTGCGGTCATCAGCTACAGAACCGGGGATGCAGAAGCTCTGCAGACCGATACCGATGGCCTCGGCTGCATCAGCAGCTGTCTTAACACCCTTCTTGATGGCGATAGCGGCACCACAAACGTATGCCCACTTAGCATTCTCGAAGCAGATACGCTGAGTCTCTTCGCACATCAGATAAGGATCAACACCAGCCTCTTCGCAGATCTGATTAGCCTCTTCTACGCTACTGATACCATTTGCATTCAGAGCAGCCAGCACCTGCTTCTCGCGGCGCTCCTGGCTTTCATAACTTACTTTTCTAATCATAGTTGTGTATCTCCTTATTCTTTACGTGGATCAATTGATTTAACAACACCCTGCTCAGCAGTTGTACGACCGTAGCGGCCAGTGAACTTCTTCACAGCCTCGTTGGCGTCCATACCGTCCTTGATGGCTTCCATCATCTTGCCGAGGTGTACATATTCGTAACCGCATACCTGGCTGTCCTTGTCAAGGAACATCTTGGTGATGTAACCCTCGGTGAGCTCGAGATAGCGAGTACCCTTGGCAACGGTGCCATAGAGAGTACCAGTCTGTGAGCGCAGACCCTTGCCCAGGTCCTCGAGACCGGCACCGATAACGAGACCACCCTCAGAGAAGGCGCTCTGGCTGCGGCCATAGACAATCTGGAGGAAGAGCTCACGCATAGCTGTGTTGATGGCATCACAAACGAGGTCAGTGTTCAGAGCCTCGAGGATGGTCTTGCCAGGCAGAATCTCAGAAGCCATGGCAGCTGAGTGGGTCATACCGGTACAGCCGATGGTCTCAACGAGACATTCCTGGATAACGCCTTCCTTGATGTTCAGAGACAGCTTGCAAGCACCCTGCTGAGGAGCACACCATCCCACACCGTGAGTGTAACCTGAGATATCCTTAATCTCTTTGGCTTGAATCCATTTTCCCTCTTCGGGGATTGGAGCTGGTCCGTGGTTCGGGCCTTTGGCGACAACGCACATGTTGTCAACTTCCTTTGAATAAATCATATTGTTCAAAAATAAATATAAAGTACTGTTACTTATTCACGCTTGTCAAGGGCGATACGTTGGTCACGGGCATCCCCTTTTTCAAGCGCAAAGTTATAAAAAACTAAACAAACTACCTAATAATGATGAGGGTTTTTTGTTCTGCCTCATGATTTTTTAGATACCTCAATGGCAAATGCTGCCGTTTTGTCATTCTGAGTTGGCAAACATGACCGCCGCAAGTCAAATCTCAAGGGCAAACACTATTTTCTTGTACCTTATATATTCTTTTTCCGTTTTTTTTGTCTAATTTTGCATCATTATGATAGTAAAAGTCAAAGACGCCGCTCTGGCCAAAGCTGCCGGCGAAGGCATGGATGAGTTTGTGCAGGTAGTAGTGGATGCCACCTATGAGGCTATCGGTGGAGAACTTACAGCCGAGACAATGGGGATGCTCAATGCCGACCAGATTACGCTGCTGGCATATATTGCCATGCGCGAAGAAATGATGGATGGTGGCTTTGTCCAGCTTATCCACAACGGTTGGGGACACTTTATCTTCCACAATCCGTTTGACAAGGCTGTGCGTGGTTGGGGGTTGCCTGAACTGTGCAGTCTTATACGCCGTGCGCACAAACTCTATTCCAAGTATCATGAAGAGATAGAGCGTGAGTGTGACGACGATGAGTTTATGGCCATGTTTGAGCGCTTCCCCGAGTTTGACGACCTTGATGACAAGTTTGTTGAGGGCGAAGAGGGATTCACTTCTGCCATAGCCCACTATGTGGATGAGCATCTGGACCGTTTCTGCGAGATAGAGGCTTGACAGATGGCGGTAACGAGTAAGAAAGGAGAATGAAAAAATGAACAAACAAGAACAGGATATACGCAAGAAGAGCCCTGTGCAGATACGCAACAAGAAAGCCTCGTTTGAGTATTTCTTCGTTGATACCTATACGGCAGGCATGGTACTCACCGGTACGGAGATTAAGTCTATACGTGCCGGCAAGGCTTCGCTTGTCGATAGCTACTGTGTGATAGACCGTGGGGAAATATGGGTCAAGGGTATGAACATCAGCCCTTATTTCTATGGCTCTTTTTCCAATCACGAGGCTAAGGGTGACCGCAAACTTCTGCTCAAGAAGCGCGAGATACGTCATCTCGAGGCCGCTGCCAAGGATGTGGGTTTTACCATCGTCCCTATTTTGATTTTCATCGACGAGCACGGTAGAGCCAAGATGGATATCGCCCTTGCCCGAGGTAAGAAAGAGTTTGACAAACGCCAGACTCTCAAGGAAAAGGAAGACCGTCGGGAGATGGACCGTGTAAGAAAACATTTCTAATTGATTTTATTTGAGACAGGAGTAGGACGAGGCGTATTCCTGTCAGATTGTTTATGGATATAAGACAACTTGTCAAGCAACGCATACTGATACTCGATGGTGCCATCGGCACGATGATACAAGGCTACGGTCTCTCGGAAGGCGACTTCCGCGGTACGTTGGACTTGCGCGATGATGTACTGTATGCAGGCAACAATGATATGCTGTGTCTTACCCGTCCCGATATCGTGCAGGATATTCACCGGCGCTATCTTGAGGCTGGTGCAGACATGATAGAAACCAATACTTTCTCTTCGCAGCGTATATCCCAGGCCGATTACCACTTGGAGCATCTGTCGGGGGAGATGGCGTTGGCCGGTGCCCGGCTTGCCCGTGAGATGGCTGACCGCTATGCAACGGCAGAGCACCCTCGGTTTGTACTGGGCTCAATAGGTCCCACCAACCGCACGTGCTCGATGTCGCCGGATGTGGCTGACCCTGCTGCACGTGACCTTGACTATGACACACTGCTTGACGCCTATATGGAACAAGTCGATGCCTTGGCTGAGGGTGGGGTAGACGCGTTTCTGATAGAGACCATATTTGACACCCTCAATGCCAAGGCGGCCATGGATGCTGCGGTGAGCGTGATGGTGCGCCGTGGCATAGAACTGCCCATCATGCTGAGTGTGACGGTGAGCGACCTGGCTGGTCGCATGCTGAGCGGACAGACGCTCGATGCCTTCTTGGCGAGCATCAGTTCGTATCCGGTATTTTCAGTCGGACTGAACTGCTCGTTCGGTCCATCTCAAATGAAACCGTATCTGGAGGAGCTCGCCCGCAAGTCACCTTATTATATATCTGCTTACCCCAATGCCGGTTTGCCCAACTCTATGGGGCTATACGACGAGACTGCCGACACTATGGCTCCCAAGATAGGCGCTCTGATAGATGAAGGCATACTCAATATCGTCGGTGGCTGCTGTGGTACTGATGACCATTTTATCGCCCGCTACGTGGATCTTGCTCGTGGCAAGCAGCCCTATGTCCCCTGCGATAGAAGTGAATATCTGCAACTGAGTGGACTGGAGCCGCTGGAGGTTCGGCCGGGAATGTTTGTCAATGTCGGCGAACGCTGCAATGTGGCTGGCTCTCGCAAGTTTCTCAGACTTGTCAAGGAGAAGAACTACGAAGAGGCGCTCACGATAGCCCGCCACCAGGTAAGTGACGGTGCTATGGTGGTAGACGTCAATATGGATGATGCCCTCCTTGATGCTGAAGCCGAGATGAGCCATTTCCTGCGGCTGTTGGCATCGGAACCCGACGTGGCACGCGTTCCGGTGATGATAGACTCGTCGAAATGGAATGTCATCCTTGCTGGCCTCAAGTGTTGTCAGGGAAAGTCGGTGGTCAATTCCATCTCGCTGAAGGAAGGAGAGGATGCGTTTGTCAGCCACGCCAAGGATGTCAAGCGCTTCGGTGCAGCCGTGGTAGTCATGTGCTTCGACGAAGAGGGCCAGGCTACTACCTATGAGCGGCGTATCGAGATAGCTCAGCGCGCTTATCACATTCTGACGGAGCAGGTGGGCATGAATGCGTGTGACATCATCTTTGACCCCAACATACTCTCGATAGCTACGGGACTGGAAGAGCACGACCGATATGCTCTGGATTTCATCCGTGCTACCCGATGGATAAAGGAAAATCTGCCAGGAGCCCACGTAAGTGGCGGAGTGAGCAATCTGAGTTTCTCATTCCGTGGCAACAACTATATCCGTGAAGCTATGCATGCCGTCTTCCTCTATCATGCCATTCAGGCTGGTATGGATTTTGGTATTGTCAATCCCTCTACGCGTGTCACCTATCAGGATATCCCCGAAGACCATCTGCGTATTATAGAAGATGTAGTGCTCTGCCGCCGCAAGGGAGCTGCGGAAAATCTCATTGAACTGGCTGCCCGTCTGAAGCAGGAACAGGATGCGCTCAAGGCCGGTGGCGCTTTGCCGTCAGCCAATGTGCAGCAAGAGGCTTGGCGAAAGGAACAGCTGGAAGCCCGTCTGCAATATGCACTGCGCAAGGGCATAGGCGATTATCTGGCTGAAGATTTGGCAGAAGCCCTTGAGAAATATCCACGGGCTGTGCAGATAATAGAAGGGCCGCTGATGGATGGAATGTCGGAGGTAGGCAGGTTGTTCGGTGAAGGCAAGATGTTTCTTCCACAGGTCGTGAAGACGGCACGTACAATGAAACAGGCTGTGTCTATACTCCAACCGCATATCGAGGCGGAACGTGACGAGAACCAGACATCGGCAGGGCGGGTAATCTTGGCTACTGTCAAGGGAGATGTACACGATATCGGCAAGAATATTGTTGGCGTGGTGATGGCGTGCAACAATTACGAAGTAATCGACCTCGGTGTGATGGTGCCTGCCGACCAGATAGTGAGCAAGGCTATCGAACTCAAGGCAGACATCATTGGCCTGTCGGGACTTATCACGCCGTCATTGGAAGAGATGGTCTGTGTGGCCCACGAGATGGAACGGGCGCACTTGGATATACCTATAATGATAGGCGGTGCTACCACCTCAGAGATGCATGTTGCCCTCAAGGTGGCTCCGGTCTATGACGGTCCGGTGGTGTGGATGAAGGATGCATCGCAAAACTCGCTCGCAGCTGCGCGTCTGCTTAATCGTGAAGAGCGTGAGGCGTATAAGGCGGAGCTGGACCATCGCTATGATGAACTTCGGAAGAGTTATCACGATGAGCAGCAGAAACTCTTGTCTATAGACGATGCACGGCGGCAGAAGTTGTCATTGTTCGACAGTCACAGTGATAAAAAATAGCCTTATCTTTGGCAGTTTCTTGATTTTGAAGTAATTTTGCAGTGATTTAATAACATAGGATATGTTTCATAAGAAAAGACGTTGGCACTGTCTGTCTGGACAGGAGCCTACTGAACTTGATAAAAAGGTAATGTATTGGGAGCAGAAAGGAAAGCTGGTGCCGACCCGCGATTTGATTAAGACTCCCGAACAGATAGAGGGTATACGCCGTAGCGGTGTGGTCAATACGGGCTGTCTTGACGAAGTGGCCCGCCAGATACATGCAGGTATGAATACGCAGGAAATTGACGACATCTGTATGCAGTATTGCAATGACCACAATGCCATCCCAGCCTGTCTGGGCTATGAGGGTTTTCCCAAGAGCGTATGTACTTCAATCAATGAGGTTGTGTGTCATGGTATCCCTAAGGAGGAAGATGTCCTGGAAGAGGGGGATATTGTCAATGTCGATATGACAACTATTGTGGATGGCTATTATGCCGATGCTTCACGTATGTTTGTTATCGGTAAGACTACGCCTGAAAAGGAACGTCTCGTGCGTGTTGCCCGTGAGTGTCTCGAGGTAGGTATGGAGGCTGCCAAGCCTTATTGCTTTGTCGGGGATATAGGCCATGCAGTGCAGCGTCATGCCGAGAAAAATGGCTATAGCGTGGTGCGCGACTTGTGTGGACACGGTGTGGGCCTGAAGTTCCATGAGGAGCCCGAGGTGGTGCATTATGGCCATCGCGGTCAGGGTATGTTGATTGTGCCTGGCATGGTGTTTACCATCGAGCCCATGATTAATATGGGAACCTATGAGGTGTTTATAGATGCGGATGATCCTTATGAGTGGGAGGTTATTACTGGTGACGAACTGCCCTCTGCACAATGGGAGCATACATTCGTAATGACAGAGAATGGCGTCGAGATACTTACTTGTTAAATCTGCATGATATGAGCGATATATATATATTAGGTATAGAGTCTTCGTGTGATGATACCTCGGCAGCTGTGTTGCGCAACGGAGTGTTGCTGAGCAATGTCACCGCTTCGCAAGAGGTGCATCGAGCTTATGGAGGCGTGGTTCCTGAGTTGGCTTCGCGTGCCCATCAACAGAATATAGTCCCGGTTGTGGACCAGGCTCTTCACCGTGCTGGTATTACCAAGGAACAACTGTCAGCCATCGCGTTTACCCGTGGCCCAGGATTGATGGGGTCATTGTTGGTAGGTGTCAACTTCGCAAAGGGATTGTCACGTGCTTTGGATATACCTCTGATAGATGTCAACCATCTCCAGGGACATGTTATGGCTCATTTTATCAAGGAGAGCGATGATGATACCTCCTGTCCGCCGCTGCCATTCCTTTGTCTTTTGGTGTCAGGTGGTAACTCTCAGATTGTACTTGTCCGTGCCTACAATGATATGGAGGTGTTGGGGCAAACCATCGATGATGCTGCGGGAGAGGCCATAGACAAATGCTCAAAGGTTATGGGTCTGGGTTATCCTGGAGGGCCTATAATCGACCGTCTCGCACGCCAAGGCAATCCCAAGGCATATCAGTTCTCCGAACCTCATATCCCTGGGCTGGACTATAGTTTCTCAGGCCTGAAAACATCGTTCTTATATAATCTGCGTAAATGGATAGAAGATGAGCCCGACTTTGTGGAAAATCATAAAGAGGATATTGCCGCCAGTCTCGAAGCTACAATCGTAGATATACTGATGAACAAACTGCGCAAGGCCGTACGGCAGACTGGCATAACCCATGTGGCTGTGGCCGGCGGCGTTTCTGCCAATACCGGTCTTCGCAATGCTTTTGAGGAACATGCCCGTCGTTTTGGTTGGACCATCTATATTCCTCGATTCAGTTATACCACCGACAATGCTGCTATGATTGCCTGTGTCGGCACATTCAAATATCGTGACCATGATTTTGCCGATATATCTCTGCCGGCTTTCAGTAAAGTGACGTTTGAGTAAGTATTGATTATCAACCCATAAATATAATATATAGTGGAATTAGAAAGCAAAATACTCAGCAAGGAAATACTGCAGTATCTCTATGCTGGAGGAAAGACACTGGGAACCGCCGAGAGTTGTACTGGTGGTCGTATTGCCCAAGTGATTATAGCGGTACCTGGTGCCAGTAATTATTTCAAAGGTGGTATCGTTTCATACAGCAATGACGTCAAGGAACGTCTGCTTCATGTCGATTCCAAATTGATAGAAGAACAGACTGCTGTGTGTCAAGGAGTGGCAGAAGCTATGGTCAAAGGGGCTTGCGATGCCTTGGAGTGTGATTATGCTATCGCTGCTACAGGTATCGCTGGTCCTGGTGGCGGCACTTCGCAGATACCTGTAGGTACAATTTGGATTGGATATGGTTCTAAGGACGATGTGCGTACGCTCAAGATAGAAGAGGATAATGGCCGTGACATTAATATAGCCAAGGCAACCAATATTGCTTTGCGTCTTTTCCTCGACTATTATAAGGAGAAGAATCCCATCGTTGATGATACGGATGCCGAAGAGGTAAAGTAAGCCCATGTCTATGAGTATCACCATCGTGGATGCAAAAACAATAAAAAACCTTAATTTTGAAAAAGTTTAGGGATTTATTTTGTTTATTCCGAAAAAAATTGTAATTTTGCACCCTGTTTGGAATAAGTATCTAATTAAGAATCAAAAATTAAGGATAGAAATGTCTAAGATTTGTCAAATCACAGGTAAGAAGGCACAGTTAGGTTGCAATGTGTCTCACTCAAAGCATCGCACAAAGCGCAGCTTTGACGTTAACCTTTTCAGCAAGAAGTTCTTCTATGTAGAGGAGAATTGCTGGATTAGCCTGAAGATTAGTGCCGCTGGTCTGCGCCTTATCAATAAGGTTGGACTTGACGCCGCTCTTAAGATGGCTGTACAGAATGGTTACTGCGACTGGAAAGATATCAAGGTGATCGCTGAGGGTAACAGTGTAGATTAATTTTAAGGTTAGGAGATATAACAAATGGCAAAGAAAGCTAAAGGTAACAGAGTTCAAGTCATTCTCGAATGTACCGAGATGAAGAATAGTGGTCTGCCAGGAACAAGCCGTTACGTGACTACCAAGAACCGTAAGAATACTCCTGAGCGCCTTGAGTTGAAGAAGTATAATCCCATCCTGAAGAAGATGACTCTTCATAAGGAGATTAAGTAATAGGAGATTTAAGCAATGGCAAAAAAAGCGGTAGCTACCTTGCACGAAGGTTCAACTGACGGACGTGCATATACCAAGGTAATCAAGATGGTTAAGAGCCCCAAGACTGGTGCTTATGTTTTTGATGAGCGCATGGTTCCTAATGAGGATGTTAAAGCTTACTTCAAGGACTAATATCGGATAATTACGATAACATTTATAGATAGAGCTGTAAGACAAGTTGCTTACAGCTCTTTTTTGTGACACTAAGTTTCAGGCGGATTATTGGGGGCAGCGGATTTTCCCGGTTGGTGGCAATGGACAATTATGAATAAAGTGTTGCTAGTCTATATTACCTGTTCTTTATTAAAGGGACAATGAAATCGTTTTTTCCAGAAGCGGTTTCCTATAACCGTTTTGTTGAACTTGAAAGTCGGGCGTTTTTCCCTCTCATGTTCTTCCTGAACTTCCGTGCCTTTGGGAGATGTACAGGTATAATATTCGTTGACTCTACCATGATACCCGTATGTCACAATCTCAGGCGTTATGTTAACAAAGTGTTCAAGGATATC
>UMLA01024833.1_pt1 | contig 13497 bp, 9 predicted proteins | sample 1966431 | NCBI WGS metagenome assembly UMLA01 (sample SAMEA4836190, study PRJEB28245) | human gut metagenome | biome: gut microbiome; material: fecal sample | place: Denmark | collected 2008 | reverse complement strand
CGCCAAAAATAGCTGTTTACATATCGTCCAGCATTTTGATTAGCCTTCATTCGCTCACTAATGAAGAAGTTTTTCCACAAAGCCCCCACATCCTGCCTGAGAGCAAGAGGTGCAAAATTCTGCAAGATGGCATTACGTATTCCATTATCATAAAAGTAGAATTTCTTAGCACGTTTCAACTCCGTACGTAAGTTGCGACTAAAGCCATTCAACTTGAATATGATATAACACTTTTCGAGCAAATCAATGTACTTCTCTACCGTTTTATTATCTGTTCCTACGGTCTGCGCCAACTCATTATATGAAACTTCACTTGTAACCTGCAGAGCCAAGGCTGTAAGCAGTTTGGACAACAGGACCGGGCGCCGAACACTTTCCAAATTCAACAAGTCCTTATACAGATAACTGTTAGACAAATTATACAGCAACTCCTTTGCATCCGTCTCATGATTCATGATATCTGGATAAGAGCCATAAATAAGCCGATTCTCTAATGTTTGTTTTACGTTAAGCAGTCCATAAGCCTTCATCAGTTCCCCTGTAGAAAAAGGGAAAAGATGGTACTCAAACTTGCGTCCTGTCAAAGGTTCGTTGAGCTTATTCTGCAATTCAAAAGAGGAGGAACCAGTCACCAAGAGTTGTACTTTGGGGAAATTATCCGTAATTCGTTTCAAAACCATACCGATGTTCTCTACCCGTTGAGCCTCATCTATCACAACAATAAGGTTATTGCCAATAAGCAGACGCAACTCAGAAGAATTTGCCTTTGCCAGCAACTCTCTTACTTCCGGTTCATCGCAATTCAACATAAGAGTAGGTTCATCACGATTTTCGAGCACCATTTCAAACAGCGTACTCTTACCTACTTGTCTGGCACCAATCACGATGATAGCCTTCCCTGAAAACATCCGAGTTTCAATTGTATCTTGTATTTGACGACGTATCATAAATATCCTTTCTTCTTAGTTATGAATACTACTTTCTTTTGGGCACAAAGATAAGAAAAAATGATCGTAATCCCAAAAAACATACTAAGTTTTAGGATTATAATCCCAAAATTCATACTGTTTTTTGGGATTAGGGCAATTTTCAACGCTTTCATCTATCTTCATCCCCTATCTCATAGAGGCTGTATCAGTCATGAAAAACGACATTAAAATGCATCTTTCCTCCTACCCTGCATCACAGGGCTGATTCATGTTCTAAATAACGAAGGTGAACCAGCGGAAAATCGAACAGTATTCGTAATCAGTATCCCTTGCATTCCTCCCAGCCCATTATACACATACTTTAGACTCTACTCATCACCTATATATAATAAGGTGTAACCTATTTTTATATAATTAGGGCGGAGTTATCGCAACTTATTCCATTCTTCACCCCTTGCACCATAGAGGAAGGACACCTTTACGCAACGGGCTACATGGAAGGGAAAAACAGCTGAGGAGGTGCGGACGACAGTACTTTTTAGGCACACAAAAGCATAAAAAAACTTTCATCATGCTCTTTTCTGCTGCAAATTCCGTATTTTTGCAGCCAGAACAAGTTTATTACAGACATGCAGACAAGCAAATATCTATTGGCCAACGAACGCGACAAAGAATGGGGACTCACCGTGAGCACCATAGGGTACGAGATGATCGAGCCGGGAGAATCCTATCCCACAAAAGGACATGCCGACGGCTATTACTTCGACCTGAAGAAGGGACGCGAGCTCGATGAATACCAGTTGCTCTACCAACCCGAGGGAGAAGGCGTGTTCCAGTCGGCACATATCGCAGAGACACCTATCAAGGCCGGTGACATATTCCTGCTCTTTCCTGGCGAATGGCACACTTACCACCCATGTCCTGAGAAGGGATGGCACAGCTATTGGATAGGCTTCAAAGGCAAGAACATCGACGACAGAGTGAAGGCAGGATTCCTTTCACCCGAGAAACCTATTTACCATGTTGGGTTCAGCAACGACATACTAAGCCTCTACAAGGAGGCTTACCGCATAGCACAAGAGGAGGCCGCCTACTCGCAGCAAACATTGGCAGGAATCGTCAACCACCTCATCGGCATGATGTACTCTCTGGAACGCAACATCATCCTGAACAAGAACACAGCCCATGTGGATATGATCAACAAGGCCCGACTGCGCATACGCGAATCCTTGGAGAGCGACCTCACCATACAGAAGATAGCCGAAGACCTGGGGGTAAGCTACTCGTCGTTCCGCAAACTCTTCAAGGAGTTTACAGGCATCGCTCCTGCCATGTATCAGCAAGATCTCCGACTGCAAAGAGCTAAGGAACTGCTCTCCACCACCGACGAGAGTATCAAGGAGATAGCCTACAGACTCAACTTCGAGTCACCCGACTATTTCTCATCGAAGTTTAAGAACCAGACCGGTCTCAAGCCCTCTGAGTTCCGCAATAAAATGAGATAACAACACCTGCGAACCCCGGAGGAGCATTCTTCGCAAGAAAAGAAGCAAGGAGAAAACAAAGAGCTGAAGAAAGGAGAAAACAAAGAAAAGGCAACCTGTCACTACGACAAGTTGCCTTTTTTATTTCATCGACTCAAAAGAGTCAGTTTACACTGCATAGAGGAAAGTGCGGATCAACCAGTAGCTTACGATACCAGCCAAATAACCTACGAAGGCAATCCAGGAAATGTGCTTCATGTACCAGCCGAAGGTGATCTTCTCCAAGCCCATGACAACCACACCAGCAGCACTACCGATAATCAGCATAGAACCACCGACACCAGCACAGTAAGCCAACAACTGCCAGAAAATTCCGTCAACAGCCATATCGCCTACAGCTGCCACAGGATACATACCCATACAGCCTGCTACCAAAGGCACATTGTCCACAATACTTGAAAGTACACCGATGATACCTGTTACGAGGTAGTGATTGCCGTCGAAGGCAACATTCAGTCCCTGACCTAAAGCTGTCAGTACGCCGATTTCTGCCAGACAAGACACAGCCATCAAGATACCGAGGAAGAAGAGAATGGTGCTCATATCCACACGAGAGAGCAACTTGGTTACTCGCTTCTGTGTACCCTCAGCATCCTGTCCGCGATGCAAACTGCGATAGAACACCTCGGTAGCAGTCCACAGCACACCCAATACCAAGAGGATGCCTACGAATGGAGGCAGGTGGGTAATGCTCTTGAAGATAGGAACGAAGATCAAACCGCCAACACCCAACCAGAACACAGCCTTGCGCTGACCTTCTGTGAAGTCGCTTACAGAAGCATTCTGCTGGGCAGAAACCTCAGGCATCACGAGTTCGCCCTTCAGCATGGTCTGAAGAATCAAGGCAGGTAGAACCATGGAAACCACAGATGGGATGAAGATCTCGGCGATCACACCAGCTGCGGTTATCAGTCCCTTGTTCCAAAGCATGATGGTGGTAACGTCACCGATGGGCGAGAAAGCGCCACCCGAGTTGGCTGCAATGATGACAAGCGAGGCATATATCATACGGTCCTTGTGGTCGGTAACGAGCTTACGCAGAATCATAATCATCACGATACTGGTAGTCAGGTTGTCGAGGATGGCAGAAAGGAAGAAGGTAAGGAAGGCTATGCGCCACAGCAGAGCACGCTTCGACTTTGTCTTCATCACCTTGCGAACCCAGTTGAATCCGCCATTCTGGTCTACTATCTCTACGATTGTCATGGCTCCCATCAGGAAGAAGAGGGTCGTTGCTGTATCGCCCAGGTGTTCCTGGATAATACCCGTCACCTTTTCTACCATTCCTGCAGCACCACCAGTATAGTCAGGGTGCATCATCTGCAGATACTGCATAGGGTCAACCATGTAGAGTGTCCAGCACCCTACGAGCATGAGCAAGGCTATCGCAGCCTTGTTTACCTTCGTCAGGCTTTCTGTGGCTATGAGAGCATAGCCAAGCACAAAGACGACGATAATCGAAATTGTTAATGTTGTCATTTTTAATTGTTTGTGTTAGATATTTTTTTATATTTGTTTGTATTGGATCGTATTTTTGCCAAACGGGTGCAAAGTTACGAAAAGAAACGCAATATCTGTTCTTTTCCTTATTATATTTATATGAAATCGTTTACTTACTTTTATTTTTGTTCGAAACAGCAGGTGTTTTCTTCTATCTGTTACTGTTTCACGTAGCCTTCCTGACGACAGAAAAATCAGCGGGTCAAAAAATAAGGATGAAAAATCAAATAATCGTGGTCGGCAGCTTCTTTTAGTACTATCTTTGCAACCGTAAACAACATAGGAAATCTAACGACCTAATCGAATGAACAACAAAAAATACTATTTTGCGGTAGACCTCGGTGCTACCAGCGGACGAACCATCATCGGTTCTTTGTCGGAAGGTAAGTTCTGTCTCGAAGAACTGACACGCTTCGACAACAACCTGATACAGACAGGCGGACACTTCTACTGGGACATCTATGCCCTGTATCAGGAAATCATCAAAGGTCTGAAACTGGTGGCACAACGCGGCATCAACATACAGAGCATCGGTATCGACACCTGGGGATGCGACTTCGTTTACGTGGCCAAGGACGGAGCTATACTGCGCAATCCGCTGGCTTACCGCGACCCACACACCGTGGGCATGATGGAGAAATACTTCGACGAGAAGATAAGCAAGGAAAAGATATACGAGAAGACGGGCATACAGTTTATGAACTTCAACTCGCTCTTCCAGCTTTACGCCATGCGCAAGGCTGGCAACGTGGCGCTCGAGAATGCCGACAAGATACTCTTCATCCCCGACGCACTGAGCTATATGCTTACAGGCAATGCCATCTGTGAATACACCGTGGCTTCCACCTCGCAGATTCTCAACCCTATGACAGGCGACCTCGACAACGATCTCGTAGAAAGCCTTGGACTGAAGAGAGAGCAATTTGGAAAGATGACCCATCCTGCAACCATCATAGGCACCCTGACCGAAGAGGTTCAGCAGATGACCGGTCTGAAGGATGTGCCCGTTATTGCCGTGGCAGAACATGACACAGCCAGTGCAGTAGCTGCCGTGCCTGCCAAGAACGAGGAGTTTGCCTACCTGAGCTCTGGCACATGGAGCCTAATGGGCATTGAGACCAAGAACGCCATCATCAACGAGAAGAGCTACGAACTCAACTTCACCAACGAGGGAGGAATAGAGGGTACGACCCGATTCCTCAAGAATATCTGCGGCATGTGGATTTACGAGCGTTGCCGCAAGGAATGGAAAGACGAGGCTGCAGCCCATCAGAAAGACATGACAGCCTTGGGACATGGCGAACTGATAGCAGAAGCGATGAAGCAACCAGCCTTCCAGAGCATCATCAACCCCGACGATGCCTGCTTCGCCAATCCTTCGAGCATGACAGAGGCCATCCAGCAATATTGCGAAAAGACCGGACAGCATGTGCCACAATCGAATGGCGAGTTCTGCCGTTGTATCTTCGAGAGTCTGGCTCTCCGTTATCGTCAGGTATTTGGCTGGCTGAAGGAGTTTGCCGACATCGACCTCAATGTTCTTCATATAATAGGTGGAGGCTCGCTCAACAAACATCTCAACCAGTTCACCGCCAACAGTTGTGGTGTCAGCATATTGGCAGGTCCTCAGGAAGGACCAGCCATAGGCAACATCATGTTGCAGGCAAAGGCATCGGGCGATGTGAAGGATATATGGGAAATGCGACAGATCATCGCCAACTCTATCGAGTTGCAGCAATTTGAGCCTCAGGACAAGGAGGCATGGGATGCGGCATACGAGAAGTTTTTAAAGGTAAAAGGGTAAAAAGGTAAAAAAGTAAAAAGGTAAAAACTTCTGAACTTGCTAAAATTCAAAAAATAATAACAACAATAATAAAAAACTTAAAAACAATGAAAGCAGATTTGATTTTAAAGAATTACGAGATTGCCAAGGAGCGCTATGCGGCTCTTGGTGTGGATACAGACAAGGCTATTGCCACATTAGAGAAGACTCCTATCTCCCTGCACTGCTGGCAGGCTGATGATGTGGTAGGTTTTGAACGTGGCGAAGCTGCATCGGGTGGCATACAGAGTACAGGCAACTATCCCGGCAAGGCTCGCAATATCGACGAGCTGCGTCAGGACATCGAGAAGGTGAACTCTCTTCTGGCTGGTACCTTCCGTCTTAACCTGCATGAGATTTACGGTGAGTTCGGTGGCAAGCAGATTGACCGCAACGAGGTAACCGTCGACCAGTTCACAGGCTGGATGCAGTGGGCTAAGGAGCAGAACATGAAGCTCGACTTCAACTCTACTTCTTTCTCTCACCCTAAGAGTGGAAGTCTCTCTTTGTCAAATCCCGATCCTGCTATCCGCGAGTTCTGGATAGAGCACACCAAGCGTTGCCGTCGCATTGCCGATGCTATGGGTAAGTTCCAGAACGATCCATGTATCATGAACATCTGGGTACACGATGGCAGCAAGGACATCACCGTAGAGAAAGGCCGCTATCGTGAGATTCTGAAGAACTCGCTCGATGAAATCCTGGCAGAGGAGTTGCCAAACATGAAGTCTTGTCTCGAGGCTAAACTCTTCGGTATCGGACTGGAGGCTTACACCGTAGGTTCTCACGACTTCTATGCTGGCTATTGCGCCAAGAACAACGTGATGTACACCCTCGACACAGGTCACTATGAGCCTACAGAGAATGTTTCGGATGCAGTTTCCGCACTCCTTCTCTTCGTGCCCGAACTGATGCTCCACGTATCTCGACCTATGCACTGGGATTCTGACCACGTGACTCTCTTCGACGACAACACCCGCAACCTCTTCTCAGAGTTGGTTCGTGCCAATGCGCTCGACCGTGCACACATCGGTCTCGACTATTTCGATGGTTCCATCAATCGTATCGGTGCTTATATCATCGGCGTACGTGCTGCCCAGAAGTCATTGCTGCAGGCATTCCTTGAGCCTCTCGATACTCTCCGCAAGTACGAGGACGAGGGCAAGCTCTTCCAGCGCTTGGCTCTCCTCGAGGAAGAGAAGACATTGCCTTTCGGTGCTGTTTACGACTACTTCAACCTGAAGAACAATATCCCTGTAGGCGAGGAATACATTGCCGACATCGAGAAATACGAGGCAGAAGTTCTCGCTAAGAGAAACTAAGATATTGAACATTTGTATGTTCAGAAGTTAAAGGAGTTAAGACAACAGTCTTTGCACGTAGTTTTTAAGCAACAAGACATACGTCTTAACTCCTTAACTCCCTTAACTCCTTTAACTTCTTTATATACTAAAGTTCAGTAACCTAAAAACCAAACTATTAACAATATGGAAATATTAATAGGACTTTTAATCATAGCAGTGGGCGCCTTCTGCCAGTCGAGCTGCTATGTTCCAATCAATAAGATAAAGGACTGGAGCTGGGAATCCTACTGGATTGTACAGGGCGTCTTTGCGTGGCTTATCCTTCCTTTCATAGGTGCCATGCTTGCCGTTCCAAGCGGCCATTCGTTCTTCGAACTCTTCGACGGCTATGGCTTCGAGGTGATGATGACCATGCTCTTCGGTATGCTCTGGGGAGTGGGAGGTCTTACCTTCGGACTCTCCATGCGCTACTTGGGAGTGGCATTAGGACAGAGCATTGCCTTAGGTACATGTGCTGGCTTGGGCACCATCATGGGTCCCGTTTTGCTCAACATCTTCTTCCCCGAGATGGATGCCTTGTCTTCGCTCACCTTCAGCGTAATCCTCGGAGTGGTGGTCACCTTGCTGGGTATCGCCATCATCGGTGTGGCTGGAAGCATGAAGGCTGCCACCTTGACGGAAGAAGAGAAGAAGGCTGCAGTCAAGGATTTCAACTTCCCCAAGGGTTTGACTATCGCACTGCTGGCAGGTTTCATGAGTGGATGCTTCAACGTAGGTTTGGCTTTCGGAAGCGACATACACTTCGGAACCTTCACTCCCGATATGTACAAGACGCTTCCTGCTACCTTCCTGGTAACAGTGGGCGGATTCATCACCAATGCCATCTATTGCTTCTATCAGAACTCCAAGAACCACACTTGGGGTGATTATCTGAAGCGCGAGGTATGGAACAACAACATCTTGTTCTGTGCTTTGGCAGGTGCCTTGTGGTACAGTCAGTTCTTCGGACTGTCATTGGGCAAGGGCTTCCTCAACGAGTCGCCTACCCTCATGACACTCTCCTTCTGCATCCTCATGGCACTCAATGTTGTATTCTCCAACGTATGGGGAATCATCCTGAAGGAATGGAAGGGTTGTTCACCCAAAACCATTGCCGTGCTCATCCTCGGCATCGTGGTGCTCATCATCTCGAGCTTCCTGCCACAATGGGTATAAGAAGAATACTACCGACATTTCACTTTTATTAATGATTTAGATTAGATAGGGGCACTCCTTGTGAGTGCTCTTTTTTTGTAACATCTTTGTCTCATTTTCGTCAATACCTTTCAATCTCATCGCAACCACCCTGTAACAATACCATCGTATCTTTGCATCCGAAAAGAAGAGGGTTATCATAACCCAATTCCCGACAAAGAGAGAGGGAACTGAAACAAGCAGTCCTCTCAGACAAAAGAAGATGTAACAAGAAAAAAGAAAAAGGTATGAAACTAAAAAGGGGAATCATTGCTTTGGGATTGCTTTCGACTGTAAGCTTGCAGTCGTGGGCGCAACAACTCAAGGGAGTCGTTATCGACAAAAACTCGAAAGAGACACTCATCGGAGCCGTTATCAGTATCGAAGGAACCGATGTGAAAGCAGTAACCGACGTGAACGGAAACTTTTCGTTCGACGGATTGAAAGATGGTACTTATACATTATATATTAAATATGTAGGGTATAAAACTCTAAAAATTGACGGGGTTCAGATGAAGGATGCAAACCTGACGATTGCTTTGCAGCCTGATGAACAGCAACTGAAAGGCGTTACCGTTACCGCAGTGGAAAGGCGTAATACGGATGCGGCAATGATACAGGTAGCCAAAAGCAGTCCCGTCATCGTGAGCAATGTTTCAGCACAAGAAATAAGTCGTACGCAAGACACCAATGCAGGTGAGGTGATACGCCGTGTGCCAGGTGTGAGCCTCATCGACGACAAGTTCGTCATGGTACGTGGACTGTCTCAGCGTTACAACAATGTTTGGGTCAACGGAGGAGCGGTGCCCAGTTCGGAGGCCGACTCAAGGGCATTCTCCTTCGACATCATCCCAAGTTCACAAATTGACAATCTTACTATCGTGAAAAGCCCAACCGCAGAATATCCTGCCGACTATTCGGGCGGTTTTATCATCGTCAACACCAAAGAGATTCCGGCAGAAAACAGTTTTTCTTTATCTGTAGGTGGAAACTGGAACACAGCTTCAGCCTTCCAGGACTTTGCTTACTCTAAAGGTTCGGCAACCGACTTCCTGGCTTTCGACAACGGGATGCGGAGCATTCACGGAGGTATCAATGCCTCCTTGGCTCCTCAGCTCGATGCCAACGGCAGCCCGATAGACAACTATGCCACATCCCTCTTGGGCAACCACCTGAACAACGACTGGATGGTAAAGAGCAAGAAGCCCCTGGGCGACCTGAAGTTGGCAGCCAGCCTGAACCACCGATGGATGTTGGGAGGCAGAACACTCGGCATGCTTGCCGCACTGAACTACACCAATGAATATCGCACCTACGAGAAGATGGAGAACAACCTCTTTGGTATCTACGATGCAGCTAACGACAAGCCCAACTACCTGCGTCATTCTGTCGACGACCAATATAATAATAATGTCAGACTCGGAGCCATGCTCAACTTCACCCTCCTCTCCAAGGACGGCAACCACAAGTACCAGCTCAAGAACATCTTCAACCAGTTGGCTACAAGCCGATATACCTGGCGTGACGGTGTGAGCGCACAGTCGAACCTGGAGCGAAGTGCTGAGTATTACTACCGCAGTCGAACTACATATAACGGTCAGCTTACCGGCAAGCACACCTTCACCAGCGATGCCCTTGACTGGAGTATCGGGTATGCGTATGCCAACCGTCATTTGCCTGACCGTCGTAGATATCTCATCGACGATGCTCTCGAAACGGGCGTTTATGCCCTGAGCACCGGAAACGACATATCTCGCGAGTGGACACAACTCGACGAGCACATTCTCTCTCTTGGCATCAACGACAAGCACCACTTCAAGTTTGGCAACTTTGAGCCAGACTTGCAGGTGGGTGCCTATGGAGAGTATCGAAGCCGCAAGTACCAGACTCGCGAATTTATCTACAACTGGAATGTTTCTGACAATAATATGCCATCCGACTTCCGCCACAGCGACATCCCTACCCTTCTTTCCAATGAAGAGAATATGGGCTACGACAAGCTGTACTTGCTTGAGCAGAAGCAGATGCGCAACAACTATCGCGGACACAACACATTAGGCGCAGGATACCTTACCTTGTCTCTCCCCTTTGGGCAGTTTGGCATCCACGCTGGTGTCCGCTTTGAACACAACGACATGGAGCTGATCTCCAATACCCGCGACTACGAGAAGAGCGAGACAAGCCGCCACTACAGAACCAGCGACTTCTTCCCTTCACTCAATACCACCTACAAGTTGAACGACCAGCAGCAGATTCGTCTGTCGTATGGCCGCAGCATCAACCGACCTGAGTTCCGCGAGGTTTCATCATCTGTTTACTACGACTTCGACCTGGCAAGCAACGTGCAGGGAAATACAGAGTTGAAGAACTGCTATGTCGACAATCTCGACTTGCGCTACGAATGGTATCCATCAAGAGGCGAACTCATCTCACTGGCTGTCTTCTACAAGCACTTCGACTCGCCCATAGAATGGACCTACACCGTGGCTGGCGGTACCGACCTCATCTATTCATACAAGAATGCGAAGAGTGCCAACAACTACGGCATAGAGTTGGATATCCGCAAGAGTCTCGACTTCATAGGTCTTCGCGACTTCAGCTGGTCGTTCAATGGAGCCCTGATCAAGAGCAAGGTGCAGTTTGAGAAAGGAGCCAAAGAGGAGAACAGACCCATGCAGGGACAATCGCCCTACCTCATCAACACCGGACTCTTCTATAAGAACGAGCCACTCAAGATGGACATTGCCCTGCTCTACAACCGCATAGGAAAACGAATCATCGGTGTGGGAAGAAGCGAAGGAAGCTCTGGCGACGACTCCAATGCACGAGTGCCACACAGCTACGAGATGCCTCGCAACACCATCGACCTCTCGTTTGCCAAGAAGTTTGGCAGCCACCTGGAACTGAAACTCAACATCAGAGACCTGCTGGCAGAAAAAGTTTACTACAAGCAGTTTGCCGACGTGACCTACAGCGATGGACGAACCAAAGAGGTAGAGGAGATTACAAGATGCTACAAACCTGGCAGAAACATAGGTTTGCAGGCGATATATAAATTTTAGAAAGAAGTTTAGCAAAGGTAACAACTCAGCCCCCTATAGCCATAATGTAGTTACTTTAATACGATACAAATTGTTTTCAGTTCGTTATGATTTGTTCTGTCTCTATGATTAAATTTCCGTTCCATTGTTTAGAAATGTCTGTTCAAAGTCTTTGAACCGACATTCAAAGGCTCTGAACGGACATTCAAAGGCTTTGAACCGACATTCAAAGGCTTTGAACCGACATTCAAAGGCTTTGAACAGAGATTTTATAAGGCAAAGAAAACATTTATATAGTATAAGAGTAAGATTTCTGTGGGTTAAAAAGAAAATTTTAGATGTTTGTTAAATAAAAAATTTAAAACAAGAAACAATGATGAACAAGATGTATTTAATGGGATGCATAGGCATTCTCGCAGCATCTGCCATGTTGAGCAGTTGCAGCAGTGACGACGAGGGTAATGGAGGTAGCACTACCGAGTACAAGTGGACTACCAATGGCGGTCTTGAAGGCTTGCGACCACATCCTCTTCGGAACTGACAACAAGGAGAACGCCAACGGAACACAAATCGGAAACGGCGACCAGGAATTCGTTTTCACAGGAAAGCAGACTTTGAAGAAAGGCACTTATCTCCTCAAGGGATGGGTATATATCGCAGATGGCGCTGAGCTCACCATCGAACCGGGAACGATTATCAAGGGCGACAAGCAGACCAAGGCTGCCCTCATCGCAGAGCGTGGCGGTAAACTCATCGCCAAAGGTACAGCCACAGAGCCTATCGTCTTCACATCTGAAGAAGCTGCAGGCAACCGAAAACCTGGCGACTGGGGTGGTGTCATCCTCTGCGGTAAGGCTAAAAACAACCAGACACAGCAACAGATAGAGGGTGGTCCTCGTACCAAGCATGGCGGCAACGACGATGCCGACAATTCTGGAGCATTAAGCTATGTCCGCATCGAGTTTGCAGGTTATCCTTTCCAGAAGGATAAGGAGATCAATGGTCTTACCTTAGGTTCTGTAGGTTCTGGTACACAGATTGACCACGTTCAGGTATCTTACTCTAATGATGATTCCTTCGAGTGGTTTGGTGGTACTGTGAATTGTAAGTATCTCGTAGCCTATAAAGGTTGGGATGATGACTTCGATACCGACAACGGTTTCTCTGGAAAGGTACAGTATGGTCTATCTATCCGCGACAGTAAGATTGCCGACACTTCTCAGAGCAATGGTTTCGAGAGCGACAACTGCGCTGATGGTGCTACCGTGGAACCTCGTACCACAGCCACCTTCTCCAACATCACCTTCGTTGGTCCTAAGGTTTTGGATGATAAGTTTGAGAACACAACAAACTATATCAACGCTGGTGCATACAATCCAAACAATGGTTCTGCCCTCGGCAAGTTCCAGGCAGCCATGCAGATTCGCCGTTCTTCCAATCTCAACTGCATCAACTCTGTAGCCTTAGGCTGGCCTATCGGCTTGATTATCGATGGTGAGAAGGGTGAAACAGTTCAGAATGCCAAGGACAAGAAGTTCAAACTCCAGAATGTTTATTTCGCAGGTATGGACGCGATAGGAACCGATGCCAACAAAAAGTATGAGGATTACCTCTACGATGCTGTCAACAAGAAGGACATCGACAAGAATCAGCAGTCATACAGCCACACCTTCTTCAGTTCAGAGCCAACCAACAAGTACTTCGCATCATGGACCTCACTGGTAAGTGCCGACGGTTACACTCCTATTGCAGGAAGTCCTTTACTCGGTGCAGCATCATTCTCTGGCTGGACAGGCTTTGATGTAGTAAGCTTTATCGGTGCATTCGATGGCAGCAACAACTGGCTGAACGGCTGGACCAACTTCGACCCTCAGAACGCAAGATACTAACTAATCGATTCTTTTTTGACTATAAGTAGTTCTATGTATCGGGCATGGCGCAAGCGATTTGCGCCATGCCTTTTTTGGAGCTGTAACTCGAAGATGATTGTATTAACCATAGTGGCAACAAAGTTATGGATGTCCAACACAACAACTTAGTGACGGGAAAAAATAACTTGATACGATTTGAGTGAAATTAGTCGAATATAGCAGATACAGAATATAAAGGATAATTAGCAAGCCT
>UMLA01026232.1_pt1 | contig 13742 bp, 9 predicted proteins | sample 1966431 | NCBI WGS metagenome assembly UMLA01 (sample SAMEA4836190, study PRJEB28245) | human gut metagenome | biome: gut microbiome; material: fecal sample | place: Denmark | collected 2008 | reverse complement strand
GGCCGAACGGAGCGCAGCGGAGTGAGCTCCGCCGTACCGCACCACCTGACAACAAACGATATCATGACTGGCAAAGCTTCCCTGATATGTCATGGATTTCCGTGGTTAGCCACGCGATATGCCCTCAGCTGAATTTTACAATCATCTGGCCGGGACGAATTCCAGCAGGCGGGACGACGCCACGGCCACCTCTGTAACACATTGATAATCAAGTGTCATTTATTATAAGCGTGGATTACCGAAGATTTTTTGACCACTAATCCACGCCTAATTTTACAACTCTCTATAAATCAAGTTATTGCAAAAACCAATGTGGCGCCGTCCCGACAACCGACTTAACTCCAGAGACGCTATCCAGATAACAATAGCCCGGCAAACACGTAACCGCGGAGACGCTTACCACTTAATTCAGATGCATGGGCGGAAATAATGCTTAAAACTCTGTAAATCAGAGGATTATGTTTCTCGGATGTATCGTTTTGCATAGGTGTTTTTCAGAATATTTTCGGCCTGCATTGTCATAATATGGGCTGAGAAATTGGAGACATGTCTTTGTCAATGTAATTTTGCTCCGGTTCGATGAAAGATATCGTAATGGTATTTTTCGACGGGCCGGAGATTGTTGCTTCTCGGAGCAACCATTCTGCTTATGTTTTTTTTAGTAATAACACTTTAACGAATGATGCAATGAAAAGGTTTCTTGCAATGCGTTTAGTCGCACTTGTGTTTTCATTCACTTTTATTGTTTGTTCAGGCTTTTTTACCTACGCCAGCGCGCAAAGTAATGTAAAGGTCACCGGTCAGGTGACTGACAATGCCGGACTGCCTGTCATCGGAGCAGGAGTCGTAGAGGACGGGACAACGTCCGGAGTAGTTACTGACGCTTCCGGTAACTATGCAATTTCTGTAAAAACAGGTGCAAAACTTGTCTTCACCTGTCTCGGATATGAGACAAAGACTGTAGTTGTGGGCGAACAGTCTATTATCAATGTCGTGCTTAACGATGATACCACCATGCTTGACGAGGTGGTGATGATCGGTTATGGTACTGCGAAGAAAAGTACTTTGACAGGAGCTCTTTCTCAGGTAAGTTCCGAGTCATTCAAAGCACAGAAAGTTACACGCGTCGATCAGGCCCTGCAGGGCCGTGCATCAGGTGTCCAGGTATCCAATACCGTAGGTGCTCCTGGCGGAGACGTAAGAATCCGTGTACGTGGTGCCAACTCTGTCCTCGGCGACAACAGCCCTCTCTTTGTCATTGACGGATTCGTCGGTGCCGATTTCAATTCCATCAATCCTAATGACATCAAGTCGATGGAGGTCCTCAAGGATGCATCTTCAACCGCGATTTATGGTTCACGCGGTGCCAACGGCGTTATCCTCATCACCACCAAGAGCGGTGATAAGCAGGGCAAGACACATGTCACCTATGACGGTAGTGTCACAGCATCCAAGATTATAAAGAACTATGATTTGTTGAGCGCCGCTGAATATGCGACACTTTACAACGAGCATAACAAGGCATTCGGTACGGGAGAAGTATTTACTCCGACCCAGATTGCTGAACTGGAGAAGACCGGCGGCTACGACTACCTCGGAGCAGTTCTCCGCACAGCCGTTTCACATCAGCATCAGATCAGCATTGACGGCGGAAACGACAATACCCAGTACCGAGTTTCAGGAAACTATCTGAATCAGCAGGGTATTGTGAAGGAATCAGGCTATGAGCGCTTCAATGTAAGGGCAAACCTTAATTCCAACATTACAGATAAGTTCAAGGTCCGTTTCAATATCAATGCCAGCCGTTCGACAGGAAAGAACAACGGCGGTTATTCCGGTGCATCTACCGTCATCAATCAGGCTATTGCATGGAACCCTGCAATCGGTCCGTACGAAGCAGACGGCGTCACTCTCAGAATGAATGATACCAACGGCTCCCTCAAGTCCAATCCGCTTGCGCTTATCTATGACCAGGAATCAGTTTCAGAAAAGACATTCCTGACAATGCTCGGCGGTGCGAATTATGAGATTATTCCTGGATTGACCGCTGATTTCCAGGCAGCTACGGACATGGTACTTTCCACAGACAAGAACTGGTCAGGAAATATCGCTTCCAAAGGTTCACCTAGTGCGAATGTTTTCAATTCACAGGCAAGAACCATTCAGACGACATCACAGCTGTCATATAACAGAACTTTCAACAAGCATGAGTTGAGTGCAGTTGCAGCTGTGGAGACCCAGTCTTACAAGTTCAACAGCCAGAATTCCCAGGCACTTGGCCTGCTCTTCCCGGACTTGAAGTACGACAACCTTTCCCAGTCAAGTACCCAGAAGGTGTCAAGTGACTATTCAATGTGGACTCTCCTTTCATATATCGGACGTGTAAACTATTCATATGACGGAAGATATCTCATCTCTGCCTCTGTACGTCGTGATGGTTCATCCAAGTTTACGAAGGACAACAGATTCTCTACCTTCCCGGCATTTGCTGCCGCGTGGAACATTGGCAAAGAGCACTTTATGGAGAATGTTGACGTTGTCAGCAAATTGAAGCTCCGTGCCAGCTGGGGTCTTTCCGGTAGCCAGGCAATTTCACCTTATGCGACGAAATCCCCATTTGACAACGTAACCTATCCGTTCGTCCCAGGTACATCGAACAGCGGATTGTCTGCAGGAAATCCTGCCAATGCTGATCTCAAATGGGAGACCACATCTCAGGCTGACTTCGGTCTGGACTTCGGTTTGTTTGACGACAGATTGACATTGGAAGCAGACTACTATACAAAGGAAACCCGCGATTTGCTTCTGAACAAGTCCGTTCCTAACTATCAGGGTGGCGGAAGCGTCGTTTCAAATATCGGAAGCATCAGAAACTCAGGTGTTGACCTTTCAATCACAGGAAGAATCATCGAGAACAAGGATTTCTCTCTCGAAACTACTGTCAATGTATCCTTCCTTAAGAATAAAGTGCTTGACCTCGGAGAGCAGAAACAGTATATGTGGCATCCAACCTTACCGGTATCAATGACGGTATGTATGATTTCATCTACCGTGTAGGACAGCCTCTCGGAACAATCTACGGATTGAATTATCTCGGTCCTTGGAAGCAGAGCGAGGCTGCAGAAGCTGCCAAGTACGGAATGGTTCCGGGTGATGCCCGTTATGAGGACCTGAACGGAGACCATGTAATCGACGCATCTGACTATAAGATAATCGGTTACGGTATGCCTAAGACCACAATGGGATGGAATACCAATTTCAGCTATAAGAATTTGTCTGTCAATATGTTCTGGCAGGGCACATTCGGAAACGACAAACTGAACTACAACCGTTGCATCAACATGATGGCTTCACGTGATGTTACCGGAGCGAGATTCAGCGAAATCAAGGAAAGATGGACTCCTGAAAACCAGGATGCATTCCTTCCTGCATGGAGTGAGACCAGCAAATGGTACCCTGTATCAAGTCTCTGGCTTGAGAAAGGCAGCTATGTAAGACTGAAGAACCTCAGTTTGGCTTACAACTTCAATGTAAAGAAGGTCGGAAACTTCACAGTATCATTGAACGCGACCAACCTCTTCACAATCACCAAGTACAAAGGCATTGACCCTGAGGCTTCCAACGTTGGCGGCGGAACTTCAGATATCATGCAGGGACTTGACTATGGATCATATCCTAATGCCCGTTCATTCACTCTTGGCCTGAATATCAAATTTTAATTATCCGACACATCAATCATGAAAAAGATATTTAATATAATGGTTGCCGTATGCGCTCTCGCATTGACAACAAGTTGTGGTGATTTCCTTAATGAGGAGTCAAAAGGCAAAATATTCGATTCGTACCTTCAGACTCAGAATGGCCTTGAGGCTGCACTTACAGGTGCATATCGCGGACTGAATACACCATGGGCTGCAGGTCTTTGCAATGGAACTTACCACCAGATTACGGCCGGTGCAGATGACATGTATCTGCCTACCACCGATGCCGCCGGTACTGAAATCGACCGCTGCTGCGTGACTGACGGAAACGGTTCCGTCGGAAGCACTTGGAATGGCCTCTTCAAGGTCATTGTCAATGCCAATAAGGTCATTGCAAATTACGAGTCTTGCACCGGCAGCCAGGATGTAATCAAAGTGATTGCAGGTGAGGCTTATTTCCTTCGTGCCTATGCCAATTTCATCCTCTGCCAGCTTTGGGGAGACATGCCGCTGATGCTTTCTCCAAACTACAATGTGGCAGATGCGACAATGGCCCCATCTTCCCCTGCTAAAGTTTACGAACAAATAGAAAAAGACCTTGAAAATGCGGTAGAGCTCCTTGGTAATGAAAGGCGCAATGGTGAGGTTGGACGTCCTAATAAATTGGTGGCTAGGGCTTTGAGAGCTGAAGTCTATCTGGTTGAGGCAGGCTGGCCTCTCAAGAAGGACGGATATTATGCAAAGGCTGCCGATGAGGCGAAGGCTGTTCTGGATGGTGCTGCCTCTGCACATTTCGAACTTGAAAATGATTTCAAGGACCTGTTCAGAAACATTGACAAGGGCGACAACATTACCAAGGAAGATCTCTTCGTGATTCCTGCATCAGTATCCGACGTCTGCGTATTCTACGGCTGGTGGTCAGAGCCTGGCGAGATCGGAGGATGGAACATTCTGTTCGCCGAAGTTCAGTTCTTCAAGGATTTCCCTGAGGGCGTAAGAAAAGATTATACCTTCTATACCAAGACACCGGATGGACGTTCTTGGGAGACTTGGGAAAAACAGCATCCTTCATATCTGAAGCTTATGATGTTGCCTCAGAACGGTTATTCGAGCTGCTCTGCTTCGATACCTGCACATCTGCTCCGTCTCTCACAGACAGCATTGACCTATGCGGAAGCTGCTGCAAGATCAGGTTCCATAACTGATGAAGCTTATCAGTGGCTCAACAAGATCCGCACAAGGGCCGGTCTGAGCACATATTCCGGACTGTCAAGAGAAGATTTCATCAAGGCTGTTGTGGATGAGCGCAAGTGGGAATTCGCAGGTGAGAATGTGAGGTGGTATGATATCCTCCGTCTTGAACTTGAAGATGAAGCTTTCGCGGGGAAAGACAACAATTATGATCCGGGCAATCTTCATCCGGCAGGCGACAAGGACTATACTTTCCCGATTCCTGCTACAGAAACATTGGTAAACCCTAATCTGAAATAATCATGAAGAAAGGTTTGTTTATGGCAGCCCTGTCGGCTCTTCTTCTGACAGGATGCGCAGGCAACAAGGCTGAGACAGAGTTTGTCACCATCCAGGGAACCGATCTGGTGGCTCCTGACGGCAATAAACTTTTTATCAAGGGTACAAACCTCGGCAACTGGCTCAACCCTGAGGGTTATATGTTTGATTTCGGTCGTACGAGTTCCGGACGACTTATTAACCAGATGTTCTGCGAAATGGTCGGTCCTGATTTTACCTCAGAATGGTGGCAGAAATTCAAGGACAATTATGTGACATTGGCAGACTTCCGCTTTCTGAAGGAAAGAGGCTGCAACACAATTCGTATTCCGTTCAATTACAGGCTCTTTACCTATGAAGACTTCATGGGACTCAATGACCCTGATGAAGGATTCAGAAGAATCGATGCTGCTGTAGAATGGGCACGTGAAACCGGATTGTACCTTATCCTTGACATGCACGATGCTCCTGGCGGACAGACCGGAGACAATATTGATGACAGTTACGGCTATCCTTGGCTGTTCGAATCGGAGAGAAGCCAGAACATGTTCATCAGCATCTGGAAGAGGATTGCAGAGCATTATGCAGATGAGCCTGTCATTCTCGGATACGAACTCTGCAATGAGCCTATCGCTCCGTTTTTCGAAAATATTGACAGCCTCAATGCCAGTCTCCAGCCATTATACATAAAGGTGACGAAGGCTATCAGGGATGTGGACAACAATCACATTGTGCTTATCGGTGCCCCTCAGTGGAATACCAACTTCAAACCTCTGACTGACTGGCAGTTCGATGACAAGATAATGTTCACATGCCACCGTTACGGAGGAGAGGCCAATGTCGAGGGAATACAAGACTACATTGACTTCAGGAACAAGACGAATCTGCCTATGTACATGGGCGAGATCGGACACAATACATGGGAATGGCAGACATCTTACAGCCGTATCATGCAGGAGAATAACATCGGTTACACCTTCTGGCCATACAAGAAACTGACTCATGAATGTGTCAATGCTTTTGCTAGACCTGAAAACTGGGACAAGGTCGTTGCCTTCGCTGAGGGGGACAGAAGCGACTTCGGCAAAATCAGAGCAGCCCGTCCGAATCAGGAAGAGATGCGCAAGGCGATGCTTGAGCTGGTGGAAAACGTGAAGTTTGAAAACTGCACCCCTAATGAGGAGTATATAAAATCAATGATGCTTAAGTAATGAAGTATAAATTGGTAGTGTTGTGCATCCTGTCAATTCTATTGGCAGGATGTGCTGGTAAAAGAGAAATCACAATCCGTTTCTCTGACGATGTGGAAATGTCCGGAAAGAAGATAGCTCTTAAGGACATCAATCCTGACTTGCCGACGGACTGGGACGGTTATAACTACGTGGTGTTGGAATACAAGACCACTACTGCACAGAGATTCCAGCTGGGATTTACCACCGAATGGGGATACAATGAACTTAGGATAATGAGCTATGTCCCGGGTGCCTGGAACAGACTTGTCATACCTATGAAATACTTCACCCAGTTGCCTGATGCTGCATTTGACCTGGCTGCGACGAACAACAAGCCGCGTTATATGGGTTGGATAAATCTCGGCGGAAAACGCGGCCCCATGAAGGGAGTGGATTCTGTCGGAGTCAGAATCAGAAAACCTATAGGAAATCCTGAAATATCCATCAGAAATATTACTCTTTCCATAGATGACCCGGGTGATGCGTATCTTGAAGATACTCCGGCATACGATGAGTTCGGCCAGTCCATCAGATGTGATTATCCTGAAAAGGTCAGTTCTCTGGACGGACTGAAGAAGGAGTGGGCGGAGGAAAGTGACTCGATAGACACTTATGAGTCATACGGATATTCCAAATTCGGTGGATATCTGAGGTCCAGATATGACCAGGGAACAGGTTACTTCCGTGTGGCAAAGATTGACGGACGCTGGTGGTTCATTGATCCGGAAGGATATCTGTTCCTCTCAGTAGGTGTCGATTGCGTAGGCATCGGCCATGGCGGAGATGTAAGAGACTTGGAAAAGCGCAGGGCAATCTACTCGGAATTGCCTTCCGACAGTTTGGCGTTCAATGGCTCGAGTCCGTCTTTCGGGCGCTGGAATCTGATCCGTCGCTTCGGCAATGATTATGAGTCTCCGGCCATCGATCTGACCATCAAGAGAATGCGCAAGTGGGGACTTAACACTATTGCCAACTGGTCTGAGCCGCGGGTCTTCGACAAAAATGAAATGGCCTTTATCGTTCCGATGAGAGATCTCGGAATGGATGCCCAGCTGATGAGCCTGTGCGATGTCTATGACCCTATCTACAAGAAGGTGATAGATGAATCCGTATCATCCTTTGTGGCTCAGTTCAAGGGAAATCCTTGGCTGATAGGCTATTTTGTGAGCAATGAACCTTCATGGATAAATAATGAGACCAGGCTCTGCCAGATGATTCTCAATGGAACCGAAAGGCCGATAAAGAAGGCATTGGAAACGTATCTTGCCAAGAATGGGGATACTGTTCCGAACAGGAGACGTTTCATCCTCGAAACCTTCGACACATTCCTTTCGACTGTTTCTGAGGCATTGAAGAAATATGATCCTGACCATCTGAATCTCGGTATCAGATTCGGAGACCCCGATACTTTGGGAGAGGACCTTCTGGAAGTGTGCAAGCGTCATTTCGACGTCTTCAGTTTCAATTGCTATCAGTTGAAACCAGATGCGGCAATGCTCGACAGGGCTGCGCAAATCCTTGATTTGCCGATGATTGTGGGCGAGTTCCATTTCGGTACTATCGACCGTGGACTGGCACAGTCGCTTTGGCAGGTGGATTCTCAGGCCGAAAGGGGAGTTGCGTACCGCTATTATGTGGAGAATGCCTATTCCCATCCGAACTTCATCGGAACAGGTTATTTCCAATGGTGTGACCAGGACATTACCGGACGTTTCGACGGCGAGAATTATAACTGCGGACTCGTGGATGTCACTGACCGTCCTTATAGGGATTTGGTCAATGCAGTGTCAGAAACATCCCACAACTTGTTCCAGGTCCATTCCGGAGAATCCAGACCGTATGACAGACAACCGAAAAATGCCAGAGGCCATGAACTTGTTCCGGATCTCTGGAATGAATAATCCGTTCCCCGTCAGATTTTGGAAATGATATCGGAGAGTGAATCCTCCTGAGAGAGCCCCATATTTTTTCTGAGTCTGTATCTGGCTGATTGTGCGCTGATTACCTCAATATTCATCAGGGACGCAATCTCTTTGGACGACATCCCCATTCTTATGTAAGAACAGATTTTTATATCGTTCTGGGTAAGGTGGGGATATTTTTGTTTCAGCCTGTCGATGAACCCGTCATAAACCCCGTTGAAATATAACTCGAAGGCCTTCCATGAGCCGTTTTCCCGGAAGTGCCTGTCAATGATTCTTTTGACCGGCTTCATCGATGTCTTTATTTCAGATGAATCGCCGATGGCCTCATTTATCGCCTGCTCTATTTCTTTAAGCATATTGTTGATAGTGGTATCATTGATGGCCATCGCGGAAAGTTTCGCGTTTTTCTCGCGGAGCTCCATTGTCAGTTTCTCGTTCTCATATTTGATTCGCTCCTTTTCCATAAATTCATCCTGCTCCTCCTTATACTTCTTTTCAAGAGCAAGAGATCTCCTCTTCAGGATCCTGTCAATGACATAAATCAAACCTGCCAGAGCCGAAAGAACCGCCAGAATGAACCACCACGAGTTCGTCCAATGACCGAGTATTTCAATGTCAGTGTCCATCAGGACTTTACCGGAGTTGTCCGTAAATGAAATATTATGGACACCTTTGGACAAATGCGGCAGTTGGATAAAAGAATGATCTCTTATCAATGTCTTCGGAGAGTTGTCAATGGAGTAGTAAACAGTCCTCTTATGTGACATTCCGGCCAGCATGAGCCGTATTTCCTGTGAGTTATATGGGAGTATAATATTCTGATTGTCAGCTGTTTTTGCATAATTGAGCATCCCGTCTAACATATAGCTGCATTGCCTTATGCCGAAAAACTCAGGCATGTTGTGTCTGCGGACATTGACATTGAAAAGAGCCAGACCATTGTTGCATCCGATTGCCATGAGAGAGTCATTGAGCTCTGAAAAATGACTGTAGTTCTGGGAAAAATCGTATACCTTGGAGAATGTCCCGGAGATAAGTTTCAATGTGTCTCCTTGTTTTTCAACGATTCCGACATTGTCATCACAATAATTGAAATACAGGTTGTCTTTCTGCGCAAGTGAGAAAATGTCAGTCTCGAAGCAATGGCTGATGTCTGAATAGTACTTTGATAGTGTAATGCTATCAGCATCAATGTTATATGTATAGCAGTCCTGTCCTTGGGAGAACACTATGCGGTTGTCCACGTAGTGCGATTTTACAATTCTTCTCTTGTCTCCTATCGGGTAGAACTTGTCCTTTATGACATTTTGCTTTCCTTTGTCCAGAGTCAATCTCTGCACTCCGCCCAATAGCCCGTCCACCCATATGTTTCCCAAGTTGTCGTTCTTCAGTGGTGCCTGGCAATATCCGTCACAGTTTCCGAGTCTGTTTCTTATTTCAAGTCTGCCGTTTCTCTTCTCCAGCAGGATGATTCCTTTCGAATCGGAACACATGACCAGATTGTCGCTGTAAGCCCACTTGGTGAGATGGTATATGCCTGAAAGGATATTGTCGTAGGTATTGTCAGGATATATCACATATAGATTCTCGTCGATTTCGACGGCCAGAAAATCCTTGCAGTTCACTATGTTCCAGACAATTCCGCTTGTCCCTGTCACAAGGTGCGCTTTCTTGTCCTCATCTATCCGGTATAGTCCCTTGTTGGTGCCGAGGTAAAGCGTATTGTTCCATAGGGCGTAATCATACACATCGCCGATGTTTTGTTCCTGTGAAATGAATACCGCTTCTGCTCCATTGGGATTAAAGTGGGCCAGCCCCTCATCCAGGCCGAACCAGCAGTCTCCGTTGAGGTTTTCCTCCACGCAGAGAATAGTGGTGCATTCCAGCCCGTTCGATTCGTTGAAGTGCTCCAAAATCTCACCTGTCGGACTTGCTATATACAATCCGTCCATTACGGTACCAAGCAGATAACTCTTGTCTGTCCTTATTTTTGCAGAGAAAATACGTTGAGGTCCGATGACTTTGTTCAGGTCCGGAAACTCTTCTGCCACTTGTCCGTCATGATATCTTTTCACTCCTCCGTACTCTGTCACATAGATGATATCCTGGCCGTCCCGCCTGACCTCGACAATCCTGTCCTTGTCCACAATGCCGGTAGGAGTCTTGGTTTTGTCAATGAAAGAATACAGGACTCCGTCTATTTGTGCGAAAATGTTATTGTCGCCAGGAAATATGTAGCCGATGATTCCGGAATCGATTATTCCCTCCAGCCTGTTTTCTTTCAGATTGTATGCGTAAAGGTCGTTATGTGTCTGCACATAAAGTATATCATTGACCGGGACAATTCTCCAGAAGTTCAGATAATTTCTGTTGTCAAGGTTGCTGTACAGCCGGACAAACTGCAATTGCCCGTAATCATCTGTGTACCAATAACCGAAGATGTTGTCACCAGAGGCATACAGCCGTGAGGTCTCTTTGTCGAAATATAGATCTCTCAAGCAATTGCCGAAGTCAATGCCAGTCCAGTCCATCCCGTCCCAGATACACAATTTCTCGCTTGCGGCCACGAAAAGTCTTCCTTCATCGTCGAACTCCACGTCCCAGACTTTCTTGTTTCCTCCATAGGTCTTGCCCGATATGAAATCTATCGGTTTGCTGAAAGGCAACTGTTTGGCAAGACATGTCTCAACAGTTGGTATAAGAGTCGTTATTATTATGATGGCAACGGCTATTTTATTTCTCATAGAGTCAGAATCAATATATGTGTAGATATTGCGAAGTTAATATTTTTTTTCGGTCTCACCCTGTGTCTTTTTTCAGTAACTTTGCAATTCGGATTTAAATTTTTCAGATATGAGCAGCATTATCAGAAGTGCATTGGCATTGACAATGGCGGGAATTGCGCTGGGTGGAGCCCAGAGCTGTACTCCGAAAACGGATACCGGCAGCCTGCCGGTGAAGATAGTCGTACGCGACGAACCGCAGGAAATGGTCGCGGGCGAAGACGGGACCTTCCACTTCAAGATACCGGCAGGATACATACCGAAAGGGGGAGTGATCGATTTCAATGTCAATGTGAATACGACGCCAGCGTGCAGCAAGTACTATGTTACTGAATTCCTGGCGGGAAAGACATGGTACAAGGGAGACATGTTCATGTGCTCCGGCATTGAAAACGGCCCGGGCTCGCATCCTACGACTGTAATGCAGACATTCAGGATGCCGGAGGCAATAAAAGGCGAGCTGGACATCAGATTCCGTCCGACAGGCAGGGAAAAGGCGGACACCTCGTCATATAACGGAGGCCGCGCTTCCATGAGCCTCGTAAAATACGGATATACAGGAGAATACGTGCAATACTTCGGAACCGCCGAGCCTAAGGATACGATGAACGTGCTCTGCATCGGAAACTCATTCACATACTTCCACGGCGCAGCGTCAATGCTGAAGGAGATTGCCTGGAACGAGGGACATTTCCTCCGCATCAAGGCGTCATTGAAAGGCGGACAGACATTGGGACAGCATTTCGCGCTTCCGCTTTCACGAAACGTGTCGAATGTCGGACATTATGACTTCGCTTTTCTGCAGGACCAGAGCCAGGCGCCGGCAAACTATGCGAAAGACAGCGTGGAGTTCGCATATGTGAAGGATGATTTCCTGAAGATGGCTGACAGAGTGATTTCAAGATCAGCAGGTTGCCGTTTTGCACTCGAGGATACCTGGGCTTATGAGGCCGGCGAATTCGGAGGCTTCGGCAGTTATGAGGAGTTTGACAGACTGATGGATGAGGGAACAGCAAGGATGGCAGCGGCAGCTGCTGAGACTTTCGGAAACAATGAGTTTTGCGTTTCACCTATCGGAAAAGCCTTCAGCATCGTAAGGAATGGTGACAGTGGCATTGACCTTTATGACACTGACAGAAAGCACCAGTCTGAGTACGGCTCTTATCTGAAAGCTTGTGTCAACTATTTGATACTGACCGGAGAACGTTTCCATTCTCAGCCGGATCCGGCATCATTGACCTCTGTCGATTGTGGCCTTCCTCACGAGCAGGCGGCATACCTCAGGGGAGTCGCGGAGCAGGTCATGGGACTGAGATAGGTATTTGATTACTTATTTTCCGATGCAGAAATTAGACAATTTGATTAACTTATTGTAAATAAGTATTTTACATTTTCAGTGTTTTCATTTTGTCCCCCGATTGTCCCCCTAATTTTTTGGGGGACATTTTTCTTTTCGGGCATTCTCCCCGGTGTGGGACAAAAACGAAGAATCCCGCTCCGGCATTGCGGTCGAAGCGAGGTTCAGTACAAATTCGTCAGTTGTGACTGATGAAATTATGTCTCGTTGATTTCCCAATGTCCGCCTTTGTCTCCTCCGATGCGGACAATCCGGCCTTGCTTCTTTAGTTTGCGGATATTGTAGTCCACACCATCTACGGTGAGGCCAAGTTCTTCGGCAAGTTGTCCTGCGGTTGCATACGGGCGTTCTTTCAGAATTCTGATAATCTTCTCCGTAGTTTTCTGTGTAGTGTTCTCCGTAGTCTGAGCGTTATTGGCAGCGGTCTTCCCGTTGTACAACACGACCGTGACATTTGTCGTGGTCTCAACAATCTTAGGTTCAGGCAGCCCTGCCGCTTTCATCTCTTCGAATATGCGGGGGACACCCTCGTTGAGTTCGCGAACGAGTTCCATTTCCGTGAGAACGCGGGAGATGAGGGGATTGCGGGCGAAGCGGGTCGTGAAGATGTTGTCGACCGTCACGATGTTCGGAAGGCGCCCGGGGCTGTCGTGTCAGCGATTTTGAGACTTTGGTAGTCATAGGCGTCCAATGTGTCCAAGGCATAGGTGTAATCGCGAATCACATCAAATAAGTCGGTTGCCTGGTCGGATGTAAGGAGCAGTTCCTTGCTGAATACGTTCTCAAGAAGGCCGACAGCTTTCTTCAAGTCTTCGTATTTCTGCTCGGATACGGCATTGCGGTTTACGACATACCCGCGCCGCATATATTCCTTGATGACAGACGTTGACCAAATCCTAAATTTGGTTGCGCGAAGGGAGTCAGGGGGAAAACCCTGTGTATTATGCTTAGATTTTCTGTAGTCTAAAAAGGAAGTATTTTATGTCAGATATACCTCTCAGTTGAGCTCTGAAGTTTTTTATTTTGGCATTGAAAGATTCGGCAGAGGCATTGGTTGATCTGTTGTCAAAGAAATTCAGGATATCTATATAGTTTTCCCACTGACACCGTACCGCTCCGAAGGCCCCTGCCGGCATAAAATGTCCTAAATTTTTGTGACCTCAAAAGTATAAATGAAGTGGTTTTTGTAGACACAAAGATTTAAAAATCATCATTAAAATTTAAGAATCATAAAA
>UMLA01034863.1_pt1 | contig 14646 bp, 6 predicted proteins | sample 1966431 | NCBI WGS metagenome assembly UMLA01 (sample SAMEA4836190, study PRJEB28245) | human gut metagenome | biome: gut microbiome; material: fecal sample | place: Denmark | collected 2008 | reverse complement strand
CGCTATGTTCCTAATTTCTAATGGATTATATTTGATCTTATATCGAACTCACGTTAACATAGGAACTTTCTTTTGCGACTCGCATATAATTTTTAGCCCCATCCAGAAGGCTTCTGAAGCCGATTTTTTAGAATAAAATACAACCTAAATCGTGCTGTAGAAAACGTTACATCACTTTGTCTTAGTAAAAGCATATTACATCTTCTCATATTTGTACTAATCTATGGTCGTTTTCACCGGTTTAAGTATTCCTACCACACCGACAACAATATTTCATTGATTATCTGATTAAAAACATATTTTCGTCTGTTTCCCTTTCAAAAACTTGTCAAATAAATCTAAATTACTACCTTTGCGATATTAAGAGATTACATTTATTAGACATTTTATTTAGCTTTTACACTAATACGAATCATATCTCTTTAGATTTGAACGTGTGCTTAAGCAGACTCCTTTAAGAGATTACTATAATTATAGGAGAAAACTTTATTCTTTTTGTAGAATCATAATTCACCATAAGGTGAAGTGTATTCTAACTATTAGCGGTTATTGCCATTTCTACACATGGCATGATACTTAATTGTACTATATCTATTAACTTAAATCTTATCTATTATGTTATCTACAGAACACCCCATCCAGATAAATGGTTTTACTCTGTTCCGAGATTTAAATGACACAAGAAGATATTACTATCTTCCAAAAAGTGAAGTCTTACTGTCTGAAGGCGGAAAAAAGTTTGATTTTGTAGCCTATCATGATTTCAATACAGCCGAAGGAAAGAAAAACCCCACTGGCGAAAATGAAAATTTAAAGGGAGGCTACTTGACTCTGGAAGTTGAATTAAAGAATCCCGATAATGATACTCTTAATAATTTCAAAGAAGAGTTGAAAAAGATATCTGAAGATATAACCGGAGAAGATATAATTATTACGCCTGTACAATTTAATGAAGGTGATGTAAGACTTATCATATTAGGCAATGATGGAAAAGATGATGGTCAGAATACTAAAATTAGAGTCGTAGGATCGCATAAACCTTCATTGTATGACAAAGAGAATGCGGTTTTCTCTGTAAAATTAGGGGCTATTGAAGCTGAAATAATTCACAAACTACTAAAGAATAAACTTACCGGAGAAAACAATTCAAACGCTAGTAAAAGCTCTCAGCTTGCAGTAATGTATGACCTGACGTACAAAGGTGTAGAACCTGCGCATAATGTAGAGATTACGGTCAACTTTAACGCTGTAGACGAATACAAGAATCATAAATTTAAGTTTGATAGCGAGTTTAATTTTTCTAATAAGGATAATAAAACAGACTCCGACCCAAAAGAAGATGGCGACGGATATAATATAAAAGTAATAGCCGATGCCGATGTAGACGTCATGCTCCGAGAATTGACAAATAATGGTTCTATAATTATAAAACAAACCAATTACAAAGATGGTGAAGATAGTATCTTAGGACCAAATGACCCTACAGGAATGGAGTTGGTAAAAAGACTTTTATCAGCAGAACTATTCACGCCTGTACCTATTCCTTACGAATCGTATAGCGCATTGAAAAAAGACTCAGAAAGTACAGATTCTACATCCGGTAATGAGAAGCCAGACGATGGAGAAAAGCCAGACTCTGAAGAAAGCGAATCTTCTGAAACCAAGAGTCAGGAAAGTAAAGCTCAAACCGCTTCGACGGAAAAAGCTGACCTTATTACATCAGCTAAAAATGGAATAAGCAAATTGGCAAGTCTATTAAAAAAAGAAGACGCAGATAAAAAATCTGAGGATGAATCTATAGAGAAGGAACAGAAAGAAAATACTAAGGCTGAAAAAGACAAAGAGATAGAAAAAGATAAAGACGAAAAGCCTGATACTGAATCAAAAGAAGAAGCCAAAGAAGAAACCAAAGATGAGCCTAAAGAACCCACCAAGGTTGAAAAAAGAAAGGCTTCTGCAATAACATGGAACTTGAATGCAAAACTTGCCTATGCCTTTAAAAAGCAAAAAGTTGAAGACAATAAAGAACGCACTTACACCTTCGACAAGCGTTTTGCCGTTAACCAGATTATCCACCCGTGTGGCATGGTTATGCTCGATGGCATAGACTATAACAAACAGGTTCATCTGTTAAAGTTGGGCTCAGAAGAATTCCGTCAGCATGAAGTAATGTTCCAAGCCAACGGAATAAACTTCGATAAATACCACTTAAAGTCAATCGAGGTAGATGTAAGCCATCCGGATACTTCGGGTATACAGTTCTCTCTGACAAAAGAGAATCCGTATTTCACGTTTAATTTCTATTCGGAGAATTATGGCGTTAAAAACGCAGTGGGCGAAAAGCTGAATTATACAGTACACTTTGTCTTCGACAATTCTCACCTCATTGGTTTCAACAAAACAGACGCTATTTTTACTATACCAAACAAAGAGACTTCAGAAAAATCGGTCAGCATTTCGCATGCCGACTTCTTGAAGATTGTCAAGCCATTGCAAATACAGATAGCCGCATTAGATTTGAACATGTTTAATTCTGTAATCTTCTCGTTATACAACAAAACTGCCAGCGGAGAACAAAGCCAGCGCATATATAATGAAAAGATAGAAGAAGCCATAGACCATGTTATTCTGCTAAATCCTAATGAAAATTATGACGCACAGGTTCTTTATAGCTTTAAAGATCAAATACCTGTTTCAAGCAGAAGCCTTACAGTAACCACAAAAAATGTGGAAGCTGGCGAATTCCTTGTCAACGACCCACTCTATGGCTTCATAAAAATAAGCACCATAGACGAAGAAGATTCTTTTGACTTGATTCGGTCTATCGATTTGAAATTCAAGTACAAAAACAATCCTCCTATTTCATTGGGTAGGCTGACAAAGAAACACCCCTATCGGTACTTGGTAGTTAATAACGACTCAGATCCTGACTCTTATGTTCAGGTAGAAGACATAAATGTTACCTTGAACAATACAGCAGTCGAAAAGGATATAAATATAAATAAAAAGATGATTAAAAAAGAACGAATAGCTCTTGACGCTGCAGAATTCCTTCTCGATGTTTAACTTCTTAAATTTCACCAATATGATTACACATTTAATTAAAGCTCCTAAGCTTACTGATACAACAGGCAACATTGATTTGGGTCACATTGAACTATTTCGCGACCATGAAGACCCGTTCAAGTTTTATTACTTGAATAATACTCCTCGTCTTCAGTTCGACCAAATAACAAAGCGTCCGGTATTTGATTATACAATATTCGCTCGTGGCATCAACACAGAAGAAGAGAGGTTTCAACAAGGCCATTTTATTATGGGTGTCGACCTGCATCTTACAAAAGAAGAGTTGGAGGCCATTCGGAAAGTAGTAGACAATTTTGCCAACCCGGAACAGATACGGAAAGATAAAGAACAATACTATCCTAATTACAAGGGTAACTGCTATGGAAAAGCTATGATTTGCCCAGTGAATTTCACAAAAGGTAATGTAATGTTTTATGTGGGAGCTTCTGCATTAGACGGCACAGCCATGTGTCAAGCCAAGCCCAATTTAAACGGCAACTGTAATGCAATCTTTTCAGCAAACTACGGTTCTTATGACTCTCAAATTCTGTATAAATGCTTCAAACCCAGAGATAAGAAAAATGAATACGTGGCTTCAGGAGTAACTGTAAGATATGAATTGATGTATAATGCAGTTTTATCGCTCAAGGCTTCGGTAAGTATTAATCAAATGAAGATTTATAATTTACTTCAAGACTTACTACATGAAAATAAAGGAACAGATGCTAAATATTATGGGCGTGTAAATGTAGAACATATAGGAACAGTCTATTCTAATGGAGTAAATCTATATGTATCACATGAATTTATAGATAACCTCACAAGAAATTCTTCTTACAACCGAGACTTTATAACAGTAAAAATAGAGAATCTGACAAATAACGAACAGAATACAAAATATGAAAATCTCGTGATAGAAGCGTTATCTAAACGTATATCAAACGAAGTATGCTCTTCAATGTTTGAGAAAGTAGAGCCATTAGACCCCAATAATGTACGAAGCCCACACGATGTAGAAAAAAGCAAGGACAATGATGGCAACGAGAAAAAATTAGGAAACTATGATGTGGATTACAAGCTAAAGAATAACATCACTATCTCCGATAATTCTACGTTTAATTTCTCTATCGAAAAGAATGAAAAGGTAGAACTTGAGCACAATCCTCAGTGTAACCTTAATTTCATATTAGATGGTGTAGATATAAAAGATTTGGTTACAGAATGCGATGCATCACAGCTGTATTTCCAAAAGATGGCCATTCCTATCACTGTAGATGCCGCCAACTTTGAGAAGGATATTCTTCAGATAAACGTCAAGGTGAAATATCCATACGGAAAGAATCCAAGAGAAGAAACATTCACTTTCGACTCAGAGAACTCCAACTCTAAGATTTTCTATGTGGTGATGGCACGCGATGAAGCTGGTAATTTAATCGACAAATTCAACTATAGAACTAAGATTGTATATCGCGGATACGATGTTTATGGCAAGCAGGGAGACAATTATTCAGAACCGAAAGGAAGTAAGGGGTATAATGAACCTATAGTCATTACCTACGTAGATATTCGCAACCTGTGCGTAAATTGTTCAGCCGGTGATGTGGCATGGGATGAAATTAGCAAAATAGACGTTGAGTTCAAGTATAAAGATGCCCCAGAAAAGAAAGGCGGCACAAAACTTATTACGCTTACACCATCTAACATATCCGACCAATGGAACTGTTACATGTACAACGGCAACGGCATCTACACCTATCGCGTACGGTATTATTATCAAGACGGATCAGAAGAATGGACAGACGTAAAAGAAAGCACTATTACAGAGTTGGTTATTAATGACAACCTGTCCGGAATGTACATAGTTAATTTTGACGTTGATTTCCAAGAGTCAATTAACCGTGTCAGAGTAAAAGTCAGAAGTCAAGGCGAAGAAGATAACAGCGGTTGGATTAAAGAGGCAGACGAGTGGATTTGGCAAAAACGTCTGAAAGAGGACTTGCCGATAAACTACAGCTTTATGTACGAATATTATTTGGTGAACGACAGTGAGAGAAAATCATCGGGATGGTCTAAAGAGAAAACCTGGGCGCCAAAATCTAACATACAGTATGAAAGCATCATACTTGGCATGAAAAAAATAAAAATAGAACTTGACGCTGAAGGTCTAGATTGGCAGAAATGGGATAAGGTGATTCTATTTTTCAGATATGACGATCCTACCAACAATATTCACTATACAGACGAAGACATAGAACCTATTAAACTTACAAAGAACAAAACTATAGATGAAGTTAAAATAGCGGTAAAAGACACTACTATCCGCCCTAAAGTCACTGCGCACTACATCTCTGAAGGTAGAGAATATCTAAGCGATGAGATTGATGCTCCAAAAAATTACATCATTATACCTGGTTCCATTCCACCTAAAGAAGATGTAGCAGTTAGACCATCAAAAGGTAACACATCGTCTACTTTATCATCGAATGATGAAAAGGAATATATAGCGAGTCCAGCCCCTATAAAAAAAGAAATCAATCTAACTATTAAGGGATCGTCTATAGACTGGGAAAAGTGGTATAGGGCCTACATAGATGTAAGTTATGATGACGATGCAAACAACATTCATTATCATTATAACGAAGATTCTTCTAACCCAATTAAATTCACAGCAAAATCACACGATGATGTGACTATACCTATGAAAATCAAAGACTCTACCATACTGCCAAAAGTTAAGGTTAAATATGTGGAAAAAGATAGTTTTGACGAATTCACAAGTGGCGAAGTAACAGTAAACTCAGACATTGTAGAATTGCCAAACGATGCACCTCCACAAAGCAAATTGTAAACAACACTAATTTTAAATCATGTAAAACAGAGTGATATGAATACAAGCTTTAAAGACATACTCCAGAATTTTCTAAACGATATGGCATATTATAAATGTGTCAATCTACTGCTTGGCCAGTATTCTGACACTGAAACGATGACTGCCTACAACAAGAAAGAAAACGATGGAAAATCTGAAGCGTCTAATAATGAATGCGAGACAAAAGTTGGAGTGCCCAAGATTACGTTTTGCAGATTGGCCAGTCCTGGCAATCCTATCGACTTTGTGTTTAGCAGAAATAAAGATGGCATAAAACTATCGTATGGTTTTAAAGTGGAGACCGATGTAAAAGACGCGTTGCCTTTGTTGATATGCGAAGCATCACTGTATTTGGAATACAAAGATGAGACGGACAAATCGCATCGTTTGTTACTTAAACACGTCCTTAACGACAGAAGAGAGCAAAATTTAATTGGTGATATTCAGATAGATCGTGCTGATATATTTTTAGCCCTGAAAGATGTCATAACCAAAGGAGGCGCTTCTATCTCTTGGACAGCCAAGATAAGTTGGCTGGATGTGAGCAGCGAAGAAATGCAAGCTAACATCAGCAACACAGAATACAAAGCAAATCCGATAACAAGCACTGTCTACGGAACTATTCCTATAGCCGTAACAGAAGAAAGCGCCAGCTATGACACCATGTTCAAACAGGCAGAAGGCATTCTGTGCTGGGAAAAACTGATAGGCCCTAATGATGAGTTAATCTATTTCATGGATACCATGCGCGATGATACCATTTGCTTCCTCCCACAAGAATACCGTGTAAAAGCAATGGATACAAACGCTCCTGAAATGACTACCAGTCTGGAAAGCGAAGGTGCCAACGGTGGCTTCCATGCGCTAATCAGGTTCCGCATAGGCCCGCACATCTTGCCAAGTGCCAAGCGCGAAGCTTATCAGTTTCTTCAAAACAGAAAAGGTAAGAAATACTTTAAGCTGAGATATGCCGGTTATGACTCTGCCCGCTTTGAGTGGGGAGCGGAAATGGAAGGAGGCAGCCTTTATGGTCCCGATGGTTTTAAGGCTCTGAGTTGCGATGAGAAAATAGAGGCTGCGCCCGAATCTAGCTTCTTTATCGTTATGCGCTCGCCTACTGATGGATTGATAAATCTGTTCCATGAACTGATTACTCAAAAGGGTATTGTTATAGGCAATGTGTTTTTCACGGTGCACGAAGGTCTTACAGGTGAGAATAAGCGTGAGATTGGTCCTATTCCTGTAAAACTTGACTTGCAGGAACTTACCGGTTTCCAAACACAAGTAAGCATTCTTGAAAATACCGATAAGGAAATAAAGATGCCTTTCTACCAAGCCAAGATTACAAATCAGGGTAAGTATGCTTTGGTAATAGGCGGCGTAGAAATGACTGCTAGGCATTGGAAAAAGAATGAAGTGACCGACGTGTACAGAAACTTGCGCTGCACCAACGCTTGGCCGGCTACACTTAACCCCGGAGAAAACATTATTGTTTCTTTGACGCAAGAGCAAATATCAAGCATGAAGAAGAAACAGGCGCTATTCTTTATCGACAAGGACTATTGGAACGAACTGACCTGCGAGCCTTATGATATTCGTCTGCTTGATAAAGACATTAAGTCTATAGTAAACGAGTATAATCAAGACGCGGTGTACGATTTAGACAAATGGGTGCTAAAGGTAGGAACAAACTTTGAGTGGGCAGACTTCCCTAACCTCATTGCGGTATGGGTTCATCTAAAAAACAACCTCGGAGTAGATGAGAAGGTAGCCCTGATTAAAGGCGAAGAGGCAAAGGTTATTATGACTCCTAACCTAAACGCACTTATAAAAACACAAAGCGCTGAAAAGCGTGTATTCAACTACAGAGTAGCCCTAGTTACACGCGATAATGCAGATGCTTTTTCTTGGAGCGAATGGACCACTTATTCAGAGTCCGATAATTTATACCTTATAGAAGAAGACATTAAAACACTGTATAACCTTTAAACTAAGACAATATGATTACTTTACCGAGTGCTCTAATTTACAAAGACATAGAGGTCTTTCCCGACCACGAAGATTGTAATAAGTACTATTGCATAAGATCTGTTCCGCATGTAGGAATCAGTCACCAAACCAATCTTCCGATATTCCATGCTGAGTTCTGGTCGGCAGCAAAAGCTTCCGACGAAACTGCAGTATCAGGCTTTACGGGTGGTAGCGTAAACTTTGATGTGAATCTACATGTAACAGATGAAGAAAAAGAAGAAATCAAAGAACGGATAGCATCGAGTGGAATACAAAACAGCAGATATAATGCCATTATAGCTCGCATAAAAAGGAAACATAGAGCTATGGAAATGGCCAATGATAGCTCTTCTACAGACGTGTTTAAATCTTATTTAGATTCTGAAATAAATTCTGTTATTGAACCCAATAAAGACAAATTGTATTTTGGTTCAATAATGTACACCTCGGGATGTGTAGAAGTGCTGGAACCTAAACAAGGAAGTCTGATAGAATGGCATTCGGGTGGTGGAAAGCCTGCCATGTTCGGCGATAACAATAGTGCCACAGCCATACGTCTTACTCCTATGGGAGCCGCTGTATTCTACAATGGCATCATGAACCGAAATAAGGATATAGCCATCCGGTTTGACATGAAACTGAAAATGAGAATGCCGGCAATGGATATCCGTATTTACGCAGGCTCCGTTCAGAAAAGCGTTATCGACTCTTTTGTAGATAAGGTAGATAAAAAATGCAAAGGCGACAAAATAGTCTATAAAGAGCTCACTGAATTGGTTACCGATCTTGGTTTCATGAATGTAGACATAGAAAACCATGCCGATTTAGATGAAAATGTAGTGCAAAGCATCCGAGAATCCATGATGTCTATCTTGCAAAAGAAAATAGAAAGCATCTACGAATCTAAGATACAGTCTCTAACACCAGAAGTAAGAAAGGAAAATCTGAGTCAGCTTATCACGCAAGAAATGCAGAGCTTCACAGAAATGAATTTCTCTGAAAATAGAGATTTTGAATACAACATCTGTCCGCAGGCCAATATCTATGAATTCTTTGAAGATGTAAGCGATGAACAACTGAAGAGAATGGTTACCACCATCGACCTCTCTAAGCAGGTTTTCGCCTTTAACAAGATTATGGTCAATGCCAATGCGCTATGGGATGAAGAGCCGTTTGTCAATAACATTAAGGTGGAATGCGATTATCCGTCTGCTGATGCCGAGAATAGAAAGCATGCATTCTTGTTTGACAAGAGTAATCCTACCGGTATTTGGAATTTCAGAAAGCCTAAGAATGACACTGGTGTAGTGAAATACACTACTTATGTATATCTTAAGGGTTGTTCAGAACCTGTGGTGTATCCCGAAAAGACTGCAGAAGGCGGTTTTATCCAAGTGAATGTGGGTAAGATAGGTATTATAGATTTAAGCTTTAAGCCTCATCCCGACATAAAGAGCCTTCCAAGCAATTTAAGCGTTACCGGCTATATGGTAGAATTGTACTATAAGGATGCCAAAGGAAAAATGATTATGGGTCCCGTGCAGATTACGTCTTCTAATCTGGACGAGGAATTACGATTCAAGCGCAGTTTGGAAATGATATTAGACCAACCCGTACATTATCAGGTAACATATTTCTTTAAGTACATTGATCCTATCACAATGCCCGAAAAGACTTGTATCATAGATGATGACGGAGCGTTTAATGTAACCGATTTCCCATTCAGCGGACGAAGAAGCATAAAGGTAGAACTCCCGATAAATCCGGATGAAAGCGTAAAGGAAATCAGTGGTGAGATTCATTACGGCGACTGCTTGTTCCCGTTCTCTCTATCGCAAGAAGACGAGTGGGAACCTGTAAAAGTAAACATTTGCTCACAGAGTCAAGTACCTGCAGATTATACCTATGATGTAAAACTGAAATACAATGAAAAAGGTATGCCTATGATTTCATCTACTCAATTAAAGGGCGATAAAGATTCCAGCTCTATTATTCTCCCGTTAAGACGAATAGAAGTGGCAGGCATAGATTTATTGGATTTAGGAGAAAATTACTATCGCGCCATAGTGCAAATCGATACTTCAGAAGGTTTGTCAAGGCCTATAGAATTCAGGTTCTCTCCAAAGGATAAAGAACTGGAGTCTAAATACATATACCTATTATGCCCTGACGATAGAAAGGTAACGATAAAATGGGAAATGACTCTTTATGACATGAACGGTACAGAATTAGAGCCTGTTACTGGTAGCACAGAGAATAGCTTTATCATGTTAAGACCACCTAAAAACAAATAAGTATGCTGAATTTACAACCTCCGTACCTTGATGTTGGCAACATTAGGGTATATAAAGACGATAAAGACCCCAGTGTGTTTTATTATATCACACAAAAGCCACGCCTTGCCATAAGCGACAGCGGAAAACCGGCTATATCGGCGTATGCCCTGATACCGGAGTCGGGTGCCGGAAAGGAAAACGACAGTATTCTTGAAACGGCATTGACTCTTGATGTAGATTTGCACATCACCAATGAGGAGATGGAGACAGTGCGCGAAGCTATCAAAAAAGAGTTTAACGCTTCGGCCAAAACGCTTTGTCCCGCACCGCTACATAAGGGAGTGGTAAGATTCATGATGGCACAAGCCGGCGCAGAAAGCGACCCTAAAAAATGGTTCGTAAGTTCCGACTTCCGACCGTCTATGCTGGGTACAAACAGAGCGTCGCTGGTAGTAAGAACTACAGGCGAAGATGCAAAAAGGCTAGTGGCCACTTTAAGCGGTAATGAGATAGCCGCCTTAATTTATTACGACTTGGATATACTGGGCATCACTCCGGTTTTCAAGGCCAGAATGAAGGCGGACATGTCTTTAATATATCATCATGTTCAGACAAAAAGCAGTGGACGATATCTGTTCTACAATAAAGACATTGAAAAGACAGTAGACGAATTAATCGGCACCAAAGCATTGACTATAGAGATTGAAGAAACCGATCCTGATATAAAGGCCGATGCGATGAAGGCGATGATGAACGAGCTGAAAACAGAAGTCACCAAGCGTTTCTTCGAAGAAAAGCAAGCCCTGATAGAGGAAAAATCAAACAAAAATCCTTTAGTAGAAGGCATAGTCGATCTTACGCAAGGCATCATCGGAAGCGTTATTCCAAACAAGACCTATACAAAGAAAGAGTGTAATCAGGAACTGCTGCAAACCTATGATATAAATCTGAACCAGAGAAACGCCAAGACCATTCCCGTTAGTCCGCAGGGACAAATAAAGGAAATGATTGACAGTGCCAACATTCAGCTTAAAGACTTCCTTTCATGGATAACTCTTGACGCTCTTGAGGTAAAGGGACAAAAGGTAACCATCAAGTTATCGGACGATACTTTCGATGGCAACTTCATCAAGTCGGTAGTTACTCACTGTCAGGTAGTAGACGCAGAAACAGGATTACCGATAAATGATGTAGAAACAATTGCGTTTAACTGTGGAGCAGAAGAAAAGGTATTATCAAAGAACTTTACTTATACCCGCCATCGCACCAAGAACTACAAGTATCAGTATTGGTCTCAAATCTATCTGGATTCCACTCCCGGTTTCTTGCCCAGCATGCTGAAGACAAAGGTCTGCGAGACGAACAGCAATTACATTACCATTAACCCTTCCGACTACTACAGAAGCTATGATTTGGTAATCATGCTTGACGATTTGTCTGTGCTTGAACATACCTCTATGGTTATTGTTAAGCTGGATGTAAAGAGTCCTAATTATGATAACCAGATTATCATGAGCAAGGAGCTGATTTTCGACGGAAAGAACTCAGAAAACAAGAGGGTTTCCATCATAGCCGACCGTGAGCTGAAATTAGATTACATACTGCAGTATACTTATGTAATACCTAACGCTAAAGACATAACGCTTCACGCTGAAAAAGATTCCACACACTCTTCAGTAATTGTGCCCAACCCATTTGAAAACAAATGGCAGGTAGATATAGAATGTATGGCCAACTGGGATGTGATAAGTAAGGTTTTCATAGAAACACGTGTATTAGACACCATACAAGAAGACCCGATAGTCTACCAATTCACTTTCAACGCGGATAAAACAGAAGATACCCTGAAGGTTTCTTGCAGTCTGGATACTCCGAAAAACAAGTTTGAATATTACTATCGTGTTTACAACAAGGATGGATCTATGGCGGAAGGCGGATGGATTCCGTTTAACAATGAGGGCTTTTTATACATTGATGCCGACAGCTTGAAACCTGAGCGTACCATCCGCTTCAGACTGAAGAATCCTGACGACTTCAAGAAGCTGAACATCAGAGAACTGAAAATCACTTTCACTACCGCAACTTCTACAACACCGATAGAAGAGCTAATACTAAGCGGCGATGAAGAAGCTAGTATCTCATATCCGTGGAAAAAGGGTGACAGTAAAATCTATTCATACAAATTTGTAGCAAAAGGAAAAGAGTACAGATACAGAAGTAAGAAGCTAAACAGCTCGGCCGATGAAGTGCTATTGGAATTTGTAGAAGAATAGCTTATTTAATTAATCAGAAATGGAGGTAAGAAATGCTGGATTTATCAAAAGCATACGGAATTTATGAAGGCGTGGTCTTCTATGGCGACCATCAGAATGAAAATGTCATTTATTATTTCCCAAATGAAATAAAGATGGCAAAGAGAACAGACGACAACAATAAGTACGAATTAGGACTTCAACTGTTTTACGAAAACAAGATGGTGGATGCGTCTTCCGGTTCAAGTCTGGATGATACAGCAGGTTCTTACCTCCGTTTAAGCTCTATATGTGAAATAACACAAGCCCGACTAGAAAAGGCCTTTAGTGCACTAAGAAACAACATTAAGTTCATATCATCGGATGTAAGGCTCACTACTCCACAATGGATAGACGGCAAGGTATATCTTATTACGTTAGGCGAATCGTCGGGAGATGATGTAGACACCAGCGATATGGTAAGAACCATTATCAGTTCACAACGGCCGTCTCTTACAAGTGACCTTAAAGCTGTTTTCAATGTGGAATACGATAAATACGGAACCGAATTAATCTATTCTACCATGAAAAGCGGTCAAGGCGGACAAATGGCAGTGATATACGACCTGCAGTTTGCTGCCCTTCAGCCTACATTCGACTTAAAAATGACAGCCTACTTAGAGCGATGCAAGAAAACCATCAGTACAAATATAGATGCCGATATAGAAATTCCTATCAAAAGTGTACATCTGGGGCTGCACACACAGCTGGAATGGCTCACGCAAAAGCTGATGGAAAACGGAGACATCAAGATAGAATGCGCCAACTTAGGCACTACTGAAGAAGAGAAAAAGGCGATAGACGATATTATCAAAGATTTCCAAGACAAAGTGCTCAAAGAATTCTTTGTACCTACAACCGCCATTGCGGTAAAACCAGATTCGCTGGATATTCTATCTAAAGTGTGTCCGGTAAAAATAGGACTAAATTATAAGTACACTAACAGAAGTGTTGAAAACGAACGTTCGCTGCATATAGATTACTCTACGCGTACAGCCGTGATAAGCCATCATACCCCACAGGGCATTTTATTCGACGAGAATAATGTAATAGGCGACAACCTTAGTGACTACACGCAAAAAGTGGTTTTAGGCACACAATGGAAAAGAAAAAACATAGAAGTCAAATTTAATTATGACTTTGACGAGAACGAGAGCAACCTGGTATGTGTCGAATGTTTGCTGTGGAGGCAAAAAGACGGATTGAAAACCGACATTACAGAACCAGGAATAGTCATTCCAGACAATTGCAGTCCATTAGCCAATTTCGTATACACCGCAAAAGAGCACAGTGAGATTCATTCGGTTTCATGGTCCAACGAAAAAGAAAACGACGATGCCGACGGTTACTATTATCAATTAAGGCTTCAGTATGCCGACAATGGCAACAACAGTGTATCTCCGAGAGAGATAATAACCAAGCCAATACTTTCAAGAACCAGCATTCTTAATATATTTCCGGAAATTTACACTTTCTACAGGCGTATACTGGTAATGAGCGGTACGATAGACTTCAACGTATTCAGTAAAGTGGAAGTGGTGTTTGATATACTCGACACTGATGATGTAGTGTTGGCTAACAGACATATACTTTTAACCGAAGAAACAGATCAAGACAGTCTTGAAATACGTAGCAAGGATGAAAGGGAACTGAAAGTCATGGCATCAAAGGTATTCTATTTCAAAGACAAAAACAGAGCCGTCTTGAAATATCATCCTTACAGATTAATTGACTGTGGAGTGATTGTAGATAATCCGCTACTAACTAAACAAGTCTTTCTGGATGTGCTAGGTACAACAGAAGGAGTAAGAAGAATAAGATTATCTTATACTATATGTTCTGCAGTATCACAAGAGTATAGAAAAGTAATTGTACTGAAGAATATAGAAGGACAAGAAATCAATATTGAGGCGTACAGTAATGACGATACCATATCGTACGAAGTGATAAAGACTTATAAAAATGAGAATGGCAAACTTATAAATAGCACTATCGCATCCGAAAATATCCGATTCGATGACTTATACGATATAACTATAGACTTGGACAACGATTTATAAGCAGCGCTTTACCGCTACATGCCTTAAAACAAAAAAAGCATCCCGTTTTACCACCTTCTCCTTAAAAAGAAGAG
>UMLA01005925.1_pt1 | contig 14816 bp, 9 predicted proteins | sample 1966431 | NCBI WGS metagenome assembly UMLA01 (sample SAMEA4836190, study PRJEB28245) | human gut metagenome | biome: gut microbiome; material: fecal sample | place: Denmark | collected 2008 | reverse complement strand
CCCAAAACAGGAGCGCTACCGGGCTGCGCTACACCCCGCTTTCTTCTCATAACGAAATTACTTCTTTGCAGTAAGCATCATTTCTGAATTGCGGGTGCAAAGGTACAACATTTTTCTTATTCCACCAAATTTTTCAGCAACTTTTTTTTGTAAAAATATGCATTTATTCAGTTTTTTCCTAAAAAAAGGGCAACTTCCGAAGAAATTGCCCCTTTATACCTTATTATATATGGCGATTGATGAATTTTCAGCAACCGCATTGTTTTGCTATTACGCCTTGATGATGCCTTCCTCTACGAAAATCTTCTTCAAGATCTCAACAGCCTTCTCTACCTGCTCTCTTGTATGAGTAGCCATAAGAGCAAAACGCACCAATGTGTCCTGAGGAGCACATGCTGGTGGGATAACAGGATTGATGAACACACCTGCATCATAAGCCAGCTTGGTAACAACGAATGTCTTCTCTGCATCACGAACGTAGAGAGGAATGATAGGACTCTCAGTCTCACCAATCTCGAAACCTTCCTCACGGAAACGCTTCAAAGCATAGTTGGTAACATCCCAAAGATTCTCAAAACGCTCAGGCTCCTTCTGGATGATATGGAGAGCCTCGAGAGCTGCAGCAGTTGCAGCTGGAGTGTTAGATGCACTGAAGATGTAAGTACGGCAGTTGTGACGGAGGAAATTGATAGTATCCTTATCAGAAGCGATGAAACCACCGATAGATGCCAGACTCTTAGAGAAGGTACCCATGATAAGATCCACCTCATCTGTCAAGCCGAAATGATCGCAGACACCACGTCCCTGCTTACCAAACACGCCAAGGCCATGAGCCTCATCTACCATGATAGAGCAGTTGTACTTATGCTTCAACTTCACGATCTCTGGCAAGTTAGCCAAGTCGCCCTCCATAGAGAATACACCGTCAACAACGATGAGCTTGACTGCATCCTCAGGAAGCTTAGAGAGCACGCGCTCCAAATCTTCCATATCGTTGTGCTTGTAGTGAAGCTGGGTAGCGAATGAAAGACGACGGCCATCTACGATACTGGCATGATCACGGTCGTCACAGATGATATAATCACCGCGGCCTACAACACATGCCAACACGCCCTGGTTTACAGAGAAACCAGTAGAGAAGCACAATGTCTCATCCTTGCCCATAAACTCAGCAAGCTCTTTTTCGAGCTGCACATGCAAATCGAGTGTACCATTGAGGAAGCGGCTACCAGCACAGCCAGAGCCGTACTTGTCGAGAGCAGCCTTAGCTGCATCGATAACTCGCTGATCATTAGTCAAACCCTGGTAAGCATTAGAACCGAACATCAGGATCTTATGACCATCGATGTCAGTTACCTCTGTCATCTGCTTACTTGTGATCTCACGGAAGTATGGATACACACCGGCTTCCATATACTTCTGAGGTACACGATAATTCTTGTATCTTTCTTGTAATTGTCCCATTATAATAGGTGTACTTTATTTCTATTTTAATTTATTTTCTAGTTTCAGGGTGCAAAGATACAAAAAAAGACTAATATAACCGCTTTTTTCCTAAGAAAGTTTACTTTTATGCTTTTTTTAGTAGATATTTCTTGCCATTTTAGGGATTTTTATTACTTTTGCAGTTTAAAAATACAATTTCTTGACTAAGATATGAAAAAAAAGATAGTTTTCATCATGAACCCGATTTCTGGAACCAGCAGCAAAGCGGCGGTTCCCAGTTTGATAGATTCTACTTTGGACAAGGAGCAGTTCGAGTACGAGATAAAAATGACTGAAAGACCAGGACACGCCTCAGAACTGGCAGCCGAAGCCAGAGACAACCACGCAGACATCGTGGTGGCTGTAGGTGGCGATGGCACTGTGAACGAGGTAGCCCGTTCCCTCGTCCATTCCGACTCAGCATTAGGCATTCTGCCTTGCGGATCAGGAAACGGCCTGGCGCGCCACCTGCTGTTGCCAATGAACTTGAAGAAGAGCATTGAGATCATCAACGCCTGCGAAATACACGACCTAGACTACGGAGTCATCAACGAATACCCATTCTTCTGCACTTGCGGAATGGGCTTCGACGCCTTTGTCAGTATGAAGTTTGCAGAAAGCGGAAAGCGTGGACCGATCAGCTATGCAGAGAACATCCTGAGAGAAGGCTTAAAATATGAGCCTGAAACATATACTCTGGAGGATGAGACAGGAACAAAACAATATAAAGCGTTTCTCATCTCATGTGCCAACGCTTCCCAATACGGCAACAACGCCTATATTGCCCCACAGGCATCTATGAGCGATGGATTGATGGATGTGGTCATCATGGAACCGTTTGATGTCATCGAAGCTTCACAGGTTAGTTTCGATATGTTCAACAAAACCCTCGACAAGAACTCGAAGATCAAGTCTTTCCGTTGCAAGAAGCTCCACATCACCCGCAGCAAGCCAGGTGTCATCCATTATGATGGCGACCCTGTGATGACCGGCGCCGACATAGATGTGCACATGGAAGAAAAAGGCATCAAGATGATTGTAAATCCGTTTGCAGACAAGAGTGTGCGCAAGCCGAACGTCATCCAATCAGCCTTTGCCGATTTCTTCAACGACATCAATGTTGTACGCGATGACATTCACAAAGACATCCAGCGCCAAAGCAAACGAGTAGGAGCCATCAGCAAGCTCGTACAGAGAAAGCTGAACCTCTAGCCCTTACCAGATATAGAATTCTTCCGTAATTTTCGCATACCACTCTGACCGGTTCCCCTCGGAATCGGTCATTGTTTTTATAGTATTTTCCATTCCATTATACCGATGTTTTGCAAATGACAGAAGATAACGTTTCGGCTGTTTGCGCTCTACAGTCTTAACGCCACACTGCCGGATAAGATAAAAACCTAGCATACAAGCTTCCGACACAACCACCTCAAGAACCTCTGAAGGAACAATCACGGAAAAAACGCCATCATCACTCAGTAGCATTTTTGCACCCCTGAAAAGATCCCTGAAAGGCAAACTATCCGTATGGCGGGCCATCGTACGTTTACTGTCTGGATTTTTTAGACTATTCAAGAAGAAAGGAGGATTGCTTACGATTGCATCAAAAGACTCCTCAGAATGAAAGTCCTGCAATCTGCAACACTCTATTCCGACGCGATCAGCAAAAGGACTTGCCGCCACATTCTCTGCAGCCTCCTCACAAGCCTCTCCATCCATATCAATACCCAGCACCTGCGCCTCTGGGAAGCGCTGCGCCATCATCAGCGAAACGAGTCCGGTCCCCGACCCGATATCCAAAATGCGTTTACCGCCAGGTGCCCATGCTCCCAGCAACACACCATCCGTTCCCACCTTCATGGCGCAACGCTCCTGATGAATCTCAAATTGTTTGAATTTAAATCCTGTCATAGTTTTACTTTTAAGATAGTAACGCAAAAATCAGCATTTTATTACAGTCTTCTTGCTTATATTAATAATAATATCTAATAAAGAGGTGATTTTCGGAAAAAACGATGGGATTCTCGGCAAAAATCACTAACTTTGCACCCTATAAATATATATTCAAGAGAATATGCACTCCAAAAAGTGTTTATCAAAATAGAACAGAAATTCATATACACCCCAAAAAGTGTTTATCAAATAGAATATGAACAGAAATTCGAATACACAAATCCAGATGATAGCCGACTTTGAGGGCGATGCATCCGTATTGATACAAGAAAGGGAGGCAGGAATCTATCCTACCCTCTGCACTCGCGACCTGGTGGTTTTTCCATCCGTGCTTACTCCTATCTTGATAGGCAGGGCGGAAAGCAAGGAGTTGGCAAACATGCTGGAGCAAAATCCAGAAACAGTATTCTGCATCTTTTGCCAGAAGCATGCGGACATAGACTCACCTAATCAGGAAGACTTGTACGAAACCGGAACATTTGCCAAGTTGATGAGAGTCATCAATATGCCAAACGATGAGCATCAGAAGACCATCATCGTACAGGGTTTAGGCAGATGCAAGATGAAGCAGATTGTAGATAAGGAACCATTCTACCTTGCCGATGTAGAAAGTCTGCCAGAGACCTGGCCTACCGAAAAGGAAGCCGAAGATCCTATGTTCAAGGCATTGACCCAAACATTCTTCGAGGAATCTATCAAATTCATTCAGTACAATGAGAACATTCCCAACGAGGCTGTCTATGCGATCAATGAAATTACCAATCGCTTCGTGAAATGCAACTTCATCTGCACCTCCCTGCCTTTTACGGCAGAAGACAAGATCAAGATGCTGGAACAGGAGAAGCTGTCAGAGCGACTGATAGAGGCACTCAAGGCCTTGCACAAGGAGCAGAAACTGCTCTACCTGCAAAATGAAATCAGGAACAAGACGCAGTTTGATCTCGACGAGCAGCAGAAGGAATATTACCTGAAGCAGCAGATCAAGAACATCAAGGAAGAGCTGGGCGAAGGCGAAAGCAGTCCGGAAAAGAAGGAGCTGCTCGAAAAAGCCAAGACCAAGAAATGGAACGAGGCAACCCAGAAGGTTTTTCAGAAAGAGTTGGCCAAACTCGACAACATCCATCCCCAGAGCCCAGACTACCCTATCCAGCTCAACTATCTGCAGACGCTGGTAGATTTGCCTTGGGGCGAATACACCGAGGATGACCTCAGCCTGTCTCATGCCCAGAAGATTCTCAACCAGGACCACTACGGCATGGAGAAAGTAAAGGAACGCATTCTGGAATATCTTGCCGTAAGATCCCTGAAGGGTGGAATGCAGAGTCCGATTCTCTGCCTCTATGGTCCTCCGGGAGTCGGCAAGACCAGTCTGGGCAAGAGCATTGCCAAGGCCATGAAGCGCAAATACGTGAGAATGTCTCTGGGCGGTCTGCACGATGAAGCCGAGATTCGCGGTCACCGCCGCACTTATATCGGAGCCATGCCTGGCCGCATTGTCAAGAACATCCTCAAGGCAGGCAGCAGCAACCCTGTCTTCATCCTCGACGAGATAGACAAGGTTTCAGCCAACAACCACCAGGGTGATCCAGCATCAGCCTTGCTTGAAGTACTCGACCCAGAGCAGAACAACACCTTCCACGACAATTACCTGGATGTGGATTACGATCTCTCTAAGGTTCTCTTCATCGCAACCGCCAATGACATCAGCTCAATCCCACGTCCTTTGCTCGACCGAATGGAGCTCATCGAAGTAGGCGGCTACATTACGGAGGAGAAGATAGAGATTGCCAAGCGCCACCTGATTCCGAAGGAATTGGAGAATACAGGTCTCGACAAGTTCACCCCGAAGGTTAGCTTCAACAAGGCAGCCATTGAGGGCATCATCGAGCACTACACCCGAGAAAGCGGTGTGCGCCAGCTCAAGAAACAGATCAACAAAGGATTGCGCAAGATTGCCTACAAGCTCGCCTATTCCAAGGAATTGGAGAAGCCATCCATCACCGCATCAGACCTGAAGGAGATTCTCGGCACCGCCCCATTCACCCGCGACATCTATCAGGGCAACGATTATGCAGGAGTAGTAACAGGACTTGCATGGACCTCTGTGGGCGGCGAGATTCTCTTTATCGAAACCTCGCTGAGCAAGGGAAGACAAGGCAAGCTTACCCTGACCGGAAACCTGGGAGATGTGATGAAGGAATCGGCAGTCATCGCCCTGGAATACATCAAGGCACATATCGACCTGCTGGGCGTGGATTACCGCATCTTTGAAAACTGGAACATCCATATCCACGTACCTGAAGGAGCAACGCCAAAAGATGGTCCTTCGGCAGGTATTACCATTGCCACCAGTATCGCTTCGGCCATCACCCAGCGCAAGGTTCGCAAGAACATAGCCATGACCGGCGAGATTACCCTTCGCGGCAAGGTACTCCCAGTAGGAGGCATCAAGGAGAAGATCCTGGCAGCCAAGCGTGCCGGCATTACCGACATCGTGATCTGCAAGGAAAACAAGAAGAACATCCTCGACATTCCAGAAAAGTATCTCAAGGGCGTAGAGTTCCATTATGTAGAAGATGTAGCAGATGTCTGGGAGTTTGCCCTCACCGATGAGAAGGTAAAGCACCCTATCGACTTCACCATTCCTGAAAATGACAAAAAAGAAAAGAAATGAAATTTGAACTACAAGTAACAGATAAGGCAAGCGATGCTCGCACCGGCATCATCACCACCGACCACGGACAGATCAAGACTCCGATCTTCATGCCTGTGGGAACTGTGGGCAGCGTAAAGGGTGTACATTTCGAAGAATTGCGCCAGCAGGTAAAGGCCCAGATCATCCTGGGAAACACCTACCATCTCTACCTGCGCCCGGGACTCGAAGTCATCAAGGCGGCAGGCGGACTGCATAAGTTCAACGGCTGGGACCGTCCTATCCTCACCGACAGCGGCGGCTTCCAGGTATTCTCGCTTACCGGAATCCGCAAGCTCAGAGAAGAGGGCTGCGAGTTTCGTTCGCACATCGATGGCAGCAAGCACTTCTTCACTCCAGAGAACGTGATGGATACAGAGCGCATCATCGGTGCCGACATCATGATGGCTTTCGATGAGTGTCCTCCAGGACAGAGTGACTTCATGTATGCGAAGAAGAGTCTGGAGATGACCCAGCGCTGGCTCGACCGATGCATCAAGCGCTTCGACGAGACCGAACCTCTCTATGGTTATCAGCAGAGCCTCTTCCCTATCGTCCAGGGCTGTACTTTCCCAGAGCTGCGCCGCGAAGCAGCCAAGTACATTGCCGACAAGGGAGCTGACGGAAATGCCATCGGCGGTCTTGCCGTAGGCGAGCCTACCGAGGTGATGTACGAGATGATCGAGGTGGTGAATGAGATTCTTCCAAAGGACAAGCCTCGCTATCTGATGGGCGTAGGAACTCCCCAGAACCTGCTCGAGGCCATCGAGCGCGGTGTTGATATGTTCGACTGCGTAATGCCAACCCGCAACGGCCGCAATGCGATGCTCTTTACCTATAATGGTACGATGAACATGCGCAACAAGAAGTGGGAGATGGATTTCAGTCCAGTGGATCCAGACGGCTGCGACATCGACCAGATTACCACCAAGGCCTACCTGCACCATCTCTTCAAGGCCCAGGAGCTCCTTGCCATGCAGATTGCCAGCATCCACAACCTGTCGTTCTATCTCCGTCTCGTTACAGATGCACGCCACCATATCGAGCAGGGCGACTTCGTAGAGTGGAAACGCTCTATCATCGATCAACTCGGCCGACGAATCTAGCATGAGCGTTGAGCATTGAACTTTATAGGATGCTCCTATACATATTTTACATTAAATGATGAAAGATTATAAATACATCAGAAAACATCGCAGACTGCTCAAGATAGGCAGAGCCTTCGAATCTCGCTTCGGCTGGCTCATTGCCATCCTACAGCGCATAGCCCGCATTCTAGGCTGGATCGGGCACAAGCTGCGATTCCTCAGGGTGCTCAGGTATCTCAACCCACTGAGATACATCAAGCGGTTAGACTGGTACATTATCAAGAAGTTCGTAGGCTACTACTTCTTCTCGATTGCACTGATCATCTCCATCTCCATCGTGTTCGACTTCAATGAGAACCTGGCGAAGTTCACGGAGTATCATGCACCAGCCAAGGCCATCATCTTCGATTATTATGCCAACTTCATCCCTTACTTCGCCAACCTCTTCAGTGCGTTGTTCGTGTTTGTGGCGGTCATTCTCTTCACGTCGAAGCTGGCAGGCAACTCTGAAATCATCGCCATTCTGGCATCAGGTGTTTCCTTCAAGCGACTCCTTCGTCCTTACCTCATCACCTGCATCATGCTCTCTGCCTTGAGCTATGTACTCTCTGCCTACGTGATTCCACACGGCACGGTAGTACGCCAGAACTTTGAGACGATGTACAAGAACAAGAAGAAGAATACTTCTGCCGAAAACGTACAGCTGCAGGTAGATAAGGGCGTAATTGCCTATATGCAGCACTACGACAACAACTCGAAGCGGGGTTACGGTTTCTGTCTCGACAAGTTCCAGGACAAGAAACTCGTAAGCCACCTTACGGCGATGGAGATTCAGTATGATACGATCTCCGACAGCAAATACCACTGGAAACTGAGCAACTGGAAGGTGCGCCAGCTGAAAGGTATGAAGGAGCACATCACCAGCGGAGCGCAGAAGGATACGCTGATTACGATGGAGCCTACCGACCTGGTTTATTCCAAGGGTCAGCAGGAAACCTTCACCAGTCCGGAACTGAAGGAGTATATTTCCAAGCAGATCAACCGCGGTTCGGGCAATGTGGTGCAGTATCAGGTAGAATACCACAAGCGCATCGCCGCCTCGTTTGCCTCCTTCATCCTCACCATCATCGGTGTTTCGCTTTCATCGCGCAAGCGAAAGGGAGGTATGGGCCTATCCTTGGGAATCGGTCTTGCACTGAGCTTCGGCTACATCATGCTGCAAACCGTATCGGCAACCTTTGCCATCCAGGCAAACTTCCCTCCGGCACTTGCCGCCTGGTTGCCAAACATCATCTTCGCCTTCGTTGCCTACTTCTGCTACCGCAAGGCTCCGAGGTAATTAAACATTGAAACAAAGAACCTTGACCATTGGAGCGGATGAAGATCCATCCGGCTCAATGGTCAACAAAAGAAAGGAAAAGAATGTATTTCGACGAATTAGATTTGAATGACAACGTGCTCGACGCATTATACGACATGCGCTTCGACACTTGCACCCCTGTACAGGAAAAATGTATCCCTGAGATATTGGAAGGTCACGACGTATTGGGCGTGGCACAGACCGGAACGGGTAAGACAGCAGCCTATCTGCTCCCAGTATTGAGCAAACTTGATGATGGCGGCTATCCGAAAGACGCCATCAACTGCGTCATCATGTCGCCAACCCGCGAGTTAGCCCAGCAGATAGACCAAGCCATGCAGGGCTTCGGCTACTACCTGCAGGATGTGAGCAGCGTGGCTGTTTATGGCGGCAACGACGGCAACCGCTACGATCAGGAGCTGAAGAGCCTCCGCATGGGTGCTGATGTCGTGATTGCTACTCCAGGTCGCCTCATCACCCACATTTCCCTGGGTAATGTAGATCTGAGCAAGGTAAGCTTCTTCATTCTCGATGAGGCCGACCGCATGCTCGACATGGGCTTCTCAGAAGACATCAATACCATCGCCTCCAAGTTGCCAAAGACCTGCCAGACCATCATGTTCTCTGCCACCATGCCTGAGAAGATTGAGGAACTTGCCAAGGCCCTGCTCAAGAATCCTGTAGAGATCAAGCTTGCCGTAAGCAAGCCTGCCGAGAAGATCAAGCAGGAGGCTTACGTTTGTTACGAGACCCAGAAGATGACCATCATCAAGGATATCTTCAAGGCTGGCGATATGAAGCGCGTCATCGTGTTCAGCGGCAGCAAGATGAAGGTGAAGCAGCTGGCTGCTGCCCTTCAGCAGATTGGCATCAACTGCGGTGCAATGCACTCCGACCTGGAGCAGGCAGAGCGCGATGATGTGATGTTCAAGTTCAAGAGCGGTCAGTTCGACGTACTGGTTGCTACGGATATCGTGGCTCGTGGAATCGATATTGATGATATCGAGATGGTCATCAATTATGACGTTCCTCACGATACTGAGGATTATGTTCACCGCATCGGCCGTACAGCCCGTGCCAACCGCGATGGTAGAGCCATCACCTTCGTCAACGAGGAAGACCAGTACTGGTTCCAGCAGATCGAGAAATTCCTGGAGAAGGTGGTAGAGAAGATGCCTCTGCCGGAAGATTGCGGCGAAGGCCCTGAATACATCAAGCTCAACAAGCCTTCAAAACGCAACAATGGTCGAAAGGGCAAGGGCGGGAACAACCGCAACGGCAACAATAACAGCAACGGCGAGGGCAAGACCAAGACCAGCGCCAAGAGCCGCAGACAGAAAGACCGCGACCAGACTTCACACAAGCGCAAGCCAAACAAACCAAACGAGCGTCAGGAAAAGACTCCTCAGAACAATGGCGAGAATGGTTCACAGAAGAATCACGAGAACGGCGAGCAGAAGAATCGCGAGTTCAAGAACAATGAACAGAGAAACGCTGAGCAGCGCAACGGCGAGCAGAAGAACCGCAATAACAACAAGCGCCGCAACAATAAGCAGCGCAACAACGAGAATGGCAATCAGCAGTCTAACGGCAACCAGCGCCCAGGCAATGAGAACAATGTTCGTCCTGGAAGCAATGGCCGAGGCAGAGGCGTAGCCCAGAAGAAGCAGGGTGGCGCCCAGCAGAACCAGCAGAAGCGACAGGGCGCTGCTCCTCAGAACCAGCAGAAGAAGGGAACTGAGAATTCCGGTCCTCGCAAGTACGCTCCTGTTGTCAATCCACAGAAGACCGATAATCCTGTGAAGAAATTCATCAAGCGTATCTTCGGATTCGGCAAATAATCTCAAGAGAGAATAATCTCCAGAGAGAGTAATCTCCCGAAATGATATATTCCTGCTTCCAGGCAGGCTTATACATTATTATATATATGAGAAGCCCGATAAGAGAGTTGGACTATCCCAACCTTTTGTCGGGCTTCTCTTTTTTAAACGAACCTGAAAACACGGCTAAAATGGACAGAAATAAAAGACTCCCAGTCACTCCGCTGATGTTCTTCAGCCTCATACTATCACTCAGCATCATCACAGCCAGATACAGCTATGATTACTTCTCCACGCGCTATTGGCTCATTGCAGCCATCATTGCCATAGCCTTAGCCGGCTGCTGCTATGTACTCAATGAAAACCGTCAGCTTTTCCGGCTCTTCTTCAGAAAAATCAAGCAGCTGGTCCTTCTTCAGAGCTTCCTTCTGTCGCTCTGCCTGTTCTGTCTGGGCGGTTTCATCACCTCCCATCATATCGATAAGACGAAAGCACCTGGCAGCATCATGACCTACCAGTCACTTTCCCCCATCGACCACACCATCCTGGCAAGCCGTTCCTTCCGCCAGCAACTGGAACAGCAGCTGCATACTTGTCATATCGACGGACAGGATTTCGCCGTGATTTCTGCGATGGCGATGGGCGATAAGGGTTCACTCGACCGGGAAACCAAGGAAAGTTTTTCCATCTCCGGCACAAGTCATATACTGGCAGTTAGCGGCTTGCACATAGGCATTATCTTCCAGCTCTTCGTGATTCTTCTGGGCGGAAAGCGCCGTTCCAGACCCACCATTGCCTTGTCCCTCGTTGCCGTATGGGCGTATGTCGTCTTTATCGGCTTTCCCCCTAGTGCCGTCAGATCAGCCTCTATGCTCAGCATCTACAGTTTCTGCCTGTTAGCCCTGCGCCCCGACCTTTCGCTCAACACCCTGGCGCTAGCCTATGTCATCATGCTGTTTCTGAATCCCTTCCATCTTTTCGACATCAGTTTCCAGATGTCCTTTCTCGCCGTGGCTTCCATCCTCATATTCTATCCCCCGCTCTTCGGACTGCTCAAATCCCACGGCAAGATCATCCGTTGCCTCTGGGGATTATTCAGCGTATCCCTGGCGGCACAGATAGGTACGCTTCCGCTCATCGTCTATTATTTCGGCAGAATATCCTGCTACTCCCTATTCACCAGCTTCATCGCCATCCCGGCAGCCACCCTCATCCTCTATCTTTGTGCCCTACTCCTGCTGCTTTCTCCCCTTACCTACATTTCCAGCCTTGCCACCGTCGGCACCTGGCTGATGCAACATGTAGCAGCAGTACTTGCCAGCATTACCCAAGCCACCCATACCGCTTTCCGGCTTACCAGTCTGTTGCCGGGCGCCAGCATAGACCATCTTCATCTGTCACTCCTTCAGTTGATGCTTCTCTATCTGGCAGTCGTATCTGGCTACCTGATCCTTGCCAAATGGAACCAGATAAGGGAAAAAATCTACAAGATTCACCATTCTCATGCATTACCTTTCTAATCATTTGCCCATCACAAAAATAATGTGTATCTTTGCAGTATGAATTACGATAGAATCAAACAGCAGGCAGGTCATCTTCCTGCCTTCCAGATAGCCGACGCCATCAACAGCACCCTGAAGGAGTCGGCAAACCTTGTTGTCACTGCTCCGCCGGGAGCCGGAAAATCCACCGTGCTTCCACTCACCCTCCTCGGAGCCACCCCACAGGGAAAGATTCTGATGCTGGAACCACGCCGCCTTGCTGCCCGTCAGATAGCTGAACGAATGGCAAGCATCTTGGGCGAACCCGTGGGCAAGACCGTGGGTTACCGGGTACGCTTCGAGAACAAGGTTTCTTCAGAAACCCGCATCGAGGTGCTCACCGAGGGAATCCTTACCCGGATGCTCATCCATGATGCCACGCTCGAAGGAGTGAGCGCAGTCATCTTCGATGAGTTTCACGAGCGAAGCATCAACTCCGACCTGGCGCTTGCCCTCACCCGACAGGCACAGGAAATCATCCGACCAGATTTGAAGATCATCATCATGTCGGCAACCATCGATGCTACTGCCATCTGCGAGACTCTTCAGGCACCATTGATAGAGAGCGAAGGACGGATGTTCCCCGTAGAGACCGTTTATTCTGAGACCGATATTGCGCGATACGATATATATAAAGAGGTGGCGGCTACCATCCTCAAGGCTGCAGATAGGTACGAGGGAGATATTCTGGCTTTCCTTCCGGGACAATCGGAGATTCTGAAATGCAAGGAGATTTTGGACGCAAGCCTCAGCAGGGCAGCAGCTGAACTTACCGTTACGCAGGTTTATCCGCTCTACGGCAATCTTCCACCCGAGAAGCAGCGCCTCGCCATAGCCCCTTCGAAAGAGGGAGAAAGGAAAATTGTGCTCGCCACACCTATCGCAGAAACCTCACTTACCATCGAAGGCGTAAGGATCGTGGTGGATTCCGGACTCTGCAGAAAACTGGTTTACGACGCCCGCACGGGATTGAGCCACCTGGAAACCGTAACCATCAGCAAGGATATGGCAACCCAGAGAAAAGGACGAGCCGGACGAGTGGCTGAAGGAATCTGCTACCGGTTGTGGACTCAGACCTCGGAACATCTGATGGAAGACCTGCGCCGCCCGGAGATAGAGGAAGCCGACCTTACACCGATGGTGCTCGATATTGCGGCCTTTGGCGAGAACAATCCCCAGTCGCTGCTCTGGCTTACCCCACCATCAAGCAGTAACCTTCTCAATGCCAAGGAATTGCTTCTTTCTCTTGAAGCGATAGAACCGGATGGCAGCATCACCCCATTGGGCAGGAAGATGGCAACATTGCCTTGTCATCCGCGCATCGCCAAGATGATGATGAGTTCAGAATCTTCTGCACTCAAAGCTCTAGCCTGCGATGTAGCCGCCCTGCTGGAAGAGAAAGACCCGATGAGCGACGCAGAGGATTCGGATATGGCGCTGCGCTTCTCCATCCTCCGTTCGCAGCGACAGAAAAACAGTCTGGGCAGATGGGCTCGCATCGCCCAAATAGCCCAGGAATACCGAAGGATGCTCAAGGTGAAGGAAGACAATGAGCCGGTGGATGCAGAGGAAGTGGGCAGACTGATTGCCCTAGCCTATCCTGAGCGCATCGCCATGGCCATCGATAATATCGGACATTTCAGAATGTCGAACGGCAAGACAATCTTCATCGATTCAAGCGATGCAATGTCGGCGCAGCAATGGCTCGCCATCGCCTCGCTCAATATATCTGCTCAGCCGTCGGGCACGAATGCTTCCACCCCGCTTCCATCTTCAGGAAAGGCAGGCAGGGTGTTTCTTTCGGCTCCCGTAAATATCAACGACCTCCCTACCCACGAGTTCGACAACATCTCGTGGGACAGTAAGGCGGGAATAATCAGGATGCAGAGAGAGCGACGCATCGGAACCCTGGTGGTGGATAGCAAACCACTCCAGGATGCCGACAAACAGCAGATTATCCATATCCTCAGCACCGCCATCCGGAAGGAAGGACTCAGCATGCTGGATTGGAACGAAGACGTTCAGCGGTTGCAGCGGAGAGTGGCGCAGGTACGAGAGTGGCACCCGGAAATGGAGTTGCCCGATCTGTCCACCGCGCACCTGATGGAGACAGCCGCCGAATGGTTGCCCTGCTATCTAGACCAGGGAGGAAAGCTCAAGACGAGCACCGCCGAACTCAGGAAGCTCAATCTCCCGGAAATACTCTGGGCACAGATTTCATACGAGCAGCAGCAGGAAATAGACCGCCTCGCACCCACCCACATCGTGGTTCCATCGGGCAGTCATATCCGCATCGACTATCGCCAGGGAGCCGAGGCTCCCATCCTCAGTGTCCGGCTGCAGGAGTGCTTCGGAATGACTCAGACGCCAGCTGTTGATGATGGCAGGCAGCCTCTGTTGCTGGAGTTGCTCTCTCCGGGTTTCAAGCCCGTACAGCTTACGCAGGATCTCGCCAGTTTCTGGCAATCCACCTACTTCGAGGTGCGCAAGGAGCTGAAGCGCCGCTACCCCAAGCACTTCTGGCCCGAGAATCCATTGGAAAGCGAGGCAGTAAGAGGGGTGAAAAGGAAGAAATAATAGATAGAAGAATAGTATAACTTTTAAATAATATATAATTATGAATGTAGGAGATAAAATACCAGAGATTCTTGGCATTGACCAGGACGGACGTGAGATAAAGGCAAGCGACTACCGTGGTCGCAAGCTCGTGCTCTACAGTTATCCGAAGGCTAACACCAGCGGATGCACTGCCGAGGCCTGTTCCCTGCAGGCTCATAAGGAGGAACTGGCAACAGCCGGTTACGAGATTATCGGCGTGAGCAAGGACAAGCAGGCACTGCAGAAGAAGTTTGCAGAAACCAAGGGTCTGCAGTTCCC
>UMLA01014245.1_pt1 | contig 14993 bp, 10 predicted proteins | sample 1966431 | NCBI WGS metagenome assembly UMLA01 (sample SAMEA4836190, study PRJEB28245) | human gut metagenome | biome: gut microbiome; material: fecal sample | place: Denmark | collected 2008 | reverse complement strand
GGGAGCCTATCGAAAGGTCAATGAATGCAAACGTTCTTCCTTTGTGGCGTGACAAGGTGAAGATCGTCTTCTCTCAGCTTAAGGAATCAGATGCCGCCATCCTCGGAGCATCTGCATTGGCTTGGGAACTCTAAAGATATTTGTCGGCGCAGGCCGACGGACAGAATAATTCAAACGGGATGCCGACGATTTTGCTGGCATCCCGTTTACGTGTACTTGAATCTAACCTAATTGTTTACGTCATAAATGCCGTTTTCCGGAAGTCTTGCACGTGAAAACGGAAATTTCTGTAAGTTTTATGTGAAATGAACCAGTTTTGAACCGGATTGTTTCGTAGGGAACTTTTATCTTTACGTTCACATTACTACTTACTTGACTTGATTATGAAAAATGATTGAGACTGGCTGGACTCTGAAATCCGGTCAGTCTCGATTGGTTATATGTTCGGGTACTTCACTTCGGTAAGGAACAGCGCATGTCCGGGAACGGACTGGCCCGCATCGGAGCGTGTACCTGCATTGACAAGTTCCTGAATCCATCCGGCAGGCTTCCGGCCGCGGCCGACCTCCAGCATTGACCCGACTACGGCTCTTACCATGTTTCTGAGGAACCTGTCGGCCCGTATTGTGAACACGAGATAGTCTCCGTCAGAGTATGGATAGCCCATCATCGTCACGTGGTCAGGTCTCCAGTATTCCCATCGTGCTTCGGTTACTGTGCATATGGAGGTTTTGTTGTTTCCGCCCACTTTCTCGAAACACCTGAAATCATGTTCTCCGAACAGGAATCCGCAGGCTTTGTTCATGGCCTCCAAATCCAGATCGTATGGGCAGAAATGTGACCTTGACGCTATGAAAGGGTCTTTTTTTCTGTGTATGAAATATTTATAGGCCCTGCTGGTGGCGTCGAATCTCGCATGAAAATCATCATTGACCTTGAATACCTCATGTACTGCTATTCCTGCCGGTAACATGGCATTTAATTTGTAGCATAGCCAACCGGTCTCAGAAACGCGTGCAGACTCAGTTTCGAAGTGCGCCACATAGTTTATTGCGTTCACTTTTGTGTCGGTACGCCCAGCACCGGTAACCATTATTTCTTCGTTCAGGAGAGTTGAAAGAACTTTCTGCAGGCTATCCTGAACAGATGGGGCGTTTGACTGAATCTGCCAGCCCGAAAAGGCAGAGCCGTTGTATGACAAACGTATGCAGTATCTCATGAAGTTGCTGTTTAAATCTGTACTGAGACCGGAAAAATGGTCTGCAGGCACAAAGATAATAAATCTGCCGCTGCCAGACGTGTAATGAAATTTAAAATTATACAATAATGGAAAGTGTTAATATCAAAGAACTCAATGAGCGCATCCAGCGTGAGAGCTCTTTCGTTGACCTTCTTTCGATGGAAATGGGCAAGGTCATTGTGGGACAGAAACAGCTTATAGAGAATCTGCTCATAGGCCTTCTCGCAAACGGCCATATTCTCCTCGAAGGCGTCCCTGGACTTGCTAAAACATTGGCAATCAATACTCTTGCTCAGGCTGTGAGCGCTAAATTCAGCCGAATTCAGTTTACTCCGGATTTGCTTCCTGCCGACGTTTTGGGAACATTGATCTATTCTCAGAAGAACGAGCAGTTCGAGGTTCATAAAGGCCCTATCTTCGCGAACTTCGTGCTTGCGGATGAAATCAACCGTTCTCCTGCCAAGGTCCAGTCGGCTCTTCTCGAGGCGATGCAGGAGCGTCAGGTGACCATCGGTGAAGAGACTTTCAAACTGCCGGAGCCTTTCCTTGTGATGGCGACCCAGAACCCTATCGAGCAGGAGGGAACATATCCGCTTCCTGAGGCTCAGGTGGACCGTTTCATGCTGAAAGTCGTGGTCTCATATCCTAAAAAGGAAGAGGAGCGTCAGATTATCCGCATGAACAATACGGGAGAATTCCCTAAGGCCCAGCCGGTCGTATCCCCTGAGGATATCGTCCGTGCCCGTCAGGTTGTCCGTGATGTGTATATGGATGAGAAAATCGAGAAATATATAGTGGACATCGTTTATGCCACAAGAACTCCTGCCGACTACAATCTCAAGGACCTTTCCGGCCTGATTTCGTATGGAGCCTCGCCTCGTGCCAGCATTTCATTGGCAATGGCTGCGAAGGCTTACGCTTTCATAAAGAGAAGGGGATATGTGATTCCTGAGGATGTGCGTGCAGTATGCAACGAGGTTCTCCGCCATCGTATCGGACTTACTTATGAGGCTGAGGCTGAGAATATTACCACGGAGAACATTATTTCTCAGGTACTCAACGCAGTTATTGTTCCTTAATGTTCAGCCCTCTGGAAACTGGTGAAATTCTAATAATATGGACCAGAATGCAAGTGACCTGCTGAAAAAAGTCAGGAAAATTGAAATCAAGACAAGGGCTCTCTCGCATCAGATATTTGCGGGAGAGTACCATTCTGCTTTCAAGGGACGTGGTATGGCTTTCAGCGAGGTCCGCGAATACCAGTACGGTGACGACGTGAGGAACATGGACTGGAATGTAACCGCCAGGCTGAGAGCACCTTACGTAAAAGTGTTCGAGGAAGAGCGTGAAATGACTGTCATGCTTCTCATTGATATCAGCCGCTCGGGATTCTTCGGCACTGTAGGAGGGACCAAGCGTGATATGCTGGCCGAGATAGCCGCCGTGCTTTCATTTTCGGCGATTATAAACAACGACAAAGTCGGAGCCCTGTTTTTCAGTGACCGGGTGGAAAAGTTCATCCCTCCTCGCAAGGGCCGCAGCCATCTGCTCCGCATCATCCGCGAAATCATCGAACTGAAACCGGAATCATCCGGAACAAACATAAGCGAGGCGCTCAGGTTCCTTACCAATGCCATAAAGCAGAAATGTACGGCTTTCCTCTTGTCCGACATGATGGACACGGACGAAGATGGTAGTCCACGATACGAAGACGCGATAAAAGTGGCTGTGAACAGGCATGACCTGTCGGTCATAAGGGTTTTCGACCCGCGCGAAAGGACGATTCCGGACATCGGCCTTGTCAATGTTAAAGACTCTGAGACAGGACAGACCGCCTGGATCAATACCGCAAGTGCGAAAGTCCGCCGGGAATATGCGGCTGCCGCAGAGAGGTCTGAGGCCAATGCTGTGAAACTTTTCCGAAGGTATCAGATTGACAATGTGGCGATTTCGACCGGAAGCGATTACGTCAAGAGTCTTATGGCCTTTTTTGACAATAGATAGTTATGAAGAGGATATTGATGGCATTGGTCACATCGTGCATTTTCGCGGTGCTGACATCTGCCCGAGAAAGAGAATATGATCCGGCTGTTCATCCGGGTATCGTCCCGTCAGGAGAAGCCTTTCTGGAACAGTTGCAGAAAAGGGATTCTGTCCTGATAGCTGACCAGCTCCGATATGGTTTCCGTCTTGACAATGTCAAGGCAGGTACCGTATTGGGCCTTCCTGACCTCTCGAAAGGTGTCATGGACAGCATCGAACTGGTCAGTGACTGGAAGATTGATACCCTGAAAATCAGGAGAAAGACTCAGGAGATGAACCTCGAGGGCAGTTTCGTCATAACCTCATTCGATGAAGGAAAATACGAACTTCCGGACATCGCCGTCCAGAGGATGACGCCTGACGGAAAAACCGACACCCTGCTTTTCGCAGGAAAGGACCTTGAGGTTTTGTCAATGCCGGTAGATACGACCACTTTCAAACCTCACGACATCAAAGGCCAGATACGTTACCCTCTGACATTCAAGGAGATCCTTCCATATATCATTGGCATACAGCTTCTTGCCATGATTATAATCCTTGTCGTTTCTCTGCTTAAGATGCGCAAGAAGAATGAAGCGGGAGAAGGCGGCGTAAAAGAGCCTGCTTACATCGTGGCGCTCAAGAAACTCGACAAGTTCCGCGGGAATAAACTTTGGGAACCTGAAAAACAAAAGCAGTTCTATAGCGGCGTGACGGATGTCCTCCGTGAATATATCGCGGCGAGATTCGGTGTCGGAGCCATGGAGATGACGACTGCTGAGATATTCGAGGGATTGAAAGACAAGGAGATACCTCAGGAGATAATGGAAGAAACCAGGAATCTTTTCGTCACGTCCGACCTTGTGAAGTTCGCCAAGATGACGGTTTCCGACGATGAAAATGTGAAAGCTGTCCCGTCTGCCGTAAGGTTCGTGACAACTACTTGGAAATCAGAAGAAGAGGAGGAGAAATAATATGTTTTTCGAATATCCGCATCTGCTGTGGCTGCTGGTCATTCCTGCATTGCTCATTGTTCATTACATTTATCTGGAGCTTTGCGGAAGGAGACCTCACCTCAGAGTGTCTGACATAAGATATTGGAAAGCCGGCGGCAAGTCAGTGCTGTCATACCTGAGACATGCTCCGATGCTGCTGCGGACAGTCGCATTGTCGATGATAATCATCGCAATCGCCAGACCGCGTTCGTCCAGCAAGATGGACAAAATCGACACGGAAGGCATTGATATAGTTCTTGCGATGGACGTTTCCACCAGTATGCTCGCAAGGGACTTCACTCCGGACAGGATTAGCGCGGCCAAAGATATTGCTATCGAGTTCATTTCCCAGCGTCCTTCAGACCGCATAGGTATCGTTGTATTTGCAGGTGAGAGTTATACTCAGTGTCCGTTGACGACTGACCGTGCGACATTGATAAACCTCATGAAGGAGATTCAGACCGGACTTATCGAGGATGGAACTGCGATAGGAAACGGACTGGCGACGGCCGTGGCCAGGATGCAGGGGTCGGATGCGAAGAGCCGTGTTGTCATACTTCTTACTGATGGTGTGAACAACAGGGGAGAGATTACTCCGCAGACGGCTGCGGATATCGCAAAGACTTATGGTATAAGGGTTTATACGATTGGTGTGGGCGCAAACGGCACTGCACCTTATCCTGTGATTACTCCGTGGGGCGTGCAGATGCAGGATGTGGAAGTAGAAATCGACGAGGACCTCCTCAAGGGCATTGCGGAGACTACCGGAGGACGTTATTTCCGCGCTACCGACAATACCAAACTTTCGGAGATTTATTCTGAAATCAACAAGATGGAAAAGGCTCGCACTACCATTGACAGTTTCCCTGTATATAAGGAACTTTTCATGGACTTCGCCCTTGTGGCATTGATCTGTCTCCTTCTTGAAGTGGTGTTCAATGCGTTTATATTGAAGAGGTTGCCGTAAAAACGAAGCGTTATGATTTATTTTGCACAAGCACAATATCTTTTTCTCCTGCTGCTCGTTCCGGTTTTTCCGGTACTTTACGGGCTGATGCAGTACAGACGTAAGCGGAGGATCCGCAAGTTCGGCGACGAGAACCTTGTCAATGAACTTATGCCGTCCCGTTCGCGTACCAAAGGATGGGTGCGTAACATCCTCTTTTTATTGGCCTTCATGTTCTTCGTAATCGGTCTTTCCCGTCCGCAGATGGGTGCGAAGCTGAAGGAACATCAGAGCAAGGGTGCCGAGGTCATGATCGCTTTGGACGTTTCCAACTCGATGTTGGCGAGGGATTATTCACCGAACCGTCTTGAGCGTGCGAAACTGGCCATTTCCAGACTTGTGGACAAACTCGACGGTGACAGGGTCGGACTGGTACTCTTTGCGGGAACCTCCTTCGTGCAGCTTCCGATTACCACTGACTATGTTTCGGCCAAGATGTTTCTCGGGAACATTTCCACGGAGTCGATACCTGTCCAGGGTACTGCAATTGGCGATGCGATAAATACTTGCATCAGAAGTTTCAGTGCGCAGAGCGAGAAGAGTCGTGCGATAATCGTGATTACCGACGGAGAAAACCATGAAGATGACCCTGTGGCTGCTGCAAAACAGGCTGCCGACATGGGAATCATGGTCTATACGATAGGTGTAGGTTCTCAGCAGGGACAGCCTATTCCGATGAAAAACGGGCTTCTTAAAGACTCAGAAGGCAATATTGTCGTTACCAAACTGGATGAAAATACGCTGGAGGAAGTTGCGAAGGCCGGAAATGGGGCCTATGTCCATGCCGGCAACGACGAATTCGGACTGAATCCCGTCATCAATGACATAAGGAAACTGGATGAGGAAGAGTTCAAGTCCATTGTTTTCGAAGAATATGATGAGCAGTTCATGTATTTCTTCGCGATAGCATTGGGCCTGCTTGTGATACAGATGCTGATAGGAGAGCGCAAAGTGCTGCGTCATCTCTTTGATAAAAGATAGGTAAGATGAAGAGTTTCAGATATATACTGGTTGTGTCAATGCTGCTTTCAGTGGCATTGACCGCGTCTGCACAAGTCGATAGACACGACGTGCGTGCAGGAAACCGCAAATTCAGGAAGGACAACTGGAAGGAAGCGGACATTTCCTACAGGAAGGCTCTTGTAAAGGATTCCACATCCGTGGCGGCCAATTATAATCTGGCCAATACCTTGTACCGTCAGGAAAATTATGAGGAAGCGGAGAAACTGATGAAGAAGATCGGGGACAATGCTTCTGCAAGTGCCAATGCTGCTGATTACTGGTACAATACCGGAGATATCGCAATCGCCAAGAAAGACTGGCCGGGTGCTGTCAATGCCTTCAAGGAGGCTCTCCTGAAGAATCCTTCCGATATGGATGCGAAAGAGAACTACATCTATGCGAAGAAGATGCTGGAAAACCAGCAGAAGAATGGCGGCGGCAACGGGGATGGTCAGGACAACCAGAACCAGAACAACCAGAATCAGGACCAGAACAAGAATGGTCAGGATCAGAACAAAGATCAGAATAATGACCAGAATAAGGATGGTCAGAACAAGGATCAGGACCAGGACCAGAACCAAAATCAAAATCAGAATAATGGTCAGGGGAATGGAAACCAGCAGCCTCCGCAGGGTCAGGAAGGGAAGATTTCTCCTCAGCAGGCCCAGCAGATGTTGAGGGCTATCCAGGCCAAAGAGAAAGAAACTCAGGATAAAGTAAACAAGGAAAAGGCTGACGCATTGAAGTCAAGACAGAAAGAAAAGAACTGGTAGGATTATGAGAGCATTGATTAGAAAAGCAGTTTTGGTATGTGTGCTGGCATTGGCCTGCATATCTGCGATTGCACAGAGCCACATCAAGGTGGATGCACCTGGCATTGTGGGCGCGGACGAGCAGTTCAACGTCACTTTTATCATTGACGGGGAAGACAAACCCAGCGGCTTCAACTGGGCTCCGGGGGATGATTTCAATCTTGTCTGGGGACCGCAGACCGGTTCATCTACGAGCATAAGTATAGTGAACGGAAAGAGGTCCAAGACTTCGCAATATACTTATACTTACATCATTACGCCTAAGAAGACCGGAAAGTTCGAGCTTCCTGCAGCATCAGCTAAGATACGTGGAAATGTCGTTACATCTTCCCCTGTGGCTATCGAGGTTCTTGCCAACGGCTCGTCATCGTCCTCTTCGCAGCAGTCCGGAGGTGCGTCCACCGGTTCGGTAGGCTCCAAAACGTCAGTCTCGTCCGGAGACCTCTTCCTGAAGTTTACTCTCAGCAAGACCTCTGCAGTCGTCGGAGAACCGATAACTGCGGAACTGAAACTCTACCAGAGTGTGGATATAGCCGGTTTTGAAGGAGCCAAGTTCCCGACTTTCAATGGTTTCTGGAGTCAGGAGACTGCATCGCCGAATAACATTGAATTTCATCGTGAAGATGTGGGCGGTCATATTTACAATGCGGCTCTGATTCGTCGCTATGTCCTCATACCGCAGCAGGCAGGAACATTGACCATAGATCCTGCGGAGCTTGTCTGTCTTGTCAATGTCAGGACGGCGCCCCGTTCTACCGGAAGTATTTTCGACAGCTTCTTCGACAATGACTATGCTACTGTGCGTAAGAGAATTACCACGCCGGCTGTCCATGTCCATGTCAAGTCATTGCCTGCCGGAGCGCCTGCTGATTTCGGAGGCGGCGTAGGCAATTTCCGAATTTCAGCGCGTCTGAGCAAGGACGGACTCAAGACCCATGAGGCGACATCTCTTATCGTGACTGTTTCAGGACGTGGCAATGTATCGCTTCTGGAGGCACCGAAGATCGATTTTCCGGCAGATATGGAAGTCTATGACACCAAGATTTCGGAAAATACCGACAAGAGCAGCGGCGGAACATCAGGAAGCAAGACTTTCGAATATCCGTTCATTCCGAGAAGTCATGGTGAGTTCACGATAGGACCGGTACACTATTCATATTATGATGTCAATGCCGGCAAGTATGTGACTGTCAGCACTGAACCTATTACTTTCAATGTGGAGAAGGGTTCTGCTGCAAATCAGACCGTTTCTTCCGGAGTTGTCATGCCGGACAGGAAAGGCGTCAGGAATCTGGGAGAGGATATACGTTTCATAAGGACAAGGGTACCTTCTTACGAATTCAAGACTCATTTCTTCGTCCAGTCTCTCGGATATTGGATTTGTGTGATACTTCTGATTGCCGCAGCAGTTGTTGTCTGGGTTGTGATGCGTGGAATGGAGGCCAGGAAGGCTGACGTGGCCGGAACCAGAAACAGGAAGGCAACCAAGATGGCATTGGCCCGTCTTAAGATAGCCGGTGATTTCCTGAAGAAGAATCTGTATTCTGCATTCTACGAGGAACTTCATAAGGCACTTCTCGGTTACATCTCAGACAAACTCAATATCGGTGCCGAGAATCTGAATAAGGAAAACATCGTGGCCAGACTTCTGGAAAGCAATGTGCCTCAGGAACTTGCAGATGAGTTTGCGTCTCTTCTCGATTCGTGTGAGTTCGCCAGGTATTCTCCGGATGGAGGAAATGAGGCCATGAATACTCATTATAATGAAGCTGTAAAAGTGATATCATCCATTGATTCCATTATGAAAAACAGCAAAAAGGGCGCTTCATCAGCGACTGCCGCTCTTGTGATAGCGGTGCTCCTTGCGATTCCTTCCGTTTCGGAAGCTGCTGATACTTCTTCTCTTGATTCTTTGTGGACCAAGGGAGTAGAGGCTTATACTTCAGGCAATTGGAACGAAAGCGTGGAGTTCTGGAAAGAACTGGAAAGTGTAGGAGTTGTATCTCCTGAACTGTATTATAATTTAGGAAATGCATATTACAAGTCAGGCGATTATGCCCATGCCATCCTTTATTTTGAGAGAACTCTCAAGATTAATCCTTCAAATTCAGATGCGCGGTATAACCTTGAGTTTACAAACAGTATGATTCAGGACAAAATCGACGCGGTCCCGGAATTCATATTGAAAAGCTGGGCCAGAAAACTCAGTTACCTGATGAGTCCTGATTCCTGGGCATGGCTGACGATTGCAATGCTTGCATTGACATTGACCCTGGTGCTTCTGTTCCTTTTGGGCGGGACGACGGCTTTCCGCAGGTGCGGATTTTATGGGGCGATTGTGGCGCTGCTGCTGAGCCTCGGCACCTACAGTCTGGCATTGTGGCAGCGGAATTCCTGTCTTAAGGCCGATTATGCCGTGGTCATGATTCCGGTTTCTTCAGTGAAGAGTTCACCTTCTTCGGAGTCCTCGAAGGATTTGTTCATTCTCCATGAAGGAACTAAGGTTCAGATACTTGACTCGGTAGGGCAGTGGAAGAACATTTCCCTCTCTGATGGGCGTCAGGGATGGATAAAAGATAACGACATTCAAATGATATGATGAAGAAAAACCTACTCCTTATAGTGTCCGCTGTTGTGCTTTTGTGCATGACGCGGGCATTTGCGTATGCGGGGGAACCTGCTGACAGTACGTTGAGGTTCGCTTTTTTGACGGATACTCATCTCGCTGAGAATACTGGTGCGATAGAAGACCTCGCAGCCTGTCTGAAGGATGTGAACAGGAATGACTCCCTTGATTTCGTCCTTTTCGGAGGTGACATTACCGATTTCGGAACTGACAAGGAAATCGCTCTGGCCAAGAGCATGATGGATACCTTGAAATTCCCATATTATGTGGTTCAGGGCAATCATGATGCGAACTGGTCCGAGAGCGGATGCAATACCTTCCTGAAAGTCTTCGGATATGAGCATTTTGATTTCAAGGTGAAGGGGTGGCGTTTTCTTGGCTGCAACAGCGGCCCAGACATGAGGATGGCGCCGGGACTCGTTCCCCGTGAGACGATGGAGTGGCTCAAGTCACTGGATAATGACGGGAAGTCCATTTTTATAAACCACTATCCGATGGACTCCTCGGTGCTGAATTACTTTGATGTCACGAGACAACTGAAGAAGGTCGGTGTCAGATTTCAGATAGGAGGACACTGGCATCAGAACATTGACAAGAATTATCAGGGTATTCCTGCGGTTCTCTGCCGTTCTACGCTTTCGGCGGGCAAGCGTCCCGGATATAATATCGTGAGAATTACTCCGACACGTATAACATTCTCTGAAAGAAGGATTTATGGGGATACTGCGGTGGAGTTTGCCCCGTGGTATGTATATGAATTCCCTTTGTCTGCACCGGCTGACACTGTCCACTATGATGCGGACGGACTTCCAGACGACTATCCGTGGATGCGATACGATGTCAACAGCCGTTATCCTCAGGTGAAGGAGGAGTGGAAAAAGACGTTTGAGGCCAACATCGCGGCAGGTTTTGCCGTAAGTGGCGGCAAGGCATATTTCCCTCTGGCCTCAGGCGAGATGAAATGTATCTCCCTGAAAGACGGTAAGGAGCTGTGGTCCAAGAAGTTCGGAGGAAAGATATATTCTACTCCTGCCGTGTCCGGCAATACTCTTGTTTTCGGATGTACGGACGGAAATGTATATGCCGTAAAGACTTCCAGCGGTGATGTCAAGTGGCAGTATAAGACGGCCAAGTCAGTATTGGCTTCACCTCTTGTCATGGACGGAGTTGTCTATATCGGAGGTTCTGACAATGCATTCCGTGCATTGGACCTGAAAGACGGACGTGCCATCTGGACTTATGACGGAGTTGAAGGACATGCGATATCTACGCCTTATGGTGACAAGGACAGGGTAGTGTTCGGGACATGGGGACGCAAACTCTATTCGCTTGATCCGAAGACCGGCAGGGAACAGTGGGTGTGGACTGTAAAGAAGAGTTCGAGGATGTATTCCCCAGCACATTGTGTCCCTGTATATGGTTCAGGCAGAATATTCGTGGCAGTACCGGACAGAAAGGTCTATGCCATAGATGCAAGGACAGGAAATGAACTGTTCCGTGTGGACGGGGGACGTGATGCCATCGGTATCAGCCCCGACGGAAAGACAGTTTATTCCAAGGTCATGTTCGGAAGCGCCTATGCGTTTGCTTCCGATGTGCCGGCTCCGGCCCCGGGAAAGGAACTTGACTCTTCTGAAAAGATATGGACAGTCAGGGACAGCCTCGGATATGATATCGGAACATCGGCATTGACAGTGGCCGGCGGGCTTCTTCTCATCCCTTCCGACAAGGGAAACATTGTCGCGCTGGACGCGGCCGACGGCTCTTTCAAATGGGCGCACAAAGTTTCATTGGCATTGGTCAATCCTTTGAAAATCATTGAGAAACGTGGCCGCATAAGCATCCTCGCCTCGACAATGGACGGGACCGTGGAGTTATTGATACTGGAAAATTAACAACAAACCAACAAATAACTATGCACTTATTTAGATTTTTAGCTGTATCTTCAGGCATCCTCATGTCTGCAGCTGCAGTTTTCGGAGGTTCTGTCTCGGACAAGGCATTGTGGCAGGACCCAGGCATTTTTGAGGTCGGCAGGATGCCGATGCGAGCAACATTCGTGACAGACCAGCAGAAGTCAATGTCACTGGAGGGTCTCTGGAAGTTTAATTTCTGTGAAAACCCTTCTGCCCGTACCATCGGATTCGAGGCTGTAGGTTATGACGACTCAGCGTGGGGCGAGATGCCTGTTCCGGGCCTCTGGGAACTTAACGGATATGGCGATCCGCTTTATGTCAATGTGGGTTATGCCTGGAGAGGTCATTTCGAGAACAATCCGCCTTATGTCCCTGAGGACAAGAATTATGTGGGCCAATACCGTCGTGATTTCGAGATTCCGGTATCATGGAACGGAAAGCAGATTTGTCTCTGCATCGGTTCGGCTACTTCCAATGTCCATGTCTGGGTAAACGGAAAGGAAGTCGGATACAGCGAGGACAGCAAACTGGAGGCACGTTTCGACCTTACCCCTTACGTCCGCACAGGAAAGAACAGCATTGCGCTCGAGATTTTCCGCTGGTGCGACGGAACCTATCTTGAAGACCAGGATTTCTGGAGATTTTCGGGTATCGCACGTGATATCTATGTCTATACCAGAGAGAAGAAGCGCATTGAGGATGTCAATGTCATTGCTTCCGCCGAGGGTCAGATGAGTGTGAAAACAACTGTCACCAAGGGAATTACAGAACTCCGTTATGAGATCCTTGACCAGACGGGCAACAGGGTGGCAGAGATGTCAGCACCTATGGCTTCCGGCGCTGCAAAAGACGCTGACGGCAATCTTCTCAATGAAAGCAAGATGTTGGTTTCGTCTCCTGCCCTCTGGTCTGCCGAGACTCCGATTCTCTATACATTGAAAGTCAATGCGATGGATAAGAAGGGCGTGGTCGAGAGCACATCGGTCCGTTTCGGATTCAGGACTGTCGAGATGCGCGGAGGTCAGCTTCTTGTCAATAGCAAGCCGATTCTCATCAAGGGTACAGACAGACACGAGATGACCGCTCATGGGGGCTATATCATCACCGAGGAGGAGATGATCCGTGACATCCGCATAATGAAAGAACTGAATGTCAATGCCGTGAGAACATCCCATTATCCGAATGACACGCGCTGGTACTCTCTGTGCGACGAATACGGAATCTATGTCGTGGATGAGGCGAATATCGAATCTCACGGAATGGGCTATGGCAAAGAATCATTGGCCCATAGGGATGATTACTTCGCAGCACATCTTGACAGGAACCGCCGCATGGTACACCGTGATTTCAACCATCCTTCAGTCATCATCTGGAGTATGGGAAATGAGGCAGGTGACGGAAAGAATTTCGAGAAGGTTTACGATTGGATAAAGTCTTATGACTCAACACGTCCTGTCCAGTATGAGAGAGCTGTCCATGCTGACCATACTGACATCTTCTGTCCGATGTATATGAAACCTGCCGATTGTGAGAAATATCTGAAGTCCAATCCGTCCAAGCCTCTCATCCAGTGCGAGTATTCTCATGCGATGGGCAACTCGAACGGTAACTTCAAGGAGTATTGGGACCTCATCCGCAAATATCCTCAGTATCAGGGAGGCTTCATCTGGGATTTCGTGGACCAGGCTGTCTGCAAATCAGTAGATCCGGAGAAATACGGAACTGACCATATTTATATATATGGTGGAGATGCCAATGACTATGACGCTTCAGACGGTTCGTTCAACTGCAACGGATTCGTGGCTGCCGACAGGTCTCTGCATCCGCAGGCTTATGAAATCCGCTACCAGCACCGTTCTATTCTGACATCCGCTGACCCTGACGCTGTCCTCAAGGACAAATTGGCCGACGACTCCAGCGAGTACAGGGTGCTCGTCTATAACGAGAACTTCTTCATTGACCTTTCAAGATACAGAATGGTCTGGACTGTCGAGGCAGGCGGCGTGGCTGCTCTTACCGGCGTCGTGGAGAATGTCAATGTCGCTCCTGGTGAAACTGTTTCTGTGGGTATCGGCGCTACCAGACGTGATATCCTTTCTGCTGCCGCAAAGACCATTTCTTCAGATCCGTCTTGTGTAAAGGTCAATGCCGGTGAGGGTTCTGATATGGATATCTATCTGAATGTCAGCTGGGTACTCAAACGTCAGGATGGTCTTCTTCCTGCAGGCTACGAGGTCGCTTATGACCAGATTCCGATTTATGAGGCTCCGGCCGCTGCCTTTGTTGCCGGTTCATGTGCGGTTTCTGACAGCAGCATGCCTTCTTTCATTGAAAATTCCGGTTCATATGTCTTCTCCGGCAGTTTCGTCTGCGATGGTGACATTCCTGGCGGAAGACTTGCGGCCTGGACGGCTGAAATTGACAAGCAGACAGGTGCGTTGACGCACTATAGCATTGACAGAAAGCAGGTTCTCAAGGAGCCTCTCATGCCTTCATTCGGCCGTGCTCCGGTGGAGAATGACCTCGGTGCAGGTCTGTACCAGAAGTTCGGCATGTGGAGATATCCTGATTTCAAATTGGCTTCAGTGAAGGTTGAGGCTGCCGACGGCTGCCACAAAGTTGTTGCCGAGTATGAGCCTTGCGGCAAAATCTATTCAGTGACAATGACATACTATATCTATGCCGACGGAGCTGTCAAGGTTGTGGAGAAGATGCATGATGCAGGTGAGCTGAAGAAGGCTCCTGATATGTTCCGCTTCGGAATGAAGCTGGCCATGCTTGGCGAGTTCTCGACTTTGGATTTCTATGGACGCGGACCTTGGGATAACTACTGTGACAGGAAGTCTGCAGCCCGTGTCGGACGTTATGTGCAGAGAGTTCAGGACCAGTATTGGTACGGATACGTCAGGACTCAGGAGTCCGGTACCAAGTCTGATTTGAGATGGATGAGAGTCATTGACAATGCCGGAACAGGTATTGAGATTTCTTCAGACGTCCTCTTCAGCGGTTCTGCCCTTCCGTTCAGCCAGCGCGATATGGATTCGGCTCTGGAAGATCCTAGGCCGCGTCCTAATCCGACCAACGGACAGCATGGTACTGCCACACATTCACTTGAATTGCTGAAGCTTGCCCATAACGATGCCCGTTCTCTCGGAACGACTTATGTGAATTTCGACCTTAAGGAAATGGGTGTCGGCGGCATTGACTCATGGGGCCAGTGGCCGCTGGAGGAGTATAGGGTCCATCCGGATGAGTATGAGTTCGTTGTGACTATCAGGCCTCTGAATGGAGGGCGCTAGCAATGTGCCAGAGCACGATACCGGCGCTTACGGAAATGTTCAGTGAATGTTTGGTTCCGTACTGCGGGATTTCAA
>UMLA01006700.1_pt1 | contig 15586 bp, 8 predicted proteins | sample 1966431 | NCBI WGS metagenome assembly UMLA01 (sample SAMEA4836190, study PRJEB28245) | human gut metagenome | biome: gut microbiome; material: fecal sample | place: Denmark | collected 2008 | reverse complement strand
AAATCGAAAATGACAAAAATGACTTTGACAAAAATGACAAGATTAGGACTTCTGGTAAAATATAACAACATTTCTTGTTGATGTGTGTGGATGGAGAATACTTGTTGTGAAGTTTTGTGAATATCATTTTTTTTGTTCTTGGAATGGTAGGGAAAGAGTGCGAGAAAATGGCTGGAAATCTATTTTTAGCGGTTTCATCGGTCAAACTTCCGAGGTGGTGGAACTGTTTTTCGTCTTGGAGCTTTGTCGTGACAAAGCTGTTGCTTATCAGTGGGTGCAGTTGGGTGGGGCGGATATCTTGTCGGGAATGTCTAAAAACCTTACAAAAACAGGATGACGGGGAAATGGCAATCGTGACAAAAGTCTGGTGTCTTCAGATTTGATAAGGATGCAGTGTGGCAAAAAATGGTGAATCTTTGCAGAAAATAAGCTGCATATCGGCAAAAAAATCAAGCAAACTTGATGTTTTGCGCTCGATTTCCATTATCTTTGCAGTAGAAAAGTAAGATTTATGGGAAGAAATAAATACTCACAGGCTGAAATCAGCCAGATAGGAAAGTTGCTGCGCCTCAAGAATGCGGGAAACCGACTGCAGCAGAAACAGATACGTCACGACCTGCGTGTCGACTACGAGTTTAATATCTCCGACTTCAATGAGCCGGGCAAAGCCTTCGGTGAGCAGGAGTTGCAAGACGCCATCAAGCGAGGAGCTATCGTGATCCTCGACGATGCCACTATTGAGGCAATGAAGGCAAAACGTGCGCGCGACAAGGCCCGCGATGAGGCTGAACGCGAGCAGCAGGCCATCGCTGAGGGAGAGCAGACAGACTGGAAAGAGGCGATGAAGCAGTGGGAGGAATATTATAAGTAATTGAATTATTTTAGTTCTTTTACTTCTTTATTATCAAAAGTTGATTTAATTATCATCGAATTCAAATATGTCAACAGTAAAAATCAAGACTACAGAGGGCGACATCATCGTGCGCCTCTACGACGAGACTCCTCGTCATCGTGACAACTTCATAAAATTGGCTAAGGAAGGATACTTCGACGGCACTCTTTTTCATCGTGTCATCAAGGACTTTATGATTCAGGGCGGCGACCCCGACAGCAAGAATGCTCCCAAGGGAAAGATGTTGGGAACGGGCGGACCAGACTATACCATTCCTGCCGAGATAGACTGTCCACACCTGTTTCATAAGCGTGGCGCCCTGAGTGCTGCCCGCTTGGGCGACGAGGTGAACCCACAGCGCGAGAGCAGCGGAAGCCAGTTCTACATCGTGTGGGGTAAGACTTATCGACAGAACGAGCTGCGCCAGATGGAGAAACAGATGGCGATGCAGGCCGAGCAGAATGTCTTCAACGAGTTGGCTCGCGAGCATCACGATGAAATCATGAACCTGCGCCGCAGTCGTGACCGTGAGGGGCTGATGAAACTCCAGGACGAGCTTGCCGACGAGACGCGCAAGCGCTGCAGGGAACAAGGCTATCCCAAGTTTACTGATGAGCAGACCAAGGCTTACACCGAGTTGGGCGGCACGCCTTTCCTCGACGGACAGTACACCGTGTTCGGTGAAGTGGTAGAGGGCCTCGAGGTCGTGGAGAAGATTCAGAATTGCGAGACTCTTCGCGATGACCGTCCTAAAGAGGACGTCGTGATGCAGGTCGAAGTGGTCAATGAATAAATGAAATCATTTTAATCAAGAATTTTAGAATTCGAGAAATCTGTGATAAAGGGATTATTTATTCTACTTTCGCAAATGGGGAAGTTAGAGCCATAAGCTTTATTGCTAAGTATACGGCAAAAGGCTATGGGCTATAACTTCTTTAACTTCTATAACTTCCTGACACGAGAAAGTTCTGTTGATAAATAAATCTCCAATTCTCAAATTCTTGATAAAAAGCAATTACTTAAATTCTTGACAAGAATAAATCTCGACCTGTACGATTGGAATTACGCAGCACGCCCTGAAAGGGCAGAAGCTCTTAGCCCAGGGCAACGCCCTGGGTTATTATGTTCGCAAACTTGTCGCCCTGTAAGGGCAAAAGCTTTAAAAATCAAGGCAATACATAAAGCTTTTGCCCTTACAGGTAGGGTGTTCAAAATAGGTTTCAAAAACTGGCTCAAATATTGAACGAAAAATATACTTAATATATTATCAATCAATGAGATAGCGTTTGCTTTTTAATGCCGTTTTTTTGAAGTATCCGAAAACTGCTCATTTCATTTATACAACATTGGTTGTTTATCAATGATTTACAGGCTCAAATACGCAAAAAGTGAGTCAAATTTTGATGCGGATTTTGAACACCCTACCTTACAGGGCGCCTTACTGACTGCCTTTATACCCAGGGCGTTGCCCTGGGCTAAGAGCTTCTGCCCTTTCAGGGCGTTCCAACCGTATAGGTCGATAAATCTCAAATTTGTATTTGTTTATTTACTTGCTGAGATCGAAACCAACGCGGATGCCATCATAGTTTTTGGAGATTTCGCCGATAGTACCGAGAGTGGTGTTGCCGCTCAGGGCAGTCAGCGTCTGGATGATGGTAAGCAGTTTCTTCGACTCGAAGAGAATGCTGATGCCAGATGAGTTCTTGGTGGCGAAACCATTGAGGCTAAGCAGCAGACGGCCTTTCAGGTCGATGGCGTGAGTCTTCTCGTCGAAGGTGTAAGTGCCGCTCCATGACTTTCCGTCTATCTTGGCATTGAAGGTGCCGTCCTCGTTGAACTTGAAATAAGTGTTCGAACTGCTGAATCCAGCCTTCTGATAATAGGTGCTCAGCTTGTCTTCTACCTTCTTGGCAGCGATTTCACCACCCGCTTTCGCCAACAGGTTCTCTGAGGTAAAGGCGCAGCCAGGCGATTTATATTTCCATGTGTGGGCGCAGAGGTCGGCTTTCTTGAATGTGGTTGAGCCAATCACGTTGTCGAGAATGCTTCCCACGATGCTTCCCATCTTGCTTGTGGTGGAGCCTGTGCTGTTGCTGCTGTTTCCGCCAGCATAGCCCAAGAGTTCAGCTAATACTCCTACGGCAGAAGCCTTGGTATTGACAGTGTCGGCAGAATGTGTCTTCGAAGAGTCTGTCGTGGCTGTGGAAGCTGTTGTTGCGGTCGATGTTGAAGATTTGGAGGAAGTCTTCTTGGCAGTGGTGGTAGACTTCTTCTTCTTAGTAGTAGCCTTCTTTTTCTTGGTTGATTTCTTGGCAGGAAGGCAGCTCATTTCGGATGTTGTGGCGCTCTCGGCGCATGTCTCGTTGGCAAGGCTGCCTGTGGTGCATGCCAGCACAAGGGCGACCATCATGAATACTTTCTTCATTTTTGTTGATACTTTTTTGATGTTTTCAAGTTGAAGAACTCCTTTTTTCTCTCTCTCTTGACCTCTGAATCTCTTGTGTTCGGAAGCCCAGTGTGGAGTTTATGCTTTTTCGGGTGCAAATATCGAAAAAAAAGCGCAGATGGAGAAAGGGAAATGGATATTTTTTGTAGGTTTTTCCCTATTTCTCCTTGATTTATGTCAAAAAATGAGGTTTTTAGTGTTCTTTTCTCACTTTTTTCGTGGTGCTTGTAGTCAGAATGCTTTATCTTTGCATAAGATATACTGCGCTCGGCAATCTGAAAGTAAACTTTCATTGCGCTCGCTTGTAATATCTTTGCATCATTACAAATCGCAATAGGTTATGGATTATAGTTTAATTAAGGTCAATGCAGAGTTTGAGAATCTTGCACAGGACAAATGCCAGCAGATTCTTCATGACCGACGTGAAGCCCTCGCTAACAAGGTTAGAAGAAGAGCTTAAAAACCAAGAGAGATTGTTTTCTCAAAAAGACACAAAAAGAATTGACATTCCGGGAACGTCGTTTCCCGTGTAACGTAAAAGGTCCCGTTGACAGAACTTGGTTCTGCGACGGGACCTTTTATGGTTTTATTGTTTTCTCTAACTTCCCATTTCTGAAAAGTTCGTTGAGCTTTTATTTTCCAGCCTCTTCCTTGGTAGCCTTCATGATGACTTCCAGGTGGTTGCCTGGCTTGAGGACGATATTCTTCAGGAAGTCGCCTATAGCCTTGCCGTCGACGCTGCTTACTGTCTTCACGTAATCGGTGTGCAGGTCGATGCCGTTGATGACATAGTTGCGCAGGATGCCGGTCCAGTAGCCATTGGTCTTGGCGTCTACCGAAGCCTGCTTGGTCAGAATCTCCTTGATCTTCTGCAGATCGCTGGCGTTAGGCTGTTCTATGGTAGTCTTCAGGCCAGAGAAGAAGTAAGGCAGAGCCTCGTCGAGCTTCTCGGGGTTGAGCTGTGCGCTGCCGGTCAGGCTGAGTGCCAGTTGTCCGTCCCAGTCGAGCTCCATGCTTGCCTCGGCTCCTGCATGGTAGGCTGCACTCAGCTTCTCGCGTATGTTGCGCAGATAGTCCATCTGGAGCAATCGTGCAGAGATGTCGGCGAGCACGCTTGTCTGCAGGGTGTAAGGAGTCTTGGCATACCATATCTCGGTCACCTGCGACATTGGGTTCTCCATGCTCTTGGTGAAGATGTTTTTCACCTCGCCTGTAGCTACAGGGATAGCCTTGTTCTTCAGCTTGGCGCCCTTGCTTGGGATAGAGGCGATGTACTGCTCGATGAGTGGCAGGAGAGTGGCCTCGTCGTAGTTGCCCACGAAGAAGAAGGTGAAGTCCTTGGCATTGGTGAACATCTGCTTGCCCAGTTCGAGCACGCGGTCGTAGTTGACAGCATCGAGGTCTTCGGTCTTAGGGATGCGTGCCATCTTGTTGCCCATGTAGATGGTGCTCTGCAGCGAATCCTGGTACACCATCTCTGGGTTCTTGCTCTGGTTGGCAAGAGCGGTCTTGATGGTGCTCAGGAGGTTGGCAGCCGATTTCTCGTCCTTGCTCAGCGCTGTCATCTTGAGGTAGATGAGCTGCATGAGGGTTTCGATGTCCTTAGGAGTAGAGTTGCCTGAGAGTCCATGCTTGAAAGGAGTGACGGTGTAAGCCACGCTTGCCTGCTTGCCAGCGAGGGCTTTCTCGAGGTCGTTGCTTGAGAACTGGCCCAGACCGCTGGCGTTGAGCAGCATGCCGCCCATGAAGGCGAAGGTGTAGTCGGCCTTGTCGAGTGCTGCGTAACCTACGTTGGCTGTGGCAGCAAACTGTATCTCGTTGTCCTTGTAGTCGGTCTTCTTCAGCACCACCTTGGCACCGTTGGAGAGGGTGAGGGTCTTGAATCCCAACTTCTTGTCTTCAGCTGTGCTTTTGATCTTGCCAGCCTTAGGCTTCTGGGCGATGAGAGGCTCCTGCTTCACATTGTCCACATAGGCCTCGAGCTTCTCGCCGCGCACCTGCTTTACGATGTCGGCAAGCTCCTGCTCGGTGGGATAAACAGCACCGTCGGCCTCGCGCATCATGACGAGTGATACCAGGTTGGTGTCGGTTTCGCAAATCAACTGCTTGGCGTACTGGTTGACAGCCTCTACAGGGATGTGAGGCACTAGCATCTGATAGATCTGATATTCGTCCTCTACCGAAGGGATAGGCTCGTTGCTGGTGAAGTTGTCCACATACTGAGTGGTGAACTGTTCGTTCTTCATCTTGTCGCGATTGGTGTAAACCTTCTCTATCTGGCTCATAAACTCATCCTTGGCACGCTGATACTCAGTGGCAGTGAAGCCGAAGTCGTGTGCACGCTTCAGTTCGCGCATCACGGCGGCATAAGCCTCCTTCATCTGTCCGTCCTTGGCAGCGCCGAAGGAAGTAAGCGCCTCCTTGGTGCTTGAGAGCAGATAGTCGCCAATGTTGGTTCCTGCCTGCAGATAAGGGCAGTCGGGCTCCTGCGATTTCTCGTTGAAGCGGGCATTCATCATGCTGGCAAAGATGTTGTCCATATAGCCTTTGAGCAGATAGTCGACACCGTTCTTCAGCGAGTCGGGTGTGGCTTCGTGCTTCATGAAGATCTGGAAGATGCCCATCTGCTGCTCCTTGTCCTTGTCTACCACGTAGATGCCCTGGTTGTTGTCGGGCACTTCCACGGGCACTACCTTGGCAGCGTTGGCTGGCACCTTGATGCCTCCGAAGAGTTTCTTGATCTGTGCCTCGATATGGTCTACGTCCACGTCGCCGACGATGATGATAGCCTGGTTGTCTGGGCGATACCACTTGCGGTAATAGGCGCGAAGGGTCTCTGGGTCGCAGCCGTCGACGACGCTCATCAGTCCGATAGGCATGCGGTAGCCATACTTACAGTCAGGGTAGAGCTTAGGAAGGGCACGCTCCAGTATGCGCTGCTGTCCCACCATGCGCATACGGTACTCGTTGTGCACCACGTCGCGCTCGTCGTTGATGGCTTCCTTGGTGAGAGAGATGCCGTTGCTCCAGTCTTTCAGGATGAGCATACATGAGTCTACTGCCGATACGCGTGTGGTGGGCACGTCGGTGAAGTAGTACACGGTTTTCTCTATAGAGGTGTAGGCATTGAGGTTGCGGCCATATTCCACACCGATGCTCTGCAGGTATTCCTGCAGGCTGTTGCCCTGGAAGTGCTCAGAGCCATTGAAGGCGAGGTGCTCCAAGAGGTGAGCCAGACCGCGCTGGTCGTCGTTTTCGTTGATAGAGCCTACTTTCTGTGCGATGTAGAAGCTGGCTACATGCTCAGGGAAACTGTTGTGTCGGATGTAATAAGTCAGACCATTGTCCAAATGGCCTATTCTCACATCTTTGTCTACCGGGATAGGTGGCATCATCTGAGCCATGGCCTGTCCGGCAGTAAGCAGCACGATGGCTGCTGCAAAAAACTTCTTAAGTTTCATAATAGCTGATGTTGGTTTATATATATATAATAATGTGTATTTATTCTTCTTTCATAAGCTTGATGCTGCAAAAGTAGCACATTTCTAACGACAAAGCAAGCATTTGGGAAGTTTTTTTCCAAAATGCCTGCATTCTTAACATTAAACTAACATTCCCCTAACATTCCGCTAACATAACCCAACATTAGGCTCTGTTTTCGATAGTTGCAGAAGTATGAAAACTGTTCATCCAGCTGCCACGATAGAGGCGGATGAGGAACAGGATGCCGCGGAAAGTCAGTTCGGTGGCCATGGCTATCCATACACCTTCCAGGCCGAAACGCTGCGAGAGGGCATAGGCCAGGGTGAGGCGCACCAACCACATTGTTCCCAGGTTGATGGCGGCAGGCTTGAAGGTGTCGCCGGCTCCCACGCAGACACAATAGGTCACGATGCTGGCAGCAAAGAACGGTTCGGCAAAAGCCTCTATGCGAAGACAGCGTGTGCCTAAGTCGCAGATGGCGTCGACGGGAGAGAGTACTGCCATCATGCCCGGTGCAAAGAGATACATGACAACACCCATCACTGCCATTACGCCCATGCCGAGACCCACCGTCATGTAGGCAAAATTGCGGCACAGGTCGATGCGGCCAGCGCCATGGGTCTGACCGACGAGCGTGGTGGCGGCATCGCCTATTCCGTAGCCAGGCATATAGCACAGGCTCTCGGCGGTGATGGCAAAGGAGTGGGCTGCAATGGCGATGTTGCCCAGTGGCGCCACTATCATGGTGCTGACGATCTGTGCACCGCTCATCAGAATGTTCTGTATGGCCAAGGGAATGCTTATCTTGAAGGCATTGCGCACGTATTCGCGCACCCAGCTGAAGCGAATCTTGTCCTGACGCAGGTTGAGAATCTTGTTGTGACAGGCTGCCTGCCAAAGGTTGGGCAGCGAGATGCAGACATAAGCCAGGGCGGTTCCGAAGGCTGCGCCCACCACGCCCATGTGCAGCACATAGATGAAGATGTAATTGAACACGACGTCGCACAGGCAGATCAGAATAGCCATGACGCTGGGCGTGTGCATGTTGCCTGCCGCCTTGAGCATCATTCCCGACATGTGGTACAGGTAGACAAAGGGCAGCACGAGGCTGTAGACCAGGAAGTAGGCCGATGACTTGTCGGCAATGTCATCGCCTCCGCCCAACCAGTGGGGCAGGGGAGAATGAATGCCCACGCCGATGAGGGCTATCAGGATGCTGAAGATGATGCCGCAGAGCAGCGAGTGGCGAAACACCTGACGGGCTTTGCCGAAGTCGTTGGCTCCGATGAAGTGGGCTACCTGAACCGAGAAACCTGTGGCAAAGGCACTCAGCAGGCTGCCGATAAGCCAGGTGGTGGACTCGATGAGTCCGATGCTCGCTGAAGCCTCTGCGCCCAAATGTCCCACCATAGAGGCATCGATAAAGAACATCATGACGGTGGAAATCTGTGCCAGCATGGAGGGAATACTCAAGCCTACGATGAGGCTTAGTTTCTCACCGCGGTGCATGGAGCGTCCTGCCCGTATCGATTCCATCAGATATTCTGTCTTTTTGCTATATAACATAATGTTTGTACTGCCAATTATTGTTTTCTGTTGAACTGTCCGGTAGTATGTCGGAACAGTCAAAGCGAGAAAATGGCGATCCCTCCTAAAAGGAATCGCCATTTTTATGATTTGAATGTTAAATTTCTATTTATCCCAAAATACAAGATCTTATCACCTTTAAACAAAACCTCTATCTATTGGGTTGAATTCAGCGGATAAGAAAAAGAGAATCTTGAAAACTCTTTTCTATATCCTGACTTCATTCACTTCTCGTCGTCCTTGAATAACAATCTCTTATTTACCTTTAGATTCTAATACCTGTCGTCCTTGAATAACAATCTCTTGTTTACCTAAAACTAATAACCTATCACAATCTATTACCTAACTAAAAACCTAAAACTTATAATTCTGATGCAAAGGTACTACTATTCTCGTAATCTGCAATACTTTTGCCCATATTTTTGCATGAAAATAACATTTTTTTTGCTTATAAGCCCCAAATGTGTGCGAACACATACACTTGTTTATTCTTTGAAACATATTTTTAGAATTCGGATTTCAGGAGTTTCTTAAGGAGTTTTCTTAAGGAGTTAAGACAACAGCTTTGTGGGCTTGAAATTAAACATTAAACTGAATCCACTTGAAAAAGTAGAAACTCACATTTTTTGTCTTTGTGACTTGTTGATAATCAATAGCTGGTTTTCGTAAAATAGACTTTTTGAAGTAGATTCAGTTCCTTATAATAAAATAATAAAAAAGTCCTGTGCCGAAGAAGCACAGGACTTTCTGTATGGAGGAATAGAATTATTTCTTAATCCATTTGCCATCGGTGTACCAACCCTTGAGCACAATCTCGAATTTGAGCATTGAGTAAGCTGGAATGGTGGAACTGCTGCTCTGGCTGGAACCATAGCCGAGAGTGTAAGGCATGTAAACCATCCAGTGGTCGCCGATATGAGTCATTTTCATCAGGGCAGTGGCAAATCCGTCGACAACGCCCTTCACAATGAAATTGCTGGTCTGAGCCTTGTTGACATCATAGTCGCCGGTGAAGTTGTGGTCGAAGATATAGTCGTTCTTCAGCATGCCCTTGTAACTGACCATCACCGAGTCGGTGTAGAGAGGGCGCACGGCAGAACCTTCGCCCTGCTGCATCACCTGCACCACGATGTTGTCTTCCTGCTCATTGAAGGTAGGAGTGACAGGCTGGTTGTTGAGATCCGTATTTCCCGTCTGGTTCTCCATACTCCAATTGCGGTAGACGTGCCATCCGTTGGCTTCTCCCTCCTGCTTGGCCTTGACGAGAATCTCGGCAAAAGCCGTCTCGTTCTTTGCCTGCCAGTCGTCGTACTCGGAGTCGGTGTTTTCGTCAGTCTCGCTGCATGATGCCAGCACAAGAGCCGACATCATGAGCAGAAACAGATATTTCAAATTCTTCAAATTCATCTATGTGTATTTGATTTTTTATCGTTTAGAAGTCCTTGATCTCCTTGCCAAGCTTCTTCAGTACGCTCGTGATGCTCACACGGTCCTCGATGATGCCGCGAAGCTCGCTGATGGCAACACGCTCCTGCTTCATCGTGTCACGATAACGCAGAGTAACCTTGTGGTCGTTAGGAGTATCGTGGTCTACTGTGATACAGAACGGAGTACCGATGGCATCCTGACGACGGTAGCGCTTGCCGATAGAGTCCTTAGGATCGCCATAGTGGGTGTTGAAGTGGAACTTCAGCTCGTCAACGATCTCGTGAGCCAACTCGGGCAGGCCGTCCTTCTTGTCGAGTGGGAATACGGCACACTTCACAGGAGCCAATGCCTCAGGCAACTTCAGAACCACGCGGCTCTCGCCGTTCTCGAGCTTCTCCTCGCAGTAAGAGTGGCACATCACGCTGAGGAACATACGGTCAACACCGATAGAGGTCTCTACATCGTAAGGCACATAGCTCTCGTTCTTCTCAGGATCGAAGTACTTGATAGAGCGGCCGCTGAACTTCTCGTGCTGAGAAAGGTCGAAGTTGGTACGGCTGTGAATGCCCTCTACCTCCTTGAAGCCAAATGGCATCTTGAACTCGATGTCGGTAGCTGCGTTGGCATAGTGGGCCAGCTTCTCGTGGTCGTGGTAGCGATAGTTCTCGTTGCCCATGCCGAGTGCCTCGTGCCATGCCAGACGAACCTTCTTCCAGTACTCAAACCACTTCATCTCGGTGCCAGGCTGGCAGAAGAACTGCATCTCCATCTGCTCGAACTCGCGCATACGGAATACAAACTGGCGAGCCACAACCTCGTTGCGGAATGCCTTACCTATCTGGCAGATACCGAAAGGAAGCTTCATGCGGCCTGTCTTCTGAACGCTCAGGTAGTCGACAAAGATACCCTGGGCTGTCTCAGGACGCAGATAAACCTTGCTGGTAGCATCGCTCGCTGCACCCATCTGGGTAGAGAACATCAAGTTGAACTGGCGAACGTCTGTCCAGTTCTTGGTGCCGCTGATAGGGCATACGATGCCCTCGTCCTCGATGATCTGCTTCAGCATCTCGAGGTTAGGACCCTGCATGGCCTCGGTGTAGCGGGCATGAAGGTCGTCGAACTTCTTCTGATTCTCCAAGACGCGAGGATTGGTGGCGCGGAACTGAGCCTCGTCGAAACTGTCGCCGAAGCGCTTCTTAGCCTTGGCGATCTCCTTGGCGATCTTCTCCTCGTATTTGGCCATGTGGTCCTCGATGAGCACATCGGCGCGATAACGCTTCTTCGAGTCGCGGTTGTCGATCAATGGATCATTGAACGCATCCACGTGACCTGAAGCCTTCCAAACAGTAGGGTGCATAAAGATGGCTGCGTCGAGACCCACAATGTTCTCGTGCAGCAATACCATGCTCTGCCACCAGTACTGCTTGATATTGTTTTTCAGCTCGACACCGTTCTGACCATAGTCGTAAACGGCTGCCAAACCATCATAAATTTCGCTACTTGGAAACACGAAGCCATACTCTTTGCAATGGCTTACAATCTTCTTAAAAACATCTTCTTGTGCCATGATGAAATCTTATATTTTTCAAATTTTCGGCAAAGATACGCCTTTTTCTCGAATTTTCTTTGTATTTTTGCCTAAAATATATAAAATAAGTATTAAAAGCTATCTATGAGCGACGAAATTAAAGACAAAGACGAACTTCAGAAGGGTGGTGAGCCACAAGATTTGGATGCGGCTGAACAGCATTCCGACTACAAGCCTGTCAACAGGTTTGACGCTTCGGCGGTGCGCCATCTTAGCGGAATGTACCAGAACTGGTTCCTCGACTATGCCTCCTATGTAATTCTCGAGCGTGCCGTGCCTCATATCGAGGACGGACTGAAGCCCGTGCAGCGACGCATACTGCACTCGATGAAGAGAATGGACGACGGAAGATACAACAAGGTGGCGAATATCGTGGGACACACCATGCAGTTTCACCCGCATGGCGACGCCTCTATCGGCGACGCACTCGTACAGATGGGACAGAAAGACCTGCTCATCGACACACAGGGAAACTGGGGAAATATCCTCACCGGCGACCGTGCGGCGGCTTCACGATACATAGAGGCACGTCTGTCCAAGTTCGCGCTCGACGTGGTGTTTAATCCCAAAACGACCGACTGGCAGCTCTCCTATGACGGCCGCAACAAGGAGCCTATTACGCTCCCCGCCAAGTTCCCCTTGCTGCTGGCACAGGGAGCAGAGGGCATTGCCGTAGGTCTGAGCAGCAAGGTGCTGCCACACAACTTTAATGAGCTTTGCGATGCTGCCGTACGCTATCTCAAGGGCGAGCCTTTCACCATCTATCCCGACTTCCCTACGGGTGGAGCCATCGATGTGAGCAAGTATAACGACGGACAGCGTGGAGGCGTGCTGAAGGTGCGTGCCAAGATAGATAAGCTCGACAACAAGACGCTTGTCATCACCGAGATTCCTTTCAGCAAGACCACCGGAAGCCTCATCGACTCCATCACCAAGGCGGTGGAGAAGGGAAAGATAAAGGCCAGAAAGATAGAGGACGTTACCTCTGCCAACGTGGAAATCCTCGTCCATCTGGCTCCCGGAACCTCTTCCGACAAGACCATGGACGCACTCTATGCCTTCAGCGACTGCGAGATCAACATCTCGCCCAACTGTTGTGTCATCGAAGACAATAAGCCTTGCTTCCTCACCGTGAGCGATGTGCTGCGCCACAGCGTAGACCGCACCATGGGACTGCTGCGTAAGGAGCTGATGCTGCGCAAGGGTGAACTGGAGGAACAGCTCTTCTTCTCCTCGCTCGAGCGTATCTTCATCGAGGAGCGCATCTACAAGGAGCGCAAGTTCGAGCAGAGCAAGAGTCAGGACGAGGTTGTGGCCTTTATCGCCTCGAAGCTGGAGCCTTTCAAGGACAAGCTCTTCACAGCCGTAGTTGACGGAAAAGGCAAGGTGGAGTATGCATTCCACAGAGAGATAACGCGCGAGGACATTCTGAAACTCCTTGAAATCAAAATGCAGCGCATCCTGAAATATAATAAGGACAAGGCCGATGACCTCTTGCTGAAAATCAAAGCCGAACTGGCGGAGATAGAGAACGACCTCGCCCACATGACTGATGTCACCATCAACTGGTTTGAATATCTCAAGACCAAGTATGGCAAGGCGCATCCACGACGCACCGAGATAAGAAACTTCGACACCATCGAGGTGACCAAGGTGGTGGAGGCCAATCAGAAACTCTACATCAACCGACAGGAAGGATTCGTGGGTACAGGACTGAAGAAGGATGAGCTGGTGTGCAACTGCTCCGACCTCGACGATATCATCATCTTCTATAAGGACGGAAAGTTCAAGGTGACCAAGGTGGCCGACAAGATCTTCGTGGGAAAGAACATCCTTCATGTGCAGGTGTTCAAGAAGAACGATAAGCGAACCATCTACAACTGTGTGTATCGCGACGGCAAGCAGGGCGAATACTTCATCAAGCGATTCAACGTGACGTCGATGACACGCGACAAGATGTACGACATCACGCAGGGAACGCCCGGAAGCCGTGTCGTCTACTTCACGGCCAACCCCAACGGCGAGGCTGAAATCATCAAGATAACACTGGATCCAGACCTCTCGAAGAAGCGACAGAGCATCTTTATCGAGAAAGACTTCTCGGATATTATCATCAAGGGACGTGCCGCCAAGGGCAATCTGCTTACCAGGAGAACCATCCGTCGCATTGGTCTGAAGAGTCATGGACACAGTACCTTGGGAGGAAGAAAGGTGTGGTTCGATCCTGATGTCAACCGTATCAATTACGACGAGAACGGACGTTTCCTCGGCGAGTTTAATGACGATGAATATATCTTGGTGGTTCTCGACAATGGCGAGTTCTATATCACCAACTTCGACCCCAACAACCACTATGAGGACAATATCCTGCGACTGGAAAAGTGGGACGAACATAAGATATGGACTGCCGTTCTCTATGATGCCGACAACGAAGGCTATCCTTACATCAAGCGATTCACCATGGACGCTGCCAAGCGCCATCAGAATTTCCTTGGCGAGAATGTCAACAGCAAGCTGATTCTCCTGACCGATACAGTTTATCCTCGTATCAAGGTGACTTATGGAGGTGTGGATGCTGTGCGTCCTGCCGAGGAAATCGACGCCGAGCAGTTTATCGCACAGAAGAGTTTCAAGGCTAAGGGAAAACGACTCTCTACCTGGAACATCGGTTCTATAGAGGAAATAGAGCCGACCCGTTTCCCAGAGCCTGCAGATACAGTCGATGCTGCCGACGCAGCCGAGGGCGATGAGACGACAGCCGAGGGCGATGCTGCCGACGGCAAAGTGTCGTCCCGGACAAAGGCAAAATCATCCGACGAGAACCTCGACCCTGATGCCGGCAAGAGCCAGCAACAGATTATCGATGAGTTGACAGGACAGACAAGCCTCTTCGACGATAAGAACTTTACTGCGGAAGACGAAAAAGACCGCGACTGGCTGAAGGATCAATAGGGGAGTTGCTTCAGGAGTTCCAGAAGAAACTTCCTTCCCCATAAAGAAAGCCGCCCCAGAAGCTTAAAGCTATCTGTGGCGGCTTAAAAGAAAAGATTTACCCTGTATTATTACTCAATAATAATCAAAACTCTGCGGCATTCCTCCTTTGAACAGCCGTTGCTGTCGCCAATGGCCTTCCCCAACTTGATGTCGAAGTCCTTGATGCCTTGTTTCTTCAGGAAGTTGACAACATTGTTCAGACGACCCTCGCTGAGTTTGTAGTTCTTTGAAGAAACTCCGTCCGACGAAGCCTCACCGATGATGGTAAGCTTGTAGTCGCCCTGTTCCTTCAGGGTGTTGATAAACTTCTTCAAGCGAAGTCTTTCCTGAGTCGTGATGTTGGTCTTGTCTACGGTGAAGAATACCTCGTAAGACTTCACCTTCTTCGACTTCTCGCAGTCGTCGAGCAATGACTGCAACTCGGCATTGTCCTTGCGGCAAGCCTTCAGACTCTCAGACAATCCGTCGTATGCACGCTGCTTTTCAGCCAATTGCTTTTCGTAGGCTTCCTTCATTTCGGCCTGATCTCTCAGAGCCTTGTAGTAGCGGGCCTTGTTGCTTGGCATCACCTTGCTGACGAAGTTGAAGCGAAGAACCACTCCTGCACTGTACATTCCCTTAGGAGTCAAGTCCTTGTTGAGAGGCAGATAATTGTATCTGCCGAATACACCTGCTGTCCAGCGAGATGAGAGGTCGTATTCCAACGACAGGGTTGCCGGGATATACATCGCATCTACATGTTCGTTGAAGGCATGACTCTTCATGTAGTCGTGGGTGTAGACATTGTAGTAGCCTTCACCCTTGGCAACAGCCATCTCTCGGTAAGAGAAGGTGGTGGAGTTGCGGCTCCAACCGCGCAGATAACCGACACCGACTCCTAACCAAAGATTGAGCTGCTGGGCCTTGCGGTTGTGCCAGAACTCCATGATGTTGAAGTCTACATTCAGGTCGGCCATGGCGTACTGCATGGTATAGCGGTTCTGGAATCTGTCCATCTTGGTCTCCAAGGTCGTAGGATAGGTTTTTCCTGTAGAAGGATCTTTTATCTCATAATCCTTGTTCGTTGTGGTAGAGAGCATGCCCTTGTCTGTCGACCTGAGCATGTCGTACTCTAAGTTCAAACCCAGTCTTACCCAGGGCTTGATATTGTATTTCACTCCGACACCTC
>UMLA01002060.1_pt1 | contig 15981 bp, 9 predicted proteins | sample 1966431 | NCBI WGS metagenome assembly UMLA01 (sample SAMEA4836190, study PRJEB28245) | human gut metagenome | biome: gut microbiome; material: fecal sample | place: Denmark | collected 2008 | reverse complement strand
CTTATAAAAAATATTAAATTATAGTGTTGCGGAAATAAGGTATAAGAGGTGTACTCAAGTTTCGCAAGTGGTTTATGTACGGGCTAAGAGCTTCTGTCCCTTCAGGGCGTGTGGGGCGAAACTTCAGGAGGTGTACAATTAAATATGAGGAGAGAAAGTAATGTTTCATTTAAGTAAGAAAAACAAGGCTGTCATCGCAATCCTGTCGCTTCTGTTGGTTTTCATGAGCTGCGGCTGGTATGTATGGTCTTGCTACCACATGACTCAGGAAAGATGGATGCGTGCCAAGGCTACTGTTGATGTTTTCTGTCATTATGAGCTTAGAGCAGGCAATAAGATACTGCTCGACTTAGGTAATGACACCACCAAACTGGATGCCTTCTTCGTCAATCAATACGACTTGCTACCTTCCTGCAAGGGACTTTTACTTGCCGAGGACAATGCGGCTATAAGATATAAACGTTATCAGGGAATGACACCTCAGCAGGTATATCATGCACAAATAGACTCGTTGCAAACCATCTACAAGAATGCCAAATGGACACTTCATGAAATAGATTATTACACACATTCGCACAATGTACGCGACGAAGGCTATGGCATGATTGCAGATTACGCAGAACAGCAGAAAGTTCGGTTCGAAAAGGCTAAAAAACTACTGGATTCTCTGCATCATACAGTCGACACTACCTCGCTTCGAATCGTAAGACAGTTGTCTTACAAAGTTTTATACATCGGTCAGTTGTCAACTCGTCAGTTGTCAAGTCAGTCTTGCCAATTGGAGAAGCACGATATGCAGAAAGGCATGAACTACTTTCGCCTGTCATCGCAAGCCCTGCCCGACTCTGCCTGTGCCATTAATCAGCGGAGTGCCTTCTATGGAATAAAGATGGACGTCGTGCCTTTCTGCCAGTCCTTTGTGAAGGTAATGCAGGCAGACTCTGCAGGTATCTATACAGGCGAGCGAGACTCTCTGTTCCATCCTCATGGTCATGGAACGTGGATGGGAAATGACGGGTCGCACTATGAAGGACAATGGAAACATGGACATCGTGATGGATTCGGATTTGGCATTGAGTTTGGCAAACAACTCTGCGTGGGAGAATGGAAAAACGACCGTTATCGTGGCGAGCGTCTTGTCTATACCTATGATAGAATATACGGCATAGATATATCTAAATATCAGCATATTATAGGTAAGAAGAAATACCCCATCCAATGGAGTAAGTTGCGTATTACCCACTTGGGCAACATCAGTCGCAAAACAGTCAGTGGAAGTATAAGCTATCCCATCAGCTTCATCTATATCAAGTGTACGGAAGGAGCCTCCCTGCTCAATCCCTATTACCGTAAAGACTATCGGGCAGCAAAGGCGCATGGTTTCAGGGTGGGAAGCTATCATTTCTTCTCGCCTCGTAAGCCCGGACTGGCACAGGCCCGCAAGTTTATGAAGCATGCTCTGGTAAGAAGGGGTGATTTTCCACCCGTACTCGACCTGGAACCGACACCACGGCAGATTAAGCAGATGGGCGGACCAGACGCTATGTTTGCACAAGTAAGGGCATGGCTGAGATATGTGGAACGCCAAACAGGCACAAGGCCGATACTTTATATCAGTCAGATGTTTGTGAACCGTTACTTGAAATATGCGCCCGATCTGAAGCGGAACTATCGCGTATGGATAGCCCGTTATGGCGAGTATAAGCCAGATATCAGGCTGGTTTTGTGGCAGTTATGTCCAGACGGAAGAGTAAGTGGTATCCGTGGACATGTAGATATCAATGTTTTTAATGGCTATCGTGATGCTTATCAGAAATTTCTTCAGAATGAGGTTGTTAAATAATTGTGTTAAAGTTAGTTATTAAAAATAACAACGAATGCATTTTTTTACTATATTTGCGCAAATTAGGCGAAAGTATAGAGAATGAGACAACTTAAGATACAGAAAAGCATCACCAACCGCAACAGCGAGGCTCTCGACAAGTACCTCGTTGAGATTGGTCGTGCACCTATGGTTTCCATTGAGGAAGAGATAGAACTTGCTCAGGCCATCAAGAAAGGTGGTCGTGCCGGTGAGCGTGCCAAGAATAAGTTGGTAGAAGCCAACTTGCGCTTTGTGGTATCTGTCGCCAAGCAGTATCAGCATCAAGGACTCACGCTTACCGACCTCATCGACGAGGGCAACATCGGTCTTATTAAGGCTGCAGAGCGTTTTGATGAGACTCGTGGCTTTAAGTTTATCTCTTATGCCGTATGGTGGATTCGACAGAGTATCCTTCAGGCCATTGCTGAGCAGAGCCGTATCGTCAGACTCCCCCTCAACCAGGTAGGTTCACTCAATAAGGTGAACCACGAAATCAACAAGTTTGAGCAGGAGAATCTCCGTCGTCCCAGTGTGGAGGAAATAGCTGACCGCACAGGTGTGGATGAGGAGAAGATATCACAGAGTATGGCTGCAAGTGGACATCACGTGAGTATCGATGCTCCATTTGGAGACGACGATGATAATGCCATGGTCGATGTGATGTCGAGTGGCGATGACAGTCGTACAGACAAGCAGGTAGATCACGAGAGTATGGCAATGGAACTGAAACAGGTTCTCGGTCAGGTACTCAAGGAGCGTGAGCGACAGATAGTATGTGCTTGTTTCGGTATTGGAGAGCCAGAGAAAGGTCTGGAGGAAATCGGCGACAAGATGGGGCTTACCCGTGAGCGTGTGCGCCAGATTCGCGAAAAGAGTATCTCGAAACTCAGAGAGTCTGGATATGTTAAAATCTTGATGAAATACCTTGGCTAACAGGGTGTCGTTTTATAAATATTTGCTCATAGCCTTCCTTTTGGCATCGCCTTTGGGGTGTAAGGCTAAAGTGAAAGCACCGAATGTTGCGTTTCGTGATTCGGTGCTTAACTTGGTGTTTACCTATGCCAAACGTACCGACACCACAGGATTGCATGGTTCACAATCGTATTCTTACACCAAGATGCAGATGCACACTAACAAGCGCAACGCCACCTTGATGCTCGTACCTTCGATGTATGCCATCGCCCATGGCACAGGACGCCACTTTATCAGCGAATACTATACTAAGATTACGATGCAGAACGACAAGTTCACCGACCAGCGTCTGCTCCATGTCAGCACAGTTCCACATCGCCGTAACATCATGTCATATATTCTTCCTTATGTAACTCCTAATGTCTTTGGCGAGAACCTTTTTCACAACAATATCCTCTCCCCTTTCCATCGAGCCAACCGCAGGTTCTACACCTATCGGGTCACCGCTTTGCCGTTCGACAAGGCCCAGGTATACGCCTACCCAAAAATTAAGAACACGCAGATGGTGGAAACCAAGGCTGTGGTAAACAGCAAGACAGGAAAAATATATCTGGTCGACTTTGAGGGCGAGTACGATATGACCCGCTTCTTTATATCCATCGTCATGGGCAACGATGGCTACCGCTCTCTTCTGCCCGACAGATGCAACCTGAAAGCCAATTTCAGGTTTATGGGCAACAACATCACCGGTATGCTCTGTTCTTACTATAATCTGCCCAAGGTGCTTTCTGACACACTCAACAACGCTGCTGACACCACCCTTATGTCGCAAGTGCGCCCTGTTCTCCTCAACGAACAGGAGCAACTCATCTATGAGCAATATTTCAAGGAGAAGAGCCGTCGCGACTCGCTCAGCCTGGCCGACAGTACCAAGAAAAAGCGCAACTTTGCCAAGGATGTGCTATGGGACATCGTTGGCGACAACATGGTGAACAGAATACAGCAGGACTTTGGCAAGGAAAGCCAAGGATATGTACGTCTGAGTCCTATCCTCAACCCTCTATACATGGGCTATACCAAGCGCAAGGGACTCATCTACAAGTTTGACATCAGAAGCTCTTATTCCTTCAACGACAACATACAGCTTGGTGTGCGGTTCAGGGCGGGTTATAGTTTTAAGCTGCATCAACTGTACTTCAATATTCCGGCTACCTTCAACTATAATGCCAAGCACGACGGCTATCTCGAGATGGTATACGGACAGGGCAATCGCATCAATACCAACGTGATAGCCCGCAACATACTGGACATCAAGAGGGATGACGATGAGGAGATAACTGTAAATAAGGACAATTACACCGAGTTTACCGACAGCTATTTCCGTCTCACAAACCACTGGATGTTTAGTCCCAAGTGGGGATTTGAAGCAGGAATAGTGGCCCACCATCGCAGGGCGATTCATCCAGAATTCTACGAATCGTATGGCTATCCTTCCAAATATCGCTCCGTGGCCCCTGCTTTTGGATTGATATGGCGACCATGGGGGCCTAAAGGAGTGTCTGTCACGGCCGATTATGAGCGTAGCATCAAGGGGTTCATGGGCTCAAACATACCTTATGAGCGCATTGAGGCTGATGCCAAGGGCATCTTCTACGCCAGCCGTCGAAAGTTGTACTCTGCGCGTCTTGGAGCAGGATTCTATACCATGCGAGGTTCTCACTGGTACTTTATCGACTACTCCAATTTCAATGACAACTACATTCCAGGAGGATGGAATGACGACTGGAGCGGTTCGTTCGAACTGTTGCCCTCAGAGTGGTACAACTCTTCTGAATACTACGTACGCAGCAACTTCACCTACGAAAATCCGATGATCTTTGCCGCCTGGGTGCCCTTAGTGGGCAGATTTGTAGAGGCTGAGCGCTTCTATGTCAATGCCTTATTGGTAGAAAAGCTGCATCCCTATACCGAATGGGGCTATGGATTCAGCACCCGCCTCTTTTCTATCGGAGTCTTTGCCGGTTTCAAAAATGCCCAGTTCTATGGCGTAGGCTGCAAGTTCGACTTTGAGCTTTTCCGCAACTGGTAGAAGAATCGAATACTTACAGATAGACATTCTTTAAAACAAACATTCTTACATTATAATATATATGAATTCACAACTCACCGTTTACAAGGCAAGTGCCGGCTCTGGCAAAACCTTCACACTGGCCAGGGAATATATGACCTTAGTCATTGCCAACCCACATTCGTATCGCACCATCCTGGCAGTGACTTTCACCAATAAAGCCACTGAGGAAATGAAAACACGAATCCTCAGCCAGCTATATGGTATTGCCCATGGACTCGAGGAATCGCATGGTTATCTGGAACAGATAAAGAAAGCTTTGCCCCATCTCACGCAGGAGCAGATAGAGAAGAATGCCGATACTGCACTCAGTCTGCTCATTCACAACTACAACTACTTTCGCGTTGAAACAATAGATACTTTCTTCCAGAGTGTGCTTCGTAACCTGGCACGTGAGCTCGACCTTACCGCCAACCTTCGCATAGGACTCAATGACTACCAGGTGGAGCAGCAGGCTGTAGACCAACTGATTGAGGATCTGGGGCAGACCGACAGGCTTCTGCACTGGATCATGGACTATATCAAGTCGAATATGGCTGATGACAAAAGTTGGAACGTGATCGGTGAAATCAAAAGTTTTGGTGAAAATATCTTCCGCGATTATTACAAGAGTGCCGCCAAGTCGCTCAATGAAGTGATGGAAAAGGAAGACTTTTTCAAAAACTTCACTGCCGAGCTCAGGAAAATGAAACAGGATGCCAAGGAACACTTTGCGCAGATAGCAGCCACCTTCTTTGACACACTCGACGAGAATGGACTTACGGTTTCGGATTTCTCGTATGGCAAAACAGGTGTCTGCAGCTATTTCATCAAATTGAGAGACGGACTTTTCGACGATGAAAAACTCGTTGGCAAACGTGTTGTGTCGGCCATGGAGGACGAGCATACCTGGATGAATGCGGCAGATGCACAGCCAGGTTCACCTAAGTATGATCTGGTATGCAATACCCTTGCACCATTATTGCGCTATTCTGAAGAGAAGCGCCCAAAGTTGTTGCGTCTTTACAAGAGTGCAGACCTCACCCTGCGCAACCTCAACCAGTTGCGCCTTTTAGGAAGTATAGAGAAGAAAGTCCGTGCACTCAACGAGGAAGCAAACCGTTTTTTGCTCAGTGACACGCAGACGCTGCTCCATTCGCTTATGCAGGACAGTGACTCACCTTTTATCTTTGAGAAGATAGGTACGCAATTGGAGCATGTCATGATAGACGAGTTTCAGGACACCAGCACCATACAATGGCAGAACTTCAAAGTATTGCTCGATGAAACCATGAGTCATCAGGATGCAGGCAACCTCATTGTGGGTGATGTAAAGCAGAGCATTTACCGCTGGCGCTCTGGTGACTGGCGACTGCTTAACAATATACAAGAGCAGTTTGGAGACAAGCGACTTGATATCAAGACCTTGGATACAAACTATCGTTCAGCAAAAAACATCATCGATTTCAATAATGCATTCTTCAAAGCTGCTGCCGAAACTGAATACCAGTCTCTCAAGGAGAATACCCCCGAGGAGGCAGAACAACTGAAGATTGCATACTCTGACGTAGCCCAGAGGGTGCCTTCGGGCAAACCTGCCAATGGCTTTGTGCAGATTAAACTCCTGAACAAGGAAGAATGGAAAGAACGCACACTGAAGGAAACTATGGCAACTATCATGCAACTGACAGAGCAGGGTGTAAAGCCCAGTCAGATTGCCATCCTCGTAAGAACCAACCGCACCATTAAGGATTTGGCAGAATTTCTGATGAACAATGGTTGCCCTTACCCTCTTGTTTCCGACGAGGCTTTCCGTCTGGATGCATCCCAGGCGGTCAATTCGCTTGTTACGGCGTTACGTGTGCTTATTCATCCGGAAGATCCTATTTCCAGGGCTACCCTTCAGAAGTTCGCACTCACCTTCCTTGGTAGCGATGAAATCGTGAAAAAGATTGAGGAGCAGCGTGATATCCTGTTACAGAAACCTATTTTCGATTTAGTGGAAAACCTCTTTGTTGAACTACAGTTAGATACCATAGAGGAGATGAAGAGTCAGAGTGCTTATATCTGCGCCTTCTACGATCAGATGGCTGCTTACCTGCAGGACAACTGTTGCGATATAGACTCTTTTATCAAGGAATGGGACAATACGCTGCACGAGAAAAGCATACATAGCGATGCGCTCAATGGCATACGCCTCGTCACGATTCACAAGAGTAAGGGTCTGGAGTTTGATTATGTTATCATTCCTTTCTGCGACTGGATGTTGGAGACATCCAAAGGTACCCTGTGGTGTACGCCAGCCGAGGCTCCTTTCAACAAAATACCATTGGTTCCTGTCGATTTCATCGCCAAACAGATGAAGGGAAGCATCTACGAGGACGATTACCACCACGAGCATCTGCAGAACATGGTAGACAACATGAACCTGCTATATGTGGCTTTCACACGTGCCAGCCGTGGACTCTTCGTTATTGCTCATCGTGACAAGGAAACATTCCGTAGTTATCTGATAGAAAGTGTGCTATCAGATGTAGAGAAGACACTCAGCAGCGGCAATGTATCTGTAACGCTTTCCAATTCGCAAGACGAGGATATTCTTTTTGAATATGGAACCCTTAAGGTTGAGGAGGCTGATGCTACAGACAAGAAAAAGGAGAAATCGGAGAATGTCTTTTGCCAGCAAGCCACCAATATCGCTGTGCAGCTGAAGGTGAATCCTGCTATGCCTCAGTTCCGGCAGAGTAACAAGAGTCGTGATTTCATAAAGGGCGACGAGAACGAGGAACAGCAGAAGTACTACATCAAGTTGGGTACCATTCTGCACAGTCTCTTCTCCTCCATCCGTACCACCGACGACATAGAGCAGGCCCTTCGTCAACTCGAATTAGACGGAATGCTCTACGACGAGAATCTCTCACGCAAGCACTTGGATTCAATGATACGCAAGCGTCTGCAGTCTCAGCAGGTGGCGCATTGGTTTTCTCCCCACTGGACACTCTTCAACGAGTGCTCTATCCTGAGTGTGGAACATGGCAAGGTGGTAGAACATCGTCCTGACCGAGTGATGAAAGATAGTGAAAAGACCATTGTGGTGGACTTCAAGTTCGGTAAACCCAAGGACGAGCATCACGTACAGGTAAGACAGTACATGCAGTTGCTGGAAGGCATGGAGGCCAACCAAAGTGCAAATCCCGACAACGGAAATGACAGTCATCCACTGATAGAAGGCTATCTGTGGTATGTCTATCCCAACAAGATAGTCAAGGTGGAATTCTGACACCCCAAGCTAAGACATAACGACTCTATTTCATCAAGATTATAAAAACGACGAATATGAAATCATTCTTGACATACGTAGCCCAAGACATCATACAGAAATATGGCAACAATCTGAGCGATATAGCCATCGTATTCCCCAACAAGCGTGCCTCGCTGTTTCTCAACGAGCAGTTGGCACGTCTGGTTTCCCATCCTTTGTGGAGCCCCACCTATATCACCATCAGCGACCTCTTTCGTCAGCACACTACGCTGAAGGTGGGTGACCCCATCAAGTTGGTATGCGATCTTCATAAGTCTTTCGTCGAGTGTACTGGCATCGAAGAAACACTCGACCACTTTTACGGCTGGGGACAGCTGCTAATAGCAGACTTCGATGATGTGGACAAGAACATGGCTTCTGCCAGGCAGCTCTTTGCCAACCTCAGTGACATCCATGAACTCGATGACGTGTCTTACCTCACCGAAGAGCAGAAGGAAATCATTAAGAAATTCTTCAGCAATTTCTCTGATGACCACAACACCGAACTCAAAAAGCGCTTCCTACAGTTGTGGAGTCATTTCTACGACATCTATACCAATTTCAATCTGCGCCTTGAGGCACAGAACCTTGCCTACGAGGGTGCCTTGTATCGTCGTGTGGTGGAAGACGAATCGCTTGAGTTCCGGCACAAGAAATATCTCTTTGTGGGCTTCAATATGATGCAGTGTGTGGAGCAGAAGCTGTGCTCACGATTGCAGAAAAAGGGCAAGGCTGCCTTCTATTGGGACTTCGACAAATACTATATGAAGGATGGCAACGAAGCCGGATATTACATCCGGCAGTTGATGAGTGCTTTTGGTAACGAGTTGGATTATTTATCTGATACAGAGCTGTATGACTCTTTTGATTCGACCAAAGATATTACCTATATTAGCGCTCCTACCGATAACATACAGGCTCGCTACATACATAGCTGGCTGATGCAGAACGAGCGATATAAGCAAGGGCGCAGCACTGCCATCGTGCTTGCAGACGAGAGTCTGTTGCCTACTGTCATCCACTCCTTACCTGAGGAGGTGGAGAGTGTCAACATCACATTAGGCTATCCCTTGCAGCAGACTCCATTCTACAGTCTGATACAAACGCTAACCGATCTGCAGACCTTGGGCTATGACAAGGATAGAGATTGCTATCGTCTCCGTTATGTCAACTATGTGCTTCGCCATCCTTACGCCCAGTACATCTCGTCTGCTTATGCCGAACTCATGGGCGAACTTCATGACAAGAAGATATTCTTCCCTTCCCGCAAATGGCTTTGCCAAAAAGAGGACGAGGGACTTGAAATCCTGTTTCAGGAAATGTCATCGGGCGAGAACTTCAACCTTTCGCTCGTACAGTATCTCTTGGACGTGCTGAAGAACATAGGTACACAAGCACGTACGCTTGACGACCCACTCTTTCAGGAATCACTCTTTCGCACCTATACGCTTGTCAACCGTCTCCACGAACTCATCCAGTCGGGTGACCTAATCGTAGATATCATTACCTTACAGCACCTCCTGCTGCAACTCATGCAGACCACCACTATTCCTTTTCATGGTGAGCCCGCCGAAGGTATTCAGATTATGGGAGTTCTCGAAACACGCAATCTTGATTTCGATCATATCATCGTGCTTTCTGCCAGCGAAGGAAATCTTCCCAAGGGCGTCAACGACTCTTCGTTCATTCCTTATTCGTTGCGCAAGGCTTACGGACTTACCACGGTAGACAACAAAGTGGCTATCTTCTCCTACTATTTCCATCGCATGCTGCAACGTTCTGCTGACATCACCCTTACATACAACAACTCTACTGAGGATGGACATACTGGCGAAATGAGCCGCTTCATGCTACAGCTGTTGGTAGAAAGCAAGCACCAGGTGAAAACCGCTGCTCTGTCATCAGGTCAAGTACCACTTCCTCCCGACCAAAAGAAAATAGAAAAAACGGAGGAAATGATTAGTCAACTCATTGATGGAAAGATTATTTCTCCAACATGCCTGAACACTTACTTGAGATGTCAGAAACGTTTCTACTACCGGTATGTGGCTGGACTGAAAGAACCAGAAGAGTTGGATGATGAGATAGACAACCGTTACTTTGGTTTGATTTTCCATCGTGCTGCCGAACTGTTCTATCTTCAGTTTGCCCGTCCCGAAGATTTGCAAACCAATGCTAAGGGTGAGAAGCAGCTCATTCATCCCCTCATCATCAGCAAGGAGAAGATAGACTATGCGCTCAAACACGAAAACAGCCTGTATAGTTTAGTAGATCAGGCTTTTGCAGAACAGTTGTTCCGCTTGAAGCCCGAATCTAAAATGCCCGAATACAACGGTCTTCAGCTCATCAACCGCGAGGTTATCACAAGCTATCTTAAACAACTCCTCCGCATAGACCAAAAGCTGGCCCCCTATACACTATTAGGACTTGAGAAACAAGTGAATAAAACCTTTGAGTTCAATACTCCTATAGGTAATAAGGCCATCACATTAGGCGGTTTCATCGACCGTCTTGATGCTGTGGCTGCCAATGGTAATCCAGGTCTTGACAATATAGCCGAGCGTATTCGCGTAATCGACTATAAGACAGGACGTATGCCCTCACGGTTCCCTGCTGATGTGGCTACCATATTCGATCCTTCCAAGCTCTCGCTGCACACTGATTATTATCTGCAGGCATTGCTTTATTCTATCATTGTAGGCAATGACGGCCGATATAACAAGACAAAAGACCCTGTTAGTCCGGGATTGCTTTTCATTCAGCAAGCGGGAAGCAAGAATTATGACCCGACGCTAAATTTTGGCCGTAATCCTATCTTTGACGTGGCCGAATATCAGGACGAGTTCATGCAGCACATAGAAGCTCTCATCAGCGAGATTTGCGATCCCTCTCTTCCACTTGTGGCAACAGAAGACAAGCAGCGTTGTGAGCACTGTCCCTTTACAGCCTTGTGTAAGTAAAGCCTGTTGAGCTCAGCCTTATTAATAATAAGGTGTAAAGAGAGAAGTAGGTCATTTTTATTGATTTTAGAAAACTCTTACCATCTATATTTGGTCAAGTCTAAAAAAGAATGTACCTTTGCACAATATTATAAATTAAGGTAAGCTGCATTTATACAAAACTTTTAAAAGTTATAACAATGGAAACAGTAAACAAAAATATTCGTATTGCGGTAGCTGGTACAGGCTACGTTGGTCTGAGCATAGCCACACTGCTGAGCCAGCACCATCAGGTGACGGCTGTTGACGTAGTGCCAGAAAAGGTGGACCTTATCAACAATCGTCAGTCACCCATACAAGACGATTACATTGAGAAGTATTTGGCAGAGAAGGATTTGCATCTCAAGGCGACAACCAATGGAGAAGAAGCATACAAGAATGCCGATTTCATCGTTATAGCCACCCCTACCAACTATGATCCTGTAAAAAACTACTTCGACACGACTCATGTTGAGGAAGTTATCGAGTTGGTGATGCGTGTCAATCCTGATGCCATCATGGTCATCAAGAGCACCATTCCCGTAGGTTACACGGAGAATGTACGAAAGAAGTATCATTGCGACAACATTATCTTCGCTCCCGAGTTTCTACGTGAGAGCAAGGCGCTGTACGACAACCTTTACCCCAGCCGTATCATCGTAGGCCGTCCTGAGGGCGACGAGCGACTCGACCAAGCAGCACATACCTTTGCCTCACTCCTGCAGGAAGGAGCCATCAAACAGGATATTGACACCCTGTTTATGGGACTTACCGAGGCCGAGGCTGTCAAGCTCTTTGCCAACACATATCTGGCACTGCGTGTGAGTTTCTTCAACGAATTGGACACTTATGCCGAGATGAAGGGGCTTGACACGAAGTCGATCATCGATGGTGTGGGACTCGACCCTCGCATCGGTTCTTTCTATAACAACCCGTCGTTTGGCTACGGAGGTTACTGTCTGCCTAAGGACACCAAACAGTTGCTGGCCAACTATGCCGATGTTCCTGAGAACCTTATTCAAGCCATTGTTGAGAGCAACCGCACCCGTAAGGACTTTATCGCCGACCGAGTGCTCAGTATGGCTGGATATTATTTCTATAAGGACAACAGCAGCTATGATCCTCAGAAAGAACACCCTTGCACTATCGGTGTGTATCGACTCACGATGAAGAGCAACAGTGACAATTTCCGCCAGAGCAGTATCCAGGGAGTCATGAAGCGCATCAAGGCTAAAGGTGCACAGGTGATAGTCTATGAGCCAACCCTCGAGGATGGCAGTACCTTCTTCGGCAGCCGTGTTGTCAACGACTTGCAGGAGTTCAAGAAACAGAGTCAGGCCATCATCGCCAACCGTTACGACCCAGTCTTGAATGATGTGAATGAGAAAGTCTATACACGCGACATTTTCAGAAGAGACTAATGAGGAAAGAAGGAGAATTTCCTGGAGAATATTCAATATTTTCACTTCATAATAAAGAAAAAACTATAAAAATAATATATTCAAAACTATGGCAAAATTAATTATCAATTCTTACGAGGAATTTGCATCTCACTTAGGTGAGAGATTAGGTGAATCAGAGTGGTTGCAGGTAGACCAGGAACGTATCAACAAGTTTGCTGATGCAACACTCGACCCACAGTGGATACATGTAGACGTGGAGCGTGCAAAAGTAGAGAGTCCTTACCACAGCACTATCGCTCATGGCTACCTCACCCTTTCTTTGTTACCCTACATGTGGCAGCAGATTGTAGAAGTACACAACATCAAGATGTTGGTCAACTACGGCATGGACGAGATGCGTTTCGGTCAGCCTGTCATCACCGGCTCACGTGTTCGCCTTGTGACAACCCTTCATGACATTCAGAACCTTCGTGGTATCTGCAAGGCAAGCATCAAGTTCGATATCGAGATAGAAGGTCAGCGCAAGCCTGCCCTTTCCGGTATTGCCACCTTCTTGTATTACTTCAACTAATTAAGTTGCTAAGCATCATTTCCAAAAACAGAAACGACAATGGGAGCAGGAAAATGGATTGGCGGTGTACTCGGATTCATCACAGGTGGTCCGTTGGGAGCCTTGGCAGGCTATGCCTTAGGCTCTCTCTTCGAACATGGACTTAACGAGGTAAACCGCCAGGATACAGGACAGCAGGAAAGAAACAGCAGCGAGGGACAACGCAACTCGTTCATGTTCTCGTTACTTGTTCTTGCCTCTTACATCATCAAGGCCGACGGCAAGGTGATGCATTCCGAGATGGAGCTCGTGCGTCGCTTCTTACGCCAGAACTTCGGTTTGGGAGCCATGACACAGGGCGAGCAGATTCTTCTGAAACTTTTTGAGGAGCAGAAGCGTGTAGGTGTGTTGCAATATCGCAGCGTGATTCAGGACAGCTGTCAGCAGATTCGCAACAGTATGATGTACGAACAGCGCCTTCAGTTGCTCAATTTCCTGGTCATGATAGCCCAGGCCGACGGTCAGGTGCCAGCTGAGGAACTCACAGCGCTGAAAGAGGTTACCTATCACTTAGGACTTAGTGCTGACGAACTTGACCAGATGCTCAACCTCCGCAGTGGAGCTTCTTCGGCTTCAAGTCTCGACGATGCTTATCGTGTACTCGGCATATCGCCATCGGCTACCAATGAGGAGGTGAAGAGTGCCTATCGCAAGATGGCTCTCAAGCATCACCCCGACAAGGTGGCAGCCCTTGGCGAGGATGTCCGCAGGGCTGCCGAGAAAAAGTTCCAAGAAATCAATGATGCCAAGGAACGTATCTTCAAGGCTCGTGGATTATAAAGTTGAGTGTTTTTACTCAACTTATGCTGTGTTCAGCTTCTTTACCGCATCGCCCTCGGTTATCCTGACGAAGCACCAGCGGCCAAACCAAGACGTGACGACATGATTAAGTTCATGGAGTAAGGACATATAGGCCTTTGGCCGATAAACCACAATACAATAGATCATTAACTCAACTTTCACAAATATGGAAGTTGAGTTATTTTTTTTGTAGACATAGAACGAAATGAAGGAAGGAATAAGAAAAAAAACGAAATAAGCCAGTTTCTCACGCGAAATGGTTGTAGAAAGTACGAAAAGAAAATGTAGTGAAAAAAAACACAGCTAAATATTTGCTTATTCAATAAAAATGCGCTAATTTTGCAAATGATGCGAAGGTGACAATGAGTATGATTGTAGCATCACCTTTATTAACTATTTATTATTCAAACAATTCAAAAAAATCATGAGCAATCTTTTCGACATTAAAGATTATGTTGTGGTCATCACAGGTGGAACAGGCGTATTGGGAAAAACTATCGCCAAGTATTTGGCACTCGAGGGAGCCAAAGTTGCCATCCTGGGACGTAAAGAAGAAGTAGGCAACGCTATTGTGGAAGACATCAAACAAGCAGGCGGTGAGGCTTCTTTCTTCAAGACCGATGTGATGAACAAGGAGATCGTAGAGCAGAACAGCAAGGATATCCTCGCTAAATATGGTAAGGTGGACACCCTGCTCAATGCTGCCGGTGGAAACATGAAGGGCGCAACGATCGGCCCCGACCAGACTTTCTTCGACTTGGAGACAGAGCAGTTTCAGACGGTGCTGAATCTGAACCTCACAGGTACTGTTATACCTACACAGGTATTCCTGAAGCCAATGGTAGAGGCAGGAAAGGGAAGCATCATCAACTTCTCTTCTATGGCAGCCTTCCGTCCAATGACCCGTGTCTGCGGTTATGCAGCAGCCAAGGCAGGCATCTCCAACTTTACAGCATATATGGCTCACGAGACAGCCAAGAAGTTTGGTGAGGGTATCCGTGTAAATGCCATTGCTCCAGGTTTCTTCATCACCGAGCAGAACCGTGCGCTTCTTACCAATCCCGACGGAACCTACACAGAGCGCGGAAAGGATGTTATCCGCCAGACTCCGTTCGGACGTATGGGTAAACCAGAAGAACTCTGCGGCACTATCCAGTATCTGATGAGCGATGCTGCATCATTCGTAACAGGTACTGTGGCTGTAGTGGATGGTGGTTTTAATATTTTCGCCATGTAACAACGCAAACCTTTACGCAACATTTTTGCAACATAAATGTATAACGTAAAGGATATTTTTATACCTTTGCAGCAGAAATAATTAGAAACAATATAAACAACAAAACAAATCATGAAAGAGCTTAAATCTTTGAACAAGCGTACTGCTCCAAAGAGCGTTATGCCAGAGAAAATTATCCAGTTTGGTGAGGGCAACTTCCTTCGCGCATTTGTTGACTGGATTGTATGGAATATGAACAAGAAGACCGACTTCAACGGTTCTGTTGTTGTCGTTCAGCCTTTGGCTGGCGGTATGGTTGACTGGCTGAACGGTCAGGACTGCCTCTACCATGTAAACCTTCAGGGTAAGGAGAATGGTCAGGCCATCAATACCCTCGAGCGTATTGACGTGATTAGCCGTGCACTCAATCCATATTCTCAGAACCAGGCCTTTATGGCTTTGGCAGAGCAGCCAGAGATGCGTTTCATCATCTCTAACACAACTGAGGCTGGTATCGCATTCGATGATTCTTGCAAGTTTACTGATGCTCCTGCTGCTTCTTATCCAGGTAAGTTGGTACAGTTGCTGTTCCATCGCTACAAGTTCTTCGAGGGCGACCCAACTAAGGGTATGATTCTGATGCCTTGTGAGTTGATCTTCCTCAACGGCCACCACCTGAAGGAGTGCATTTATCAGTACATTGAGCTTTGGAAGGGTGACATGGGCGCTGACTACGAAGGCTTCAAGGAGTGGTTCACCAACCACTGCTACGTATGCGCTACTCTCGTA
>UMLA01009217.1_pt1 | contig 16560 bp, 12 predicted proteins | sample 1966431 | NCBI WGS metagenome assembly UMLA01 (sample SAMEA4836190, study PRJEB28245) | human gut metagenome | biome: gut microbiome; material: fecal sample | place: Denmark | collected 2008 | reverse complement strand
TTACCTTAGTTTGCGCAGCCGTATTGATAGTACGAAAAACCATGCCCGATATACCCAGAGCGTTCAAAGTACCCTTCGTACCTATCATCCCTATCTTGGGAATACTTACCTGCCTCTGCATGATGTGCTTCCTTCCAGCCGACACATGGATTCGACTCGTGATATGGATGCTTATAGGGCTCGATGTATATGCCGCCTACGGTATTAAGCACAGCAAGCTTGAGCCAGGCATGAAGCATAGAAAAGGCGATATGGTACTAAACATATTAGGCATAGCACTCTCCGTAATGAGCGTAATAACCGGTTTATGGCATCAACAGACCGTAGGATGGGAAGCCGACAAAACACTGCTCATCCTGTCGTTTATCTTCGCTTTCACCCATCTGGCATACTACATGCTGCGCATCTGGAAACACGCTCAGGAAATAAAAATTGAACAAAAAGTTTAAAAGAAAGCATAAATAACGTGCGATGAACAAAAAAAACGACATTTCAACCACTTGAAATCAGAGTAATAATTGTTTCTTTGCCGTAACTTTGATTATTATGGATACAAACATTTTATTTACGGCCATCCGTGCAGCTTTGCAGGCCGGGGCAGAAATCATGAAAGTGTATACAGACCCGAACGCGGATTTTGAGATAGAAAAGAAAGCAGACAACTCGCCTCTGACAATAGCCGACCGGAAATCGCACGCCATCATAGCCGGATGGTTGGCTGATACTCCGTACCCTATTCTGAGCGAAGAGGGAAAGAAAATACCAACCGAAGAAAGACAGAGTTGGAAAGAACTTTGGGTGGTAGACCCATTGGATGGTACTAAGGAGTTCATTAAACGCAACGGTGAATTTACCGTAAACATAGCTTATGTAAAGAACGGTGTTCCTGAAGCGGGAGTTATATATATTCCAGTAAAAGAGGAACTATTTTTTGCCGACACCGAAAAGGGTGCATACAAGCTTTCAAACGAAGATGGACTGCTTACTCGCATCAACGAAAACAAAGAACCAGGCTGCACGTTGGAGGTTTTGATAGAAAAGGCGCAGAAACTGCCTTACCCCACACCGCACGAAGGCTTTATGATAGTAGCTTCGCGCTCTCATCTTAATGCTGAAACCGAAGAATACATAGAACGCATGAAGAAAGAGCACGCTAAAGTGGAAACCGTATCGAAAGGCAGTTCTCTTAAACTCTGCTTGATAGCCGAAGGCGTAGCCGATGTTTATCCGCGTTTCGCCCCAACAATGGAATGGGACACCGCTGCCGGACACGCCATTATCCGCGCTGCCGGAAAAGAAGTATATCAGGCCAACACCGACAAGCCATTGGTATATAATAAGGAGGATTTGCTAAACCCATGGTTCATTGCGAAATAACCTCACTGCAATGAGCGTGGAAATAACAATAGTCCTTGTCGTACTGATAGGTATGCTCATAGCTCTTATCGCCGACAAGATGCGACCGGGAATGATTCTATTCTCGGCCGTAGTGATATTTTTATGTACTGGCATTCTCTCGCCCAAGGAAATGCTGGAAGGCTTCAGCAACAAGGGTATGATTACCGTGGCGATGCTGTTCTTGGTGAGCGAAGGTGTGCGCCAGAGCGGAGCGTTATCGCAGGTAATCAAGAAGTTGCTTCCGCAGAAAAACACTACAGTGCTAAAGGCGCAGGCACGTATGTTGCCCGTCATAGCATTCATCTCGGCTTTTCTGAATAACACTCCGGTAGTAGTTATCTTTGCTCCTATCATAAAACGATGGGCAAGCATGGTAAAGTTGCCCGCTACGTATTTCTTGATTCCATTGTCGTATGTCACTATATTAGGAGGGCTTTGTACTTTGATAGGTACATCAACCAACCTCGTGGTGCACAGTATGATATTAGATGCCGGGCTACAAGGATTCGGCATGTTCGAGTTAGGAAAAGTAGGCGTATTCATAGCCATAGCCGGAATTATTTATCTGTTTATATTCTCAAGCAAGCTGCTTCCTTCCGACCGCCCCGACATAGCTTCGCACGATGACGACGAAAACAACAAGGCGCTGCATCCGGTAGAAGCCGTGATTGGTCCGCGCTTTCCGGGTATCGAAAAGAAAGTAGCCGACTTCGATTTTACACGTCACTACGGAGCGACTATAAAAGAAATTCGCCGTAAAGGTTACACTTACACCAACTTCAAGAGCTTGAGATTCCGCGAAGGAGATACCCTCGTGGTACTTGCCGACGATAGCTTCATAAAGACATGGGGAGAATCTTCAGTCTTCTTGATATTGACCAACGGAAAAGATAATGAGCCAGCAGGCAAGAAGAAACGTTGGTTTGCCTTGGTATTGTTAGTACTCATGATAGCCGGATCTACGATAGGCGAACTGCCGGCAGTTAAAAGCATGTTGCCCGAAGGATTACATCTGGATATGTTCTTCTTCGTTTCCATAACCACAGTAATAATGGCTTGGACCAAATTATTTCCTCCGCAGAAATATACCAAATATATATCGTGGGATATACTGGTAACCATCGCCTGCGCCTTTGCCATAAGCAAGGCTATGGTAAACTCGGGCGTGGCGGACTTTATGGCGAAGCACATCATAGCACTGGGACACGACCACGGACCATACGTAATGCTGGCGGCACTATTTATCATCACCAATATATTTACTGAGCTGATTACCAACAATGCAGCAGCAGCTTTATCGTTCCCACTCGCCCTATCGCTATCGCAACAATTAGGTGTTAGTCCGATGCCATTCTTCGTAGTAATATGCATGGCAGCGTCGGCCAGTTTCTCTACCCCAATCAGCTATCAGACCAACTTGATAGTACAAGGTATAGGAAACTACAAGTTCACCGATTTTGTCCGAATAGGACTACCACTGAATATTATCACGTTTTTTATTAGTATATTTGTCATTCCGCAAATATGGCCCTTTTAATTTAACTAAAACACAACACCAAAGTATAATATAATAATGAGTGAAGAAAATCATATTTACCCCATATTCGACCGCATGTTAGGCCGAAAAGACAAAGAAGATTTGTTACATCAGCACAGTGTAATGATATGGTTTACAGGATTAAGCGGCTCAGGAAAAAGCACTTTAGCCATAGCGTTAGAGCGCGAATTGCAAAACCGTGGACTGCTGTGCCGCATTCTTGACGGAGACAATATCCGTAGCGGAATTAACAACAACTTAGGATTTACCGCCGAAGACCGCGTAGAAAACATACGCCGCATAGCCGAAATAGGAAAACTCTTTGTAGATACTGGCGTAATCACCATAGCCGCATTTATCAGCCCCAATAACGAGTTGCGCGAAATGGCGTCGAACATAATTGGTAAAGAGAACTTCGTAGAAGTCTACATAAGCACACCTATAGAAGAATGCGAGAAGAGAGACGTGAAAGGTCTCTACGCCAAAGCACGCCGCGGCGAGATAAAGAACTTCACAGGTATATCAGCACCGTTCGAGGCTCCTGAAGACGCTGCGCTTTCTATAGATACATCCAAGCATAGCGTGAAAGAATCGGTAGACATGCTGCTCGATTTGATATTGCCCAAAGTAACAGAATAAGAAATTAAACAAACATAAAAATGGAAGAAACATACAATTTAAGCCATCTAAAGGAACTCGAAGCTGAGTCTATCCATATTATTCGTGAGGTAGCGGCGGCTTTCGAAAATCCGGTAATGCTGTATAGTATCGGTAAAGACTCTTCTGTCATGGTTCGTCTGGCAGAGAAAGCATTCGCCCCGGGAAGACCTCCTTTCCCATTGATGCACATCGACTCTAAATGGAAATTCAAAGAGATGCTGAGCTTCCGCGACCAATACGCTAAAGAGCACGGATGGAAACTTATAGTAGAAAGTAACATGGAAGCGTTTAAAGCAGGCGTAGGTCCGTTTACTCATGGTAGTAAGGTGCATACCGACCTTATGAAGACTCAAGCCTTGCTTCACGCTCTTGATAAATATAAATTCGACGCTGCTTTTGGCGGTGCTCGCCGCGACGAAGAAAAGTCGAGAGCTAAAGAGCGTATCTTCTCTTTCCGTAATGAATTCCACCAGTGGGACCCTAAGAACCAGCGCCCTGAGTTGTGGGATATCTATAATACTCGTATCCGCAAAGGCGAAAGCATCCGCGTATTTCCGCTGAGCAACTGGACAGAATTGGATATCTGGCAGTACATACGCTTGGAGAATATTCCTATCGTCCCGCTTTACTTCGCCAAAGAACGTCCGGTAGTAAACATTGACGGACAACTCATTATGCCCGACGACGACCGTCTACCAGAAAAGTATCGCGATAAGATAGAAATGAAGAAGATACGTTTCCGCACATTGGGATGCTGGCCGCTTACAGGAGCTATTGAAAGCGAAGCCGACACAATAGAAAAGATTGTAGAAGAAATGATGACTACTACAAAGAGCGAACGTACCACACGCGTCATCGACTTCGACCAAGAAGCAAGTATGGAAGAAAAGAAACGCGAAGGTTATTTTTAAACAAGAAACATTATGGAAGAATTAGATAAAAATAAATCGGGTAACCCGATGGAAGGAGACGGACGAGGCAAAATGTCTATCGAAGAATTCCTGAAAAACGATGAACAGAAAGACTTATTGCGTTTTCTTACAGCCGGCTCGGTTGACGACGGTAAATCTACACTTATCGGCCGATTGCTTTTCGATAGTAAGAAGCTTTACGAAGACCAACTCGACGCTTTGGAACGTGATAGCAAGCGTGTAGGTAACGCCGGAGAGCACATAGACTATGCTTTGCTGCTCGACGGACTGAAAGCTGAACGCGAACAGGGTATCACTATCGACGTGGCTTACCGTTATTTCTCTACCAACCATCGTAAGTTTATCATCGCCGACACTCCGGGACACGAACAATACACTCGTAACATGATTACCGGTGGTTCTACCGCTAACTTGGCTGTTATCTTGGTAGACTCTCGTGCAGGCGTTATCACTCAGACTCGCCGCCACTCTTATTTGGTATCATTGTTGGGTATCAAGCACGTGGTATTGGCTGTCAACAAGATGGACTTGGTGGACTTCTCGAAAGAAGTGTTCGACAAGATTGTATCAGAATACAAGGCGTTCATCGCTCCGCTTAATATCCCCGATGTAACCTGCATTCCTCTGTCGGCACTCGATGGCGACAATGTAGTAGACCGCTCTGATCGTACTCCGTGGTACGACGGACCGTCATTGCTGGAGTATCTGGAAAACGTACACATTGGCAACGACCATAACCTCAACGATTTCCGCTTCCCCGTACAGTATGTATTACGTCCTAACCTCGACTTCCGCGGATTCTGCGGAAAGGTAGCTTCGGGTATCATCAGAAAAGGCGACGCTGTTATGGCATTGCCTTCGGGTAAGAAGACACACGTTAAGAGCATAATTACTCCCGACGGAGAAAGCGACTATGCTTTCCCACCGATGTCTATCACCCTGACTCTGGAAGACGAAATCGACGTATCGCGCGGTGAAATGCTGGTACACGCAGATAATGTGCCTATGACCGGACGTAACTTTGAGGCTATGCTGGTATGGATGGACGAGGAAAAGATGGATATGGAGAAATCTTTCTTCCTGAAACAGACTACCAACACCAGCCGTACACGTATAGACAGCATCAAGTATAAGGTAGATGTAAACACGATGGACCACCTGAGCGTAGAAAACGGCAAGTTGGCAAAAGATGACGTGCCTATGCAGCTCAACCAGATAGCACACGTAGTATTGTCATCGTCGAAAGAACTATTCTTCGACCCGTACACCAAGAACAAGGCTACCGGTGCTTTCATCTTGATAGACCCTATCACAAACAACACAAGTGCTGCCGGCATGATTATCAACCGTGTGGAAGATAAAGACATGCACACCACTATGGAGCTTCCGGTACTCGACTTGCCTAAACTTGGCATCGCGCCCGAGCATTATGCTGCCATAGAAACTGCGGTTAAGGACTTGGAACGTCAGGGCTACGCCATCGAAATAAAGAAATAAAGATTAATCTACTCAAACAATAATATGGGTTTATTAGAATTCAACAAACTACCTATAAACACATTGGTGGGAGCCGACTGGAAGACTTTCAAGCAAATTACCGCCGGAAGAGACATTGACCCTGCATACAAAGGGAAGTATCGTCTCACCAAGGCAGTATGCCGACTGCTGGCTACACTGAAACCGCTGCAAGACAGACGCTTTGAAAAGCTGTTGGCCGACAAGCCGCTTGAGCACGACCCGGTATTTATATTGGGTCACTGGCGTAGCGGAACTACATTCATGCATAATGTATTTTCGTGCGACAAGCATTTTGGTTATAACACTACATACCAAACAGTATTCCCTCACCTGATGATGTGGGGACAGCCGTTCTTTAAGAAGAACATGAGTTGGCTAATGCCCGACAAGCGTCCTACCGACAATATGGAGTTGGCAGTAGACCTGCCTCAGGAAGAAGAGTTCGCATTGGCAAACATGATGCCATACACCTACTACAACTTCTGGTTCCTGCCTAAATACATGCAAGAATATGCCGACAAATATCTTCTGTTTGACGACATTACGCCCGAAGAGCTAAAGGTATTCGAAGAAACTTTCACCAAGTTGATAAAGATTTCTTTGTGGAATACACACGGCACGCAGTTCTTGAGCAAGAACCCTCCGCACACCGGACGCGTGAAAGAGTTGGTCAAGATGTTCCCTAACGCCAAATTCATCTACCTGATGCGTAACCCGTACACGGTATTCGAATCAACACGCAGTTTCTTTACCAACACTATACAACCGCTTAAGCTGGAAGACATCAGCAACGAGCAGTTGGTAGAAAACATCTTGAGCGTATACGCTAAGCTATACCACAAGTACGAAGCCGACAAGAAGTTCATCCCAGAAGGCAACTTGGTAGAAGTTCGTTTTGAAGACTACGAAAAGAACGCCTTCGACATGACACAAGAAATCTACCAGAAGCTGTCGCTCCCCGGATTCGACGAAGCGAAAGCCGACATAGAAGCTTACGTAAACAAAAAGAAAGGGTACAAGAAAAACAAATACCAATACAAGCCCGAAACGGTAGAGTTGGTAGAAAAGAACTGGTCGTTCGCCTTAGACCAGTGGGGCTACAAGTTATAATCTCCACTCACTGACGACACGGAATATATAAAAACTCCGGCTTTCCTCGCCCAAAACGAGAGAAGCCAGAGTTTTTGTTTTCTGTCAGAAGCATTAAGCAAGAGCAGTAAAGACAACGTACAAAAATCGCTTCTCATAAAAACACGAAAAAACAATGCGATAAGTGAATTGAAACACCGCAATGATTAGAACCAACCATCACATTGTTTTTTAGCACTCCAGAAGGTACTGTAAAGCCGCTTTTTCAGAATAAAAAGCCAACAGCGAAGCGCCTTGGCGTATAAAAGACCGGCCTAGGCGGAGGGGCGTGAGCGGAGGAATGGTCGGGCGGTGCTGAAAAATGCTGTTTGAGCGTAGTAAAACGGAGCGAGTTCTTTTTTCAGCACCAGAACGACCGTTCCGCAGTAGCCCCAGAGACGTCAGCCTTGATTTTTTCTTCTTGTTTCTTCTTCTTTTGTATCAAGACAAAAGAAGAAGAAAAACCATCCGCATGGCCAATCCACAAAGCAAAACAATCCTCAACTTGGTTGAATCTACGAACTAAATATTTATGCTCTTTTTATAATAAACATACAAAAACTGCATATTTCCCATGCATATATGCAATTAAATTCATAAATTTGCGCCGCAAAAAAAGAAAAAGAAAAAACAAACATGGATAATAAGAACAACAGCGCACAGCGTATGCCCTCCCCTTTCATATCATTTCTCCCCATCGCATTACTGATGGGACTTCTGTACTTCACAATCAGCAACTTCGGAAGCGATTCACTGAGCGGAGGTAGTCAGATATCACTACTGCTAACATCAGCTTTCTGCGTATTCCTCGGTATGACATTCTACCGCACACCGTGGAAAGACTTCGAACGCGCCATTATCAACAATATATCCGGCGTATCTACAGCCCTCATTATACTACTGATTATCGGAGCGTTAAGCGGAATATGGATGATAAGCGGAGTAGTACCAACACTTATATATTATGGTATAAAGATAATCCATCCCGATTTCTTCCTAGCCTCATCGTGCATAATATGCATACTGGTATCGGTCATGACAGGAAGCTCGTGGACCACCATAGCCACTATAGGTATCGCCCTGATGGGAATAGGTAAGGCACAAGGATTTAACGAAGGCATCATTGCCGGAGCCATCATCTCGGGAGCATACTTTGGCGATAAGATTTCACCATTGTCAGAAACCACCATCCTGGCATCATCGGTAACAGAGACTCCGCTGTTTACACACATACGCTACATGATGATCACTACTATTCCGTCTATCGTTATCACTCTGATATTATTCTGCGTATTAGGATTTACCAGCGCAGATTACAACCCAGAACAAATGGCTACGTTCAGCGCCGGACTTGAAGCACGGTTCAACATAACACCATGGTTGCTCATAGTGCCCATAGTAACAGGAATACTGATAGCTCGCAAGGTACCTTCTATCATTACACTGACTATCTCTACCATGCTGGCGGCTATTGCAGCATTAATATTTCAACCAGAAATATTATCAGAACTTGCCGACAATGGCAAGATGCTGAAAGGACTAATGACTGCTTGCTACGGAAGCACCAACCTTACTACATCCAACGAATCGCTCACAGAACTGGTAGCCACACGCGGCATGGCAGGTATGATAAACACCGTATGGCTTATATTATGCGCCATGTGCTTTGGCGGTGCCATGACAGCCGGCGGAATGCTGGGAAGCATCTCCTCTGTTTTCGTACGCTTCGTACGCAACCGCCTCACATTGGTTTCGTCTACCGTATTTTCGGGATTGTTTCTGAATGTAGCCACAGCCGACCAATACATCAGCATTATCCTTACAGGCAGCATGTTTGGCAACGTATACAAAAAAGAAGGGTATGAGAGCCGTCTGTTAAGCCGTTCTACCGAAGATGCGGTAACGGTTACATCAGTTCTCATACCCTGGAATTCGTGCGGTATGACTCAAGCCACTGTCTTGAACGTACCTACACTGGTATATCTACCATATTGTTTTTTCAATATCATCAGCCCGATGATGAGTATCCTCATTGCAGCCATCGGTTATAAGATTTTCAAAATAAAGCCGACGGCTCAAACGGCCTGATGAGGCATTGCAGTCTATTAAGATTCGAACATGCTCTTACGAGCCAACATGCAGGCTCCAATTACTCCGGCACGTTCTTTCAGCTTAGAAAGAACGATAGCCGAGTCTTTGTTCACCAAGTTGAGCGAGTACTTACGCACCGCACTCTTGATAGGCTGCAAGATATAATCGCCTGTTTCGGCAAGCACACCACCTATAACTACTAGTTCGGGGTTAAGCAGATTGATGAGTCCCGCCAAGTAGCGTCCCATCTTCTGACCGATTTCTTCTACCAACTCGATGCAAAGCAAGTCTTCTTTATTGATAGCTTCTACGATATCGTCGAGTGTTACCGACTGCTCGTCTTTCATAATTCTTTCAGACAAGATAGACTGACGACCTTCGCGCACACTCTTCAACAAGTTGCGATGCAGTGCCATACCCGAAACTTCTGTTTCAAGACATCCTGTCTTTCCGCAGTGGCATAGTATTTCATTATCGAATACGGGGAAGTGACCAATCTCGCCAGAGAATCCCGACTTTCCGGTATAGATATCACCATTGATAATAAGACCAGAACCAAGTCCCCAGCTCATATTTACAAAGACAATGTTCTTCTCGTCTTTCACGGCACCCTTCACCATTTCGCCATACGTCATGGCGCGGGTATCGTTATCGATAGTAACAGGGAAGCCCAATCGTTCTGCAAGAATTTCTGAAAGCGGACGTTCGTCGAAATTAAAATAGCTGAAGCTATATCCCGACTCCGGATTAACACGTCCCGAAATATTGATACCGATATTCAGGATACGGTCTTTGCCAACTTCCAGACTATCTATAAATTCGTGAATGTATTTACATAGCAAGTCCAATCCCTCAACAGTATTTTCATACTCATAAGGGACTCCCATTTTCAGCTCAATAAAATCGCCGACGAAGTTCATCAAGCTGAAATTCAAACTGAATCGCTTGATGTCTACTCCTACGAAATATCCAGAATCGGAAGTCAGCCCGTACAGAGTGGGTGGACGTCCTTCACTGGTTTCTTGTTTACCATAATTCATAATATATCCCTCATCGCACATTTCACCAATAAACTTGGTAACTGTGGGGATACTTAAATCCAATTCCTTCGACAAGTCAGGAATGGTAGATGAGCGATTATACATATAATATGTAATAATGCGCTTCTTTGTCATTGCGTTCTTAGTTCCTCTCTCTATTTCTTCAAGCAAATCTCGTGCCATATCTATATAATTTTCGTTTCGCACAAAGTTAATAATAAAATTAAAAAACTTACCACGGCTTTTTCTTAAAAAATGTAATACAGACGAAAGAGTTATGCAATATGGGTATAAAACTGTGACATTGGGCGTTTTACCTTTCTACTTGCAATGTGTAGTTTATAATGTGTGTTAATGATAGTATTTATCACTGAAGCGTTTTCACTATCCTGGCATGGTTTACATTTCCTTTTATCGTTAAACAAAAGAAAATGCAACAAAAAGGAAAAAAGTTTATAAACCGAAAGAAGAGCGTATGCTACAATTTACTAAAAGTATTTATATAGTTAATCCGGCTTTGGACATACTATATATATAAAGTCACAAAAAAACGGACCGCCTTCATCTTGCATCATGCAATAGAAGACGGTCCGCTTTTATATTATAACTACTAATGTTATTTCATCGGAGTATTTTCCAAAGTAGCAGTCAAGAAATCATAGAACTTAGCTACAGACGGAATGTTGCAACGCTCTTCTGGAGTGTGAGGGCACTGCAATGTAGGACCGAAAGAAATCATGTCAAGACCAGGAACAACAGCACCGATGATACCGCATTCCAATCCTGCATGGATAACCTTAACTTCGGGTTCTTCGCCAAACTGTGCCTTATATGATTCTTTCATGGCGTGAAGTATCGGAGAGTTAACATCCGGTTCCCAGCCTGAATAGCTGCCCGAACGCTCTACGTGCATACCAGCCATAGAGAAACAGCTTTCGATAGCAGTGTTGCGGAAATCCTTCATAGAATCGCGAGAGCTACGAGTCAATACCTTGATTTCGGCACGACCGTTACCGATTTCTACGATAGCCAAGTTAGAAGAAGTTTCTACAGTATCGGGGATAGTAGGTATGAAACGTTCCACACCGTTAGGACAAGCATAGATAGCGTCAACCAAGTTGTCGCGAATTTCATCAGGAACCATCATCTTAGGAAGTTCTACACGCTCTACAGTAAAGCTGATACCTTCTTCGATAGTAGCGAATTCATCGCGCCATACCTGTTCGCATTCTCCTACGAAAGCTATAACGTCGTCCACCTCTTCGGCAGGCACTGTGATTACAGCTTCACACTCGCGAGGGATAGCGTTACGCATGTTTCCACCTTCCCATGATACGAGACAAGCCTCATCGTAAGCTATTACCTGATTCAAGAAACGAGCCATCAGCTTATTGGCGTTAGCATGTCCCCAGCCAATCTGAATACCAGAGTGACCGCCACGCAAACCTTTAAGAGTTACTTTTAAGGCAACGTCTGTAGGATCTGTTTCTACTTCTTTATATTCGAGAGTAGCGTTCAAGTCTTCACCTCCTGCACAACCGATATAAAGTTCACCTTCTTCTTCAGAGTCAAGGTTCAACAAGATATCGCCATCAATAGTACCCGGTTTCAAGCCGAACGCTCCGAACATACCTGTTTCTTCATCGGCAGTAATCAACGCTACCAACGGTCCGTGCTTCAAAGTCTTGTCTTCCATCACAGCCATGATAGCGGCAACACCCATACCGTCGTCCGAACCCAAAGTAGTACCTTTAGCTCTTACCCATTCGCCGTCAATCTCGGTTTCAATAGGATCATTCTCAAAGTCGTGTTGTTTATCTTTAGTCTTCTGAGGTACCATATCCATGTGGGCCTGCAGAATAACGGTTTTCCGATTTTCCATTCCCGGAGTGGCCGGCTTGCGATAAATGATGTTTCCGACTTCATCTTTAAAAGCCTCTACTCCAACGCTCTTACCGAATTCCAACAAGAAAGATTGGATTTTTTCCAAATGTCCCGATGGACGTGGAACCTGAGTCAACGAATCAAAATGCTTCCACACATTCTGTGGAGCCAGAGAAATAATTTCACTCATACGCTTTTGTTTTATTTTTTATTTGTAAGCGGCAAAGCCACTAATCCGTAAATACCTAACAAAATTAATAAAAAAGTTTGAATACCATGCACAAGTAACGCAAATATTCCTGCATCTTCCTTTGTAATACCGTACATCATCATCATTGTGATGACCGCAAAATGCCACGGACCGGCTCCATTTGGAGTAGGAACTACCACAGCGATACTGCCAACAACGAAGAGAACCAGCCCTGCCAACCATCCCAAATGCGATGTGAAGCCGAAGCTGTAGAACGTAAGATAGAAGTGAAGGTAATAGCAAGCCCATATTCCCCATGAATAAAGTATGTATAACCACGGAGAACGCACATGGCGAATAGACATACATCCCAACCAGATATTAGAAATAAGGCCTCGCACTTTAGCGAATACAGTAAGATTGCGCACCAAGAAAAACAAGAGCACAAAAGCCGCCGCTATACAGAGCAAGGTGATATAAAAGTTGGTCGATGCGAACAGGGATGAAAAGAACCCGATATCCGTACCCGTCAGCTTAAAGAAGTTAGCAAATACCGACGACTGCAACAGCAATGTAACAGCGGTAATAATAAGTATACAAGTAGAATCAACAAGCCGCTCGGACACTACCGTACCCAAGGACTTGGAGAAAGACACGCCATCGTACTTTGCCAAGATGCCACAACGCGAAACTTCGCCCACGCGAGGCAACACCAAATTGGCGGCATACGAAACAAATATGGCGTAAATACTGTTAGACTGCTTAGGATGAGCGTCTAACGGATCTAGAGCAAGCATCCATCGCCATCCTCTAAACACCTGAGCCAACACGCCGAACACGAGCGAAAGTAACATCCACCCGTAATTCATCTCATCACAAAGCACATTACCGACTTCGCTAAAATCGAAATCATAATAAGTCCACACCATAATGGCCGCCCCTAAAACCAGAGGAAGCCCTATCTGAAATATCTTATTTAGGTATTTCTTCAACACTGTTCGTTCCAACTTCAATCAATTTTTATCACATCCGGCTTGCACTATATTTGCCATACTGCAATGATTTTTAATATTAATGCTTACCTTTGCATGATGCAAAGATAGTATCCTTGCGGGAATTATTCTCAGTTTATCACAAGAAAATACGAAAGAATGAAATTAGTAAAGCCCAAGAAGTTCTTAGGACAACACTTCTTAAAAGATCTGCAAATAGCAAAAGATATAGCCGATACGGTTGACGCATGCCCAGACTTGCCAGTGCTGGAGGTAGGTCCCGGTATGGGAGTACTCACACAATTCCTCATTCCGAAAGAACGCCCCGTAAAAGTTGTAGAACTCGACTTTGAATCCGTAGCTTATCTGAAAGAGAATTTTGCCCAACTGGGAGACAATATCATAGAACAGGACTTCCTGAAGATGGATCTTTCGCAGTTGTTCGACGGTAATCCGTTTGTGCTGACCGGAAACTATCCGTATAATATATCGAGCCAGATATTCTTCAAGATGCTCGACTATAAGAACCTGATTCCTTGCTGCACTGGTATGATACAAAAAGAAGTGGCAGAACGTATAGCCGCCGCACCCGGAAGCAAGACATACGGAATATTGAGCGTGCTGATACAGGCATGGTATCATGTGGAATACCTATTCACCGTACACGAAAATGTATTCAACCCTCCGCCAAAGGTAAAAAGTGCGGTAATACGTATGACTCGAAACGAGACTATGGACTTGGGATGCAACGAAAAGCTGTTCAAGCAAATAGTGAAAACCACATTCAACCAACGCCGTAAGACTCTGCGCAACTCTATATCTACCATCTTAGACAAGACAAATCCGCTAAGCATGGACCCGATATTCAACAAGCGCCCGGAACAACTCTCGGTGAAAGAGTTTATCGACTTGACAAACCGCGTAGAAGAGGCCCTCAAGCAGCAAGAACAAGAGAAATTAAAAGAATAACACAACCTTCTTAATTAGGGTGATACATGGAAAAGGATGAAATAAAGAACATTTCCGAACTAATCGAGAATAAGGAGTCGGACAAAGTAAGAGAGATTCTGAACAATTTGCATCCTGCCGACATAGCCGAACTGTGCAATGAGCTTGATGCAGAAGAAGCACGGTTCGTCTATCTGTTGTTAGACAATGAGAAAGCCGCCGACGTGCTTATCGAAATGGACGAAGACGCACGAAGACGCTTCCTTAACATATTGCCTTCGGAAACCATCGCCAAACGATTCGTAGACTATATGGACTCGGACGATGCGGTAGACATTATCCGTGAGATGGACGAAGACAAGCAAGAAGAGGTGTTGTCGCACATCGAAGACATTGAACAGGCAGGCGACATCGTTGACTTGCTGAAATACGACGAAGATACTGCCGGTGGTTTAATGGGTACCGAAATGGTAATCGTGAACGAGAACTGGAGTATGCCCGAATGTCTGAGAGAAATGCGTATACAGGCCGAAGACATGGACGAAATCTACTATGTATACGTGGTAGACGATGACGAACGTCTGCGTGGTGTATTCCCATTGAAGAAGATGATTACCAGTCCGTCTGTTTCGAAGGTAAAACATGTAATGAAGAAAGACCCTATATCGGTGCACGTAGATACTCCACTTGATGAAGTGGTGCAGGTTATCGAGAAATACGACCTTGTAGCGGTGCCTGTAGTTGACAGTATAGGACGCTTGGTAGGACGAATCACCGTAGACGACGTGATGGACGAAGTTCGTGAACAAGCAGAACGCGACTACCAGTTGGCTTCTGGTCTCTCGCAGGACGTAGAATCGCACGATAACGTGTTCCGTCAGACCAGCGCACGTCTGCCATGGCTGCTCATCGGTATGCTTGGTGGTATCGGTAACTCAATGATTTTGGGTAATTTCGATTCAACATTCGCCGCTCATCCAGAAATGGCACTATATATTCCGCTTATCGGTGGTACTGGAGGAAACGTAGGTACGCAGTCGTCCGCCCTCGTAGTACAGGGATTGGCCAACAGTTCTTTGGATGCCAACGGCATATGGAAACAGATTATAAAGGAATCGGTTGTAGCGGTAATCAACGCCACCATCATTTCAATGTTAGTATACATATATAACTTTATACGCTTCGGAGCAACCGCTACCGTAAGCTACTCTGTATCTATCAGCTTGTTCTCTGTGGTGATGTTCGCTTCTATCTTCGGTACATTAGTGCCCATGACATTAGAGAAGCTTAAGATAGACCCCGCTATTGCGACAGGTCCCTTTATCTCCATTACAAACGATATTATCGGCATGATGATGTATATGGGAATCACGGCTTTGTTATCTTAAGCCGTATCAGTATCTCAGCACTACCCTATCGCCGGCATGCCGAGCCAGCACAATACGAACTTCATGCAACTGCTTATAGCGTTGCATGATTTCGGCTGCGCTCTTAGTATCGCGAGAAACATCTGGATTAGCAGTCAACGCCTTCAACATATGATCTAATTCAGCAGTTACTATATTCAACTTAAAGTCTACAAGCAGGCGAGGTATCAATTCATACAAACGCTCTTCATCAGTGACAATCTTCTGTCCACGCGAATGATATTTGCTCAATACATAGCGGTCGCTTGCCATTTCAGCAGCCAACTTGCTTACCTCAGGATCAAGATGAGATACAAAATAGCGCTCGGCACAAAAGCCTGAGTCGTGTATATGCGCTACGCATTCATTCAACACACGGCGATGAAGCGCGATATGAAAACCAAGACTGTCATTATGCAGACCTTCGGCAATGTATTCAGCTACCGTAACGGGAATTTCGTTGCCCTCTTCATCCTCAGCCATACACATTACTTTCTCTCCGTAACGTATCAGCATACGCATCAAATCGACCTCTTGTTTATAGAAAAGCTTCTCCTCATTTCCTTCGGAAGGAATGAAAGAGACATAATCATCTTCTACCGGAACTGGCGAATATGACGGTTCCGAGCTTCCCTCTTCGGGCATAGGCGGCAATTCTTCTCCGGGAAGAGGCGATTCCATAGGAGCATCCGCACCCGATAGCGAAGCCAATGCACCCGACACTTCCGCATTTGCTGGAAGCGTGCTTACGGCTGCCTGCTGAGTAGCCTGCTGTTCCGCTTGCAAACGAGCACGATATTCCTTGCGCTGTTCTTCTTTCTTACGATTTTCATCTG
>UMLA01001191.1_pt1 | contig 16565 bp, 16 predicted proteins | sample 1966431 | NCBI WGS metagenome assembly UMLA01 (sample SAMEA4836190, study PRJEB28245) | human gut metagenome | biome: gut microbiome; material: fecal sample | place: Denmark | collected 2008 | reverse complement strand
TAAGCAAATTGGAAATTACAAGTTCCGGGCTACAATATCTTAAGGAAAATTCAATGATGATTAAAGCATACGATGTTTTCAAAGAAGTTGGAAACTGGCTTCCGCTTTTAAAATAGTATTCAAGACGGGTCGACCGTCTTTTTTTATGCCCTTTTTCCGATTTGCAGGGCTAAAAGAACAACCGAGACTACAGGCTCCCAGGCCTTAAAACGCGAGGTACATCATGGACGATGCAACAGTAACAGATGAAACAGTAGCTGACGTAAAGGCAACGGCAACTGCTCCGGAACAGACGGCTGACGAGCCGAAAAAGACTGAACCGGAACAGAAGAAAGTTGACGCCGACGAGATTGTGAAGAAGCTTCAGAAACGAATCGGAGCGGAACAATCCAAAAAGAACAGCTACAAGCAGCAGCTGGAAGAAGCGCTTGACAAGATTAAGCAGCTTGAATCCGGCAAATCAGTCAAGGAACTGTCCGACAAGGATAAAGCTAAAAAGGATACAGACGAGAAGGACAAGCGAATCGCGGAACTCGAAGCACAGATTGCGCACCGCAAAACGCTTGACGAGACAGATCAGGTTCTTCGTGATTCCGGCCTGTCGGTCCCGGCTGACGTTCTCGGCTTCCTTGTTTCGGACAACGCTGATACGACATACGCGAATGTTAAGGCTTTTATCGACTACACGGAATCGGTCAAGGATTCTGTGCGTGAGGAATTCCGCAAGGGCCACACACCGCGTATGTCCGGCAAAACGGTCAGAGAAGTGACGCAGGAGCAGTTCATGCGCATGAACCAGAGCGAACGCGTCAAGCTCTATCGTGACAATCCGGAACTTTTCAAGAAACTAACTACAGGAGGTAACTAACTATGGTAGATACACTTACACAAATTTCTGATCTGGTAAATCCAGAAGTCAACGCACCAATTGTCCAGTACGAGCTGGAAAAAGCGCTTCGCTTCACACCGCTTGCACAGGTGGACAATACGCTTGTCGGCCAGCCGGGCGATACAGTCAAAATGCCAAAGTACACATATATCGGCGATGCCAAGGATATCGCAGAAGGTGCGGCAATCCCGCTCGACAAGCTCGGAACAACGACCGCATCTGTCAAGGTCAAGAAGGCCGGCAAAGGTACACAGATTACTGACGAAGCGGTACTGTCGGGCTATGGCGATCCTATTGGTGAATCCAATCGTCAGCTCGGGCTTGCACTTGCCAACAAGATTGACGACGATCTGCTGACGGCTGCCAAAGCAGGCAAGCAGAAAGCAACGGACATTGAAATGACTGTTGACGGGCTTGAAACGGCGCTTGCCGTCTTTCCAGACGATTCAGACGATTCGCAGGTCGTGTTCGTGGTCAACAAGAAGAATGCGATGAAACTTCGTCGCGACGCACAGAAACAGATGGCCGGCTCTGACGTCGGTGCCAATGCCGTGATTGCCAACACACGCTATGCGGTTGAGGGCGTGCAGATTGTCGAAACCAACAAGCTCGGCGATACAGAAGGAATCCTGCTCAAACTCAATCAGCAGATGCCACCGCTGAAGCTCTTCATGAAGAGGGGCGTCCAGGTCGAAACATCGCGTGATATCGTCAAGAAATTGACCACCATCACGGCTGACGAGCACTATGCGGCATATCTGTATAATGATTCCAAAGTTGTTGTCGCTACAATCAAGGCTTCAACAACACCTTCTCAGGAATCTCACTAGAAGGGTGGCTGAGTGATGGAAAGTGAAACAGTTGTCGCGCTTGACGACTTGAAATTGCTTTTGGGACTGGGCGATGACAATTCAGATGCATTGCTCGGCCTTATTATTCGCAGTACTGTGCAGATGTCACGCTTCAAGTTGGGTCTCAAAGTGTCAGAATCGTTCCCTGGCGCTTTGAATTATATCCCCCTTGAAGTATGCGTCAAGCGATTTAACCGCCTTAAAAACGAAGGAATGGCGTCATATGCACAGGAAGGAGAAACGATTACATTCAGTGCAAATGATTTTGACGAGTTTCAGGCTGACATCGACGACTGGAAAGACCAGAACGGCAAATCGGCAAGAACACTCGGGAAAGCAATGTTTGTTGATCCGTACCGAAGGGGGAGTGATGGCCATGAGGTTTGACCGTACAGTCCGTTTCTGGAGCGAATCGGCCGAGCATTACGTGCCGGGCAAGGGATATGTCGGCGGCAAGACAAAGGTGGCCGTTACATTTGCCAATGTCACAGACGTTGGCACCAGTCGGAGTGCTGAAGTTTTCGGTGATGTGAAAACTGCAAACAAGGTTGTCCGACTGCTCAATCCCGTGTCCGACTGGTGGTCATATCTGACCATCGACGGTAGTGAGACAGAATATGTCGCAGTTACAAAACGGGACGTGACACACGGCACAACGTTGATTGTAGGTGAGCGTCATGGCTAGAGTTACGATTGAATGGTCAGGAGACAAGGAGCTGGTTAAGGCCCTTGAAAAAGCAGCTGACAAGCGCCGGATTCGTGAAGTCATCAAGAAGAACACCGTTCAGTTGCACAGCCGTACAATCAATAACGAGCGCAAAGCCTACATCAAGGGCTACTCGACCGGTAACACGTCACGTCAGACTACACTGCAGGTCAAATCAACGGAAGGGCGCGTCACTGTCAACACGGACTACATCATGTATCTTGAGAAAGGTACACGTTTCATGTCACCTGAACCGGCAGTGGAGCCTGCTTTCAATGTCCAGAAACAGATTTTTAAAAATGACCTTGAAAAAGCGGTGAAGGGGGGATTTAATGGCGCCTGAACAGGAACTATATGATTACTTTTACGAAAAATGCCTGGAAATTCGTCCTGGCGCTACGTATGACTATCTGCCGGGAGAAGACGAGAAGGTTGACTACCCTATCATCTGTGTGGGCAATTTGCAGATGGTCAGCACGGCCACCAAACTGTGCGTCGGCGGTACGTACACAATCAACATTGACGTGTGGGGCTCAAAAAGACAGCGTCTTGAAGTGTCCGACATTACAGAAAAGGTCTACAGTCTCATCAAACCGGGCATAATCAGCACGGACAATTACCGCTTTTATGCGTCTTTTAACGCTCAACAAAAACAAATGCTGCTTGACACCAGCGTTCCGAATACGATATATCACCGTGGGGCGCTAGTGTTAGAATTCAGACAGATTTAACGCTAGAAAGGATATGATCAGATGGCAGATGAATTGAAAATCCTTCAAGGATTTGAAGGTGTCGTCATGGTACGTCAGCTTGACAAGGCCAAGACAGAGGATGCACAACTTGTGCCTTACCTGACGTCTACTGATTTCGAGTTGTCACGTGACAGTGACAGTACATCAACCAAATCGGGCAACGTTGCGAAGGTGGGCAGTCTCAGCACGGACTTTTCGTTTGAAACTCTTGATTCGACGTCGCCCGTGATTGATATGCTCAAGGAATCTCTTGTCAACAAAACACAGCTTGAGTTTTGGGTTGTCAAGCTCGACAGGTTAGATACAACCGGTAAGAAAGTATTGGCAAACTACATGCGTGGCCGTGTTTCCAAGGATTCATACAGTGGTGATCCCGACGATAACGCCACACGAGAGTTCACGATTGCTGTTGACGGCGAACCAAAAGAAGGTTACACAAAAATCCCGGACGGACTGCGTGACCAGGTTAACTACATTTTCCAGGGCTTGCTCAAGAATGACGGCACAAACGGAGACAACGGCGTAGGCGCCGCAGACTAGTTAAATAACAACATAACCGGCTATATCGTATAGCCGGCTTTTTTTGTAGGAGGAATAGAAATGGAATTGAAGATCAACGGTAAGGATACACAACTTATTTTCGGCATGGCATTTATCCGTGAGCTTAACAAGCTTGCAGGGGTATCAACCAAAGAAGGAATCAATCTGGGCATGGCACTGCAGACGACAATCCCGAGCCTTATCGGTGCTGATCCGGTGGCCATTTCCAACACAATCTACGCCGGTACTGCTCATATCAAGCGCGGCAGACCGACGCAGGAAGACGTGGACACCTACCTTGAAACGGAAGTTGAGGACTGGCAGAAGCTTGTTGACGCACTCGTCGACGCCCTAAAAGAAAGTAACGTGACGGCAGCCCCTTTAAAGCAGATGATGGCGGCGGCAAAAGCCTGACCACTACTACGCCCGAACATGAGTACTATGACATTCAGCTTAACTGCCTGGCGTACCTCGGCATTACAGACATGGAAGACATCGACAAAATGACACTTCGTGAGTATCAACTTCGTATGGAAGCGTGGCAACTGCGTGAGATTGCTCTGCAGGACCATCTGTGGCAACTGGCTTTTTACACACGTGACGCAAAGAGCAACAACGGCAAGAAATATCGGTTCAAAGGGCCGTCTGACGTCTTCCAGGCTGAAAAAGCCATAGACAAGGTGCGGTCGACATACGAGCCGTGGTACACTTCACCACGTCTCGAAAAAATCAAGACGGCAAAAATGCTTCAGCGACGGCAAAGAGAGTGGGAAGAAATTCAAAAGCAAAAGAAAGGGGTGAGTGACGATGGCGGAATTTGGACTGACGGCGGTTCTCAAAGCTTATGACAGTGGCTTTACTAAAGGGCTCGAAAATGCGAAGAAGGGTCTTGACGGCCTTAAGGAAACGTCGGAAAAAACAGGAATGGGCGCGATTAAATTCGGTGCTCTGTTTGCGGTGGCAAGCAAACTGACCAGTGCCGCCATGGGTGTTGTCAAGGACAGCCTGAGCGGTGCAATCAGCCGTTTCGATACGCTGAACAAGTATCCAGTGGTAATGAAGGCACTGGGCTACAGTACGCGTGACGTGGCAAAGTCGTCGCAAATCCTTCAGAAGGGTATTGACGGTCTGCCAACATCGCTCGACGAAATCACGTCCAGTGCTCAGCAACTGGCGCCATTGACGGGCTCTGCTTCGAAAGCGGCGCAGTCAGCAGTAGCACTCAATGACGCTTTTCTGGCAAGTGGTGCATCGGCCGGTGACGCAAGCCGTGGTCTGACACAGTATACACAGATGTTATCCACAGGCAAGGTCGATTTGATGTCTTATCGGACACTCATGGAAACCATGCCGATTGCTCTGCGCAAAGTGGCTAATTCGTTCGGGCTGACAGGTAAGTCGGCCGAAATGGATTTGTACGCAAAGCTTCAAGACGGTTCGATTACCATTGACCAGTTGAATGACAAGTTCATCGAACTTGATCAGGCGCAGAACGGATTTGCGTCACTTGCACACAAGAACTCTGCCGGAATCGGGACATCTTTTGAGAACCTGAAGAATTCTGTGGTCAAGAACCTGTCTAACATGTTGACGTATATCAACGACGGCTTTTCCGACGCAGGTTTCGGCTCAATTGCAAAGCAGCTCGATAATTTAAAATATGTTATCAACGACGCTTTCACGGCTATCGGTCCCGTTGTTTCGAAGGGAACGGAAGTGGCGCTTGGTTATCTTAAAAAAGAACTGCCGACAATCAAGCAGGTCTGCTCGGACGTTAAGAATGCACTGATGTCGTTTTTCAATTTTCTCGAAAATCATAAGGACGGTGTAATGACGGCCGCAAAGGTTTTGCTTGCGTTGTGGTCAGCGGTCAAAGTAGGCAAGGGCGTCGTCGGAACAGTTCTTTCGGTCGCCTCAGGCTATAGCAAACTGGTTACGGCAATATCAACGCTTGGCGAGGTTGCCGGTACAGCTGTTGGTGTTCTTACCACGATTGCCGGCGGTATTGCCAAAGTAGGTGCTGCAATTGCCGGTTTCGCCGCTGCTAATCTTATGGTGCTTATCATTGCTGCTATTGCGGCAGTAGTCACGGCGCTGACGTTGTTTTTCACGAAAACGAAATTAGGCCAGCAGTTATGGTCGCAGTTCACGTCATTCCTGTCAGACTGTTGGAACAGCATTAAAGAGATGGCGTCAAGTGTATGGGGAGCAGTGACGGACTTCGTGTCAAGCGTCCCGAACAAGATACAGTCTGCATGGAACGGTGTCACTAGCTTTTTCGGTGGCATTTGGAGTGGGATCACTGATGCGGCCAGCAGTGCCGTTGATGCCATTCAAAATGCATGGAGTGGTGTCAAGGAGTGGTTCGGCACTCTGTGGCAATCTATCGTTGACGCAGTATCTCCATACTGGCAGTCTTTCCTAACGTCAATTCAACCGGTAATTGACGCTTTTAAAAATTTGTGGAACGCGCTCAAGGAATTCTTCCAAACACTATGGGACGCAATCACAACTGCTGCTCAGAATGTTTGGAACGGTTTCGTGACTAATGTAGTAACGCCTGTAGTTGAGGGTGTTAAGTCCGCCTGGCAAGGTATTACTGATTTCTTCAGTGGCTTATGGCAGACCGTCACCGGTTTTGCGTCCGTTGTTTGGAACGGTTTTGTAACAACCGTTGTAACACCTGTGGTCGAGTTCTTTAAAACTGTATGGTCGGGTATCGCCGACTTCTTCAGTGGGTTGTGGCAAGGGATTGTTGCTTTTGCGTCCGCTGTATGGAGCGGTTTTGTCGGTACGGTAGTATCACCAGTCGTGAACGGCGTAAAATCTGCATGGTCGGGCATTACTGGCTGGTGGTCGGCTTTTTGGAGCGGTATCAAAGATTTTGCGTCCAACATCTGGAATGCGATTAAAACCGTTATCAGCATAGCTATCAATGCGGTCAAGACCATTATCAGCGGGGTGCTTAACGGAATCCGAGGGATTTGGTCCGGTGTTTGGAACGGTATCAAGGCGTTTGCGTCGGGAGTTTGGAACGGTATCATATCGATTGTATCAGCATGTATCAATGCGGTTGCAAACATCATCAGAGCGGTTACCAATGCCATCAAAGGCAACTGGAGAGCCGCATGGAATGACGTAAAATCAGCGTTCAGCGGCATTTGGCACTCTTTGAGTGGTGTAGTTCGTGGTGCCTTTGGCGGTGTCATAAGCGCTATCAGCAGTGGCATGGGCAGAGCCATTAACGCCGTGAGAAGCCGCGCTAGTTCACTGTTCAGCGCCGGTCGAAACTTTGTCATGGGTTTTGTCAAAGGTATTAGAGGTGCGATTGGAAGTGCCGTTTCTGCTGCTGCTCACATGGCTAAGAGTGCGCTTAAAGCAGCCAAGTCGGCGCTGGGCATTCACTCGCCGTCACGTGTCATGCGTGACCAGGTCGGCTACTACACAGTTGCCGGCTTTGCGGAAGGCCTTACCGGAAATTCTGATATGGTAACCAAGGCGGCACAGACGCTGGCAGAATGCGCAACAGTCAAGCCGATGGCAGACTGGTCAGCACTGGCAACAGACGGATTCAGCACGGCATTTGCGCAAGCGTATAGTGCAGATGTCAACATGCATAGCACAATTACCGTGGAAGTGCCCGTTAACCTTGACGGCAAGACAATCGCCAAGGTTACGGCACAACCGCTTGCCGATGAACTTAATCGCCGGCAGTCACGTGAACAGCGCTTGTACGGTAACAGATAGGGGTGATGATTTTGTACAATTTTTATGGCTTAGAACGACATGATCCGAATACGGGCTTGTCGGCAGAAGCGATAACCGTGGACGGCGTAACGCTTGACCAGGCTATCCCGGAATTCACAACACTGCAGGTAACCGGACGCGAGCTTGTCGGCTATGACGTATCGACAATCACCGTCGGCAGTCAGGACGGTTCAAGACTGCAGAAGAAACGCCGTGAAGCGCGGAAACTGACAGTCAAGTATCAGATTGACGTAGAAACACCGCAGCGGTTTCGTGAAGTGTACTATCAACTCAATCGATTGTTGAGTGGTGAGAATAAGAAAATCAGTTTCGCGGATGATCCGGATAAATACTTCATCGGCACGCTTACAGGTGCAGACACACCGGACGGTGGCCAGCTGGCAGTGACGTCGGCATTTGAATTCACGTGTTTTGACCCGTATGCATACGCCAACACAGAAGACGTCTTCAAGTGGTCGGACAGCCTGACCACCAAACAGATCAGTGTCGGAATGTCGGGCAAAGTTGCCGGCAAAACAAGCCCTGTGCCACACACCATCTACCGTGGACACGTGGCAGGAGACGGGGCAATCGAACCGCCGACGTACTATACGGACGAGCTTTCACAGGTCGAGTACGGCTATCTTGACAGTTGCAACGGTCAGTGCGTATCTGACAGTGCATGGTCATGGTATGACAGTTCGTTTGCCAATTTTCAACTGTATGCTACTGAAAGCGGCGGTCTGGACAGTGTTGCCCTCGAAGACGGCAAGCTTAAAATCAAAGGTTGGCATGTAGACGCGTCGTCAACGTGGCGCAAGTACGCCTACATTATCGTCACTGACGAATCAGGCGGCGGGAAAGAATACTGCCGCGTTAAAGTGACGCTTACCGCACGCCCTGACGTGCAGAAAACGCACCCGAACGTCGCAAACAGTAGCATGTCCGGTTTTTACGGGGAACTACCATGGTCCAACCAAATGGCCAACAAGCGGTTGCGTGTGTATCTGCGCTACAGTAACGATGCACAGGGTAACGGCAGTTACTCGGATTGGACGACCATTATCAGACCGCAGAATCTGTGGCGCTATCAGGTACCGCATTTTGTGGCAAAACTTGATGTAATCAATGCACTGGAACAGGCCGAGCCCGGCTTTTTCAACTCGATCGGTGTTGCCGGGTCGGTCGAAAAACTCAACTGGGTCAAGAACAATCTCAAGTCAGCGTCGGTCAAGGTATGGGGATATGGCGGCAACGGGTATTTTGCCGTTTCACCATACGAACCATCGACTGGATGGGGAACGGCCGTAACGCACAGCCAACAGGCTACGTCAATGCTCGAGCTGGACTATCAGACGGCGGACGATTTCTTCGGCCATGTTGACGCGAGCGGATACATGTATCTGGATATCTACGGCAAATCAAGCGACGGTGAAAGCAGTCTGTATCTTGACTACATCCAGCTGACCATGCTCGTAACACTTCCCGTTACCAACTCGCTCAACGTAATCAATAACGGAACGCAGCCCGTGCCCGTGCGTTTTGAGCTGACCAACCACGGCGAAAACGGCTATATCTCGATTGCCAACGGCAAAACGGCATATCTGCTCGGCAACCCGTCAGAGCCTGACGGCAAGACGGTTGTTAAATCACAGTGGATAGCTCAGCGTGACAGTAATCCGGCAAACGGGCTCAAACAGTGGACTATCAATTTAGGCGTGCTCAACGACTGGAACGCAAATCCCCTGCAACAGGGGGCATTTGAAGACCCGGGGCAGACACATGAAGCAAGATGGCGTCTTCGTAACGCACAGGGCGGTGCGACCGCATGGGGCAGTGGGCAGGACGGAACTGGAACGACCAAGGGCTGGCACGGCCCGTCAGCAAGCATGACATTTCCGACCGACAGTGCAATCAAGAATTTCACAGCGCATTTCTACACGCAGTTTCTTTTCGGCAATATCCGCATGCACGGATTGCAACAGTTTAATTTGTGGGACGTCAACCGCAAATTGCTGGTATCTGTCCAGTTGTGGAAATGGGAAAACTGCCACGGCTCAGTCAAGATCCGTGTCGGTGACAGATGGATTTTTACTGACGAAAACAACGCCAGGTGGGACAATTTCTTTGGTGCAATCAATGTCCAGCGCAGTGGAAACACGTTTACAATCACGCTCCAGAGCATTGAAGGAAGCAATGCGATTAAGCAGGTTGTCAGCTATACGGACACTGACGCGGGTGCTCGCCTGGTCGGTGGCATGACGTACTGGAAAGCCATCTGGCAGGACCACGATAAGACGGGAATGTGGAACGATTTGTATGATTTCTGGATCAGAAAAGACAATGTTGAATCATATACAAACATTGCCAACATGCTGAAAGAAGGGGATAGGGTGGTTATCCGCGGGGACGACGGCAAGGTAACCACAACCATCAACGGGGCGTCGGCGTTGAAGTATCAGGACATCGGCAGTCGTCCCGTTATCGTTCAGCCTGGCAACAACCACATTATTTTCGGATACTCGAATTTCGCCGACCGACCCGATGTGACGGCGTATATCAGACGCAAGTATTTGTAATTAGAAGATTTCGAGTATATACAATAGGAAGAAAGAAGTGATTAAATGCAGTTATATGTTTTGAACCGTGCACGAGAAACGCTTGAAACGACTGCCGGCGTATATGACGACAAGCACACGCTGACACTGGATGCCGGGTCTTCGACGTATGAATTCACGATGGCCAAGACTGACCCCGCCAGTCAGTGCATGGACACTGGCAACTATATCGTGCTTCAGGATGACAACGGCAAGAACTGGGTCTTCACAACCCTCGATTACGAAGAGAATCAGTACACAAAAACCGTGTATGCAGAAGACGTCGGGATTGAGCTGCTGAACAAGAACTGCGATATCTGGAAAAGCGAAGGCCCGCACAGTTTCGAGTGGTACTTTAACAAGGTTACTGACGGCACACCGTGGAAACTCGGCGTCAATCAGTTGGCAGGTCTGGAACGCACGCTGACGTATGAAGGGCGTGATACCGGATTGGGGCGCCTGTTGTCTATACTGACGGCATTTGACCACGCTGAATGTAAGATGGATGTGAGCTTTACGGCCAACCGCCCGTGCGAGTTTGTGGTCAATGTCTACAAGACCATTGGTGCCGACCGATCGGACGTGCAGATCGTGTACAATCACGAACTCAACGATATCACCAAAAAGGAATCAAGAGCGCAGTTTGTCACGGCGCTTTGCGGTGTAGGCGGTACGGTAACACCGCCTGAAGGACAGGAAACGGCAGAACAGGAAAATATTGATTTTGCCGACCTCGAATACAACAAGGACGGTCTCGTTACGACGAAGGGCGACAAATTCCTTCGGGCCGTCGACGCTAACAAGCGTTTTAATCCCGGCCAGACAAGCTATATCGAAAGCTACTACACGTATGATACGCAGTCGGCCAGTGAACTGCTGAATCGCACAATCACACAGCTGAAGACCTACAGCGAGCCCCAGTACACGTATACGGCGGACGTCAAGGTTATCGACAGTACGCTTGAAATCGGCGATACAGTAACTATCATTGACCACGACTACAATCCCGCACTGTATCTGTCAGCTCGGGTTGCCAAGCTCGAGAAGTCGTATACTGATCCAGCGCAGAATACAATCGAGTTCTGCAACTACAAGCTGCTTAACAGCCAGCTAAGTAAAATTAACGAGCTGCAGAACATTGTCAGCAAACTGCCGTCAGCTAGTCAAGTTGCCAAACTTGAAAGCAACGTATCCGACTTGTCGAGCAAAACAGACGAACTGGCATCGCAGATCACGTCTGCCAACGGCAAGAACACGAACTACTATGGCGGAACGGAGCCGGCAAACCCGAAAAACGGCGATTTGTGGTATAAAAAACTGGAAAATGGCGAGGTTGAAATGTATCAGTATCAAGGCGGCACATGGCAACTGTTGGCATCGACTGCAGACTTATCCACAGTGCAAACCGAACTTGACCAAGCCAAAACCGACATGGCACAAGCCAAAACAGACGCTCAAAACGCATATGACGAGGCAATCAAGGCTACCAACACCGCAAACGGGGCCAAAGCGCAGACTGACGAAGCACTCAAACAGGCAAAACAGGCAGATGATAGCTATATCGCTTTGTCTAAAGAGGTAGCCGACAACAAAACAAGTGTGGACGCAGACGTAGCCGATATCCGCAAGGCAATCGACGCAAACAAGGCCAGTGCCGACGCTGACTGGAAACAGGCGCAGAAAGACTATGCGTCGGTCAGTGGAAAGCTGACGGAAACGGACAAAACCGTAACCGATATCAAGACAAGCGTTAACGGTATCAAAACAACTGTAGCGGACAATACAGGCAAGATATCCACCATTAATCAGACGGTGGACGGTGTTAAGACGTCGGTAGCCAACGCACAAGGCGACATTGCAACCATCAAGACCGACGTTTCCGGAACAAAACAGACGGTAGCTAATGCACAAAAAGACATAACGTCAATCAAGACATCGGTCAGCGGCGTACAGACTGATATTACTAACGCCAAGAAAGACATCACGTCGGTCAAGACAGATATCAGCGGTGTTAAGACAAGCGTAAGCAACGTGCAGGGCGACGTGACATCGCTTAAGACCACGGTCAGTGGTGTACAGGCAGACGTCAAGAACGCCAAAGGCGATATCACGTCAATTAAAGCCGACGTGAGCGGCGTCAAGACCACCATAGCCGGCCACACCGGCAAGATAACGCAACTGACTACTGACGTTAACGGGGTCAAATCGAGCGTATCTAGCAAAGTGGACAAGACAACGTACCAATCGTATGTCACGCAGACGGATAAAGCGTTGTCCTCTAAGCTCACGGCAAGCGACTTGAACGGTTATGCAAAGACAACGGACGTCAAGCAGACAACGGACGGGCTAAGTGCAAGCATAACTAAGGTACAAGGCAACCTCGCCTATCAAGCAACGGAGCTTATCGGCAAAAAGAGTTTTAATGACGAGGCTGTTGGGGAGTGGACGTGTAATAATTATAAAACGAAAGCTGTCTTAAGCGGCGTTAAACCCTACAGTGCATACGGTTACACTAAATGTATTTATGCGCCTAACAACGGTGATTTGTACTGGAATGTCGATTGCAAAGTAAACCCCGGTGACAAGTATTATGTAGAATTTCTAGTACCTAACTTTTACTCTATATACGGCGGGCACACGATAACCGCTACAGCTTACTTCGCTTATAACAGAGCTGATGGGGTTAGAACTTGGGCAACCGGTCCGACTGGTCAGGTCGTAACTGGCACAACCGGGTGGATAAAAGGCATCATAACAGTACCGGACAACGTTACAAGTGTTAAACCATGCATATCAGTAAAGGATAACGGGGTTGGCAGGGCTGCCTATCTCACATACGCCAGCTTCACAAAACTGGACGACTACACGCAAAACCAACTCAACACCCTTTCGGGCAAGATAACCGCAACAAGCGACCGTTTGTCCTCTGTTTATACCAAGTCGGAAACCGATGCAAAGCTAAAAACGAAAGTAGAACAATCAGCACTTACGCAGACAAGCAACAATCTGTCCGCAAGTATATCCAAAAATTCCAAGATACTGTCAAGTGCCGGTTTGGTCAACGATAATGCATACATCAACGCAAACAGAATCGCTTTGAACGGTAAAACGCTGATGAGTAATGCAACAATCAATGATGCTTTTATCGGCAATCTGAGCGCTAATAAAATCACCACCGGCACGCTTAATGCGGCTAAGATCAACGTCATTAATATCGATGCAAGCAATATCACGACAGGAACCTTGACAGCCGTTGAAATACATCAGAACAAATGGGGGACTGATACGTGGGTCAACGAAGACGGCATACACAACCAAATGGGTAGCGATAACGTGTGGATAAAAGATGGGACGCTAGCAGCGTTTGATTCGGGCGGGCAAGGCGTGTACATGGAGTCGGGAAAGTTAACGTTAGCTAGCTATGCATACTGGCAGACCGGCGGGGGGAGTGACAGCATAAATTACGGTGTTATCAAGTGTGATGATAATATCTTCGGCGCAAAAGGAGTAGGTGTAATCGGCAAAGGAGGGTTTAACATCAGGACCGACAATTGTGACCTTTCTTACTTAAGCGGCCCTCTTTTCGCTAAATTTTCTGGAACTGGAATCATCGGAGCTGATGATGGCAGAATGATGCTGGGGGGTGATAAAACTATCTTTATAACAGCCGGTGAAGTTTATGAAGACATAAGCATCTCGGATATTAATAACAGACCATATGTTCAAGTTGGTGGCCGGTTAAATAACCCCGCAGATTTGAGTAAAGCCGGTTCTTCCATCGTGATAAACGCTTGGGACATCAAACTTAATGCTTGCGGCAAGGATAATCGTAATATCATCATGAACAGGCTGACATACAATGGCGAACACACCATCAACCTTAATGACAGCACCTCCGATCTATGGTGGGGTCCTAAAATGCATGCGCCATCGTTTGTCAACACCTCAGCGCTGTCCAAAAAAATGAATGTCCAAAAACTTGATGCCCAAACCGCCATTAACGCTATCAAAAATACCGACATTTACGATTATCAATTTAAAGAGTTCGGGGAGACCGGCAAACACTATGCCAGCCTAATCATTGATGACGTCAATGAGAAACCACAGTATCGTGCGGCCGGTGCTTTTGTAGATGGAACAGGCCGTGATGACGGGACGCAATTAGGATACTTAACCGTTGTTGTCCAGAGTTTATTAAAGGAAATTGATACATTGAAAGAAAGGATTGATAAATAATGGAACACACTCAAAACGTAATTCAACAACTAGCGATTGAAATCGCAAATGACAAAGTAACTATTGCAGAACTCAAAGCACAAATTGAAGAATTAAAAGCAAAGGAAAGTGAGCAAAATGAAATTGACTAACATTCAATATAATTTTAATGAGGACGGAACAACACAAAGTATCAACGTTTCGATGAGATTCGACGCGTCACCTAACTATGTATCGGCAAGCATTGAGTTGTCGGTATCGGATTTGACAGATGGCAAAACACTTGACGATTTGACACGCAAGCAAATCAGCGATCTTGCGCACGCCAAACTGATCAAAATCGTAGGTTAACGTAATAGTGGTGGGTGGGTAGGATAAAAAAGGAGTGATTAAATGTTGCATATAGAATACATCAAACATTTGTCGGCACTGATTGATAACCCTGTGTTCTTTGCGTTTTTCCTAGCGGTTCTAATCGACGTCATGACGGGGTTCGTCAAATCCCTGGTCAACAAAAAGACAACGTCCAGTAAGGGAATCGGCGGACTTATCAAGCACTCGACTCTGCTGTTGATCGTATGTATGTTATATCCGTTCTGTGATATTTACGGAGCTAGCGGCATGGCCGATACGCTTTTGATTTTCTACATTCTATTTTATGCGATTTCTATCACGGAAAACTTAGGCCAAATGGGAATCCCGATTCCGACTTGGCTTAAAAAGTATATCTATAAGTTATCCGACGATTATCGAGGTGACGACGATGAGAAATAAAATTATGTTGGGCTTTGCTATATGTGCAGGGCTTTTTTTATGCGGTCAGAATGCGCAGGCAAGCAGGGCGCAGGGAACGGATCTATCACGGTATCAAGGGTATACGGCTGTTAAAGGTCAGGCAAGTGACGAGTTCGCCATCTCACAAATCGGCGGTATCAACCAGGGCGGTATCTACACGCAGGCCACCTACCAGTCACAGGTCGCTACCGGGATTGCCCAAGGACTAAGGATGCACACATACATTTGGTATCAGGTCGGCTCTGACATCTCCAAAGCCAAGCAGTGTATGGATTACTTCTTGCCGCGCGTGCAAACACCCAAGCAGTCAATCGTAGCGCTTGACTATGAAGATGGTGCTTCTTGCGATCAATCCGCAAATACGGATGCCATCATCTATGCTATGCGGCGTATCAAGCAATACGGGTATACTCCAGTTTATTACTCGTACAAGCCATATACGTTGTCACACGTTGACTACAAGCGGATTTTGTCTGAATTTCCTAACTCGCTTTGGATTGCTGCGTACAAGGACTACGCTGTAACAACGTCGCCTGAATATGCTTACTTCCCATCACTCGATGGCATTGCCGAATGGCAATTCACTAGCATGTATAAAGCGGGCGGCTTAGATGGGAACGTTGACTTGCTGGGTATAACTCAAAATGGGTACCGCAATGGTGTAGCAACCAAGCCGGTCAGCAAACCGCAGGCGGTAAAACAGGGGATTGTGGCCGACAACACGGATAAATCTGATATCAAACCTGGTTTTACTGTTAAGGTTAACTTTAGCGCTCGTAATTGGGCAAGCGGTCAAGCTATCCCTAACTGGGTTAAAGGCAAGTCTTACAAGGTACAACAGACAAGTGGTGACCGGGTGCTGTTGTCTGGGATCATGAGTTGGATCAAGCGCAAGGATGTTGAGATTCTGCAAACCAGAAAGCAGGCAACGCAGACAGACGGCTCTTATCTTGTTAAGCCGGGAGATTCTTGGTGGAGTATCTCAGCTAAGTATGGAATGTCTATGTACACGTTGGCTGCACGTAATGGCAAAACGATTTACAGCACGCTGCACCCGGGCGACAAGCTGACCATCTGCGGACAGACTGACACACGTGCCTACACTGTAAGACGTGGTGACACACTGAGCGGTATCGCCGGCAGACTGGGCGTGTCGGTAAGTGCACTGGCTAGTCGTAACCACATCAGCAACATTAACTGGATCTATATCGGTCAGCGTTTGGTATACTGACAATTTCTTTGGTATAATATAGATACAATCGCATATAGCTTCGTAATCCCCCGTGCCGAACGGGGGATATTTTTTTATATAAAAAAATAGGAATTTTTGAAGAAAAAGGTTGATTTTATATAGGTTAGGAGGTATAATAAATAATGTAGGAAGGAGGAAAGATATGGCGAAGGCAATTACAATAGCCCTAGTAATCAGCTACTTGCTCGACCGACAAGTTAAACGACGCATCGAAAGAGCAA
>UMLA01046611.1_pt1 | contig 16805 bp, 16 predicted proteins | sample 1966431 | NCBI WGS metagenome assembly UMLA01 (sample SAMEA4836190, study PRJEB28245) | human gut metagenome | biome: gut microbiome; material: fecal sample | place: Denmark | collected 2008 | reverse complement strand
TTCACCCAGGGCGTTGCCCTGGGCTAAGTAAATACTTGGGCCTTCAGCCCGCCCTTGCTAACCTCCGAAACTTGAGGTTTTATATAACGCGGGACGAGGCTGTTGAAAATTAGCCCGACGCGAGACGCGTCGCCCCCATTAGAGATAGCGTTTGGTGGTAGCATTTTGTGCTTGCGGCTTCTGCCCCCCAAAAAAGGGGACACATTCAAGGTTTGTAGTAAACCACCTTGCCCACCAAAGCATCGTGTGGCACAAGTATGAATGAGTCGGGACACGTCTCCACCCAATAATAGTCGCGCATAAGGCGCACCTTTGTCAGCGGTTGTCCGCCAAGCAGCAAGTGGCCCAAAGTGTCAACTTCCACGCTGGTGCAGTGTTCATACTGGCGCATGATGAAAGCCAACAGGCGGGCGTTGTAGGGTGTGACACGCACACTATGGTTTTGGCCGGGTATCACAATGGGTTGTGCGTCAGGCGAAGTGCGTCCGGGTATCACGATACGCCTTACGGGGTCAATCCAAACCGTTTGGCCGGGCAATGCACGACACACGCCCGCCATAGTCATTGGGGTGTGATGCCCATCGTCGACGGTAAACACGAGCGGATCGCCCTCGGCTGGCACGCGGTAGCCCCAACGGTGGTAGCCCCACAAGCCCTCGCCCGGTACACGCAGTCCGTAGTAGGTAAGGCTCACCAACGCGTGTTGGCCACCAACCATACGCGCATGACCTAACAAGCAAAAACGCACTACGAGTAACAACAAAGCCAGCACGACATAGGGCCTCAACCACACCCACCCCTTGCGCAGGGTTGAGGCGGTACGTATGGCAGTATGTCGTGCTGATGGTGCTTTCATGTACTATATTTACTAACCAGATAAAGGCTATTACTTAATGTCCCACACGCGCTTGAAGATGCGGTTCCAGCGCACATGGCCGTCAAACCAGCCGTAGTCGGGATCGAGCGAGAGCCATACAAATAGCGGTTTGCCCACAATGTGATCCTCGGGCACGAAGCCCCAAAAACGTGAGTCGGCAGAGTTGTCGCGGTTGTCGCCCATCATCCAGTAGTAGTCGAGCTTGAAGGTATAATCGTTTGCCACCTTGCCATTGATGTAGATTTTGCCACCACGCACCTGCAGGTCGTTACCCTCGTACACGCGGATAGGACGCTCGTAAATGGGCAGATTCTGCAGGGTAAGGTGCAGTTTGGCTCCCTTTTTCGGTATCCACAGCGGTCCATAATTAGCCGTTGTCCAGTTCTTCTGCATATTCTGCGGATAGAGCCAGTCGGCCGTTGGGGCAGCAGGCTTGATGCTGCTCACCAGTTCGGGGTGGTGGGCCAGTTCGTTCTTCACCGCATTGGTCAGGGGCATCCACACCGTCTGCCCGTTGCGCATAGTGTACAGATCCTCGTCGGTGATGCCAAGCTCCTTCTTCAATTCGACAGGCATGTCTTGCTTGAAAGTCACCTCATAGGCAAACTGCACATTGGCGGGCTGCGGGTTGGGCTTGCCGTCAAGGTAAATCACATTATTGCGAATTTGCAACGTCTGTCCGGGCAGTCCCACACAGCGCTTTACATAGTTCTCGCGACGGTCGGTCGGACGCGCCACAATCTGGCCAAACTGTTCGGGTTGGCTGCGCATGTAGGCGGTTCCGGCAGCATAGAGGCGGTGGTAGAAGGCTTGTTGCTCGTCGTAACTCATGCCCTGGCGCATGGTGCTTGTAGCCAGCGTGGGCTGTGCATCGGGTGTGGCAGCAGGCTGTCCCAGCATTTGGTCGCCTATTTGGTAGGCCAGGCGGTAGTAGTCCTGGTTCTGCTGGTTGAGGGCCACGGTGTCGCCAGCGGGATAATTGAACACCACGATGTCGTTGAGCTGCACGTGGCCAAGACCCTCAACACGACGGTAGTCCCAATGCGGGTGGTCGAGATAGCTCTTGCAGTTGAATATGGGCAATGTGTGCTGCGTGAGCGGCATATAAAGCGGTGTTTGCGGAATGCGCGGCCCATACGACAACTTTGACACTAACAGATAGTCGCCAGTGAGCAAAGTCTTTTCGAGTGACGACGAGGGAATGACAAAGTTCTGAAAGAAGAATTGGTTGAGAAAGTAGATGGCCACGAGTGCAAACACAATGGCGTCTACCCAACTCATAACAAAACGTGTGACGGGGCCCACCTCGGGCTCGCGCCACCAACCCCAATTTATCTTACGTGATATGTAGAGGTCGTATATAAGGGGCAACACGATGAGCCCCCACCACGAACCTACCCAATAGAGGAAGGCCAGGTACAGCGCAGTGGTTATGCCGAACATCACCCACGAGGGCTTTTTGCCCTTGCGCCCGGCTTTGTTCATTACGGTAGTGTCTTGTGCAGAACGATTGTCTGCACCGTCATCTTTGGTATATTGCATACTGAATTAGCGTGTGGTTAGAACTTGAACAAATCGTCGGTAGTGAGCAGTCCCTCGTGTGTGGCCGTAAATTCGGCTGCCAGCACGGCACCAAGGGCAAAGCCGCTACGGTTGTGTGCCGAATGGGTTATCTGTATCATGTCGGCAGGCGAGTCGTAAGTCAAGGTGTGTATGCCCGGCACTTCGCCCTCGCGTATGGCATCGATGCGGAGCAGATTTCCAGGTTGGTCCTTGCTGCCCGTGATGGTGCCGTCGGCATTGTGCACCTCGCCCTTCACCCAATCGTCCTTGCGGTCAAGTTCGGCACACACCTGCTCTGCCAGCGTGATGGCGGTGCCGCTTGGGGCATCGAGCTTGTGAATGTGGTGAGTCTCCACCTCGCTCACGTCGTAAGTGGGGTAAGCATTCATGATGCGGGCCAAATATTTGTTGACAGCAGAGAAGATGGCTACGCCCAACGAAAAGTTTGAGGCCCAGAACAGGGTGTGACCCTCTTCGGCGCAAGCCTTGCGCACATCGGCCTCGTGGTCCTTAAGCCAGCCGGTGCTGCCGCTCACCACCTTCACGCCCTGCTTCCAGGCACGCAGATAATTGCCATAGGCTGCGGTAGGATTGGTAAACTCTATGGCCACATCGGCGCTGCGAAATGCGTCGCTCTCTATGTCGTCCATATTGTTTATGTCGATGATGCACACTATTTCGTGTCCGCGCTGACGCGCTATATTTTCTATCATGTGGCCCATTTTGCCGTAGCCAATCAATGCAATTTTCATTTCGTTTTGTGTTTGTCGTTTTTATTTTAAGGCAAAAATAATGTTTTATTGTGGCACTCACAAGTTTAGCTTTATTTATTTGACTTTTCCTCCCCTCCTCACGCGGGTTTGCGGCATATCATTTATGCCTTGCGCTTTTTGCACCAAACGTGCGCCCCACCCGCTTCTGTGCCACCGCAGCGGCTCCATACGGCAACTGCTGGTAAGGGACTATGCCTACAAGGTAAAACCTATATAAAAAGCCGTTGGCGGAATTGGTTGACACGTTGCTTGGTCAACGAATAATTCCGCCAACGGGCTGTATAAAACGAATGCGGACGGGCTTACGCGTGCAAATGCTGCCACACATTAGCGGCATTCGCCCGCTACTCTCCCTTGGCCGCCTGCAGGGTGTTGAGCATGAGCATGCAGATGGTCATGGGGCCTACCCCACCCGGCACGGGGGTGATGGCAGAGCACAAGGGCGCCACGTGCTCAAAGTCGACGTCACCACTCAGGCGGAAGCCCTTGGGACGTGTGGCATCGGGCACACGGGTGGTGCCCACGTCAATAATGACAGCACCTGGCTTGACCATGTCGGCCGTGACAAAGCCCGGGCGGCCTATGGCTGCTACTATGATGTCGGCCTGGCGGCACTCCTCCTTCAGCGTGGCACTGTGGCTGTGGCACACCGTTACTGTGGCATCGCCATAAGCTTTCTGCATCATGAGCATGGCCATGGGTTTGCCCACAATGTTTGAGCGTCCGAGCACCACACAACGCTTGCCGCTTGTTGCGATGTGGTAGCGTCGCAACAACTCGATGATGCCCTTTGGCGTGGCCGGCACATAGCATGGCAAACCTATGACCATGCGCCCCACATTGACGGGGGTGAAACCATCAACGTCCTTGCGCGGGTCGATACGTTCTGTTACCTTTTGCGCATCGATGTGTGCGGGCAAGGGCAACTGCACAATAAAGCCGTCAACCGTTGGGTCCTGGTTGAGCCGGTCTACACAGGCCAGTAGTTCTGCCTCCGTCACATCGTCCTCGTAGCGAATGAGTGACGACTGGAAACCACAGGCTTCACAGGCCAGCACTTTGTTTTTTACATAAGTTTCGCTGCCGCCATCGTGCCCAACAAGCACTGCGGCCAGATGCGGACGCTTGCCGCCATTTGCCACAATGCGCTTTACCTCTTCGGCAATCTCTGCCTTGATGGTAGCCGCTGTGGCCTTTCCGTCAATAATTTGTGGTGTCATAGTATTTTTAATGTGTTTGATTACAAGTGTATGGTTAGCGGGGCGAAGCAGAAGATCGGTTAACGGGTTGACGGGCTAACGGGTTGACAAGTAAGCATGCTTCTACATTCGGCTTGTCGACAACAGAGCCTTGATGAGCAAAATAACTTGTTAACCCGTTAACCCGTCTCTACTCGTTAACCCGTCAACAGGTCAACCCGTTAACCCATTAACCAGTCAATTCATTAACGTGGCATTCCCGGCATACCGGGCATTTTGGGCATGTGAGCCATCATGCGGCCCATTTTTGAACCAGTGACCATTTTCATCATCTTGCGAGTTTGGTCGAACTGCTTGACAAGGCGGTTAACCTCCTGAATGGTTGTGCCGGAACCCTTGGCAATACGGTTCTTGCGACTTTGGTTGAGCACCTCGGGGTGTTGGCGCTCCTTGGGTGTCATCGACAGAATGATGGCTTCGATACCCTTAAAGGCATTATCGTCAATTTCAACGTCCTTCAATGCCTTGCCCACACCTGGTATCATCGATGCGAGGTCCTTGAGGTTACCCATCTTCTTGATTTGCTGAATTTGGGCGAGGAAGTCGTTGAAGTCGAACTGGTTCTTCTGAATTTTGCGTTGCAGCTTGAGTGCCTCTTTCTCGTCGAACTGCTCCTGCGCACGTTCAACCAAGCTGACGATGTCACCCATGCCGAGTATGCGGTCGGCCATACGCTCGGGGTGGAACACGTCGAGTGCCTCCATCTTTTCGCCCATACCCACAAACATGATGGGTTTGTCAACCACGGTGCGTATTGACAAGGCTGCACCACCGCGGGTATCGCCGTCGAGTTTGGTGAGCACCACGCCCTCGTAGTCGAGTCGGTCATTAAACTCCTTGGCCGTGTTGACAGCGTCCTGACCCGTCATGGCATCTACTACAAAGAGGGTGTCGTCGGGGGTGATGGCCTGCTTGATGGCGGCAATCTCTTTCATGAGTTCTTCGTCTACAGCCAGACGACCGGCAGTATCGACTATCACTGTGTCGTAACCTTTGGCTTTGGCCTCCTGCACACCATCGCGTGCTATCTTGACAGGGTTCTTCTCGTTGAGATCCATGTAGATGGGCACCTCAATCTGCTCGGCCAACACACGCAGCTGCTCAACGGCGGCCGGACGGTAAACGTCGCAGGCCACGAGCAGGGGTTTGCGGCTCTTTTTCGACTTGAGGTAGAGGGCAAGTTTGCCCGACAAGGTAGTCTTACCAGCACCGTTCAAACCAGCCATCAGTATGACCGACGGACGGCCGCTAAGCTTGAGTTCGCAAGCCTTTCCGCCCATAAGCGCTGCCAGTTCGTCGTGTACGATTTTGACCATGAGCTGACCAGGCTTGACACTCGTGAGCACGTTCTGTCCCAAAGCCTTTTGCTTGACCGTATCGGTGAACGACTTGGCTACCTTATAGTTGACGTCGGCATCGAGCAAAGCGCGACGCACATCTTTCAAGGTTTCGGCCACATTTATCTCAGTTATCTGGCCTTCGCCTTTCAATATTTTGAAAGACCGCTCGAGTCTTTCGCTTAGATTTTCAAACATTTGGGGATTTCCTGTTATATTTTCGCTGCAAAGATAGTGCTTTTCTCTTTCGTTGCAGTATCTTTGCACTAATTTTTAATACTGTAACACTGTGAATAAAATACGTAATAGGCAGTCTGCTGCACCACAAAGCACAACCGCTGCACCACGAAAGGCTTCGAAACGCTTTGGAGCCTTAAAACCTTGTGTGGCGCGGTGGGCTACATACATTGTGGGATTTGCAGCACTTTTTTTGTTTTTAACATGGGGCTACGGCGATGTGCTGGCCCGAGCTGAACAAGAGAGTTACATATCGGCCTCAGCCGACACCATGCACGGCTTGCTGCGCTTGCCCATGGGCGGCATTTACTGGGTGGGGCGCTGGGCCTTGCTCGTCTACAAATGGGTGTGGAGCGGTGCGCTCTGCATGGCTGCGGTGTACACGCTGACGGCTTGGCTGGCCGACCGCGCCATGCGCTTGCCACGCCAGTGGGACGGCATAGGCTTTGTGCTGCCCGTGGTCCAACTGGGCTGGATTATGTGGCGCGGGGTTAACCTGTACTACAAAAACGAGCCGTCGCTGTTCATCATAATAGCCCTTGCTGCGCTGGCCGTAGTGGCGGTGCTGGCTCTTGTGAGCTGGCTGATTACACGCAAGCAGGCTAAAGCCGAATTGCCCGCACGGGTGCAACCGTGGGGCATGCTGGCAGCATTGGTGCTCTGTGCCGGAGCTACCGCTGTGGCGCGTACTGCCGGGCAGAACACGCTGCTGACGGCTAAAATGCAGCTGATGCAATGGGACGCCGACTGGGATGGCATGATTGCCGCCGGACGCTCGGCCAAACAACCCACACGGACGGTGGCTGCCTACTATGCTGCGGCACTTGAGGAGAGCGACCAACTGCTTGAGGGGCAATACGACATTCCCTACGATTTCCCGAAACTCAAGTTGGACAGTCTTGACGGCAACGAGGAGTATGGCTTGTTTGAGTCGGACTGCAACTACCACGCCGGTCTGCTCAATGCGGGCTACCGCTGCGCCATGGACAAGGTAGTGATGGGCGGACCGCGCCTGTTTTACTACAAGCGCATGGCGGTGTGCGCTCTGCTGATGGGCGAGAAGGCACTTTGCCGCAAATACCTCACCTTGATTGACCAAATGCCACTTGAAGGGGCTTTTGTTGAAAAATACTGGGCCATGCTTGACAACCCGGCCCTGATGAAGGACGATGCCGAACTGCAACATGTGCTGTCGCTCGACCCGAGAGAAGAGCGTTTTGAGCAGAACTACCAACAGCCCTTGTTCCTTGGCTACAACATAGGACTGAACTCGGGCACCGATGCCACACTCATTACGTCGGCAGCGGCCTGCCTTTACAGCAAGGATTTGCAATCGTTCTTGGCTCGTGCACAAATTTTGGCGCAAAAGGGGGCTTCATTCCCCAGTGCCATGCAACAGGCTCTGGCCATACTGAATGTCAAGAACCATGGTTTGCTGCAACAGTTCCCGCAAGTGGGACAGTTTGTGCCCGGCGAAATCAGCTCGTTCTATATGGACGCCAAGCCCTACATGGGCAAGAAGAACCGCTTGAAGCTGCGTCACGAGCTGCGTGAGCGCTGGCTGGGCACGTATGTGTATTATTACTACACCGAGAACAATGACCCCGACCAGGTGGTCAAACCTAAACAGAACCAATCGCAGGTGAACTGATGTGTCACTTGGCATGCTTTCAAAAGAACACAATGAATATACACCATATATATAAATGTGTGGCCACGGGCCTTGTGATGGGCTGCATGGTCATGTTCAACGCTTGCAAACCGACGGCAGTGGTGCCAACGGAGGCCACAAGCGTGAACGAAACCGCTAAAATATACCCCGACTACCGCGACATTGTAGTGCCGCCAAACATTGCGCCGCTTAATGTGCAGGTAAAGTCGGTAGGCGACGAATATGTGGGCTGCATCGAGGGTGCAGGACACCAGGTGCTGGCCGCTGCCGGCAAGGACGGTGTGTTGCAATTCGACTCGCTCGAATGGAAACAGATGCTCAACGCTGCCCGCGGAAAGGACCTTGACGTGACACTCTACGCCAAGCGCGAGGGCGAATGGGTAAAGTTTCCGTCGTACAAAATCAGTGTGGCACAGGAGGACATTGACCGTTACCTGTCGTACCGACTGATTGAGCCGTCGTATGAGTTGTACCGCCAAATGGGATTGTACCAGCGCGACTTGCAGGGTTTTGACGTGCAAACTGTCTACGAAAACAATGACAAATACGACGACAAAGACAACCATTGCGTAAACTGTCATAACTACCAAAATTACAGCACGAAACGCATGCTGTTCCATGTACGCGCCAAACATGGCGGCACCGTGTTTATTGAGAATGGCAAGGTGGAGAAACGCACCATCAAGAGCGACTCCATACTGGCCGGCGCCACATACCCCACCTGGCACCCTACGCAGAACTGGGTGGTGTTCTCGTCAAACCAGACGGGACAGGCTTTCCACATACGCAACCACCAAAAGATTGAGGTGGTGGACTATGGTTCAGACCTCGTGTTTTACGATGTGGACAAGGGAGAGGTGTCGAACATTCTGAAGACGGACGCCGACATGGAGACCTTTCCGTGCTGGGCACCCGACGGACGCAAACTTTACTATACATCGGCACACGTCGAGGCGTTTGCCGGCAAGAACGACAGCGTGCGACGCGAAATTATCACACAGATATATAAGGACGTGCGTTACAACGTAATGAGCATGACTTTCGACCCAGCCACCCGCCAATTTGGCACACCACAGGTGGAGGTGGATTGCGCCGCCATGGGTAAGAGTGCCGCCGTAACACGCGTGAGTCCTGACGGACGCTATTTGCTGTTTACAATGGCCGACTACGGGCAATTTCACATTTGGCACAAGGCTGCCGACCTGTATGTGAAGGACTTGCAAACGGGCAAGGTATACCCGCTCACCGCCACCAACAGCAAGGACGCTGACAGTTACCACACATGGAGCTCTAACGGACGCTGGATAGTGGTGGCCTCGCGTCGTGACGACGGGTCGTACACCCGCCCCTACATAGCTTATTTCGACCGCAACGGCCAGGGGCACAAGGCCTTTTTACTGCCGCAACTCAACCCTATGCAGAACATATTGCTGCCAAAGAGCTACAATGTGCCCGAACTGACCAAGGACGCTGTCAACACAAAGGGCATAAAGGAGGCTATTTACAAGGACTGATGCCCACATCGGGTGGCAAGATTAATGGACTGCTTTCGCGCCACCTGTCTTGTTTGCTTTAGCACGAGGATTTGCACAGGTCGACATACTTACCCCGTCAACTTGTCAACCCGCCCCCGCCAAAGACTACAACAAACTATTTGTACATGAACATATTACGCAAACGACTTGACGTCATGCTCAAGGTGTGGTTGCTGGCAATAGCTTGCTGCCTGCCCCTGGCATCGCACGCTGTGCTGAAGGAAAAGGACTTGGCCGCCACACTGGCTGTGTTGCGAGCCGAATTGGCCAACACATATAACGAACAGAAACAGAACATCGCACGCTACAATGTGATAGCGCAGATGCAGCACAAGCAGATGATATCGCTCATGCAGCGCAGCGACCAAATAGGGCTGATGCTGTACTCGCAGAAACAGGACTTTACGTTTGACATGACGTATGCCTGCCACGAGGCCACATCGCTCTACCACGAGTTTAACAAGCGCAGCATGCCATACCAAAAGATTTTGGACCGCATCAACACGGAACTGAACCGTTACAACGCGCTTATCAGTTCGCTCCAGACCATTCCGCCCGCCGTGGCCGGCAACAACGCGCACCCGCAAGTGCCCGTCAAAGGCAAACAGCCCACGCCGCTGCTGGTGGGGCCTATTGGCGGCAAGCCCGCCCCCAACGGTGCTATGCAGCCCTTCATGCTCAGCAAGCAAGGACAGGCCGACCGCGACTCGTGCCTGAAGTACGCCACCGCCCTGCGCGACAACCTCGACCGCATGAAGCAGAGCGTGGTGCAGGACAACCAGCACTACAAAATGACAGCGGGCAAGCTGGGCAAACTCAACGACTATGCCTTGCAACGCTATACTGCCATTCAGCACAACATTTTCATTAACGGCGATGCCAACTACCTTGAGATTTTGGCCCAGTTTTCGCGCTATCTGCAAATGGCCAAGGCCGATGCCAACGAAAAGTACGACGTAGAGAAAGTGCAGGACAAGAACAAGCAGCACAACGTAGAGTCGCAATGGCGCGGACCTATCGTGGTGGGCTTGAGCATCTTTGTACTGTTCTACATTTTCGTAGCCTCGCTATTGAGCAATGTGCTGGTGCGCTGGCTTGTACCAAAGCGCTTCCGCACCAAAGAGTTCATGAAGAAAAAGGTGTGCCTCATTCTGGCTGCCGCCATGATTATCTTTGCCATATCTATCATGGTGTGCCGCACATTTATGTACCACAACTTCTTCCTCATGGCGTCGAAACTGCTCATTGAGTACGCATGGCTGCTATGTGTCATCTTCGTATCGCTGCTTATTCGCATCAAAGGTGACCAAATCAAGAGCGGTTTCCGCATTTACACGCCCATTATGCTGATGTCTTTCGTAGTCATCAGTTTCCGCATCATCTTCATACCCAACAACTTGGTGCAACTGATTTTCCCGCCCATACTGCTGGCGTTCACCCTGTGGCAATGGAGCGTTATCAGACGACACAACAACAATATTCCGCGCAGCGACATATTCTACACCTGGGTGTCGCTCACCATCATGGTGGCATCGACCTTTGCCGCATGGTACGGCTACACGCTGCTCTCGGTACAGATATTGATATGGTGGATGTTCCAGCTGGCCTGCATACAGACGGTTACCTGCATCTACGACTTGCTGGCCGTGTATGAAGAGCGCTATCTGGCCAAACACATTGGCGAGATTGCCAACAACAAGGTGGCACGCCTCAACATATTGGAGGCTATACGCAAACGGCACGAAAAGCATATCAACCAAACTTGGCTGTACGACTTTGTAGCCATGTCGGTGGTGCCTGTTATGGGGGTGTTGTCTATTCTGCTCTCTATCTGGTGGGCTGCAAACGTGTTCGACCTCACCGCCACCGTGACAAGCATCTTCATGTTCAATTTCTTGAACGTGCCCGATGTGGTGCAACTCTCACTGGCCAAAATTGTGGCGGTAGCATCGCAATACTTTATCTTCCGCTACCTCAACTACCTTATCAAGGCACTCTACCACAAATACCACAAGAGCAAAGTGGTGGTCAACGGCAAGCCCAACTTTACACTGGCCAACAACATCATCGGCATCTGCGTGTGGGGGCTCTACGCCATCATATCTATCCGCTTGCTCAAAATACCTTCAACCGCCATCTCCGTCATTTCGGCAGGTTTGGCCACAGGTGTCGGCTTTGCCATGAAGGATTTGCTCGAAAACTTCTTCTACGGCATTTCACTCATGACCGGACGTGTGCGCGTGGGCGACTTTATAGAATGTGACGGCATACGCGGCAAGGTGGACAGCATCACCTACCAAAGCACACAAATTGTCACCGCCGACGGCTGCGTAATAGCGTTTCTCAACAGTTCGCTCTTTAGCAAGAACTTTAAGAACATCACCAAAAACCACTCTTACGAAATGGTGAAAGTGCCCGTTGGCGTGGCTTATGGCGTAAACGTGGACGAAGTGCGCACAATGCTCATTGACGCAGTAAAACAGCTGCAAGGCAAGCAGGCCGACGGCCGCGACATCATCAGCTCCAAGCAGCCCATCAGCGTGGTGTTTGACGAGTTTGGCGACAACAGTGTCAACCTGTTCGTAACCTACTGGGTGCTCGTCGAACAAAAATTTGTCATGACAGGGCGCATAAAAGAGGCCATCTACAACACACTCAATGCCCACAACATTGAGATACCCTTCCCGCAACGCGACCTGCACATACGCTCCGTCGAAACCGTGCTGCCCATCAGCAACAAACAATAACGCCGCCCAACGGCACAACAACACAACAGTCCCTCCGCACCGGTACAGCCAATGCAAACAGTTGCGCTGCGCCAAACGGAGGGGCCGTTGCTGAGAAAATACGAAAAAGTTGCTGACAAAGGCACGCTTTTCGTTGGTTATTCCGATAAAAGTTGCTACCTTTGCAGCCCGAATGGTGTAGTGTACACCTACACCTCTTACTACAGCAAATAATAAAACAATATATAACAATAAAAAAACAAAGAAATGCCTACTATTCAACAATTGGTAAGAAAGGGCAGAAGCGTAGCAGCCGAAAAGAGCAAGTCTCCGGCACTCGACTCATGCCCCCAGCGTCGTGGCGTTTGCGTGCGTGTGTACACCACCACACCTAAGAAGCCTAACTCAGCTATGCGTAAGGTAGCCCGTGTGCGCTTGACTAACTCTAAGGAAGTTAACTCTTACATCCCTGGCGAAGGCCACAACCTGCAGGAGCACAGCATCGTGCTCGTACGTGGTGGTCGTGTTAAGGACCTCCCTGGTGTACGTTACCACATCGTTCGCGGTACACTCGATACTGCCGGTGTTGCCAACCGTACACAGCGCCGTTCTAAGTACGGTGCAAAGCGTCCCAAGGCCGCTAAGAAGTAATTCTTCTACACTATCTTGAACAGTGCAAATGTGCAAATGTGAGAATGTGCAAATGTTGAAAGCTTGACAGTGATTTGGCGCTGCAAGCGTATAACGTGTAACACACCATTCCATATTTGCATATTTGCCGTTTCAAGCCCCCCTAAACAAAACGATGACAGCATGCGCCACCAAGGCGCGTCTGCATATACACATTTTATTTATTCACACTTGGTTTGCAGCGGTTGAGTAAACTCCCGACGGGGAGTTGAAGAACTGAATTGCAGCCCTACTAAAACCAATTTTACTCAAAATGAGAAAAGCTAAACCAAAGAAGCGCGTCATCCTTCCCGATCCCGTATTCGGCGACGTAAAAGTTTCAAAGTTCGTTAACCACCTGATGTACGACGGCAAGAAGTCTATCTCTTACGAAATCTTCTACAACGCCCTCAACATCGTAGGCGAGAAGATGAAGGATCAGGAAAAGAGCGCCCTCGAAATCTGGAAGGCAGCCCTCGACAAGATCACTCCCCAGGTAGAGGTTAAGAGCCGCCGTATCGGTGGTGCCACATTCCAGGTTCCTACTGAAATCCGCCCCGACCGCAAGGAGTCAGTAGCCATGAAGAATATGATTGCCTTCGCCCGCAAGCGTGGTGGCAAGACTATGGCTGACAAGCTCTCTGCCGAAATCATGGACGCTTTCAACGAACAGGGTGGTGCCTTCAAGCGTAAGGAAGATATGCACCGTATGGCCGAGGCCAACCGCGCATTCGCTCATTTCAGATTCTAATTTCAATTGAGAATACATTAAACGATGGCAAAGCACGATTTACATTTGACTCGTAACATCGGTATCATGGCTCACATCGATGCCGGTAAGACTACAACTTCTGAGCGTATCCTGTTCTACACAGGTAAAACTCACAAGATTGGCGAGGTACACGATGGTGGCGCTACCATGGACTGGATGGCCCAGGAGCAGGAGCGCGGTATCACTATCACCTCAGCTGCCACTACCTGCCAATGGCACTGGAACAACCAGATCTACAAGATCAACCTGATTGATACTCCGGGACACGTTGACTTTACTGCCGAGGTAGAACGTTCACTCCGCGTGCTCGATGGCGCTGTAGCAACTTACTGTGCAGTAGGTGGCGTTGAACCCCAGTCTGAAACTGTATGGCGTCAGGCTGACAAGTATAACGTACCACGTATCGGTTATGTAAACAAGATGGACCGCTCAGGTGCCGACTTCTTTGAAGTTGTACGCCAAATGAAGGCCATTCTTGGCGCTAATCCTTGTGTAATCTCAATTCCTATCGGTGCCGAAGAAAACTTCAAGGGTATCGTTGACCTCATCAAGATGAAGGCTATCTTCTGGCACGATGAGACAATGGGCGCTGAATACGAAGTAGACGAAATTCCCGCCGAACTCAAAGACGAGGCTCAGGAATGGCACGACAAGATGGTAGAAACTGCCGCTGAGTGCGACGAAGCCTTGATGGAGAAGTTCTTCGACGATCCTTCTTCAATCACTGAAGAGGAAATTGTGGCCGCTATCCGCAAGGGTACCCTCGCCATGGACATCGTTCCTATGACTCAGGGTTCTTCATTCAAGAACAAGGGTGTACAGACTTTGCTCGACTACGTATGTATGTTCTTGCCCTCACCCCTCGACACTCCCAACATCGTGGGTACAAACCCCGAAACTGGCGAGGAGGAAGACCGCAAGCCGAGCGAAGAAGAACACACTGCAGCTCTCGCATTCAAGATTGCTACCGACCCCTATGTAGGCCGTCTGACATTCTTCCGCGTTTACTCTGGTAAGATTGAAGCTGGTTCTTACATCTACAACACCCGTTCACGCAAGAAGGAGCGCGTTTCACGTCTGTTCCAGATGCACTCTAACCACCAGAACCCCGTTGAGGTTATCTCAGCCGGTGATATCGGTGCAGGTGTAGGTTTCAAGGATATCCACACTGGTGATACACTCTGCGACGAGGACGCACCTAATCGTACTCGAATCTATGACATTCCCCGATCCCGTTATCGGTATCGCTGTTGAGCCTAAGACTCAGAAGGACCTCGACAAGCTCTCACAGGGCTTGGCCAAGCTGGCTGAAGAGGATCCTACCTTCACCGTTAAGACTGACGAGCAGAGCGGCCAGACCGTAATCTCAGGTATGGGTGAGCTTCACTTGGATATCATCATCGACCGTCTGAAGCGTGAGTTCAAGGTTGAGTGTAACCAGGGTAAGCCTCAGGTTAACTACAAGGAGGCTATCACTAAGACTGTTAACCTCCGCGAGGTGTACAAGAAGCAGTCGGGTGGTCGTGGTAAGTTCGCCGACATCATCGTTAACGTTGGTCCTGTAGACGAAGACTTCAAGGAAGGCGGTCTGCAGTTCATCAACAAGGTGACTGGTGGTAACATTCCTAAGGAATTCATCCCCTCAGTACAGAAGGGCTTTGAGAACGCCATGAAGAGCGGTGTGCTCGGTGGCTTCCCCTTGACAGCTTTGAAGGTTGAGTTGCTCGACGGTTCATTCCACCCCGTTGACTCTGACCAGTTGTCATTCGAAATCGCTGCCCTCCAGGCTTACAAGAACGCTTGCTCACAGGCTGGCCCCGTGCTCATGGAGCCTATCATGAAGCTTGAGGTTGTAACACCTGAGGAGAACATGGGTGACGTAATCGGTGACTTGAACAAGCGTCGTGGCCAGGTTGAAGGTATGGAAAGCAGCCGTAGCGGTGCACGTATCGTTAAGGCAATGGTTCCTCTGGCCGAAATGTTCGGTTATGTAACTGCCCTCCGTACCATCACTTCAGGTCGTGCATCAAGCTCTATGCAGTACGACCACCACGCACCTGTATCTTCAAGCATCGCCAAGAGCGTGCTCGAGGAAATCAATGGTCGCGTAGACTTGGTTAAGTAATTAGCCAACACTTAGCAAACAACAACATTTTACTTTGATTGGGAGCGGGATAACGAATGACTCTTATCCCGCCCGCCCAACAAAGTGTTTCATTACAAACAATTATAATACACAATGAGTCAGAAAATCCGTATTAAGCTGAAAAGCTTCGATCACACTCTCGTTGAAAAGTCAGCTGAGAAGATCGTGAAGAATGTTAAGGCCACTGGTGCCGTAGTGAGCGGTCCTATCCCCCTCCCTACTCGCAAGCGCATCATCACTGTTAACCGCTCTACCTTCGTTAACAAGAAGAGCCGCGAACAGTTTGAGATCTCAACTTACAAGCGTCTTATCGACATCTACAGCTCAACTGCCAAGACTGTTGACGCTTTGATGAAGCTTGAGTTGCCTTGTGGCGTTGAAGTAGAAATCAAGGTATAGTACCCTGACCACTACATCATTCTTTCAAACTAAGGAATGCAAAAGTCCCTCATCGACAATAGAAATACTCTCTTGTCAATGGGGGACTTCGCATTTTATGATGCAACAACAAAGAATAACCTTATACCAGGAATTAAAACAAAGAGAATTTATGGAGAGAACAGAGCTTTTTATATGCCAATGCTTTGATGTCAGTCATCAGTTAATACTACAAACTCTTGAAACGGAAGAAAACGAGGAGCGTATCGTTTATGGTAACTTTCACCTTGTTCATCTCGACTTTTGGGATAAATTGAAAAGTACAACAAAATATCTCTTTGGCATAAAACGCGAGGACGGCGATTTTGATGCGATACTGTTACGGCCAGAGGATGCTGGAAAACTTGAATGGTTCGCCAATTACTTGAATACCAACACCTCGACCGACAACAAGGACACCACTCCATTGCTATTCACTTTCTGCAGTAAAGACAATGTCTATAACGTGACCTTTGAACCCCATAAAACAAAGTTCTATGATGGGAGCATACAGACACATTCCGAGTTGTCAATATGCGTGTCGATGAAACCGGGAAACGTGTTTTACAGACTCTATCGAGCGACCAAACATCTATTGGGTTATTGCTCATGCTATGGCGATATCGACTCTTTTGAGTTTAAGCAGGCAGATGCTGAAAAACTTCATCGTATGGTTAAGGAAATGAGAGCGTGTTAGAACGCGAGCACTAATGGGGGCGACGCGTCTCGCGTCGGGAAAAGGACCAGCAATTATTTAGTATAGTTTGCTTCTTTCCTTTTAATTATCCCGACGCGAGACGCGTCGCCCCCATTAGTGCTTGC
>UMLA01000235.1_pt1 | contig 17647 bp, 18 predicted proteins | sample 1966431 | NCBI WGS metagenome assembly UMLA01 (sample SAMEA4836190, study PRJEB28245) | human gut metagenome | biome: gut microbiome; material: fecal sample | place: Denmark | collected 2008 | reverse complement strand
AGCTCAGTTGGTAGAGCACCTGACTCTTAATCAGGGTGTCCGGAGTTCGAGTCTCCGATGGTGTACCACCTGATTTAAACATGGCCCGTTGGTCAAGTGGCCTAAGACTCCGGCCTCTCACGCCGGCAACAGCGGTTCGAATCCGCTACGGGTCACCAGAGTGTATAACGGGGCAACCTGTTTATATAAATCCCACTTTTGTGGGCTAAATAGTTATAAATCAGTTTTTGCTGATTTAGTCGGTGTTTATTACGATGAGGGTCCACCCGTTCCCATTCCGAACACGGTAGTTAAGCTCATTCGTGCCGAAAATACTTGGCTGGAAGCGGCCCGGGAAAATAGGTCGATGCCGACATAAATAACCGATTAAGCTTTGCTTAGTCGGTTTCAATATTCCTCCATAGCTCAGTCGGTAGAGCACGCGGCTGTTAACCGCGGTGTCGTTGGTTCGAGTCCAACTGGGGGAGCCAAAAATAAAGACGTTCTTTTGAACGTCTTTATTTTTTTCTTTCAAATTGAATTCGGTCAATGACAGCTTGTCAAACATTAGAAATGAAAAAACGATGAGGTATGAAACTGAGCTTAAGTAAATAAAACAAAATTTTTCGCCGGTTGTTCCGGATTTGTTTGCACTTTTAGGCTTTGCAGAAATCGCTGAAAATGACGATATGGGATTGCTGTGGATATTAGAGAGTATAGAAAGCAAAAGCCGTATTTTTCTAAATGCAGAGAGATTTCTAAAAAGATACAATAATTTGGTTACGCTATCTCGTCGCACAGTCACGTGAATAGCACCGAGCTTTATGCGGAGTGTTTTTTCATATAACCGCTTATATGTTTTGACTCCCTATTTTATTCAGCGGTAGGGAACCCAAATTTTAGGGCAAATCAGGTTTGATTTGCCCATTTTATATATTTCTTCCATTAACTGTATTTTTGTGCTAAAATATCCGTATAGTTGTAATATTTTCAGCTCGCAATATTAGAGTATAAATGGAGGCGTGTTTATGAGAAGAGATAAAACGGCAACATATGTATTTTCGTCATTTGTTGTGGCAGGTGTACTGTTTTTTATTATCGGATGCGTTATAGGTTTCAGGTCGCTTAACCGCAAAAATATGACTGCTGCCGAGGCTGAAATTGTTAGGATAACGACCGAGAGAGGCGCCGATGATGAGACAAACCATCGAGTCTATGTCGCATTTGATGTTGACGGTGAAGAGCATATCACCGAGATAGGCACTTATACGAGCTCGTATCGTGTCGGAAAGATAATTAAGATTTACTATGACAACGATAACCCCGACAGAGTTGCTGTCGGCGACGATTACGGAATATCAATATTTATATGTGCTTTCGGCTTTATATTTATCGCGGTAGGCGGCTTAAGCCTTATAAAAGAACACCGTGCTTATAAGCGTTATCTTAAAAATTTAAGGACGGTTTACGCGACGTACACCGAAGTCAGCGTGAATGAAAATTATTCTGTCAACGGTCACAATCCGTACGTCGTACTCTGTGAATGGACCGATCCCGTAGACGGAAAGGGTTACGTTTTTGTAAGCCCTAATCTCTGGTTTGACCCTACGGATTTAATTGCCCGCAGAAATATTACATCATTTCCCGTGCAGATAGATTCGGAGGACCCGTCCTATTATTATGTCGATATAAGCTGTCTGCAAAATCGCACCGACGAATAATGCGGCAGACGCAATAAATTCAATTTCAGTATAGAAAGAAGTATAGCCGATGGATATTATGGAATTATTAAAGACCAGGCGTACATACCGCAGATTTAAGCAGGACCCCGTGCCCGACAGCGTGGTAGAGGATATTTTGACTGCTGCGCGATATGCATCAAGCGCAGCTAACAAACAACCGCTCTCGTTTGTTGTGGTGAAATCACCGGAAGCGGTTAAAAAGACCTTTTCGTATACAAGATGGGCGGGCTATTTGCCGCCTGAGGTGGGACAGCCCAAAGAAGGAGAAGAGCCGACGCTGTTTATAGGAGTGGTTGAAAACCTCGATATAAATAAAAACTGCGATACGGACGCGGGACTTGCCATTTCCAATATGACGCTTGCGGCGTGGGATAAGGGCGTCGGAAGTTGTGTTATAGGCGCCTGTAACAAGGCAAAGCTGTCTGAACTTTTCGGACTCACGGAAAATCAAACGCTCCATACTGTGGTCGCATTCGGTTATCCTACACATAAAAGCAAAATAAAAGACATAAATGGCGAAGACGTGAAGTATTTCATCGACGGTAACGGCGATTACGTTGTCCCGAAACGAAAAACCGAAGATGTAACAAAATATTTGTGATTTAGGTCGCATATACAGCTTGATACGCAGTATATACAAAACGGGAGGTGAAAAATTTTCACCTCCCGTTTTTTGCTTTCAGCAATTGCCCTTGTTTTTTATACCGCGCATAATATGCGTAAATATCGGCGAGACTGCACTCTCGTAAGTCTTTCCGCCGAGAAAAAGCTCCGTAACTTTGATTTCTCCGAGTCTTTCCTTGGGGATAGTATAGGGATTTTCTGAGAGAATTGCCATATCGGCGATTTTTCCCGTTTCCAGAGAACCGCGGTCCTTTTCGTCAAATGTGGCGAGGTACCCGTTGTAGGTGCACATTCGCAGGGCGTCTTTTACGGACAACGCTTCTTCGGCGCAGGAGTGGTTGCAGGCTTTGTACATCCAGTTAATGGGGTCGGGCGTTGTGCAGGGCGCGTCCGATCCCGCCGAAAGCCTTATACCGTTTTCGGAGAAAGTCTTAATCGGATTCAGTCTTTTTGAGCGCGCGCCGAGTATCTCTTTGAGATATTCATCCGGCTCTTGTCGCCAGTCGATGAATGCGGTTTGTACCGATAATGAGATGTTGTATTTTTTGCATATTTCAATGCCCTCTTCAGTGGGCAAACACGCGTGAATTATTGTATGACGATGATCTTCTCTCGGATAATCGTCAAGGGCTGCTTTCAGGGCTCTTGTCGCTTGATTAAAAGCTCTGTCACCTATTGCGTGCATCTCTATCTGTAAGCCCGCGCGGTTTGCTTTTTTACAAAATTCCGTCACCTTTTCGTCGGAATAATATAAAACTCCGCAGTCGTTACTGTTTTCATACGGTGTGAGAAGAGATGCGTCTTTTGAGCCGAAGCAACCGTCGAGAGCTGTTTCAAAGCATCCGCCGATTCTTGTAAGACCGCGTTTGATTACCTTTTCGGTATCCATGGTTTGGAAAAATACACGATATTGCATACCGTTTTTCAATCCCGCACCGAAATAGCGTTCCATATCGACGTCCAAATCGTGAGAAAATCCGACGCCGCTGACGCTGTGTATCATTCCTATGCCGACAGAGGCCATATAGTCGGCTGCCTTTTGCATATTCTTTATAAGGTGCAACGGTGAAACAGAATTGGTAACATAATCCGAAACGGCAAAAAACGCTTCTTGATTCATTTCGCCTGTATCTTCGTGAAAGCCGCGAAGACCTTTTATTTTATCACGGATTTTATTTAAAAGAGCGGTGTTTATAACGCAAGCGTGACCGTCGTATTTAACTATAAACACAGGCTTGTCGGGGCAGACGCGGTCAAGCTCGGTGCGTCTGACAAGATGACCGTCGGACACCGAATACGGAGAGGCTCCGAAGCCTGTAATTATTTTTTCCTTACTTTTTCGGACGTGAGACTGCAGCATTTCAAGTATTTCCGAGTTGCTTTTTGCATCCATAACGTTAAGACCGGCATAAAAAGTGGCAAAGCTCGCAAAATGTATATGAGTATCGGCAAATGACGGTACCAACGCCTTTTCACGAAGCTCTATCGTCGTTGCGTCTTTAAAAGCCTCCGGCAGACTGTCACCGACATAAACTATCCTGCCGCAATTTTCAACAAGATATTCGGCGACGGTATCGTTTTTATCTACTGTAAGTATGTTTCCGTGATAAACTTTCATATTTTTCACTCCTAAATAAAAAAGAAGCGAGCTGTACAACTCGCTTCTTTGCTTTACATTATTATATTATCGCAAACCGTATTTGTCAACAATTATTCTGTTTTGCACACAATACCGCTTTTGTGTTTATCACTTTTCGGGGAATTGTTCATTGCCGATTTCGTGTTTGTGTGATATTATTAACTTAATGATGTACTCGATTTGTTGCAGAGAAAACCGGGTGCAATTTATAAGTGTATTATGGGAGTTGGAACAAATGTTAAAGCAAAAAGAAATGCCGGCTGTCGGCGAAAAAATAGCAGTTATCAAGACCGACAAGGGCGATATTAAGGTGAGACTTTTCCCGGAGGAAGCACCCAAAGCGGTTGAAAACTTTGTTACGCACGCTGAAAACGGGTACTATGACGGACTTATATTCCACAGAGTAATAAAGGATTTTATGATTTAGGGCGGTGACCCCAAGGGTACCGGAACGGGCGGCGAGAGCATTTGGGGCAAGCCGTTTGCCGATGAATTTTCAAGCGAGCTGCACAATTTCAGAGGCGCGCTTTCCATGGCTAATGCAGGCCCCAATACAAACGGCAGTCAGTTCTTTATAGTTCAGGCGGATTCCGTTTCCGACGATCTTGTCGATCAGCTTGAAACCGCTTCGGAAAAGCTTTTCCCTCTCGAGGCTGTGCGCGAATACGAGAACAACGGCGGTACTCCGTGGCTCGATTATCATCACACGGTATTCGGCCAGGTCTTTGAGGGAATGGATGTCGTTGACGATATAGCAAATGTCAAGGTGGATTTCTTCCAGAACAAGCCGTTAGAGGATGTAAAAATACAGACAATAGAAATAGTCGAGAATTAAGGGCGCAAAACGCCCTTTTTTCGTAATATGCAAAGAGGAGCTTTTATGTTATTTAAAAATATCGGTATTGTTGACGAAAACTTTGATTATGTAAAATCAATGTTCGTGGAGACAAAGGACGACAGAATTGTTTATGTGAGCAGCGTCCGCCCCGAAAATTATGAAGGCGAAGAATACGACGGTACCGGCAAGGTGCTGATGCCCGGCTTTGTAAACGCACATTCGCATTCGCCGATGACGCTTTTGCGCGGTTATGCCGAAAACCTGCCGCTTCAGCGTTGGCTGAACGAAAAGGTTTTTCCGTTTGAGGACAGAATAAAGGGCGAGGACGCATATTATTCGTCAATGCTTGCGATAGCCGAAATGCTCAGATACGGAACCGTATCTTTTTCCGATATGTATTTCTTTTCCGAAAATGTCGCGAAAGCCGTAACGGACAGCGGTATTAAATGTAATTTCAGCCGCGCAATAACGAGCTTTGAGGATACCGATATTGAAAATCTGCAAAGCTTCCGCGAAAGTGAAGATATAGTAAAGCGGTTTCACAATGCCGCAGACGGCAGACTTAAAATAGATATGAGCCTGCACGCCGAGTATACAAACAGAAGAACAATAATTGAGCAGTTCGCCGAAAAGGTCCGCGAGAGAGGGCTTAGGGCGCACATACACCTGTCTGAAACGAAGAAGGAACACGAAGAATGTAAGGCGAAATACTCGTTAACTCCGACGCAGCTCTTTTATAAATGCGGAGTTTTTGATGTGCCGACAACTGCGGCTCACTGTGTTTGGGTTGAGGACGGAGATATTGAGCTTTTACGCGAAAAGGGCGTGACGGCAGCCACGTGCCCGGCGAGTAACCTGAAGCTCGGCAGCGGTATATGCGATGTCTACAAACTCTTAAAAAGCGGCGTCAATGTGGCAATAGGTACAGACAGCGTCGCCTCAAACAACAATCTTAATATGATAAAGGAAATGTTCCTTTGCGCGCTTTTGCCGAAAGGACTTCATAACGACGCCTCAGTGGTTTCCGAACGCGATATCTTGAAAATGGCTACCGTAAACGGTTACAAGGCACAGGGCAGAGAGGACAGCGGTGCAATAAAAGCGGGATACAAAGCTGACCTTTGCGTTTTAAACATCGAAAGCGAGCATATGTATCCGCAAACCGATATGATAAATAACCTTGTATATGCCGCAGACGGTGCCGATGTTGTGCTGACTATGGCGGACGGAAGAGTGCTTTATAAGGACGGAGAATTCACAACGATTGATATTGAAAAGGTCAAAAGCACCGTAAATGCCGCAGCGAGCAGAATTATAAGCGAGGTAAAGAAAAATGGCTGACATCATAGAGCGAAACGCCGAATATATAAGGTCGAAAATAACCGAAATACCGAAAACAGCCATAGTTTTGGGCTCGGGGCTCGGCGATATGGGCGAAAAAATCGAAAATCCCGTGTATATAGATTACGGCGAGCTTGAAGGCTTTGCCGTATCTACCGCTCCCGGTCACAAGGGCAGATTTATCGTAGGCAGGCTTTCGGGAAAACCCGTTATTTGTATGCAGGGCAGGCTTCACTGCTATGAGGGTTGGGAGCTTGATAAAGTCGTATTGCCGATAAGAGTTATGCGTGCCCTCGGAGCGGAAAATCTGATACTTACCAATGCCGCCGGCGGAGTTAATCTCGACTTTAAACCCGGGGATATTATGCTTATAACCGACCATATCAATTTTATGGGCAGAAATCCGCTCGTGGGAAAAAATGACGACAGCGTAGGCACACGTTTCCCGGATATGTCGTTTGCATATAATCCGTCACTTCGTGAAATTGCCGAATCGTGCGCCGCAAAAACGGGTACCGACCTTAAAAAGGGCGTGTATCTCGGCTGCCTCGGGCCGTCGTATGAAACACCGGCGGAAATTCGTGCATTTCGTATACTCGGAGCGGACGCAGTCGGTATGTCCACCGTTCCGGAGGTAATAGCCGCCAATCATTGCGGATTTAAAGTGCTCGCTTTTTCTCTTATCACAAATATGGCGGCAGGAGTTTTAAAACAGCCGTTAAGCGAGGAAGAGGTGCTGACCACGGGTAAACTCAAGGCTCGCGAAATGCAAAAGCTCATTTCGGAGATACTTCTGAATTTGTGATTTTACGGTGCAAATCTTCTTCTGAAAGCTCGTTATAAAGCAAAAAAACATTGACACAAAGCGAAAACTATGATATTATAGTTTTCGCCTAATACGGAGAGATACCGAAGTGGTTATAACGGAACGGTCTTGAAAACCGTCGTACGGCAACGTACCGTGGGTTCGAATCCCACTCTCTCCGCCACTTAGAAGAGAAAGCGGATTTTCCGCTCTCTCTTTTAACAATCGAATAGTGTCATAGACGCTACCAATGCAGAAGTACTCAAGTTGGTGACGAGGCGCCCCTGCTAAGGGCGTAGGTCGGGTAACCGGCGCGAGAGTTCGAGTCTCTCCTTCTGCGCCAGAAAAAGCACAAGGATTTTTCCTTTGTGCTTTTTCTTTTTGTATATATGAATTTGTTTGGAGAGACTCGAACTCTTCGTCCATCTTTTTGCGGAGCAAAAAGGGACATAAAATAAACTGTTCGCAAAGCGAACATGACGGGTTGAAAACCCGTCGAGTCTCTCCTTCTGCGCCATAAGTCCACCGTAATTTCAATAGAATTGCGGCGGACTTTTTCTACGCCCCAAAACCGCTTGAAACAAGGCATTCAGGCTTATAACAAACCCCATCATAGAGTACTTCTGCGGAAGAGTGATCCTGCCACACTGAACATGGCGGTAGAATTTTTCATAATTCGGTGGTATAATTAATTCCGATCCGACCAATTGAATAAAACACATACATAGCTGCTTGGTTTTCTTTTGAGAATCAGGCGGCTTTCTTATTTCCGGAGGCGATGAAAAATATAATTGCAAAAGTAAAATTTTGTTGATAAGGGTACTGTTTATGATATTAACTCTGTTTTGTGTTTTTCTTTAGCACCGCTCTTACACGAATCGTCAAGGGTATCATGACAACATAAAACAGTATCAGGTAAAACGGGAAAATAACCATACCGAATGTCTGACCGAGTAATCCGCAAAGTGCGGGAGCGAGCATGATTCCGATATATGCCGATGCCATTTGAATTCCGATGACAGACTGTGAAATATCGCTGCCGAAGTTTTCGGGTGTAAGGTAATTAAAATTCGGGAACAGCGGACCGTTTCCGAGTCCAATTAAAAACATTCCGGCGGCGCACAGATATACATTGCTCGGAAGAACCAAAAGCAACAGGGCTGCACCTAATACGATCTGCCCCAGCTTTATTATTTTCCAGCTATGCAATCTTGTTGCCAACACGCCGGACAAAAACCGTCCGAGAGTCAACCCGACATAGTATATCATTATAATTCGAGCTGCCTTTTCCGGGGACAAATGCTTGTATTCCACAAGAAATGTACTGCCCCATCCGCCGCAGGTGCATTCTATTGCACAGGAGGTGATAAACAGTCCGCACATCATTTTTACGCCCGGAATTTTCAATATGCTTCTAAGCGATAAGCTTTTAAATTCGGCTTCATCCGTGCTTTTTTCAGCACCATGCACTTTATGCCATAAAGGAAGCGATATAAACAACAGCGCAGCTATGGCAAGCTGAATGATAAAAGTAATTCTGTATCCGCCTCGCCAACCGGATTTGCCTGCAATAACAAGTGATAAAATGTAGGGGCTTACGGATACGCCGACGCCGTAAAAGCAATGCAGAAAGCTCATATGTGTTGGGGAATAATGCAGAGCAACATAGTTATTCAGTGCTACATCTATTGAGCCGGCACCGATGCCGAGTATAACAGATAAAAAGCACATCACCCATAAATTCGGCGCAAAAGAATAGCCAAGTAAGGCAATCGCTGTCAGAAGCGTGCTGTATGCCGAAACCTTATTGGTTCCGAGCTTGGCGATTACTTTAGAGCTGATAATGCTTGATATAACAGTTCCGCATGACACTATGACCGTAACAAAGCTTCCGAATGAAAAAGGCAGACCGAAGTCGGAGTATATGGCAGGCCAAGCCGTACCGAAAAGCGAGTCCGGTATCCCCAAGCCGATAAAAGCGATATATATTATAATCAACAATACTGTCGCCATAGAATGCACCCCTGCAGCTTGCAAAAAAATTATGTTTTTTGAACTCTGAATATCAAGAATTATACTACAAGTCAATCAATAAATCAATAAAAACGAATAACAATGAAAGGACTGAACGATATGAGTAAAAGGAAAATCAGACTGCTTGCCGATTATGTCGTCCGGCAGATATTCGATTGCGTAGCGGTAGAGTCAAAAGCGAAAATCAAGGTGGTCTTTATCGGAGGCACCGAAATCGAAATTACGCTGTAAAAAAACTTGAAAACAGAAACGGAGTAATGTAAAATGATTGTGCCGAGAGTGTTCAAATCAAGACAGCGAAAACGCAAAAACATCTCTATTGTCCTGTCTTCACAGAAAAAGCACAAGGATTTTTCCTTTGTGCTTTTTCTTTTTGTATATATGAATTTGTTTGGAGAGACTCGAACTCTTCGTCCATCTTTTTGCGGAGCAAAAAGGGACATAAAATAAACTGTTCGCAAAGCGAACACGACGGGTAGAAAACCCGTCGAGTCTCTCCTTCTGCGCCAGAAAAAGCACAAGGATTTTTCCTTTGTGCTTTTTCTTTTTGTATATATGAATTTGTTTGGAGAGACTCGAACTCTTCGTCCGTCTTTTTGCGGAAAACAGCCTCCCTTGTAAAGGGAGGTGGGCCTCGTTAAGGCAAGCCGGAGGGATTTTCTCAAAAAAATAGATTTCAAAAAGAAAGTGCTTCGCTTTTTAATCCCTCAGTCATCTTCGATGACAGCTCCCTTTACAAGGGAGCCTAATTTAATCCCTCTGTCTGCTCACTTTGTTCGTAGCAGGTCCTAACGGGAGAGAGCCTTTTTTTACGATTGTTGACGTTTTCTGCACACAAACGGATATTATGTATAAAAAAGCCCGCTTTGCTTGTCTGTTTTGTTATTTGTCTTGAATATAATGTGAAATAGTGATATAATTCAAAGCAGTCTACTTTTAATTTTTTTACAAAATAACAAGAAAGAGGTGCTTGTGGTGCCAGCTAAGGCAAAAAAGGTTATTAAGGTTATTTTAATTATTTTACTTGCGGTGGTTCTGATAGTGGGGGGATATGTCGCCTATGTTATGATTGATTATCACAGAATTGAAGATAATCAAGCCTTACAAATTAACGATGCAACGAGTGATGCTGCTCTTGTAGATACGGAATATAAGGTCATATCCTACAATATCGGCTTCGCGGCATATACTCCCGAATTCGGCTTCTTTATGGACGGCGGTACACAAAGCCGTGCCGAATCGGAGGAGTCGGTCAAAAATGTGATAAGCGGCGTCGGGGATTTTCTCAAATCAGAAGCTCCCGATTTCATCCTTATTGAAGAGGTCGATAAAAATGCGACTCGCAGCTATCACTATGACGAAGAGGCTGCTCTCAGAAATATGCTTGAGGGTTATGACTCTACATTTACCGTGAATTTTGACAGCCCGTATCTATTCTATCCGCTCAGCAAGCCGCATGGAAAATCGTATGCCGGTATGCTCACATTATCAAGATTCAATATTGAAAGCGGACTCAGACGCAGTCTGCCTATCGAAGACGGATTTATGAAATTTGTTGACCTTGACCGTTGCTATTCTGTATCAAGAGTTTCCGTCAGCAACGATAAGGAGCTTGTGCTATATACGCTTCATCTTTCCGCATACACTTCCGACGGCACAATCGCCACCGAGCAGCTAAATATGCTCATAAATGATATGCAGGCTGAGTATGAAAAGGGCAATTATTGTATCGCAGGCGGCGACTTTAACAAGGATTTGCTCGTCGACTCCGGAAAAATATTCGGAATCGACGGTGCCGACTATACTTGGGCACAGCCGGTAGATCCGACGCTGTTTGACGGTACCAATCTCAGTATGGTAGCTCCGTTTAACGAGGAAAAACCTGTTCCGTCATGCAGAAATGCGGACGGTCCGTATAACGACAATCAATTTGTCCTTACTGTTGACGGCTTTATAGTCTCAGACAATGTTACCGTTTCCGGCAGCGATGTCTACGATCTCGGATTTAAGTATTCCGATCACAATCCGGTATATATGACGTTTAAGCTTAATGGGTGAATTTGAGATTTTCGGCCGCAGAATAAAGAGAGGGGCATTCCTTATGTCTGAAAAACACAGCTCGGCGTCAAAGAGTAAATTACTCGGCACGGTGCTTTTGATTTTGGCTCTCTTCGGGTTCTTTGTGTTTATCTATCGTCTTTGTTACTATCACTACGAGTACGACCCGCAATACAGCCCGGTGGATTACGGCAAATACAATATCCTGTCTTACTTTACCGTGCAGTCAAATTTCTTTGCGTATGTGTATTTCCTGTGCGCGGCACTTTCGATATTCGGAGTTAAAAAGGCGGAGAAAATAGGTTTTAATCCTTATATTGGTGCTCTTGTTACCGTATATGTTCTCGTGGCCGGAATTACATATTGCGCCGGTATCCCAATGGGGCTTACTCCGCCCTTCAAGTGGGATACGCCGGCTCATTCGATGTCGAGCTTTATACAGGTGTATTACCATATGATAATGCCGCCGGCGGCGCTTATAGTATGGTTTTTCCCGTTTACCGACCGTGCAATAGGCAAAAAATGCTTTTGGCTGTCGGGAATTTATCCGCTTGTTTATTCGATTTTTTCAATGGTGCGCGGAAGATTTTCCGACCCTACATATTATCCGTATCCGTTTTACAATCCTGAATTTATATGGGAAACCGTTGCAAAAAATACGCCGTTCAATATCGGACTTTCATATTTAATTATAGCGGCTTTGCTTATTTTCGGCATATTGATTTTTGCGCTGTTGACTCTTCTTATCGCCGCTATACATAATAAACTAATCAAAAGGACTAAATGAGTTTATAGTAAGTAGTGTTAAAAGTTACTTTGAACTCAAAAAATTGACAAAAAATTGACAAATTTTACACTGAAATAAAACAGATTTCACAAAAATTTTGATTGCTTTACATTTTATACTATGTTATACTGTATTTTACATCAGTATAAACGGGGGAGAAAAATGGAGAAAAAAGAATCCAAGGCAGTTGAAACGACTGCTCCGCATCCGAACAAAATAGGCATCAAGGAGGGCATAGGCTATATGCTCGGCGATGCCGGAAACCTTTTTGTTTTAACTTATGTTTCGTCATTTTTAAAGGTGTTTTACACCGATGTACTTAAAATAGCGACAGATAAGGTAGCCACTTTGTTTTTGGTTTCGCGTCTCTGGGATGCGATAAACGATCCTATGTGGGGAACGATTGTTGCAAAAAGGCGCCCAAATAAGGACGGTAAATACCGTTCGTATCTCAAATGGCTCGCAATTCCGCTTGCTCTCTCGCAGCTTGTGTGCTTTATTGATGTTAGGGCGATAACAAATAAGCAGTGGGCACTGCTTTTGTTCGCGTATGTTACATATATAGCGTTCGGTATGCTCTATACCGGAATGAATGTTCCGTTTGGCTCTCTTGCGTCTGTTATAACCGACGATCCCGACGGCAGAACCCTTCTTTCGACCTTCCGCTCAATAGGCGGCGGAATCGGCGGAGCGGCTCCGCTTCTTTTGGCTCCGTTTATTATTTATACAAAGGTCAAAAATCCCGACGGATCTACATATAACGTTGCAAATCCCAACGGTATGTTTTGGTTTGGCGCGGCTATGGCGGCGTGTGCGGTTATATTCTATTATGCCTGCTATGCTAACACCAAAGAGCGTGTCCCCTCCGAGGCAGAGCCTAAGGTGGATATGAAAAAGCTGTATGCCGGAATGTTTAAGAGCCGACCCTTTATAGTTTTAGCTCTTACGGGAATACTGATAAGCGGTCAGCTTCAATTTGCTTCGCTCAATCAGTATCTCTATAAGAACTATTTCTGCAATACAAGCCTTTCCGTTATAGGTACAATAGCACAGTATTTGCCTATGGCTGTTATGATACCGTTTGTGCCGAAACTCGTTAAAAAGTTCGGCAAAAAGGAGCTCAGCGGATTCGGAGCGTTTTTCTCGGCTCTTGCCGCAATAGCGTGCTATATTATAAAGCCGAGACCCGATCAGGCAGGCATTTTTATTTTCCTGCTGTTCATTATAGGCTTCGGATATTCCTTCGTTTCCATAACAAACTGGGCGGTTGTCGCCGACGTTATCGACTATCAGGAATATAAGACCGGAATTAAAAACGAGAGTGCGGTATACGCCGTTTATACCTTCTGCCGTAAACTCGGTCAGACAGCGGCTGACTACGGCGGACTTATGCTTCTCGGCAAGGTAGGCTATGATGTGCAGCTTATGTCAAACGCCGGCTATGTCGACGGCGTAAGCGAGGGAATACTCAAAATCTGCACACTGATTCCCGCAATAACTTATACTCTTATATTCCTGCTTTATCAGTTCGCATATCCGCTTTCGAAGAGCAAGCTTGAACCGGTTTACGATTATGTTCGCAATATGAACTGTGCGGCGCAAAGCAGAGAAACTTATTGAATATCATTTAAAAATCCTGTCGTGGTGGCTGAGCGTTCATAAGAAAGTATCGGGTTCTCGTATAAAAATCTCTTATGCTTTTGTCAAAAAGCCTCGCAAGGCGACAGTCTTGCTCCGTTTCCTGACTTCGGCATAAAAAATTCTATAGCTACGAAACTGCAAAGAACTTCAAAATGATATATTTTGATACAAGAAAAGGCAAACCCCTCAGATGCGTTTGGACTCATCTGAGGGGTCAATTATTACTGTGCAAAAATGTTATTTTGAAGCAAAACTGCCTTAGAAGCACTCTGTTTAATCGTAGAATTTTTTGTTTGGAAAAATGTAAAAGCGGCAAACCGAACCCCATAAAAGGCTCCCCTAAAAAGGGTGATTCCCCCCACGGTGTGGGAAACGTCGCGAAGCGACAAAAAAGGCTCCCTTGCAAAGGGAGCTGGCTGTGAGCAATGCGAACAGACTGAGGGATTAAAAAACCAAAGTATTTCTTATTTAAAATCTATTTTTTAAGGAAATCCCTCCGAGTTGCCTTGACGAGGCCCACCTCCATTTTAAGGGAGGCACGTCGGCGAGAAAAGTGAACGGTAAAAAAGCAAAATCAAAAGCCTACCGCCTTTGAAATTGCATATCTTGTTATCGAAGCAATAATTGCTATCTCAACTTTGATAACGGCAATCAAATGGTGGTAGGCTACATAGAGGGGCTTTTGCCCCTCCCCCTTGCGGGAGTATATATAATATAACACATAGAAAGGAGTTTTACAAGTGTTCAATAAAAACTTTTGGTTGATTACTCTTTGCGCATTGCTTATAATTTCGATATATACCGGGCTTAATATATTTACGAGAATTGCACTCGGTGCAAACGGCTTGATTATATTAGCCGATGTAATTATAAGTGTTCGCAGATTGGCAAAAGAGAAAAAGTGCAAAGAGAGCGATTAAAAACTCTCAGCACATCGCAAGTTTTGACTTGCATTTGACTTGCATTTTTTCTTTTAAATAGCCGCAAATGGCACAAAATAGCGCAAAAACGGGTGACATTTTGATGATTAAAAAACGCCGAAACCCCTTGATACACAAGGCTTTTCAGCGTTTTTTGTTGCCGCTTTCAAAAACGGCGTCGTGGCTGGGGTGGCAGGATTTGAACCTACGAATGCAGCAGTCAAAGTGCTGTGTCTTACCGCTTGACGACACCCCAATATTTACTTTTTTAAAATTATACCTTAATAAACGTAAATCTGCAAGAGAAATATCTTGCAGATTTAGAAAGTGGGGTGGATAGTCGGATTCGAACCGACGGTCTCCAGTGCCACAAACTGGCGCTTTAACCAACTAAGCTATACCCACCATATTAACTGGCGCGCTTGGAGGGACTCGAACCCCCGACCCTCTGCTTAGAAGGCAGATGCTCTATCCAGCTGAGCTACAAGCGCATAACAGGTACACTTTTAAGTGCTTGAATATTATATATGCAACAGGCGTTTTTGTCAAGTACATTCTTGTGATTTGTCGTCGAAAATATAGCATAATGGCGGCGAAGCCGAAACGACGGTTTATCGCTCTATTTATAAAAATATTATGTTAAATCACCAAATGAGGTTTTTGCTCTTCGGATACCGTTAAATTATCGGGTATCTTTTTTTCTTCTTCTCCTTTTTCGGGCTTTTTGAATTCCTCCTCCGGGAAATCGACTGTATTTTTGCAAATCTCATCAACCGGGAGTCCTTCGAACAAGTTCTTTTCGGAAAAATCTATTTCATCGTCGCCGTTTTGGTTAAGCGGATCAAACATTTTTTACACCCTCTTATTTATCAATCAAATGTACATTGAGATGATTATACGTCATTTCAATGCCTGCGTTATCAAATTCGGTCTTTATCCTCTCCATAAGGGCAAAGTGAGCGTCCCAATACTTCGGTGTTTCAACCCATGCCCTTACAACATATTTTATGCTGCTGTCATCGTAAGAGAGTACCGCCGCAAAAGGTTTTTCGGGGTCGTCCAAAAACATATCCGTATTTTCAACTGCGTCAAGCAGAGCCTTGCGGACTTTTTCAATGGGCGCGTCATATGACGCCGAAATTTCTATATCAACACGCCGCTTTTCCTGCGAAGTGTAATTTACTATTTTTGCCGCTATTATTTTGCTGTTGGGAACATATATTACCTTGTTGTCTATCGCCTTTATTCTTGTGTGAATAAGTCCCGTCATCATAACAGTTCCCGTAACCCCGTCAGCCTCGACATAATCGCCTATTTTAAACGGCTTTGCGACAAGTATCATAATGCCGCTTGCAAGGTTTGAAAGCGAATCCTGAACGGCGAGAGATGCGGCAAGGCCGACCACCGAGAATGCCGCCACAAGCGAAGTCGCGGAGACGCCGAGCGTATCTATAACTATTATTGCGGTTATAAAACAGAGAATAAATTTTATTACCGCCGTTATTATTTTACTGAGTGTCGCGTCAAGGCTTGTTTTGCCGAGCACTCTCTTAAGCACCTTCATAATAATGCGTATCAGAAAGTAGCATATAACAAATACTATGACGGCCTCGAATATTTTCCCCACAGTAAATGAGCCGACGGAGTAATTCAGTATGCTTTGCAGCTTTTCCATTTTTTATACCTCGTTTAAAACGAATTATCATTTACACTATATAATGTTAGCAGAAAAATCGCAGCTTATCAAGTGCACCGCATAATTTATTGAAGATACAGTCGATTTGTGATATTATTTCAGGGAAAAGTAAAAGGAGAGCCGTCTTTATGCTTATAACTAAACCGGATTTTTATGACAGCTTTAAATGCAGGGCGGGTGAATGTACGGATTCGTGCTGTATAGGCTGGGAAATAGACATTGATGATGAAACAATGCGAAAATATGAGAATGGAAACGACCCTCTATCTGTAAAGTTAAACAGGTTTACAGATAGAGAGAAGCAATGCTTTATCCTGACAGAAGACGATCGCTGCCCGTTTCTCAAAAGCGACGGTTTGTGTGAGCTGATACTGACAAAGGGCGAGGATATGCTGTGTGAAATATGCCGTGAACATCCGCGATTTTACGCGCGATACGGCGATTTTTACGATATGGGCGAGGGGCTTTGCTGCGAGGAAGCTGCAAGCTTGCTTTTTCTCAATACATCTCCGCTGAAGCTGATTACCGAGGCAGAATCACGCGATGATGCCGCATATTTTGATGACGGCCTGATTGATCCGGAAATGCTATATATGTTAAGGCAAAACACTTTACATATGCTTTGTGACAGAACACAGACTCTTCATGACAGAATTCACTCAATATTTGAAAATTTACTTTTAAAGCAGTACGGAAAAATCAACTTTGCTTTTCCGAGCGAGGATGAATTTTACGACATTTTAATTAAAGCGTCGAAAAAAACAGAGGCGTATGACGCTGATTTTACTCATCTGTTAAAGTGCCTGTGCGAAAACAAAGCCGAGGCTTTAAATTCCCGAAAGACTTTTATATCTTATCTCGGTGAAAGAACGGCTGACTACGAAAAGCTATTATCGTATCTTGTGTTCCGCCATTTCCCTAAAGCCGTGTATGACGGCGATGCTTTAGGCAAATTCTGCTTTTGCGTCGGCGTTACGGCGATTACATTTTATGCCGACGTATTGCTTTTTGCGGAGCGCGGAAAATTTGATCTTGCCGACAGGATAAACAGCGTGAAATATCTCTCAAAGCAGTTTGAGTACAGCGATGAGAACCCGGAAATTCTGTCCGAAGAGCTTAAAAAGAGAATATTACGGATATGAGTTTTACAGTGAAACACACAATAAATCCCATCAGAGTCGGGAAAATAAAGGAAACGGCGGTCCAAAAATGGCTGTGCGTTTCTTTTTTTATTGTCAAAAGAGTTGTTGAGCACGGCCAATGCATCAGGGAAAACAGAATAAAGCAAACAGCGGTCGTATAAGTCCAACCGTTACAGATGAGAATGTCTTTTAGCCCTAAGAGCGAGTCAAAATCCGTAAGCGTACCGGTTGCTGTGTATGCCATTATCATTATCGGTACAACTGTTTCGTTAGCGGGAAAACCGAGTATAAAGGCTGTCAGTATGACTCCGTCAAGCCCTATGAGCTTTGCAAATGGGTCCAGCGCACCCGAAAAAGCAGATAACAGACTTTCACCGCGAACAGTTACATTTGCCGCAAGC
>UMLA01030737.1_pt1 | contig 17813 bp, 15 predicted proteins | sample 1966431 | NCBI WGS metagenome assembly UMLA01 (sample SAMEA4836190, study PRJEB28245) | human gut metagenome | biome: gut microbiome; material: fecal sample | place: Denmark | collected 2008 | reverse complement strand
TTATTAACACTTTTTTCTTTGAAAATAATACAGTATCTTTGTATTATAGCCATTGCATCGTAATACCTTCAATGATTTTGACCAATAATGCCTTTGACCATTATGACCGAAGTACAATATGAAGAACATAATACACGTGAAAAAGATTTCATGATTTTTGATTTTTACCATAAATTCTTGTGGGTTTAATAATAAAGTTGTATTTTTGCGGAGAAAAGATTTAAATAGAGAAGATTATGAAAGATTTTACTTTAAGAAAAAGGTTCTTGGATTGTAAAAGCGGAACCAGTAGTCTTTTTAAAGGCTTTGTTATGTTGGTAGTTCTGATGCTCATGACTACGAGTAGTGCGATGGCAGAAGAAGCAAAATTTGAGGTGATTGATGGCTTTCGTTATTTGTTAGAATCTGATACGAAGACAGCAGCGCTTCTTCCTAAAAGGGAAGGAGAATATTCTGGTGATATTATTATTCCAGAGAAGGTTAAGGGTAATGATGGGGTAGAGTATGTTGTTACTTCATTGGGTGAGTCTTGCTTCTCTTATTGCAGTCGCTTAACCTCTATCACCATCCCTTCATCTGTTACATCATTGGGTGAGCGTTGCTTCATTGGTTGCAGTCGCTTAACCTCTATCACCATCCCTTCATCTGTTACATCATTGGATGATTATTGCTTCTCTGGTTGCAGTGGCTTGACCTCTATCACCATTCCTTCATCTGTTACATCATTGGGTGAAGGTTGCTTCTATGAATGCAGTGGCTTAACCTCTATCACCATTCCTTCATCTGTTACATCATTGGGTAAGTCTTGTTTCTATGGTTGCGATGGCTTAACCTCTATCACCATCCCTTCATCTGTTACTTCAATAGGTGGCAATTGCTTCTATAGTTGCAGTGGCTTAACCTCTATCACCATCCCTTCATCTGTTACTTCAATAGGTGGCAATTGTTTCTATAGTTGCAGTGCCTTGACCTCTATCACCATCCCTTCATCTGTTACATCATTGGGTTGGAATTGCTTCGAATATTGTCAAAAACTGGAATCTGTTATTTTTAAAGGTAAGTATTGTGATTACTTCAATTACTCTAATTTAAATATACCAACGACATGTATAATCAAGGTTCCAACAGAATACCTACAGGGTTATAAAGATTCCTTTGGATCTGATTATAAATATATCTATGCCTGGAATCCAGACGAAACAGGAGATGATAACAAGCCAGTTACTCAGTGCTCTACACCATCTATCTCTTACGAATCTGGCAAATTGATGTTCGCTTGCGAAACAACAGGAGCAAAGTATCATTATACAATAACTGATACAGATATTAAGTCTGATGCTCTGAGCGAAAATGGAGAAGTATCTCTTTCTGCTGCCTATCAGATTTCTGTTTATGCTACAGCTGATGGCCATACAGCATCTGATAAGGCGGAGGCAACTCTGTATTGGATTAATGCTAACTTGGATAATGGTACCAATATCAATATGGTAAGAACACGTGGCGTTGTGGCTTCTGCCCATGATGGTATTGTTACTCTCTCTGGACTTGATAATGGCGAAGTGGTGAAGTTCTATGCTACTGATGGCAAGTGTCTCGGCTCTTCGGTTGCAGCGAATGGTGCAGCCTCTTTTGCCGTAAACGAATCATTAGTTATCGCCAAAGTAGGTAAGGATTCTATAAAGATTGCGGTGAAATAATAATAAAACAATTATATTGCATCACCAGTGTCCCGTTTAAACGAGACACTGGTGAAAAGTTGTATATATTTATTTTTTATATTTACTGAGCCCTCTTTAAAAAGTTGAAAATCACATTTTTTGTCTTTGTAACTTATTGATAATCAATAGCTGATTCTTTATAAAATTGACTTTTTCAAGTGGGCTCAAATATCTATAAGCCAAGAGTCATATCATTGCAAAAAAATGAGTAATCAATAACGGCTGCTCATTTTTTATATATTTGTGCCAATAGCTATATCGTTGCCTTATTTTTTTACAGTTAACTATAGCATTTTTGTGTATTTTTATGCACAGGTATTTCTTCTGCCATTTTTTGTTTTATAGCTGTTAAGCCGTCGGTGTCATTATGTCATTATTGTCATTCGCCACTCTTGCCCAGCTTCCCCAAATGCTTGCAGCCATTGCCCAGGGCCGCACCTTCCGCCTCACCAAGGGCGACTTGACAGCAGAGGTGACAAGCAACTCTGGCGAAACGTGACAGGAAAATCTAATACAATCAGGCTCGCTCCATAAGGGGTGAGCCTGATTATTTTGTATTGTGGTCATTTTGGTCAAACTCGACTTTTGATGACCTTTCGCAAGAGTGGCGAATGAATCAAGAGTGGCGAATGAATAATGTCAACTGCAGTATCATTACCTTATACTTTGCCGACAGCTTTGTCAGCAAAGTATAATTATTTTAAACTTTGCTGACACCTTTGGCATTTGCCTGCGACAGAACTGGCAACAAAAGGACTGCATCGTGAACTGGCACGTATCTTGCACTATCCATCCGTGAAAGCGGAAAGCTACAAGACGATGACAATCAATGAGTTGGCTGAGTCTTGATGCTCGAGGCAATCAAACAAAAGTGAATAATAAACAATAGTATAACAAATAGAAATCCCGACGGAGTCGCAAGACACCGAGAGGACGAGTAAAAGAAAATTGGAGGTTTTAATTATGTTATTAGCTCGTAGAAATAATGATTCTAATTGGTTGAGTAATTGGTTTGATGACACTTTCTTTGATACCGACTTGCTGCCACGCATGAATGTCGCTACAGCTCCTGCCACCAATATCAAGATGAACGATAAAGTCTACACCATGGAGGTTGCTGCTCCTGGCTTGAAGAAAGAATGGGTTCGCGTCAATCTCGACAATGACGGCAATCTCTGCATCGCCATTGAGAACAAGATGGAACATAAGGATGAAGACAAGCACGAGCACTATCTGCGTCGTGAGTTCTCTTACAGCAACTACCAGCAGTGTTACACCTTGCCTGAGGATGCCGACCGTGAGCATATTTCAGCAAAGGTAACTGACGGTGTTCTTGAGGTTGAGATTCCAAAGCTTACTCCTAAAGAAGAGGCTAAGACAACCAAGAAGATCGAAGTAAAGTAATGTGAATTTTCATAAGTTGATGATTTTACATAAATGATGAGGGCAGATTCCAAGTAGGTTTGGAGTCTGCCCTTTTTGCATTAGATAAGATGACACATTCTCCTAATTTATTCTAATAAAATATTACATATTGTTAGCATCACGAATTATTTTTGTACTTTTGTAAGCAGAAAAGCTTGTGGGCATTAGTGCTCACACTATAAGTATCTTACGCATTTAAATAAGACAAAAATGAAGAAAACAATTCCAGTAATAGGCATGGCTTGCAGCGTATGCTCTGCCAATGTCGAAAAGAAACTACAGTCGCTAAGAGGCATCAACTCCGCCTCGGTTTCCCTGGCGAGCCGAACTGCCCTGGTAGATTATAACCCCGACATCATCTCCCTGGAAGATATGAAACGGGAAATCAGCAACGCCGGCTACGACCTCGTCATCGAAAACGACAGAAGCGTGGAGGAAATCAACCGCCGCGAGTTCACCCTCCTGCGCCGCCGAACCCTTGCTTCATGGCTCTTCGCCATCCTGACGATGTGTTTCTCCATGGGATGGATTTCCCATACCGGTTCCTTCGCCAACCAGATTTGTCTGCTCCTGACACTCGCCAACCTGCTCTATTGTGGCAAACGGTTTTATGTTTCCGCCTGGAAGCAGTTCCTGCATCATACGGCAAACATGGATTCACTCGTGGCGCTCAGCACCCTCATCGCCTTCCTTTTCAGCACCTTCAACACCTTTTTCGGAGAAATGGTCTGGGGAGCGAGAGGCATAGAATGGCACACTTATTTCGATGCTTCCGTGATGATTATCACCTTCGTGCTGACCGGCAGATGCCTGGAAGAAAAGGCGAAGGACAGTACGGCGAGCAGCATCCGACAGCTGATGGGCATGCAGCCGAAGACCGCCCGACTGGTGATTCGCGAGAAGATGGAAGGCACCAATGACTACAAGATGGAGGAAGTGCCAATTTCCACCATTCAGATAGGCGACATGATAGAGGTAAGAGCCGGCGAGAAGATTCCGGTGGATGGCGTGGTGACCCAGGCTGAGAGTTTCATGACTGCCGATGCTGCCTATGTGGATGAGGCGATGATAAGCGGTGAACCGACTCCGGCGATGAAAAAGGCTGGCGACAACGTGCTGGCTGGCACTATTCCGAGCCAGGGAAAACTCCGCATGAGAGCCAAGCAGATTGGCGAGAACACTGCCCTGGCGCACATCATCCGAATGGTTCAGGAAGCACAGGGCAGTAAGGCACCGGTGCAGCGCATCGTAGACAAGGCTGCCGTGGTGTTTGTGCCCGTAGTGGCAGCGATAGCTTTCTTTACCTTCCTGGTGTGGTTGATTGTGGGTGGCAACGGGGCGCTGCCGCAAGCCATCCTGTCGGCTGTTGCCGTTTTGGTGATTGCCTGTCCATGTGCCATGGGACTGGCCACTCCCACGGCCTTGATGGTAGGTATAGGAAAGGCGGCTCAGAAGCAAATCCTCATCAAGGACGCATCGGCTTTGGAGAATCTCAGAAAGGTGGATGCACTTGTAATCGACAAGACGGGAACGCTTACTATTCCCAATCCCAATATTGATTTCACCCGACAAGACCAACTGTCTCTGCAGGAGCGTGAATCGCTCAAACCCCATGCCAAGGAAGCGATGACGGCACTTCGGCAGGAAGGCATCGAGGTGTACATGATGAGTGGCGACAAGGAGGAGGCTGCCCGTTACTGGGCGCAGGAAGCAGGCATCGGCAACTATCACAGCAAGGTGTTGCCTGGTGACAAACAGGCTTTGGTGAAGACGTTGCAGCAGCAAGGCAAGCGAGTGGCTATGGTGGGCGACGGCATCAACGACACGCAGGCTCTTGCCCTGGCAGATGTGAGCATCGCGATAGGGCGGGGAACGGATGTGGCGATGGATGTGGCTCAGATAACGCTCATGGGCGATGACCTCATGGCTCTTCCTGATGCTGTCGTGCTGAGCCGCAAGACTGTGGGTATGATTTGGCAGAATCTCTTCTGGGCTTTTGTCTACAACATCGTGTGCATTCCCCTGGCGGCAGGTGCGCTCCACATCTTTGGCATCGACTTCCAGATTACTCCGATGTGGGCAAGTGGACTTATGGCTTGCTCGAGTCTGAGTGTCGTGCTCAATTCACTAAGGCTGAGGTGGGCGTGAACCCGATTCCGTCCGTCGTTGGATGTGACAGCAGGCCGTGGATGAAGAAGAAATTGGCGAAATGATTGATAGTTTTTCGAGAAAAGGGGAATAGTTGTTTTATTTTTTGTATCTTTGCACCACGACAACATGCATGGTGCGTGTTTGTGTGAAACAAGATAAAAGAATTATTGATATGAACTATGCTCTTATTATAGCCGGCGGTTCTGGCAACAGAATGGGACAGGACATTCCCAAACAGTTTATGCACGTGGATAATTGTCCGATTATCATCCATACGATGATGGCATTTCAGAAGCATCCCGACATACAGGGAATCGCCGTGGTGTGCCTGGCAGGATGGGAAACGGTGCTGCAGTCGTACGCCAACCAGTTTTGTATTACGAAGCTGAAGTGGATTTTCCCTGGTGGAGCCAATGGGCAGGAGTCGATACACAATGGTATCTATGGTCTGAAAGAGGCTGGATGCAGCGACGATGACCTCGTGTTAGTGCATGATGCCGTGCGGCCTCTGCTCTCGCAGGATATTATCTCTTCCAACATCGCCATTTGCCAGAAGTATGGTTATGCGATTACGGGCATCAAGTGTCGTGAGGCTATCCTGGAGAGTGAGGACGGGTTTACGACAACGACAAGTATTCCGCGCGACAAGCTGATCCGTACGCAGACGCCTCAGACTTTCAGGCTGGGCAACTTGATAGCTGCGCACGAGGAGGCTAAGGCCAAAGGCATCGACAACTCGGTGGCATCGTGTACGCTGATGGCTGAGCTGGGTGGAAGAAAGATGCACATCGTGCCGGGATCGGAGAAGAATATCAAGATTACAACCGTAGAAGACCTTGAGATTCTCAAGGCCCTGATGAAGGTGCAGCCCGAGGGATGGATTAAGTAAGTTACTCAAGTTAACTCCTCAAAAGAGATAACTTCTTTAACTCCTCACTTTGCGAAAAATCATTTGGCAATGTCGGAAAAAACAATATACAGGAAAGATATAGACCGCCTCTTCGATGAGGGGCTCGACTTGAAGCGTCTCAATGGGAAGACGATTCTCGTAGTGGGTGCTACAGGACTGATTGGCAGTTGTGTGGTCGACGTGCTGATGCTGAATCCTGACAGAGGTTATAGGGTTGTGGCGGCAGGACGCAACAGGCTGCGTGCCAGAACGAAGTTTGCTGCTTACTGGGACGAGGCCGACTTTGGTTTTGTCGAGATGGATGTTACGCAGCCTATGGACGAACAGTGTGAGGCTCATGGTCTGTCAGCGCAGGGTATAGACTTTGTCATCGATGCTGCAAGTAATGCGAGTCCCAATTTCTTCCGCGAGAAACCTGTGGAGGTGATGAAGGCGAATTTTGATGGTGTTGCTCATCTGATAGAGTTTGGCCTGCAGCATGGCATGAAGCGCATGGTGTACATCTCTTCGGGCGAGGTTTACGGCGAGGGCGACGGCAGCGAGTTTTCAGAGACAAGCAGCGGTTACGTGGACTGTGCATCGGTGAGGGCTTGTTATCCTTCGTCGAAGCGTGCAGCCGAGACGCTCTGTATGGCTTATGGGGCAGAGTATGGCGCTGATGTCGTTATAGCCAGGTTGAGCCATACTTACGGTCCTGGCTTTACGGAGAGCGACAACAGAGTGTATGCGCAGTTTATCCGCAACGTGTTGCGCGGTGAGGATATTGTGCTGAAGAGTCGTGGTGAGGCTTTCCGGTCGTGGCTTTACGTAGTGGATGCTGCCCATGCCATTTTGCGCCTCCTGCTCGACGGCGAGAGGGCAAATGCTTATAATGTGGCGCATTCGGAGTCGAATATATCTATCCGTGAGTTGGCTGAGTTGATAGCAAGGAAGGCTGACCGCAAGGTGGTATTCGACATTGCTGAAGACGACGTGATGAAGGGGAATACGACCCCAGTCACCAAGGCAACCTTCAATACCGATAAGCTGAAGGCATTGGGATGGAAACCGCTCTGGGATGTGGAGAGTGGTTTCGGGCACACGATAGAAGTTTCGTTTGCTCAGAAGTTATAGAAGTTTCTTTGAAATCTCCTGCCATGTCTCTCTTTTCTCCATGTTGAGATAATAGCGCAGGTGTTTCTCTACCCGTTGTTCTACTGGCGGCAACTGCATGTAGTTGCCGAAGAAGTGGCTGAGATACTTGTCGTATTCTGCAGGCAGAAGTACGGTGGTGTCTTCGAAGGGGAATGGTTTGCCGTTGCCAAGCCATGCCTTAGGGAAGATTTCGCGTTCATGATAGGAGCCTGTGTAAACCTGTACGTTCTGTGCTTTGTCGAAGTCGTAGAGATGACTCAGATGATCCATTTTCGCAATGAAATGTCTGCGCATGAGGTTGCGGAAGAAGAAGGCTGCCGTCTTGACGACAAAACGTCCCCAGGTCTTACGATGGGTGAGCAATGTCAGGTATTCGCCAAAGGTGTTTCGGGTGGAAATGGCGTTGAGGCAGTTGATGTGCTTCACATATTTGTGTTGTAGAGCCTTGGCCTGTTCCACATCGTCGGCAGTGGCATCAAGTGGGAAGATGTCGACGAAGAGTCCGATGATGCAAGGGCGCTCTTTCTCCTCGATGAGTGTGGTGTTCTTGTTGACCAGCTTGGAGAAATAGAGAGGGTAACGCTCGTTGTTGTAGGGCGTTACCACCTCGTAGTTGCCGAAGTCTTCGTGGCGTGCTATCTCAAGAAAGCGGTCGTAGTCGGGGCGTGGCATGATGACGTCGATGTCATCGTCCCAGGGTATCATACCATGATGACGCACAGCCCCTATGGCTGTTCCTGCACAGCAGTAGTAGCGCAGGTTGTGTGTGTGGCAGATACTGATGAATGTCTTCAGTATGTCGAGTATGGCTGCGTTCCATTCTTTCTTGATATTCTTGATGTCCATTGTCTCTTGTATAGTTTATAGCGGTGGAAAACTTATTTACCAGCAGTCCTCACCGAAGACGTTGGCGATGGTGATGCGTGCGGCTTCCTTCTTGCTGAGCTGATGTGTCCAGGGTGCACGGGCTTTGGTTGAGGCGCCAGGACCATGGTTGCCGTACTCGAAGTAGCGGGCGGTCTTTTCGTTGCTTGCATTGCGCCAGTTGTCCCAGCCTACAGGACGGATATGGCTGCCCATTTCGCAGTCGATGAAGAGTGTGTAGGCGTATGGCCGCCATGGACGGCCCAGATAGACCTGTGTGGCCTCGGGCGAGGCGGTGAGGCGGCACTTATGGAACACGTAGCCATACTGCTGACCGGCTGGTGTGGACGCGGCTGTAATATAGCTGTTGGACTTGCTGTGGATTTCGCAGTTCTCGAACCAGGCGATGGAAGGACCGAAGATGAAGTCTGTAGTCCCCTCGATGTAGCAGTCGTAGAAGGCGATGCGTGTGCCGGCAACACCTGTATATACGGTGTCCTGATTGCCTAAGAGTCGGCAGTTCTGTACCAGGATGTGGTCGCCCTCAGTGTGCAGGGCTACAGCTTGTCCTAATCGTGCGGCATTGTTTTCGATAGTGATGTTCTTCAGGGTGATGTAGCTGCCCTGAACCTTCAGTGTGTAGGTGCGGAATGTGCCGATGGGCTTGCCCTTGACAGCCGTCTCGGAGTCGAGTCCGCCTGTTGGCATCTTGATGTTGGCATGGTCGTCCCAGGTGATGATAGTCTGGTCGCGGTCTTCGCCACAGATGGTGATGTTGGTGAGCCATGATGGGATGATGAGTTTCTCCTTGTAAACGCCTTTCTTGACGTAGATGACCTTGGTGTAGTCCATGAAGGCACGGCACACCTCTATGGCTTCGTCGATGGTGCGGAATTCGCAGGTACCGTCGCGTGAAACGAAGAGTGTGTCGGGGTTGTCGTACTTGTTGGCTGCCAGCACTGGGAGGACTGCCAACGTGGTGAGGATAGACAGGATTAGTTTTTTCATTGTCGTTGTTTTTTGTAGGTTGATATTTGTTTTATAGTTTTCTGTCCTATGGCTTACAGGATGCGCTGTACATCCTGCAGGCCGTCGATGATCTTCAGATTATCCATGATCACCTTTACATCTTCGCGGTCGTGAATTCTGATTTCGATGCAACCGTCGAAGATGCCATTGTCGCTGCTGATGGTGAGCTTGTGTATGTTGACATTGAGCTGGTCGCTGATGACACGGCTCACGTCGAGGAGCAATCCCTTGCGGTCGATGCCCTTTATCTCGATGGTGGCGTCAAAGTACATCAGCTTGTGCATCTGCCACTTGGCGTCGACGATGCGGTTGCCATAGCTCGACTTGAGCTTGGCTGCCACAGAGCAGGAGCGCTTGTGTATCTCGATGCGGTTCTTGTTGTCGATGTAGCCCATGATGTCATCGCCAGGAATGGCATGGCAGCATGAGGGGAAGATGAACTGCGAGATGTTCTCCTCGGTGATGATGAGGGGTTTCTTCTTGTTGAAGTCCTTGCCCACCACCATGAGCTGTTGCGGCTTGTTGTCCTTTTCGTCAGCCTTTTTGTCCTTGCTCTTGCCGAGGAAGGGGATATAGTTGCGCCAACTGCTTGAGCTCTTGTCTTTCTTGTTCTTGCCTTGCAGTTCGTCAAGATCTTTCTCGCCCAACAGAATGCAGTGGTCGCCCAATGCCTGGAAGAAGTTCTCGTGTTTCTGTATGTGGTGATAGTCGCAGAGCTTGTCGAGGATGGAGTTGTTGACCTCCAGACTGTTCTTCTTGAGCCATTCGTTCAGAATGTCCTCGCCCTTCTTCTGTATCTCGCGGTTGTCGCGTCGCAGTATGGCTTGAATCTTGCTCTTGGCCTTGGCTGTGCTCACGAAGTTGATCCATGAAGGCTGTACGTGCTGACTCTTGCTGGTGAGGATTTCCACCTGGTCGCCGCTTTGCAGTTTATGGCTCAGTGGCACCAGCTTATGGTTTACCTTTGCTCCGATGCAGTGGCTTCCTAAGAAGGTGTGTATCTGGAAGGCGAAGTCGAGGGCTGTACAGCCTGCTGGCATGGTCTTGATCTCGCCCTTAGGGGTAAAGACAAAGATCTCTGAGGCAAAGAGGTTGAGCTTGATGGCATCGAGAAAATCCATGGCGTCGGGCTGTGGATCGTCGAGGATTTCCTTGATGGTGCCCAACCAGTCGTTGAGCTCGTTCTCGTCCTCTGTGTATTCAGCGTCTTCGCCTTCTTTGTATTTCCAGTGGGCAGCAAATCCCTGTTCGGCCACCTCGTCCATACGGTCGCTTCTTATCTGTACCTCTATCCAGCGTCCCTGCTTGCTCATGAGGGTGACGTGGAGTGCCTGATAGCCGTTGGCTTTAGGATGGTTGAGCCAGTCGCGCAGACGGTCGGGATGACTCTTGTATATCTGGCTGATGGCCACATAGATATTGAAGCATTCGTTGACCTCGTTGGCTCTTTCCTTGGGTGTGAAGATGATGCGGACGGCAAGGATGTCGTATATTTCGTCGAAGCTCACGTGCTTGTTCTGCATCTTGTTCCAAATGGAATAAGGGCTCTTTACACGTGCCTTGATCTTATACTGTATGCCCATCTTGTCGAGTTCCTCCCTGATGGGCTGTGTGAACTGCGAGAAGAGGGTGTCGCGTTGTGCCTCGGTGTCGGCAAGTTTGTGCTCGATGTTGGCGTATTCCTGTGGATGATCGTAGCGGAAGCTGAGGTCTTCGAGCTCGGTCTTTATTTTGTTAAGGCCCAGACGATTGGCCAATGGAGCGTAGATGTAAAGTGTCTCGCCGGCTATCTTGTACTGCTTGTTGGCAGGCTGCGAGGCGAGTGTGCGCATGTTGTGCAGACGGTCGCAGATCTTGATAAGGATGACGCGGATGTCGTCGCTCATGGTGAGCAGCAGTTTCTTGAAGTTCTCGGCTTGTGCCGATGCTTTGTCACCAAAGATACCACCGCTGATCTTGGTTAGTCCGTCTACAATCTGGGCTATCTTCTCTCCGAAGATGTTGGAGATGTCTTCTACTGTATAGTCGGTGTCTTCTACCACGTCGTGCAGGAGTGCGGCACAGATACTGGTGGATCCCAGTCCCATTTCCTCGCAGGCTATCTGAGCCACGGCGATAGGGTGCATGATGTAGGGTTCACCCGAGAGGCGACGTACGCCCTTGTGTGCCTGGCGTGCAAAGTTGAATGCTTTGGTGACAATGTCTACCTTCTTGCGGTGACGTGAAGCTACATAGGTGTCGAGCAGATGCTGGAATGCATCGCCAATGAGTTTGTTGTCGGCCTGTTCTCTCTCTAAGTCTTTGAGGTTCTGATCGTCCATAGTTCTTGCCTCCTGCGCTTTGTGTTAGTCAGATTAATAACTATATATATAATAATGTGTATATTACTTCACCTTGAGTTTCTTGCCGGCACGGATATGGTTGCCCGAAATTTTGTTGAGTTTGCGCAGTTTAGCCACGGTAGTGTGGTTGCGTTCTGCTATCTCCGACAGGGTGTCACCACTCTTGATGGTTACGTTTCTTCCTCCGCGCTTACTCTTTCTGCTTCTGCTCTTGCGGCTCCTGCTGCGTGTTGCAGAGGAGCGATGGCGGCTGCTGTGGTAGCTGCGGCGGCTTACCTTAGGCTCTTCTTGGTTTACCTCTACGACAGAGCGCTTGAGCAGCAGTTCGTCGGTCTTGAAGTTGTAGATGGAGTCTTCCTGGTCGATGAAGGGGCCAACGAGAGATGAGGGAAGTCGTACTGTCATAGGTTTGTTGAGACCATTGACAATGTCGTGACGGTATTGTGGATTGAGGCTGCGAAGGTGCTGGATGTTGATGTTGAGCACCTGGGCAATCTGCTCCAGATGAAGGTCTTTGTTGACAACCACGGTGTCGGTCTTAATAGGCAACTCGGTCACCATAGGACAGATGTTGTGGTCGCAATAGTAGTTCATGATGTAGTTGGCTGCGATGAAGGCTGGCACATATCCGCGTGTCTCCTTGGGGAGGTAGGGATAGATGTTCCAGTAATCGGCAGAACCTTTGGCGCGGTGGATGGCCTTGTTGACCTTGTCGGGGCCACAGTTGTAGGCAGCGATGACAAGGCTCCAGTCGTCGAAAATCTTATAGAGGTCGCTCAGATAGTGGGCGGCAGCATAAGAGGATTTCACTGGGTCGCGACGCTCATCGATGAGTGAGTTGACCTCAAGTCCGTAGCGCTTGCCTGTGCCTATCATGAACTGCCAGAGGCCGGTGGCTCCTACGCGTGAAACGGCAGTAGGGTTGAGGGCAGACTCGATGACAGGAAGATATTTGAGCTCGAGGGGAAGGTTGTAAGCCTCTAAAGCCTCCTCGAAGATTGGCATATAGAAATTGCCTGCGCCCAGCATATAGCTCACAGAGCGGCGGAGCTTGCCGCTGTAGCGGTCGATGAACTTCTGCACCACATCGTTGTAAGGCATCTCGATGATGGTGGGCAGACGCTTGAGTCGGTCGATGTAAACCTCCTTGTCGAAGACTGGGTTGACATCACGATAGTTGCAAGATGTGTCTTGCATCATATAGGTCTTAGCATTATAAAGATGCAGCAGGCTGTCGAGGTTGTCCTCCAGTCCTACAGGGACTTCTATCTCTTCCTCGTTTCCCTGTTTGTCGGTGACTGTGATTACATCTTCTTTTTTCTCTTCAGTGTCGTCGGTTTGCGCCAGCATCTGTGCAGGCATACCAAGTAACATTGCAGCTGCTAATAATAGTATTTTTTTCATTTATGTTATTCTTTCTTTTCTATAAGTTTCTTTAAGATTCTACACAATTGTGTTCCTCACTTTAAAAAGTGAGTGAGCATTGAAGTCCCAATGTTCCTGATCGGAAGGGGTTGCGGCTTTGCGGGTTGCTGTTCATGAAGGCAGGCTCTACTCTCAGAGTAAGGTCGTCGGAAATGTCGAACTCGGAGAGAGATGCATCCACGTAGGCATCGATGATGGAGAAAGCGTAAACGCCAATCATCACAAACACACCCATGTCGCGCCAGCGGCGGTAACGGTCTTTGCGCTTGCGGAAGATTTCCTTGTATCGGTCCATGTTGCTGGCATCGATGGTGGCTCCTAAGTGCAGGAACTGGTTGTAGCTGTCGGTAGTGGGGTCATCGTCCATGATGTCCATATAGGCCTGTGAATAGTCGTGATACATCTGGTTGTTCCAGGTGATGGCATAGGCACAGCCTACGAAACCACCATATATAATAGGTAGTTTCCAGTATTTGCGGTTGTATATCTGTCCTGCTCCTGGTAGAACGATGGCAAGCCACATGGCACGCTTGGTGTCAGGGCGCCATGTGGACCAGTCGCGCTTGGACTTCTTGGTAGCAACCTGGAGCATACTGTTGAGCTTGAGACTGTCTTTGGCAGAGAATGTTGTATCTGCAGGTGCCACTACGGCAGGCTGATCTTCGCCTGCAGTGGATTGACTGGCTGTGACAGCCTTCTGTGCCTGAGCAGCCCAGGGTAGGCTGGCCAACAAGACTGATATACAAATATGTGATATTTTCGATTTCACCTAATTAGTTTTGTTTTAATTGGTCGAAAACGTTCATGATGTGCTCTAATTCCTCTTCGTTGGCAAATGGAATGCTGATTTTTCCCTTGCCCTTGGGTGAGCAGGTAAACTGAACCTTGGTGTTGAGGAACTGCGAGAGGCGGTTCTTCAGCAGGGTGAACTCTTCGGGCAGTTCGGCTTTTCCCTTGATTACCTTTCTGGCTGTCTCGTTGTCCTCGCTGTCCTTTATTTGCTGTACCATCTCCTCTACCTTGCGTACAGAGTAGCCGTTCTTCTGAATTTCATGGAACAGCTTGATCTGAAGTGAAGGACTGTCGAGTGCCAAGAGGGCGCGGCAATGGCCCATGTCGATTTCTTTCTTCTGAAGTGCCATCTGTACCTGAGCTGGCAACTTGAGCAGGCGCAGGTAGTTGGCTACAGCAGCGCGGCTTTTGCCCACGCGCTCGGCTATCTTCTCCTGAGTCATCTCGTTGTTCTCCATCAGGTGCTCGTATGCCAAAGCTATTTCAATGGCGTTGAGGTCCTGGCGCTGTATGTTCTCGACGAGTGCCATCTCCATCACACTCTCATCGCTGATGGTACGGATATAGGCTGGTATGGCTCTCAGGCCAACCAACTGGGAGGCACGCCAGCGACGCTCACCTGCGATAATCTGGAAGCGGTTCTCTGCCACCTGTCGCAAGGTGATGGGCTGAATGATGCCTATGGCCTTGATGCTTTCTGCCAACTCATGGAGTGCTTCGTCGTCGAACTCGCGACGAGGCTGGTTGGGGTTGGCTTCTATCTGGTCGAGAGGAATCTCGTTGATGGTACTGCTGCCCTGTGTGCGCACTCCTTCGGTAGAGATAAGTGCGTCGAGACCTCGTCCCAGGGCATTGCTCTTGGTTCCGTTATTGTATTTCTTGTGTACTGCCATTTTCTATTTCTTAGTAAGGAGTGAGTCTTTCTTCACTCTTTTTTCTTACTTTATGAGTTCTTGTTGATAATTTCTTTTGCCAATGCCAAGTGGTTCTTGGCGCCGTTCGACTCTGTGTCGTAGAGGATGACGGGAAGACCGTGGCTTTGACTCTCGCTCAGCTTCACGTTGCGCTGGATGACGGTCTTGAACACCAACTCCTGGAAGTGGCGCTTCACCTCGTCGTAAATCTGGTTGGCCAGACGCAGACGGCTGTCGTACATGGTAAGCAGGAAGCCCTCAATCTCGAGCTTGGTGTTGAGCTTGCTTTTGATAATCTTTATCGTGTTGAGCAACTTGCTGATGCCTTCCAGGGCAAAGTATTCGCACTGAACGGGAATGATGACGCTGTCGGCTGCTGTCAGCGAGTTGACTGTGATGAGTCCCAGAGATGGCGAGCAGTCGATAAGGATGAAATCATACTCGTCGCGGATAGGGGCGAGCAGATTCTTGATAACCCTTTCGCGGTTCTGCAGATTGAGCATTTCTATCTCTGCACCGACAAGGTCGATGTGGCTGGGGATGATGTCGAGTCCATCAATATCGGTGGTATAGATGGCATCACGAACATCTGCATGGTCGATAATGCACTCGTACAGAGAGCAGTCTACCTCCTTGATGTCTACTCCTAAGCCGCTGGAGGCATTTGCCTGTGGGTCGGCGTCTACTACAAGAACCGACTTCTCCAGTGTGGCCAATGATGCTGCCAAGTTGATGGTGGTTGTCGTTTTGCCGACACCGCCTTTCTGGTTGGCCAATGCGATTATTTTTCCCATATTCTTAATTTTCTATATTAAAAATCATCACAAAATTTCTGCAAAGATACATATTTTATGCGAGAAAGACGTTACTTTAAAGGTTTTTTCGTACTTTTGCACCAAAAAGAGCGATATTTTTATGGAAAATAAGAAACCTTTAATATTAATATCCAATGATGACGGCTATCATGCCAATGGCATCAAGACGCTTGTTGGATTTCTGAAAGACTGGTGTGAGGTGCTTGTGGTGGCTCCTGAGAGTGGACGGTCGGGCTATGGATGCGCCTTCTCGGTAACATCACCCCTGCTGTTGAAACGCAGACACAACATGGGCGAGGAGGTGGAAGTGTGGTCGTGCTCAGGAACGCCTGTCGACTGTGTGAAGATAGCTCTCGACCAGTTGTTGGATTCTCGGGTTCCCGACCTGATACTCAGTGGTATCAACCATGGCGACAACTCGAGTGTGAACAATCATTATTCGGGCACAATGGGCGTAGTCAAGGAAGGCTGCATGAAGTATATTCCCTCGGTGGCGTTCAGTAGTTGCAACTATGATGTGAACGCCGATCTGTCACCCTTGCGCGACGGTGTGGTAAGCATCGTGAAGCGAGTGCTTCGTGAAGGACTGCCCAAGGGAACTTGTCTTAATGTCAACTTTCCCGTCAATCCTCCTTTCAAGGGCTTTAAGGTTTGCCGTATGACATGGGGCTCGTGGATCAATGAAGTGGTGAAGGTGCATCATCCTCGGGGATATGACTATTACTGGATGGTGGGCGAATATCGCAATGATGAGCCCGAGGCTGTAGATACTGATCAGTGGGCGCTCTGTCATGGCTACATTGCCATTACGCCTACAAGAATAGATGTGACCGACTATGAGTGGCTTGAGAACAACAGGTCGCTCAACACGGAAGCTTCTGAACTTGACGATTAACTAAGAATATTCGACAATAAGGATGAAATATTATCTGATAGTAGGTGAGGCGAGTGGCGATCTGCATGCCAGCAGATTGATGCGCTCGTTGAAAAAATATGACGAATTGGCTGAATTTCGATTCTTCGGCGGCGACTTGATGGCTGCTGAGGGAGGAACTCGTGTCAAGCATTATAAGGAACTGGCCTATATGGGCTTTGTACCTGTGTTGCTGCATCTGGGCACCATCTTCTCGAACATGAAAAGATGCAAGGAGGATATTGTGGCTTGGAAACCCGATGTTGTGATCTTAGTCGATTATCCAGGCTTTAATCTCAATATAGCCAAGTTCTTGAAAAAGAATACGTTGATACCTGTCTACTATTATATTTCGCCTAAGATTTGGGCCTGGAAGGAGTGGCGTATTAAAAGCATCAAACGTGATGTGAGCGAGATGTTCTCCATACTGCCTTTCGAGGTGCCTTTCTATGAGCAAAAACATAAGTATCCCGTTCACTATGTGGGCAATCCCACTGCTCAGGAAGTGGCAGAGTTCAGAGCAGGATATCATCAGACGCATGAGGAGTTTTGCCAAGAAAATAATCTTGACAGTCGAAAACCGATTGTCGCTCTTTTAGCTGGTAGCCGACTACAGGAAATTAAGGACAATCTTCCTGCCATGATAGAGGTGGCAGAACGTTTTGAAGATTATCAAATGGTGTTGGCTGGAGCTCCGTCGATAGAGGATGAATATTACGATAAATTCCTGGAAGGTACTCCTGTCAGAGTGGTGAAGAATAAGACTTACCAGCTCTTGTCTCACACCACGGCGGCTCTTGTAACCAGTGGAACAGCCACGCTCGAGACAGCCCTGTTTAATGTTCCGCAAGTGGTGTGTTATGAAACCCCCTTGCCAAAACTGATTCGTTTTGCCTTCAATCACGTGCTGAAGGTTGACTATATTTCTCTTGTCAACTTGGTGGCCAATAAGGAGGTGGTTCCAGAGATGTTCGCCGATAAGTTTACGATAGACGGAATAGCCAACGAACTGTATAAGATTATGCCAGGGCAGCCTGCACGCGAGAGAATGCTTGCTGAATATCAGGAAGTGCTGAGAGAGTTGGGAAGTAAGGTGGCGCCCGACGAAGCCGCTTCTATCATGGTAGATTTGTTGAGAAAGCATCGTGCTGAGTTGATACGTCTGGCTAAAGAACGTGCTGAGGCCGTTGCCAAGGCTGCCGCCAAAGCTGCAGAGCTGGCTCGTGTCAAGGCTGAACAGGAAGCTGCCATCGCCCGACAGAAAGCTGAAGAGGCAGAGCGGGTGAGTCAGCAGGAAATAAATGAGCCGTAGTAAATTAAAAAGCCAATTATATGAAAACTTGCTATTGATTATCAATAAGCTATTCAAGTTTCGCAAGTT
>UMLA01014726.1_pt1 | contig 17830 bp, 14 predicted proteins | sample 1966431 | NCBI WGS metagenome assembly UMLA01 (sample SAMEA4836190, study PRJEB28245) | human gut metagenome | biome: gut microbiome; material: fecal sample | place: Denmark | collected 2008 | reverse complement strand
GAAATCTGCCCGTAAAAAGCAGCCGTCGGTTACGGGCAAAATGCCGATTTTTGAAATCTGCCCGTAAAATTCCGGAACGCCGGTGAACGACTTGCGTCAACGTGGTTTTTTACGGCAATTGTTGTTTTTCCGTGGATTTATGCTAAAGATTTCGGTTGCCTGAAAAATATATGCTATAATAAGCGGATAGTTCGCTTTATAATAATGAATGAATAAAGGGGGAAATCTGCATGTGTCTGATTTGTGATCGAATTCAGATGATCAAAGATGAAGCCAATCCTTTCTTTGTCAAGGAACTTGAGACCGGTTACGTTGTTTTGGGGGACACGCAGCGTATCAAAGGCTATACGCTTTTTTTGTGCAAAAAGCATGAAACGGAACTTTTTGATCTGGATGAAGATTTTGCGACAAAGTATATGAAAGAAATGGTTTTTGTGGCCAAAGCCGTCAAAAATGCCTTTCAGGCCGACAAGATAAATTACGAGTGTTTGGGGCAAGGCGACGCCCATCTTCATTGGCATCTTTTTCCGAGACATGAGGGCGATCTTGGAAATTATGGCAATCACGGCAAAGGCCCGGTGTGGTGGCTTCCGATGGAGGAGTTTTACGCTGATGAGAATTGTCCGTCAAAAGAAGAACTGTTTGATTTGAAACAGCGTTTGAAAGCAGAGCTTGAGCGTACCGTCGATATTTCCGGAACGATTTTGAAAACGTCTCGGTTGACGCTCAGAGAGTTTGAACAAACGGATCTTGATGATTTTCATGAATATGCGTCAGTTGACGGCGTGGGGCAGATGGCCGGCTGGCTTCCGCATCAGGACAAAGAGGAAACGCAACGGATTCTTGACATTTTCATTGGCGGAAGAGATACTTTTGCCATCGTAAAGGATGACAAGGTGATCGGTTCGGTCGGGATCAAAAAATTCAGTGCTGCCAAACTTGCTGCATTTTCCAATAAGAAAGGCTGCGAACTGGGCTTTGTCCTCTCCAAGGATTACTGGGGACAAGGGATTATGCCTGAGGCTGTTCTTCGCGTGATTGACTGGCTGTTTGAAGAACAGGGGATGGACTTCATTTCTTGCGAACACTTCGTAACGAACAGGCAGTCAAAAAGAGTTCAGGAAAAATGCGGGTTTAAGTACGTTAAAGATTCCGTGTATGAAACGAGCTATGGTAAAATTGAACAAGTCAAAGTCAACGTTTTGGAAAGAAAAGACTGGAAAGAGGGTGAAGCAGGTGGCAAGGTTTAGAAAAATTTTGCCGATCATCCTGATGATTTGGCCATATGTCTTCTTCGTTCATGAATATTTTGAATATAAGAATGCTCACAATTTCTTCACGTTGTACGTCATCCTGACGATTGTCGTTTATGTTTTGAATATCGTCAATGCGCTGACTTATCCGAAAGACAAGGTCAATGATCTTGCGTTTTACGACATGCTGATCAAGTTCGTGCACATTCCTTTTTTCCTGCTGATTTTTGGAATAGGTCTGCTGTTGCTGTTTGCGATGGTCGTTCCGGCACTGATCTTTTTCAGTCCCTTAATGATACTGATTCTGGCAATCATCGACTATTTGCTGATGATAACTTCTTCGATGTACGGTATCAGCGCCGTTGTCAGATTGGAACAAAGCGGCAGGCTTGAAAAAGGCAAAGGGTTGATTTACCTCGTGCTGCATTTGGCATTTGTCGTTGATTTTTTGAGTGCTGTTTCGCTTTATCGACGGGTTCGGCGAAAGTGAGAACAAGTGCTTGCATATCGCACGCCGACCGCTTAGAATTAAATTAGAGTACTCTAATTGGGGGTTGTGCTTATGTTAAATCGTGAAAAGGAAGGTTTGCTGACCGACATGTATGAAGGCCTTGAGTATCAAGTCCTGGAGGATTTGTGCAATGAGTGGGAATTCGATAATGACGTGTCTGTCGGCAAGTTTGTTGAGCAACGCATCGATCGTCCGTTTCCAAGCGAAGAAGAAGCCTGCAAGATGCTCGACATGCGCGTTTTTTGCGCTTGGATGGACAAGGATTGCGAGTTAGGCAAATACGAGGAGTTTATCAGGTCATCCAGCGACAAGGAGGACTCCGAGGCGATTTTGACCAGATGCAAAGAGGAACTGTGCGGTGATCTGTATTGTTTGCGCGCAAGACGTCTTTCGGGCGAATTCTTGGTTATTCACAATACCGGTGACATCTATTCGTATACGCCGGGACTTTTTGAAGAAGAACTTGATTTGGACCTGGTCAAAAGACAGATTGATTCATTGGGTCAAGAGGATCTGCTTGTCGGATGCCTTTTTGATTTGAACAGGCTGGTTACGGTGGCGGCACATCGCTGCTATCCTGAACTGATTCAATATGTGATTCAGCATCAGGAAGATTATGAGCAGTTCGTTAAAGAAAAATATTGTTGAAAACGTCAAGCCTGAACTCGATCAGATGAGCTTAGGCTTTTAATTTTGGATTAAAGCATGATTTTGAAAGGAGCAATTGCAATGGCTGGAAAAACCGGCAATATTCTTGCGCTTTATGATGTGCTTTACAGATGCACGGATGAGGACCATCCGTTGACGATGCGCGAGATTCAGGACGAAATGGTCGAGATGGGATATAATTGCAGCGAAGACACGATTCTCAGACACATGCGCCTTTTAAGAGAATGGCACGTTGAAGTTGAAGGAAGCATGGGCAGAAATGCCAGATATTATCTTGGCAATCGACTGCTGAAAAAAGAGGAACTCAAATTGATTGTTGATGCGATCAATGCTTCAAATTTTATCGGCAGAGAAATTGCGGACGAAATGGTGCAGAAGCTGAAGAAATTATTGAGCGAAAACCAGTGCGACTATCTTGACCGCAATGTTTTGGGGATGGTCAACAATAAAACCGAGAACCAAAAAATCTTGGACAACGTGGACAAGATTCAAGAAGCTTGCGATAAAAAAGTGCCGATCAGTTTTACCTACATGAAATGGAACAAAGATCTGGAGCTCGTCCCTAAAAGCGACAAAGCAGAAATCGTCAACCCGTGGAGCCTGATCTGGGCGGATGATCGCTATTACCTTTATGCGATCAAAAATAAATGCGGAAAACTGGTTGAACGCCATTACCGCGTTGACAAAATGACTGATATCAAGCTGTTGAAGGATCAGACACGCGAAGGCATGGTCAAGGTGCGCGAAATTTGTCCCAATACTTACGTTTCAAGAAGAATGGGCATGTTTACCGGAGACGAACGAAAGATTACCGTTGCGGCAAGCGAAGAAATGGTCGGACCGATCATCGATCAGTTCGGAAAAAACATCAAGGTTTGCGCAAATCCTGACAAGACTGACAAAAGCAACGAACTTCTGATCGAATTTTATGCCGTTCCTTCAATCATCTTGCTGGGATGGCTCATCGGTCTTGGCGACGTTGAAGTAATCGGACCAAAAGAGGTCAAAGAAGACATGATCGATCTGCTCAAAAAAACGTCTGCCAGGTATGATCGGCAATAACGTATCATGCGGAAAGAAAAATGAAGGCTTATCATGATCAACGAAAAATTGCGTGAATTCAGCGATCAAATTGATGAAGCGCATGTCTGCTTTTTTTCGTTTGCGGCAAAACGAATTGCCGAAAAAATTATCTGTTTTTTTGTCAAATGCAGTGCTTCGCCGGGTTATTGAATCAAAAATTCACAAGCTTATTGTGTGCTTTTGAAGCGTAAATGAGTTATGATCATGGCGAAGGGAAGTGGTTTGAAATGTTGGAAACAGGAATTAAAGCACCATTGTTTACGTTGCCGGATCAAAACGGCAAGATGCACAGTCTCGATGAATATCGCGGCAAGAAGGTAATTCTGTATTTTTATCCGAAAGACAATACGCCCGGATGCACCAGTCAGGCCTGCGGATATACCGCACATTTGCCGCAGTTCAAAGAAAAAGGAGCCGTTGTTTTGGGCATCAGCAAGGATTCCGTCGAATCACACAAACGTTTTGAAGAAAAGCACGGTTTGAAATTTACGTTATTGTCGGATGAAAATCTTGAAACGATCAAAGCGTATGACGTGTGGAAGGAAAAGAAAAGTTTCGGAAAAACGTATATGGGGGTCGTGAGAACGACCTATCTGATTGACGAGGACGGAATGATCGTCAAGTCAAACGATAAGGTGAAGGCCGCAGAGGATGCGGAAAAAATGATGGAAGAATTCTGATTTAAGAAGTTCCTTAAATGAAATGTCGAACAAATAAGGTCGAGCTGCGACTGATTTTGTCCGGCATTTTTTCAATTTTGCATATGGAAATGATAAACGATAAATGCGGCGCTGCGCATCATTTGCTCAATCAGCGTGCCAGGGCGGGATTACGGGCAAATGGGCAATTTTTGAGATTTGCCCGTAAAATGCGACCCTCGGTTACGGGCAAATGGTCGATTTTTGATATTTGCCCGTAAAAGTCGGCCCTCGGTTACGGGCAAATGGACGATTTTTGAGATTTGCCCGTAAAAGGCGACCCTCGGTTACGGGCAAATGGGTGATTTTTGAGATTTGCCCGTAAAAGGCGACCCTCGGTTACGGGCAAATGGACGATTTTGGTTATGCCCGTAAAAGTCAGCCCTCGATTACGGGCAAATGGTCGATTTTTGGGATTTGCCCGTAAAAGTCGACCCTCGGTTACGGGCAAATGGTCGATTTTTGAAATATGCCCGTAAAAGTCGATCCTCGGTTACGGGCAAATGGACGATTTTTAGGATTTGCCCGTAAAAGTCGACCCTCGGTTACGGGCAAATGGACGATTTTTGGGATTTGCCCGTAAAAGTCGGCCCTCGATTACGGGCAAATGGGCGATTTTTGAGATTTGCCCGTAAAATCCAGAGATTTTGCCAAATACATGCTGCCGCTTTGCCGAATATGATCCTGATATTCAGGCCAACAAAAAATACTTGTGAGCAACATGCTCATGAGATAAAATAAGTTGTCTGGATCAGCCTCGGGAATCGTTCGTCAATCGGAAATATTGGCTTTGTCGGCGAAGCGTTAAGCATTTTGCGCTTTTGGTCTGTGGAAGTTTCCTCTAAAACGCCGACTGATTTGTTATAAAAAAATTAAGTTTCAGTTTAGATAAAATTTATCTTATTATGGTACAATAAGCCAATCATAAACTGGAGGAATTTAAATGATCAGACAAGGACTGAACGGGTTTTTGATGGCTCTTGCCGATAGCGTTCCGGGAGTTTCCGGCGGGACGGTTGCTTTTATCATGGGATTTTACGATAATTTCATCGGGGCGATTGATGACCTGATGCGAGGGAATCGTGTCCAAAAAAAGGCAGCCGCAAAGTATTTGGCAAAGCTCGGAATCGGCTGGGCAATCGGCATGGTGCTGGCGGTGCTGATATTGTCGTCTCTTTTTGAGAATCACATCTACAAGGTGAGCTCGTTGTTCATCGGATTCATTGCCGGTGCGATTCCGCTGATCGTCATTGAAGAAAAAAATCACTTCAGGAAGGGGACAGGCGGGATTTGGTTTCTTGTGGCCGGCATGCTGCTGGTAATCATGATCGGAGTGGTCAACGGCAATGCTCCTTCTGCGGTGCTGAATCTTGAAAGATTCAGTGCGTTTGCTTCCGTCAAGCTGTTTTTGATCGGTGCTTTGGCTGTTTCCGCAATGTTTTTGCCAGGAGTTTCCGGTTCGACGATGCTGCTGATTTTTGGAGCATATATCCCCGTTATTTCTGCGATCAAGAGCGTCATTACGCTGAATTTTCAAGCTCTGCCAAGCTTGTTGTGCTTTGCCGCAGGAATCCTGTTTGGTGCGGCAACGGTTGTCAAAGTCATCAGAACCTGCCTGAAACGTTATCGTTCACAGACGCTGCATTTTATCATCGGAATGATGCTTGGTTCGTTTTATGCGATCGTCATGGGGCCGACAACCCTTTCCGTTCCGCTTGATCCGCTGCGTTTTGAAAGCTTCAGCATTGTTTTTTGCTTGATGGGATTGGCGCTCGTGCTTGGTTTGCAAAGGCTTAAAAGCAGACTTCAGTGATTGCGTTTGCGCCATTCGGTCAGCGATAATCCGGTTGCTTTTTTGAAGGCTTTTTGACAATGGGCAGCATCCGGGCTTCAATTTTGAAGATAATTTTGATCGCAATGGATATTTTGATCTGCATGATGTTCTATCTTGCGGTTGAAAAGAAGTTTTTAAACGATGAAATCAAAGAGGTGTGAAACATATGAAAAGATTGATTAGTGCCGACGTATCGGAAATATTGAAAATGAACTCAAAAGAACTTAAACAAAGCATCAAGGCATCGGATGGAAGAGTCGTTCTTTCGGAAAATTTTGCTCCGCGAGAATCATGGGTCGGCGAGATTACAAATGCAGAGATTGCGGCCTCGTTTGGTGCCGATCTGATACTGTTGAACGGTATTGACGTACTGAACCCTGAAATTGCGGGACTGCCGGATCAAAGCAAAGGTGAAAATCCTTTTGAAACGTTGAGAAAATTGTGCGGCCGTCCCATTGGGGTCAATTTGGAACCAATCGATGCTTCGGCTGACATGATGGAAGAAAGATGCGAGATTGAGGTCGGAAGAACCGCGACTGAAACAACGCTTGAAAAGATCAATGAATCAGGACTTGATTTTGTTTGTCTGACGGGAAATCCAGGGACCGGCGTTACGAATGAAGCAATCATCGAAAGCGTCGGCAGAGCAAAGCGCAATTTTGACGGATTGATCTTTGCCGGGAAAATGCATAGCGCAGGCGTTTCAGAACCTGTAATCAATCTTGATTTCGTAAAGAGACTGATTGAAGCCGGTGCTGACGTGATTTTGATTCCTTCAATCGGAACCGTTCCGGGAATCACGCTTGAAATGGCTCATGATGCGGTTGAGCTTTGTCATCTTCATGATGTTCTGGCAATGAGCGCAATCGGTACGAGTCAGGAAGGTTCAGGAATTGAAACGATCAGATGGATGGCGCTTCAAAACAAGATTGCGGGCGTCGACATTCAGCATATCGGAGATGCGGGTTACAGCGGAGTCGCTCCGGTCGAAAATATTTTTGAACTCAGCAAGGCAATCAGAGGATTAAGGCATACGGTTTCAAAAATGTCGCGCTCCATCCTCAGATAAAACGGGAAGCAAAGCAGTTTAACAGCAAGTTTCGAAGTTAAATTGCAAAAAGATTTGAAAAAAATAACAAAAAAATGTTGAAACAAAAAGATACGTATGATAATATCATAAACAAGCAAACGTAATGAAGCGGAGTATTAGATGAAGACGCGTATCAAGAGAGCCGTTGGGTGGTGTAAAGCGGACATGCGAAATCGTTGAACTCGCCGCTAAACGGTGATTCTGAAATCAAGTAGGAATCGACGGGGTTGCCTCCGTTATCGTGGCATAGGTTGTTGGACCGAATGAGAGCACTGTATTTATCACAGTGAAGAAGAGTGGTACCGCGGAATGCCCATGCTAGCTTAAGGCCTTTCGTCTCTTCTGTCGTAGTAGTTGGACAGAAGAGGCGAAGGGTCTTTTTTGTCACATGATGGTTTGATGGGAAATTTGGAGGTATCATAATGGATATACAAGCAGAAAACAAAAAGGAATTTGGAATTCCGAAATCAGCAATGGCAATTTTTTCAGTCGCATCCGTACTTTTTTCGGCCCATGCCGGCGGCGGATTTGCAACGGGCAATCAGGAAAATACCTACTTTGTATCGCTTGGATGGTCCGGCATCATCAGTCTTGTTTTGGCCATGTTTCTTTTGACGATGACGATGCGAGAAGCGATGATCATGTACAACAAATTCAATCTTAAATCCCATAAGCAGCTGTTTGAAAAACTTTACCATCCGTTTGACAAGCTCGAAATTTTATTTGAAGTCTTTTTTGACATCATGGTCGTAATGGCAGTTGCCGCAGCCGTTTCAGGCGCGGCCAGCGCGTTGCAGCAATACCTTGGCTGGAATTATTACGTCAATATCGCCATCGTAGGTGCCATTATTCTGTGTTTGACGATTTTTGGAGCCGGTGTCGTGCGTAAGGCAAGTACTTATATGGGAATTGCAATCATGTTTTGCGTTTTGGTCATCTATATTGTCGGTATCAGAAAGGCTGGCAACTTCGGCGCCGTGATGTCTGCTTCATTTGCCAGGCAAGGATTTTCGCAGGTTCCGCACGCAATCGGCAATGCCTTTACTTACGCCGGTTTTCAATGCGTAACGCTCCCGACGATGCTTGCCTGCGGTGCTATTTTCTCCGGCAACAAGAATCATGCTGAAGCAAAGTCAATGACCGTTTCATTTATCATGAACACGATTGCGTTGGGGCTGGCCGTAATCATGCTGATGTGTTGGCAATCAACATACGGTTCAAGCGAAGCAGGCATGGTTTTGCCGACTCTGACGACATTGAAATCGATGCATATGGGCTGGATGATAGCAATTTACGGCATCACGTTGATTCTTTGCTTAACGTCAACCGGCATTACGACGACGTTTGCATTTGTTTCACGCTTTGAAAATTCCAAGATCTTCAGCAAAGTTGAAAATCCGGTCAAGCGTCGCATGGCAATCTCTGCATTTATCATCATCCTGTCAATGACGATTTCTTTGGTCGGTTTGACGAACATCATCAAATATGGCTATGGCTACTGCGGCTATCTGGCAATCGCAATCGTCGTCGTTCCGTTCCTGACGGTCGGCGTCTATAAGAATCGCAAGGCCTGAATTTTGGGGTATAATGGATGAGTAAATAAATTCAGGAGGCTTTTTCATGTATCGCTACGCATTTTTTGATCTTGACGGCACGCTGACCGATTCTTCAGAAGGGATCATCAATTCCATTAAATATGCGCTTGAAAAAAACGGATATCCGGTTCCGGATGAAGCGGAACTGTTGAAATTTATCGGACCGCCCTTGGCAGATTCCTTTGCAGGTTATCTCAATCTTCCAAAAGATCAGGCACAGGACATGGTTGACACGTATCGGGAATATTTTGCGGTTAAGGGATTGTTTGAAAACCGCGTTTATGACGGTGCGGAATCAATGCTTGCAAAGTTGAACCGGGCAGGGGTAGAACTTGTTTTGGCGACGTCCAAGCCAGAGAAGTTTGCGCGTCAAATTCTCGAGCATTTTGAGTTGGACAAGTATTTTGAACACGTCGTCGGGGCAACGCTTGACGGAAAGTTGGGGCGCAAATCAGACATTATCAAAAAAGCACTCAAAGATTTGAAAATCAAGGATCATCAACAAGTCATAATGATCGGCGATCGTGAATATGATATCAGCGGAGCCAATGATTCCGGGCTTGATTCGATCGGTGTTCTCTACGGTTTTGGAAGGCGTGAGGAACTCAGGCAGGCCGGTGCAACGCAAATTGCGGAAAGCACGGAAGAAGTTGTGAAATATGTACTGGGGCAGGATGCGAATTGAAAGGAAAAGGATGAATCTTTTTTGTGGCGAGATGCTGCAAAGAAGATCCTTTTTTTGTTTGAAAATGCAGAGTGCTGAGCAGCATTGCTCATGTACATCATGGTATGAGAATTGTCATGCATGCAAAAAATCCGGATCAGATTTGCAATTGATTGCAAATCATCCGGTTTTTAATTTGAAGCAGTCTTTTTTCCAACCTCTTTCAATTTGATGCATAGTTTTTTCAAGGACTGCATTTTACAAAAAAATATGTGCTAAAATTAAATAGTAAAACTTTTATCGAAAGGAAACAAAAATGGCAACCATCAAAGACATTGCAAAAAAAGCCAATGTTTCGCAAACAACCGTTTCGCGCATCCTCAACTATGATCCGACGCTTTCCGTCAATGACGAAACAAGAAAACGCGTCTTTGCATCTTCGGAGCCTCTCAATTATACAAAACACAAACAAAAAAACAGCCGCCATTATTCAGGAAAAAACGTTGCCGTTATCTTTTTCGGAAACCAGATTCAGGAAATCAACGATTCATATTACTATTCGATCAGAGACGGCATCGAAGAAAAGCTCAGCGAGCAAAAAATCAATGCGGTCCTGTACTATGGCCACAGCGAATGGAACGGCATCGAAGACTGCATCGGCGTCCTTGTCCTTGGCGGAGATCAATATGCCAAAGATGAAATTTCCAAACTGAAAAAGCTCTCGATTCCCGTTGTTTTCGTTGATTCGAACATGCTGAAGGAAAACTTTTCATGCGTTTACTCCGATTTTTCATCAGTTGTCGACAGCATCATCAGCCATTTCATCGCCCATGGCAGCAAACGCATCGGAATGCTCGCCGGAGAACTTCCGAACGTTTCCGGAACCCCGCATGACTTCAGACTTGAGGACTTCAAGCGCTGCATGAAAGACCGCGGACTGTATGATGACAAAAGAGTCTTTATCGGCGCATACGATCCTGATTCAGGATATGCTGCAATTCGTCAAGCTTTGAATTCAGTCAGCCGAAACGATTTTCCGGATGCGCTCCTGATTTCAAACGATGCAATGGCTATCGGAGCGCTGAAGGCATTTAAAGAAGCTGAAATTGACGTTCCAAAAGATGTCAGCATCATTTCGTTCAATGATACGATTTCGGCACAATATGCCAATCCGCCATTGAGCAGCATTCGAATCGAATCAAGCGAAATGGGCAGAAGAGCCGTTGACCTTTTGATCGACCGTCTCGACTCCCCCGACCGTCTCCCGTATATGATCATGCTGGGAACAAAACTGATCTTGCGTGAAAGTTCCGTCAACTAGCTTCTGATTTGAATGAGATTGATTTAACAGGTGCTGCATTTGGCAAAATAATCATTGCCGTTTACGGACACATCGATGAAAATGGACCTTTTGTCCGTAAATGACTTGCTCCAAAAATGGCGATTACGGACAAAATGGTCAAAAACGGCCGGTTGTCCGTAAAAATTCAGACGTTTCGGACCCGGTTTTACGGACAAATGCTCCGAAAAGCGGCTTCTGTCCGTAAATCCCCAGTATAATGGGCAAAAATTTACGGACAAATCATCAAAAAAGGGCACTTTGTCCGTAAATTTGAGTGAGATCTTGTCAAGATCAGTTGAGCAGCACTGTATTTAAAAATGCCGAACGAAGTCAGTCGCAAATCGACCGCCTTCGTTCGGCATTTCGTTTAATTAAAGCGGGAAAAAGGACCTTTTTCCCAGCCATATAAGATAAGAAATAGTTTTTGTCTTTTTAAGCAGAGATTTGATTTACAATGCCTCAATGCTGAATTTGACTTCATATTCATTTTCAGACGGAAGCAAAAATTCGTCATGGACGGGTGCGCCCCAGGAATCATCACCGCCAACGCCCATTTGTGCTGCCAGGACTTTGACCCAGGTAAAATGAGTTTGCGGAAGTTCGTAGTGATGCTTGGCAGCATCAAGTTCCATGGTGTTCACCGGAAGGACGCTGAATTCGAACGGTTTGTCGATTGCTTTCAGCAAAATGCCGGAACCTTGTTCAGAGTAAATTCTGAGGTTCCTTGTCCCCATGTGATTGCCGGTTTCCTGCGGCATCAGATAAGGAGCCTTGTTTTTTTCTGCGTTGCTTTCAAAAAGTCCAAGACAGGCACCGGCAGTTCGATCGAGATAGCTTTCGTCAGGACCGAGACCATACCATGCAAATTGATTCATGGCTTTTGGCAAAGCAAATTCCAACCCGAACTCCGGAAGAGGAGCAAGCCCGTTTGTGCCCGGATACTTAGCACAAACGATGATTTTTCCGTTGGCATCGATCGTGTACGAAACGCTGCATTTGACATCTGACGAAAGTGCCAGGCGGAACGTATACGTAACGGTGATGCTGTTTTCTTCACGTTTGACGTCAACATCTTGTTTTTTGGCATACTTGCCGGCAACTTCCCATTGAGAGAACTTGAAATCAGAGCCTGCACCGCGGTCGTTATCCGTCAAAGCACGCCAGAAGTTGAGCTGCGGTGCACGTTTGATGAGTTCCTTGCCGTTTTTTTGATATGAAACGAGACTTGCTTTGTCTTTTGACAAAAGAATGGAGAAATCTTCACCGACGACGCCGATGTTGAAGTCGCCCTCAACCGCAGTCAGTTTCTTTTGCGAAGTTTTAAGGGACAAATCGGCTGATTTGACGACTTCCTGAGCCTTGCAGATTTCAAACCCGGCTTTTGCCCAAGGCAGATCTTTTTTGGTCAGGCAGGAAACTTCATAAACGAGTTCGCCTTCTTCTGAAACTTTGCCCCAGTCAGGCGCAAACGTTTTTTCTTCTCCCGGAGCGACCGCAAACTCAAGCGGTTTGCTTTCCCAAACTTTTCTGCCATCAGCGAGAACTTTGAGAATGAATGAGTATTCGTCGGTTTCAGCAAACAAGTTGTCATTTCTGATCGTCAATTTTCCGTTCTCAAGTCTGAGCTTGATGTTTGAATAAAGGTCTTTGACGGTGCTTGCTTTTGGAGAAACCGTTCGATCTGCCAAAACGATACCGTCGCCGCAAAATTCGTAATCGGTCGGTCGGTCGTCGAAATCGCCGCCGTATGCGAGATATTCTTCACCATCCTCAGTTGAGGTCAAAATGCCTTGATCGATATAATCCCAAATGAAGCCGCCCTGATATTGCGGATACTTTTCAAGCGCGGTGTAAAGCTGCATTCCGCCGATGGAGTTTCCCATCGCATGCATGTATTCGCATGAAATGTACGGCTTTTCAGGATTGCTCTTAAGGTATGTTTCAATGTCGTCAGGCTTAGCGTACATCCTGCTTTCAATATCCGTGATCCGGTCGAACTCTCTGTTCCAAGTTACGCCCTCATAGTGAACGATTCTGGTTTGGTCATGTTTTCTGAAGAAATCAGCCATTGCTTCGATGTCTGTTCCGGCATAAGATTCGTTCCCGCATGACCAGATAAGAATTGAAGCATGGTTTTTATCGCGTTGGAACATATTGTCGGCACGGAACAGGCAGTTGTCGAGCCATTCTTCCTTATTTTCGGGGATATTCCACGAAGGTTCGCATTCACCGAGCTTTTGCCAGCTGCCGTGGCTTTCGAGATTCGTTTCGTCGATCAGATAGATGCCGTATTGGTCGCAAAGCTCATACCAGCGGCTCTGATTCGGGTAATGCGACGTGCGAACGGCATTGATGTTATGTTGTTTCAGAAACATGATGTCCCAGAGCATGTCTTCTTCGGTCACGCTCCGACCGTTTCTGCAGTCGAATTCGTGGCGGTTGACGCCTTTGAAGATGATGCGTTTGCCATTTAAAAGCATCAGTCCGTTCTTGAGCTCAAATTTGCGGAAACCGAGGTCAAGCGGGATGACTTCAAGCAGATCGTCGCCATCGAAGACCTGGATTTTGGCAGAGTAAAGGTTCGGATGTTCAGCACTCCAGAATTTGACGTCGAGATTTTCTGCGGAAAATGCAGAGCAGGAATCACCAAGGGCAATCTCCTGCGTCAAAAGAGGCTTTTCGTCTAAATCGTAAACGGTGAGCCTGGCCGTTTTTTTCGACAAATCGTCACCGACGGCATCCAATTTGATTTCTAATTTTCCTTTGTCATAATCGTCGGTCAAAGTTGCCGTGGCATTGATGTCTTTGATGTGGGTGCTTGGAATCGCAAAGAGCTCAACATCGCGGAACAGGCCGGAAAGACGCCAGAAATCCTGATCTTCGATCCAGTTGGCAGAAGAAAACTTCCATAATTCGACCGCAAGCTTATTGTCGCCGTCCTGCAGGAAATCGGTGATTTCAAACTCGTCGGGCGTGAAGGAGTCTTCACTGTAGCCGATGAAATGGCCGTTGAGCCAAACGTAAATCGCCGTTGAGGCACCTTTGAACGAAATGAAGGTGCGCTTGTTTTTCAAGCCTTCATTAACGGTAAAATGCCTGATATAAGAGGCAACGGCATTATGATTTTGTGGGATGGAATCGGGCCGAAGAAATTCGCTTCCGTCCCACGGATATTGCGTATTGACGTATTGCGGTTTTCCAAATCCTTGAAGCTCAAGGTGTCCAGGGACTTTGACGGAATCGAAACCGCTTTCGTTAAAACCTTGCTTATAGAAGTCCCTGGCACGCAAATTAGAATCTTTCACATAAGAAACCTTCCAGTTGCCGTTCAAAGATTGAACAAAGGACGAAGCATGTTGTTTGAGTTCAGCTTCATTTCTGTAATAATGATGATCGGAGTGAGGGTCGATCGTATTGACTTTAAAAACGGTCGAATCCGAAAGCCAGTCCGTCGTGTATACCAAGTCTTGCATAACATAGCCACCTTCCAGTAATTTTTACTAATTGTTTGCGTTTACATTGTTATTATAAGTGATTGTTGAGAATGGCGCAAGAGATATTTGGTAATATTTTTATTAATTGTTTTTGCTCCCTATATATTGATTTAAAGGCCTGTTTGATTGAGTTTTTGTTTAATCGAGAGGAGTATCCAAAAAATTTGATTGAAAAATTATTAAGTAAATTCTTTACTTAAACAAGAAAATGTTTTACAATAATTTTCGTAAACGATTTCATAAATTGATTTGGAGGCACAGACAATGGAAAATACTTCTTCAAAGCCTGAGAAGCAGGGCGGTCTTTTCTCAAAATTCGCTTTTGCCATGGGCAACATGGGGCATGCTGCTTTTTATGCAGCGCTCAGCAATTATTTCATCATTTTCGTTACTAGTGGCTTTTTTGTTGGATTGCCAAAAAACATTGCCAATAAGCTTATCGTTTTGATCACGACTCTGATTGTCGTAATCAGGGTCGTTGAAATCATGATTGATCCCGTTTTGGGAAACATCGTTGATAACACGCGAACAAAATGGGGCAAATTCAAGCCTTGGATCCTGTCAGGGACGATCGTCAGTTCCGTGCTTTTGGTCGTATTGTTTACGGGAATTTTTGGACTGGCAGAGAAAAATTGGATCTTGTTTGCCGTTTTATTCGTTATTTTGTTCGTGATTCTGGACGTGTTCTACTCATTTTCTGACGTATCCTATTGGGGCATGGTTCCCGCTTTGAGTGAAGACAGCGATGAACGCGGCGTTTATACGGCTTTGGGAAACTTTACCGGATCGATCGGCTGGAACGGTTTGACGATTATCGTCGTTCCGATCGTAACCTGGTTTACGTTTGCCGCAACGGGCAAGCATACTGAGGGTCCGCAAGGCTGGGTTGCATTTTCGGTCATCATTGCAGCTTTGACCATTATCTGCATGACCATCACTGCATTTGGCACGCAAGAAAAAGATAACGTCATCAGACGTGCCTCTCAAAAAGAAAAGACGACCTTGAAAGGAGTCTTTACCGCCATTGTAAAAAATGACCAGATTCTCTGGGCAAGTCTTGCGTACTTCCTGTACTCATTGGCCAACGTTGTGACGAACGGCGTTTTGTTCTACTATTTCAAGTTTATTCTCGATCGTTCGGCAGAATATGCCATCGTCGGTGTCGTGGCAACAATCGTCGGCTTCTGCACGTCGCCGCTTTACCCGATTTTGAACAAGTTCATTCCGCGCAAGGTTTTGTTTTGCCTTGGTCAGGCTTGCATGATCGTGTCATATCTGATTTTTATCTTCTTTGGATCAAACATGACTCTTCTCGTCATTGGTCTTGCTTTGTATAACTTTACTTTTGCACAACTTGTAACCGTTTTAACTCTGACTGACGCGATTGAATACGGACAGTTGAAGAACGGAGAAAGAAATGAAGCCGTGACGTTGTCGATTCGTCCGATGATCGATAAGCTGACGGGAGCCTTTTCAAACGGACTTGTCAGCTTCATTGCCATCACATGCGGCATGACAGGGGCGGCAACGGCAGCCGACATGACGGCAGGAAACGTGCATACCTTTAAGAGTTTTGCGTTCTATATTCCTTTGGTTTTGGCAATTTTGGCCCTGGTCGTGTTTGTGTCAAAGGTCAAACTGACTGAGAAAAAACACGCCGAGATCGTCGAAGAGCTGCAGAGAAAGCTTTCTGATGGCCAAAACGATTCGGATAAAACTGAAGAATATGCCAAAAACACCGGCATGACAAGTTTGGTTGCGCCAGCAAGCGGGAAGATCATGGACGTTGAAGAAATGCCGAATGTTTTGAGTGAATTTAACGGCAGAGGTTTTGCGATTCGACCGCAGGAAGGAAAAATCTACGCTCCGTTTGACGGCGTGGTTCGGTTCACTTTTACGACCAGACACGTGATCGGGCTCGTTTCCGAAAATGGTTTGGAAATGATCGTTCATATCGGCATCGGCACGGTCAATATGCGCGGTCAAGGGTTCATATCGCATTACGTTGATGGACAAAAAGTCAAGGCAGGAGAACTTTTGATGGATTTTGACCGCGATCTGATTGTCCAAAACGGATATGACGACATTGTTGTCTGCTTCTTTACGCAGCCTGGCAGAATCAAAGAGATTCCAAGCGTTTCTTCAGGCGAAATCGTCCATGGCGAAAAGATTGCCGATGTTGAAGTGAATAAATAATGTTGATGATTTTAGATTGAGAAGAGGATTTTTCCGACGGGTGTGCCGGAAAAATCCTTTTTTTGTTTAAAAATGCAGTGTCGTGCAATGTACGTTCAATCGGTATTCCGGGTCGGGGTTGCGGACAAAACATCGCTTTTTGAAATTTGCCCGTAAAATGCAGTCTTCGGTTACGGGCAAAATAGCGATTCTTGGGATTTGCCTGTAAAAGGCGGCTCTCGGTTACGGGCAAAATGTCGATTCTTGGGATTTGCCCGTAAAAGGCAGTCTTCGATTACGGACAAAACATCGCTTTTTGGGATTTGCCCGTAAAAGTCAGTCCTCGGTTACGGACAAAACATCGATTCTTGGGATTTGCCCGTAAAAGTCAGTCCTCGGTTACGGGCAAATGGGCGATTTTTGAGATTTGCCCGTAAAATGCAATCTTCGGTTACGGGCAAAATGTCGATTCTTGGGATTTGCCCGTAATTATGGAAGACAAAATCACCAATCTGATTTTCGCAGACATCAAGAAGTCTTTTTTTGTATTTTTGAGCAAAATAACATTAAAATCTCATGAGCTCTGATATAATGAAGATTGTTGAATTTGATTGGAGGTCTGGATTTTTTTGAAAAATGATAGTGCCGTGATGACGGAAGGTTCGTACAAGAAGAAAATTGTGTATTTTGCGATACCGATTTTTTTCGGAAGTCTGTTTCAACAGATGTACAGCACCGCTGATTCACTGATTGTGGGGAATTTTTTGGGGAGTTCAGCACTGGCTGCCGTCAGTTCTTCGGGGAATCTTATTTTTTTGCTGATTGGTTTCATTCAGGGCTTGACGATTGGATGCAGCGTCGTGATTGCGCGTTTTATCGGGGCAAGGGATCACAAGATGACGTCGCTTGCGGTTCACACGACCGTAGCACTGGGACTTGTTTCGAGTCTTGTATTGACGCTGGTCGGAATTTTTCTGGCGCCGCAGATTTTGCGACTGATGAGTACGCCAGAAGAAATCATGGATCAGTCAGTTGAATTTTTCAGGATGTATTTTTTAGGATCTGCCGGATTTGTCATGTACAATACGCTTGTCAGCATTTTACAGGCATCAGGCGACAGCAAGCATCCCGTCTATTATCTGATAATCGCATCGATCATCAATATTTTGCTTGATCTGTTGTTTATCGGAGTTTTTCGTTTCGGTGTCGGAGCAGCAGGCGTGGCAACGTCGATTTCGCAGACGATCAGCGCACTGCTTGCGCTGCATCAGCTGATGACGCAAAGCGGACCGTGTCGCGTCGATCTGCGCAAAATCAGATTTCAGCCGCAAATTTTGAAAATGATCATCAAATTCGGGCTGCCATCGGGATTGCAAAATTCGATTATCGGCCTGTCGAACGTCATTATTCAATCATACATAA
>UMLA01017399.1_pt1 | contig 17921 bp, 10 predicted proteins | sample 1966431 | NCBI WGS metagenome assembly UMLA01 (sample SAMEA4836190, study PRJEB28245) | human gut metagenome | biome: gut microbiome; material: fecal sample | place: Denmark | collected 2008 | reverse complement strand
TGCTGGTAATCTCGCCTGGGTTCAGACGGATGCAGCTCTCTCCGTTGCTGGTCTGCTTGATGATGTTGCCTTCTGTCTTCCATTGACCGTGAACATCTGTAGGCAATTCCTGCAGTGTCATCGGCAGTGCCTTTCCGTTCTCATTGCTATAGCCCTTGTCTTCAAATGACACCTGAGTAGCCCATGTTCCCATACCTACACGGCAGATGGCTGGCTTTACACGAGCCTGATCATACTTGTATGGATTCTCCTGGTTCACCTTCAATACACGGGTACCAATGTTGTTCGCCATTACGTTCTGAACGTAGTAGGATGGAGTTCCGAATACCTTATCAGAGGTATATTGAATCATATCCGGTGCCCACATACGGTTGTTGAGATTGGCGAAGATAGGAGCGTAGGATGCCATGGTCACGATGTCGGAATTGTTCTCGATGCCCATCATATAGACAGCCTCACCGAGTGCTGCATCGAGCGAACCCATATTGCCGAAGCCCTGGGTTACGGCATATTCGCCTACATAAATCTCGCTGCCCTTGCGGTCGTAGTTATCATACTTGTTGAAGTTTTCTGCAAACCAGGCTGGATTTCTGTAGTAATGCTCATCAAGGAGTTCAACGCTCTCATCGCTGTGCCACTTAGGATTGTCATCGCCCCAGGCTACCACGTTACCGATGAGGTGCATCTTAGGATATTTTGCCAATACGGCATCCTTGAATTTCTTGAAGCGCTCGTAGTAATGATCGCTCTGCTGGCGAGGGTTTGGCTGGTTATTCTCATTACCAATCTCCAGGTACTCGATATTGTATGGCTCTGGATGACCGTTCTTAGCACGGAGCGCACCATATTTAGAGGTAACAGGACCGTTGGCATACTCCAGGGCATTCATGCACTCGTCAATCCAAGGCTGGATGCTATCTACCGGAGTCATACCGCCGTGCCACAAACCAACATTCACCACATAGAGAGGCTTGGCATTCAAATCCTCAGCCAACTGCAGATACTCATCAAATCCCATACCGTCGCTGGTACGGTAACGCCAGTTCACGTTCTTATGTCCAGGACGTTCCTCGATAGGACCGATGGTCTTCTCCCAGTGGAAAGCATTCTCCGGAGATTCCTGTCCCTCTACATAGCAACCGCCAGGGAAGCGGACGAACTTAGGATGGATATTATAGAGAAGCTGCGCCAAGTCAGGACGCAAGCCGTTCTCGCGATTCTTGAAAGTAGGAGGGAAGAGGCTTACTACATCCAGAACGATGGTTCCCTTGCCATTAGCAACAATTTCAAACTGAGCCTTTGCATCGTTTCCGTTGGCGGTCAACTCAGCCGTATATTTAGTCCACTTCTTGCCCACCTTGGCATTGAGAGCAGTTTCTGCATACACCTTGTTGCCCTTTGCGTTGATGAGACGAGCCTTCAATCCGCCCTTGTAGTTACCTTTTGCCCAGAAAGAGAGTTTGTAGGTTCTGCCTTGAACGGCATTGATGCCCCAGAAACCCTCGTTGATGATAGAAGCTGTAGCAGCAGGTTTGGCAGCGATGGTCAATTGGAGTGCCTTACCCTGAGCTTTGTTGAGCAAGTCCTTGTTGATAAGTTGCGCATTGATTTTAGCACCTTCCTGAGCGGCAGTTTTCCAAGTAGGAATATCCTTTTCCGAATCCTCGAATGATCGGTTGCTGATGAGTTCGGCATAGAGACCGCCGTCAGCAGCATGGTTGATGTCCTCGAAGAAGATACCATATAAATTAGGTGAAACCTTGATACCTGGATTAGAGGCATCCACATTGATGGTAACTTGGGCATTGGCAGCCATGGTTGAGGCGAGCAATGCAGAAAGTAAAATCTGTTTCTTGTTCATTGTTTATTCTTAGGTTTTTTATTTCCGTTTTATTTAATTACAGTTGCAAAATTACGAAGAAATGGCAAAAATGGGGTGGACAAAAAGCGAAATATAGTGTAAAAGGTGGATTTTCTGCTGATTTTATGTATAAAAAGGTGCAAAAAGTTTTGAAGTTATGTAGAAAAAATATATATTTGTACCCGAAATGGCACAAATATGTTTTCTCCCACTTACAGTTGCCATTTTGTAACGACAATTATAAACCTGCCTAAAGATGGGAGATTTAGGCAAACAATAGAGAACGACTATGAGAAAAAGTTTTCTTGTTGCATTCTTTGTAATGCTTGTGAGTGGTATTCAGTGCATTTATGCACAAAGTGTGGCAAATAAAGTTTTAAGCAGTTTACAGTTCGAGGCTCCTAAGAACTTGTATCATGCCAAGGGAAATGTGGCAAATATGCGTAAACGTCCAAATGTCAAGGCAGATTGGGTACAAGTTATAGAACGTGGTCGTTTGGTGGAGGATTTAGGTGCCAATCCGAATTGGATTACTGCCAAAGTGGATGGGGAAAACGTTTATATCAGCAAGAGTGTGATGGTAAAGGAAAGTGCTTCGTCTAATATTTCTTATGTGCCAAATCTGCCTTATTGGTGGATAGAGGAAATTAATGATGAAAATCCTGGTATCTTGAATTGGCGAGTTGGTAAAATCCCAGGAAATTCAGGCTTGTTGTTATGTGATGTTTGCATGGATTGTGCTCAATATTATTTTTTAGGTAAGCAAGTAGGAAATGTCTTAGTCTTCAAATATAGGATAAAAATAGATACAGGCTATTCAATACCTGAAGAGATGATGCCTATAGGTAAATATTTCTTGGAATCAGAAGTGGAAAATGGAATCAAGACTTATTATTTCAAAACAAGTAAAGATAAAGTTGTGTCTTTTTCGGCAAAGCAAATGGGGTATGAAGCTCAGAATGGCCCTTCTTATTTCTATGATTTGACTAAAATCTCAGAGAATGTGGTTTATGCTATGTTCAAGGAAGTGATAGAGAAAAATGAAACTTATCCTTTTTACTTGACTTCCTTCAATTTTACGAATGAATGGTCTCATTGTTTCTAAGACTAATGGCAGGTTTGTAATAAATAAATACTATGCTTAATTACTTAAGATATATATTTCTCTTTGCCTTGGCATTGCTATTAAATTCGAGCAATGCCAGGGCTCAGGATTATAACAAAGACGCAGTAATTGCAAGGGTTGTGCTTGATAAAAACTTGAAAAGAAAATTCATGGAGGATGGCTATGAGGCACAACTCATATTTCGTAAGTTTGATACCCAAAAGTTGTCGGACAAAAGTTATGATGTGGTCTTAACTTTGTGGGATGATCCGTCATGTACAACTCTTTTCTCTCAACCACAAAGAGTCAAGGCGATGAACGAGTTCCATTTTAAGAATGTGTCTTCGTTCAAGGAACCTCTCAAGTTCTTTATTCGTTATAACGACCTTTCTGCTCACATGACCAAATATAACTTTGGAAATTATAGGGAAGGGAGAATGTTTTGGACTCTTGAATTATATCGCACGAATACCAACCAGCGTTGTTTGTTCATAAAGCCGAAGCTGCGTACTGACGCTACTGGTACTTATTATAATGCCTTTTTCGATTACCATATCATGGATATTCGAATGAATACCAAGGGGGTGCTGAATTGGAGCGATGTTCAGCAAAAACCAGAGTTAGGTGTTCATCCAACGGAAGACTTGGCTGCAAGTGACTATAGTGGAGAACTTCTGCATGTACGTTATGAGCCGTATGATGGAGAGAAATTAGATGCGTTGGATGAATTCGTCGTGAACTTCAAGTTCTATCATGATGTCAATCGTACCAAACCTTGTATGTTTTATGAATTTACGCAAGATTTGGACAGCAAAGGACATAATCTCCTATATTATGACAAGGGACAATGGAGTGAGGAGGCTTACAAAGCGGAAAGGATCGAAGACCGTTCGCAACCTACCAATAGCATCAAGCGAGTTAGGCATGATTGGAATCCTTTCGATATATTTGTGCCTGACTTCATCATTAGTTATGCTGATGAGGACGTGAAGAAAACCGAACGGGGAGAGAATGATACCATCTATATGTATCCTGATGTGTATGGCAAGGATAGTATGCTTTATCGCAAGGCTTCTTACTATTTTTTCTGGGTACGTCGTCCTGTTCCTAAGGACACGGCTTGTTATCATCCTGATCAAGATTCCACTGAGACTGTTTTGTCTAGAGAAAAGTTGTCTGCGACGGAAGTCTTGGTGACTTACAACTTGAAATTGAAGTGTAAGAAATGTGGACATATCACCGAACAGAACAATTTACAACGAGTGGAGTTCGTCAAACCAGAGTTTACCATGTGTCCTCCTCATGCGTGGGAAGATTATATTGGCGAGCCTGTATATGATGAAATCAAGAACGATACATCGAAAAATGGATGCTTTGTCCTGCAAACAGTACCTTACCACACTTATAAGAAATGTATATTATGTGATGCGCGGAAGGAAGGTCCTATACGAATAGATCAGAATTCTTATCTTAATCATGAGACTAATGATCCTAAGTGTTGCCCTGACTTGGAGTATGAGGAAGAAGTGAAGGAACAGAGGTCTCAGCTAATTGGTGGAGAACGGGTTGTTAAGACAATAACAACTTATGCTATTTGTCCATCACAGCATAAGAAATGGCAAGAGGGGGTCAGAACGGAGACGGAATTTGTGCCTTGCAAACCGCATCGTTGGATATTCATAGAGAACAGAGATTTGCGTTTTGTACCTGTAGGTGATGTGACCCATGAGGTTTTGAGCGTTGCTATCTATAAGTGTGAGAAATGTGGAATGAAGGATTATCGCTACAGTAAGGAAATTTGCGCTCATTCTCGTGAGAATTTCATCTGGGAATGCCAGCAAGTATATCCTTTGAAGGCTGTCTATAAAGGTGTTCCTATTAAGATGCACTTGATAGTTAACAAGGAAGATTCTTCTGCTGTGTATGTTGCAGAGACAGAAGTGACAGAAGGATTGTGGGCGACCGTTTATCCACAGAATCCAAGAGGATGGAGTGAGCAGAGCAATTATCCTGTAACGAATATCTCTTTGCAAGATGCTCAGTTTTTTATTATGGAACTGAATATGATTGCAAGTCAGAAGAAATGGCCTTTGAGATTCCGATTGCCTACTGTTGAGGAATGGAAATCTGCATACACTTATGGCGGTGGCGACAAAGAAGGTTGGCTTGTACACAATAGTGGTGGAAATGCTCATCCTGTTGCTGAGTTGGCTGCTAATGATGCTCATCTTTATGACATGAAAGGTAATGTGTCTGAAATGTGTAGTGATATCCAGTACTTGACGACAGATGATGACTCCATATTAACCTTGACGGCTGTAGTTGGAAATAATTATCAGGAGTCACCTACCACTTGGGGGGCAAATGCCGTACATTGGATGGATATGTCTTCTGAAAATCTTGCGGTTGGATTCCGACTTGTTGCTGATCCTGTGGAGTCGGAAGATGCGGATTTGGTGAGAGATGTAGAAAATACCATTGGTGAGAAATCTTACACTACTGGCTATCATTGGACAAGGAGAAAACTGTATCATTGTGATAAATGTGGTAGAAACTTCTATGGAAATAAATGGGGAATGAACACTTTTGGAACTCAGACCCCACGAAACTGTAGTAAAGTAATTACACAGAATAATAAGTAGATGACTATTGTAAAAGTATTTTAATGGGTATTAACAGCTTTTTTGAAATGTTAGTGGTATATTTATTTTCAGTGTAGGCTTTTCTGTAGCCCCTACACTGAGAATAAATATTGTTAGCAAATAAGATGGCCAATATAGCTTGGCTATAAAACGAAACAATCGGCAATCTGCATCACATAGGTTGCCGATTATTTGATTAAGTAAACAGTTCTTCCAAGGTTACGCAAGAGACAAATAGGTCTGAATATTCATTCTTTGTCAGTTCCGTATTGCCGATATAGGTCAGATGGAAGGTCTTGGACGGATATTTTTCTTGCATTGCTTGCAGACGACTTCCCAATACTTGTGCATAAGATTTTGTAATGGTATATGGTGAAAGATAGAACTTCATCTCGCAGATGTTCACCACGTCGTCGGCCCGGTCTATCAACAAGTCGATTTGCATGCCGTCCTTCTCTTCATTCCCTTTGATGATCAGTGAAGATTCCTGCGAAGACACTCCCCCGATGTTGAGCGCATATTTGATTTGGGAGATGTGTTGAAGGCAAAGTTCCTCAAAGGCAATTCCTCGCCATGAGGCAACATCACTCCCTTTGAGATGCTTCTGCCAATAATCAGTTTGTGTAATTCGCTTGTCTTCTTTAAAGTGCAACCAAAACCAACAGAAGGAGTCAGTCAACTTATAGTGCTCTTCTCGTTGCGATGCACCGAAAGGGACGTATTTGATGATGAAGTCGCTTCCCATCAGTGCCTTTAGCATTTTGGTGAAGTCGCCATTTGGATTCAATTGGGTCTTCTCGGCGATTTCCTTACGGGTGTAGCCTGCATGACGAGTGCCAAGGCATCGAACGATTTTCATACAGTCTTCTGCATTGTCAAATATTGAGTTGAATAGTCTTTCGAACTCATCGCCTAATTTTGCATTTCTTGCAAAGAAAAGGGCATCAATATTTTGAGCCAAACTGTATGAAGGATTGAAGAAATTCATGTAGAAAGGAATTCCTCCCATAATCATATAGGCTTGGGCTATGTTGTAGCGTGACATCTGTATGCCACGGCTCTTGTAGAAATCTTCACATTCTTTCAGAGTGAAAGGCGAAAGTTTGATTTCTCCTGTCAATCGCCCATATAATCCGCCTTTGTTGTTGATAAGATTATCGAGCATCCATGAAGTGGCAGATCCGCAAACGATGAGGAGTAAGTTGCGCTGTGTGTTGCCCCATCCATTCCAAAATGCCTCCAAGGCTGTGAGAAAGCCAGAACGTGCGGTATCCATCCATGGTAATTCGTCAATGAAGACAATCTGTCGTGAGCCATTGGCATTTATTTCCAGAAATCTCTCCAGGAGGAAGAATGCTTCCATCCAAGACTTAGGCTGTGCAATATTTTCCATGCCATGCCTGAGAAGAGAAAAGTAGAAGTTCTGCAGTTGGTCTTTGAGCGTAACTTTTCGCTGTCGGTCGTAGGGGGACAAGCCTGTATGGTGGAAAACCATGTTGTCGTGAAATACTTCGTCGATAAGGAATGTCTTTCCTACACGGCGACGACCATAAACGGCAACAAACTCCGCTCTACCGCTATGATAATAGCGATGGAGTTCAGCGATTTCTTTTTTTCTTCCGATAATCTCACACATAAACTTTCTTCTTTTGGTTGGATGCAAAATTACAAATAATCTTGTAAAAAACAAAAGAAAATAGTGCTTATTCCGCTACGAAAGTGATTTTAGTGTATTTCGTAGCGAAATAAACGCTATTCTTCAAATCTTTTACCCGTAGAATTTAGTGGGATTTTTGCTTGCACAAAGCGACAAAAAATCTTATTTCCTAAGTACAAAAGACTTGTTTGCGACTCGTATCTCTGAAAGATAGGAATCTGTGTTTCGGGTTTACGGGTGGTGTCTTACTTGCGTCCCCCTTGTGCTTTTCGGGGGCACAAATGTGCTCTTACCCGAGCACAATGTTGCCTTTACCTTGGCACAATAGTGCCCTTCCTTAGGCACTTTACAAAATAGAAAGGTAGCCACCTTTAATTTTATAAAACTGAAATAGTAGACACTTCTTATTTGTCGTTCTGTTCGCTTGCGATTTTACTCTTCACCCTTCACCTTTTTGTCTGGAATGCCGATAAACACAGGGGTTTTGAGGGTGAAGGGTAAAGTTCAACCCTTCACCGCCCTTCATCTTTTTCTTGATTTAGCCCCCTCTTATGAGTCCATCCAGTCGTCTATTAAGACTATAACTTGCCTTCATAGACGACAGCCTTAGGCTTCATAGACGATTCATTTTGAGGTGAAGGCCGGTGAAGGGTGGTGAAGGGTGATTTTTAGTTATTTTGTTTGTAATCGCTTGTATATCAGATGATTATGTTGATAGGGTGAAGGGTTTTCTCCGTTTCGCTTTTCAAATTTTCGACTTTTATTTATTACTGCCAAATAACATAGTAAGATTTTGTTTAATATAGTAATACCAGCCCGGCAAAAGCCGAGTAGAGTATCATTCTTATCGGATTGATCTTCATTACCTTCACGCCGATAAAGGTGGCGAAGAAGAGGGCGATGGAGATGTAGAAATGCCAGGGATTCTCTGGAGTAGAGAAATTCTCTGGAGTCATCAGGAGCAGGGCTGCGGCGCCTACCAGGCCCACGATGCATGGGCGCAAACCGATGAAGATGCTCTGCACCATCGATGTGTTCATATATTTATACAGCATTTTGCTGATAAGAATCATCAAAATCAAAGAGGGGAGAACCAGGGCAAAGGTTGCCACGGCACTTCCGAGTATGGCCATCATGCCGCCCATGCCTGCATTGTGCACAGCGGTATAGCCACAGTAGGTGGCGGTGTTGATACCGATAGGTCCCGGTGTCATCTGAGAGATGGCAACCACATCGGTAAACTCTTGCATCGTCATCCAATGATACTGCGTCACTACCTGTCCTTGAATCAGGGAAATCATGGAGTAGCCACCTCCGAATCCGAAGATGCCTATCTGAAGAAATACGATGAAAAGTTGAAGAAATATCATAGTTTATTCTCTTTTTAATTGCAAATGTACTGATTTTCTTTATTATCGCCAAATTATTTTTAAAAACTTTACGCTCTTTTTGGTAAATAAGTGTAATTTCCTTGTTGTTATTGGAAAAAAGTTGTAAATTTGCACGTGAAAAGCTGGAAAAAAGTTGCAAATAAGTATCCGAAAACATGGAAAAAAGTTGTAAGAATATGCTTAAAAGAAAGATAATCAGTGAGTTGGTAAAGTGGAAGAAAGAATCTTCTAATAAGGCACTTCTCATAAAAGGTGCTCGACAGATTGGCAAGACTACAATTGTTCGCCAATTTGCAATGGCTCACTATAAAAATATGGTTGAGATTAACTTTGAGCAGATGCCTATGGCAAAACAAGCTTTCGAAGGAAATCTGGATGCACGTACCATTCTGATAAACTTATCAGCTATGGGATTCGGACCTTTGGAGTCTGGGCAAACTCTGATATTCTTTGACGAGATACAGGCTTGTCCTAAGGCTCGTACTGCAATCAAATTTTTAGTTGAGGATGGACAATATGATTATATAGAATCTGGTTCTTTGCTAGGTATTAATTATAAGGATGTGTCTTCTTATCCTGTAGGATTCGAAAGAGAATTGGATATGTATCCACTTGACTTCGAGGAATTTCTTTGGGCATGTAATATCAGCAAGGATGTAATTGAAATGTTGAAAGAGTGCTACCAAAATTTGCGTCCTGTGCCTGAATTTCTACATGGTCAAATCATGGAGCGTTATCGTCAATACTTGATAGTTGGTGGTATGCCAGAAGTTGTTGTTACCTATTTGAGCAATGAGGATTTCAATAAGACGATAGCTGTTCAGAAGGACATACTGAATGGTTATCGTAATGATATTTCTAAATATGCAGGTAATGACAAGTTGTTGGTAAAGTCTGTGTTTGATGCTATTCCAGGGCAGTTGAGTAAGCAAGATAAGCGTTTTATATTAGCTTCTATTGAAAAAAATGCTTCTCGTCGCAAGTATGGAGCACCTACGCAATGGCTTGTTGATGCAGGTATGGCGTATTATTCCTTTAATGTCGGGGCTTTCGAATTGCCTTTTCCTATCCATGAGAATCTGAGACTATACAAGTTGTTTTTTGTCGATTCTGGTTTGATGTGTGCCATGATGCTCAATGGTATTCAGGCACAGGTTTTGTCTGGAGATATTGATGTGAATGAAGGGGCATTGACTGAGAATTATGTAGCAGGAGAATTTGCCAAGCATGGCATTTCTCTCAACTATTATGACAGAAAGAGTAAGCATGAGCTGGATTTTATTTTCCCAGAGAAGAATAAAATTAGTATTGTGGAAGTGAAATCTGGTAAGGATTATAAGCAGCATGCTTCTCTCGATATGGCTCATTCGCTTTTTGCTGACAAAATCAATCGGCGTATTGTCATGAGTGGTAATAACTTGGAAATAGAAGATGGGTGTATCTATTTGCCGTTTTACATGAGTATGTTTTTGGGTGGTGAATAAATTTATTAGTCGTGGAAATGTACTAAAAATATGAGATTTCCACGACTAATACTTCTTAAAAAGGCTTCTTTGCGGTGGTGATAGCCTTGCGAAGCCTTTTAAGTTCCTTTTCATCCTTGCACTCTTGAATCAGCTTCAAGAAGTCTGGGTTTGAAATGCTTTTGTCATTAAATGCTTCGAGCAGTTCGATGTGTTCTTCCTCCTTGTTAAACTCTATTTCTTGGTGAGAATGGCGATACTCTTTTCTCAACATAATATAGGTGGTAAGAAATTCAGGACAGAGCGAGAACAGTTCTTTGCAGAAAGAAGCTACAGGATTGCCAATATGCTCATTGACCCTTGCCTCAAAGAGAAGTAGCTTCTTGTCAATGGCTTTTTTCTCCTCACCTTCCTGAGAAATGCTAACAATTTGGAATGTTACATCGTATGCCTCATCATACCTTTTGAGTTCATAAAGAGCACGCCCTTTAATGAACATCGCTTCAAGACAGATCCTTCGTCCCAGTACCATGTTTGTGTAACCGATGGCTTCCTCATATCGTTTGCCATACAAGCAGAGAACTGCATTGAGAAAGTTTGCAGTCATACTACAGTCCTTAAGTAATTGAGCATCCTTTGTCTTTCCTAATAAGCATGTATCATCCAGCATGATGTCAAACATTCTTTTGGCTGTCAAGGCTGCATTTCGATAGTCATTCTTGCGAATCTTATCTTGCATCAAATGCAGGCAAGTTTTGGTAGCCATGTTGTAGTCTTTTGTGCTTAGATATTGGTAGATTCGCTTTTCCGCACCTAATACGTCATCAATCATCTCTGTGTCATTGTAAGAGTTGGCAAATACTCTTACCTCTTGATTTTGGGTGACGTGATAAGGTTGGATAGGATTACTAAGTGTCAATCCTTCCAAAGAACGTAAACGACTGATGGCAACGTAAGCTTGTCCAGGCAAGAAGGTGCCATGAGATAAGTCAAAGTGCATTCTTTCGAAAGTCATTCCTTGTGATCTATGGATAGTTATAGCCCAAGCTAATTTCAAGGGAAATTGTGTGAATGTTCCCATAACTTGGGTTTCCAACTTGTGGGTTTGACGATTGTATTTGCTCTTGACATTATCCCATGTCACTTCTTTGACATCAATGGTTTTGCCGCTTTCCAAAATCACTTGTATTTTATCATCGCTAAGTTCTGAAACTTTACCGATTGTTCCATTCATATAACCACTGCCTATGTTGTTGCGGCAGAATATGACTTGTGCGCCTACTTTTAGTCTGAGTTTCTCTGGTACAGGTGCTTCATTCTTTTTGAATTCTTTTTGAATCTTTGCCTGATAGCAGAATTCTTCCGATTGGATTGCTCCTAATTTCTCCTCGTTGATATTCTCAGCCATCTTGTTGAATGCGGTTAAGGTTACAGAGAAATCTTGCCCTTCATACTCCTTGCCGACATGCTGATTTAGTAGTTCTAAATCTTCAGGGTTTACTTCACCTGTGCGCATCTTGTTCAGAACGGCCAGAAATTCTTTATCGCTTTGGCGATATACTTTTTGAAACTCAATCTTGGGAAGGTTCATTCTTTTCAAGACAAAAGCCTTGTAAAAGAATGGTGTTCCAGCACCATAAAGGTCTTGGAGCATTTCTGCATCGGCGCTATTGGACTTGATGATAGGAGGTAACTGGAACAAGTCACCTACAAAAACGACCTGTTTTCCACCAAAAGGCATGTTGGTCTTGAATACCATGCGAAGACATCGGTCCATTCCATCCACCATATCACACCTTACCATAGATACTTCGTCTACGATGATTGTATCTGTTTCTTCGAGAATGCATTTGTTCTCATACGAAAGTACAGTGTTGGTATGCGGTCCAATGGCTTGCATAGGAAAGCCAAAGAAGGAATGCATCGTTTGTCCTCCGACTGTGATAGCTGCAATGCCAGTAGGTGCCAATACCAAGAAGTTTTTGTTGATTTCTTCCTGGATGCGTTTGATAAAGGTAGTCTTACCTGTGCCAGCCTTTCCTGTGATGAAAAGGCAATTGTTGGTGTTTGCAACAAGGTCGAATGCTTTTTGCTGTTCTGCATTCTGTAGGTCGAGTGTTGAAATGTTCTTTTCCATATCGTCGTTTTTTGTTTTCTGATGCAAAATTACGACGTTGTTGTGTAGTCTTTCTTCACAACAAAATAAAAGTAGGGCGATATGATGGAAAATGTCATATCGCCCTAATATTGTAGCAAGAGTTTTTACGCCTTATCCCATTCTAAACGATTTCTTTCTTCATCTGGGTGTTCACGAATGTAGCTGCGATAGAATAGGATTAAATCGCATAGTTGGAAAGTGAAACTTTTTAGCAAGAATGTGGATGATTGTACGCGTTCCATATATTCTTTCTTACTTATATCCTCTTCTGTACTATTCTCGGAATGGCAGAAGGGTGGAAGAATATTGACTATTACTTTCATAGTCTTTGACATTGCCTCTGGGAGAATGTGCTTATAACTTTTATAGGCAATTTCTCCTTTAGAGTTTGTGGCATTCTTACCACTAAGGATAATACTTGACCAAGTAAAGTTCACCTGCTTACCCCAGTCGGGCAATAAGCCATGAATAGCCATAGAACGGAATACGTATTCTAAAACTTCGCGGGCTTTCTCAAATTTATCATTGTAATCTTTAGACTCGATTGTGTCTGGAAAATGAATAGGAATGAGTAAATCCTCAAGGGCATTGTACCCCATGTCGTCAATGCCGCATTCTTCTATAGCATCAAATACATCCTTGTACATTTTCTGAATCTGAAGGCGAGGAGATTTCCTAGCATGTACTTTGATGCGTTTATACAGCATTTCGTTGTCAACATTCTTGGAATAGTATTCTTTATGAGTACTATTTGTCCAATCTGCATCCCATTTCATACGGTCATCATTGATGGAGTCAGATACCTCTTCTGCATCACCGCCAGTCAAGACATACCATGGAATAACACGCCCTCTTTTTTCACAAATGAGGGCTATGTCATTTAAGGCTCTGCCAAGAAATCTTACAGCATTGTCCTCGCTGTCACGATGGTATTTGCATTTTGCATCTAAAATGATAGCAGACCAACGGTCAAAATCATTTTCTAATGCTGCTTTTGCTTCATCCCAACAAGGGAAAGCAACTAATTGTAATCCGAAGTTCTCTGCCTTTAATGGGTATTTCTCTATTACCATAGGGTCGTCTTCAACCCAAAGAACTTGGATTAAGTCTAAATCGTAATCTTTCATATCTAAAGAGTTTTAAGAATATTCGTACGATTGAAAGTAAGTATATACTTGACTCTGAACTCGTCTTCTGGAGAAGAAACAAGTTCTATCTTTCCGTCATACTTACGCATGATGCCGTCTATCTCATTGCATCCGATTCCATGATGTCCGTTAGAGTTAAGGGAGGTGGATACTCCATATTCTAATAGCGATGATGTGCTACGGTTAGCTGGTATGGGTGCTCCATTGTTCTCAACGCATATTTTCAATGCAATGCCATCTGTTTCCCATGAAAACCGTAATTGGTAGTCATTGCGGGATTCGTCTTTAAATCCATGGGATATTGCGTTTGAAACAATATTGTCCAAAACCTGCTTGAGAGCATCTCTTGGGAACATCATTGTATAAATCGGTTCTCCCTTACGCAATATGGTTTCTCCAGATAAATCAGTCAAGTCTTTATCTGCCAAATTATGTCCTTTAGTCCATTTTACAACAGGCTTGAAGTTCACCCAACCATTTTCATGCTTTTGGATATAGCTTTCGACGAACTCCTCTGGATTAATCCATTCAGGCTTGGTAAAAGTGTATTCCACATCTGCAATATGGTCCAACTTTACCAACAAATCCTTAGTTGCCATAGAAAGATATTCGAAGGCATCCTTGACGGTTGTTTGTTTGATGCGTGAAATACGCTCATTGTCTGAAATCGTTCCATTTTGTCTTTCTCTGTAAGCATTCAATGCGTAGAAAGTAGCTTCTATGGCCGAAGCAGACTGTGTCAATGCATGTTTACGCATACGGACAGCCTTGATATAGCTCTTATGCTCTTGTTCCAACTCTTTACGGGATGACTCAAAAGCATTATAGTTGGCTTCCGACAAGAATATAGCTCGTTCCAAATCGGTGTGATTTGGAACAATAATCTTGTCCATAATCAATGGGAAGAGTTGTGAATCCACTTCTCCTTCACAGATGGACATGATTTGGTTTCTAACCTCAGGAGTGAGCAATAATGCTGCAACATATCGCACATCAATGCCTTCTTTAGGAACAAGGCACACCAATTGTCTATAAGCAACAATACCTTCGGATGGTAATTCCTTGATATAGCCAGCAACAAATTTATCTTTTCTGCCATAGCAAAAAATACAAGGTTGTGAAATCTTACTAAGCATCCCTAAGTAATCTTCAAACATAGGGTCACCCGCCTGTTTTAGTTGTGCCTCATATAGCTCAGTATCCTCGTATCCTGTAGATAGATTAATAGGAGCAATAACAGAAATCATCTTTTCTTTATCGGAAAGAATCCACTCTATGCCATCTTTTTCGTCGTTGAACACAATCTTCTTAAAGGCAAAATCTTCTTTCTTCTTAACCTTTAAGTCCTGGAATGACACTATTTCTGTAAGAGCTATTCCTTCCTTTGGCTTTGCCGTCAAATAATAGCTTGGCCAAAGTATTGTTGGGTCAAGCATATTAGCAGACAATTGCATTTGCTCACCCGTAGCATTGTTCTTAATGCAAACAACATCACTTGTGGACTTATTTGCTCTAACACAAATAGTCGTTTTGGTCGTGTCAGTGCGGAGAATAGTATTAGGTTCTTCAAAAGAAACTATGGAATAGATGCATTTCTTCTCTACAAGCATTTTGCCCAAACCAGCCATAGAGTTGCCTGCTGCATACTGTTTGTCCAAAAATAGCAAGAACTCGCTATTTGGCTTCATATATCGGAAAAGATGTTCTGAGCCGTTGGATAATGGGTAAGAATAACTGTCGGCTGTGTCAAAGATAGCAATATCGACATCTGACATATATTGAGAATTTTTCGTATCCTCATAAAAAGGTTTGATTTCTGATTTAATGCCTGCAGCAAATAGTCTGATTTGCCCTAATGCCCACATTTCTTTGTCACCACTAAGTTCCTCAAAAAAGCCGTATTCGCTATATCCCTTAATTGTGCAGTTAGGAAATAGCAAAGCGATATCGCATAAACCTGCTCCACCAATGAATATAGTCTTTCCAGCTTCTACTTTTTTAAGTTTTTCAATGATTTCATAAACCTTTTGAGAAAGTCTATCAATCCAACAATGGGTGTATTTATCAGCAAAGTTGTCAAAAATAAAGGTAGAAACTTTGGAAAAGTGATTAGCCAAGAAATCCATCTCCTCTTCATTGAGCGCATTTGTATAAAAAGCGGCCGTATATTTAGATAATGCCTCCAAAATGTTCTGGTCTGTATTTTCGCTGGCAACTCTTTTATAAAGAGTAACTAGCAAGTGCGCTTCTGGATAAGTATCTATAGGATCCATAATTTCTGGATCCTTTGGACAATGCTCATCTACGAAGTTACGATACTTGGCAACAAGTGCCTCTACTGTGAAGTTGTTGTTTACTTTCTGCATATTCTTTTGCTTTTTGTTTAACGACTGCAAAATTACAGGGATGTTGTGCAGTCTTTCTTCACACCAAAATATTTTTGATACATTTTTGCGATTATCTCCTTAATTTCTTCTCGAAGAGACTCTGGAGAGAGTATTTCCACATCATCACGGAACCAAATGAGCTCAGAAATCAATTCCTTGTTAGGGATAAGATTTAGTGAGATAATTCCTTCTGATTCATTCTCCACCATTTGCGAATGGTGAATCGGTTTAGAAATCACGTATGGTAGACGTTGTGGGGAGAATTTCAGACGAATATGCTCTATCTTCTTGTCTTTCTCTATGGATATGCCAAGGATATCACGGAAATAAGCATCGAAATCGAAACGCAAGTTTCTTTTGAATGCTGTATCGGAATATTCGATATTTTCGATTCGGTCTAATGGGACAATGGATAAATCTTCAAATTCTGAATTATATCCTAAAAGATACCACCTATTATTATATTGCTTGAGGTAGTACGGATGAATCGTCCATTTTACGACCTCTTTGCCAAAAGGGTGATAGTCGATGAGGATAGGTTGGCGTTTGATAACACAGTTGGTAAGAGTGGATAGAAATCGCAAGCCTTTCATGTCTCGGTTTTGTTCAAATCCGATAAAGTTTGTTTCCACTCCTCTTAGACCAAAGCGGTATCGAAGATTGGCAAGCAATTCTTCAATCCAACTATACATAGGTATGCCCTGAAAGCGTGAAAGTGAAGTGATAAGTGTTTCGAGTTGCTCCACTTCCATCTCCGTTATCGGAGTCTCGATGATGGAAAAGTCGAACTCATAGCGAAGGTACTTGCGCTTACCATCTTGATAGGATTTTATTGGCGCTTCCCATCCTTCACTACTTTTCATAAACTTGATGTCGTCGTATATCTGTTTCTTAGATATAGGTTTTATTCCGGCATCAGCTAATTGGCCATTGACTTTTTCCATAAGATCTTCTATGAAGTACTTATGGTATTTGTCACTGAAACATTTGTCCAGTATCTTGTATCTTATGAAAGCATTTTTGTTTATTGGCATGGTATCTGTTAGTATGTTTTTTACTTTCTTTTATTTTCGAATAGTTGAAGCTGGCGACTTAAATCCTCTTCTGAAGGGAGAGCTTCACGTATTTTCTTGATACGTACCTTGTCATAAGAGGCAACTCCCATTTTTGGGGAATGTTCGGTTTCTTGAATTTCTGCACCAAGTTGTTGCAGCTTCGTATTTAGCTTATTATCAGAGTTTTGTAATTCTCCACCAAGTTGGTGGAGTTTTTCGTTCGCTTTGTTTGTGGAATAAAAAAGATACCATTTTTCATATTCCAAAGGTTAGTGGTACTGAATCCTTTCGCCTTAGGAAATGCGGCTTTTAAGTCGAGACTAACCTGTTCTACTACACCTGCTCCCCAATGCTCTTCTGCACGACGAACGACAAGGTCACGTCCCAGTTGCCAATTGAATAACAACTGTTCTGAATTTACCTTAACTGCAGATTTTATCTGCGCTTTCTTGTATCTACCTTTCAGTTCTTCGATCCATGACGCATAAGCTTCGTCTATGTGAACATTTTTAGAACTTGCAAAATGTGGTTTTGTCTCTTCCATATTCTGATTTTTTAATTACTCCGTCGGTTGGATAAACTGTCCATAGACGTATCCACCTAAGGCAGCTACGATAATTACCCAGATAGGGTTGACACCCATCAGCCATATCAGGAGGGCAGATAAGATAGGAACCCAGCAGTTGACGAACGAGATGTGGGCACTCTTGGCCAGTGAAAAGGTAGGGACGGCTATCAGAGCCACGACGGCAGGACGGATGCCTGCAAACATCGCCGCAATCACCTTGTTGTCCTCAAACTGATGGAAAAACATAGCAATCGCTAATATAATAAGGAAGGAAGGCAACGAAGCGCCGAGGGTGCAGACAATGGCTCCCGGTATCTTTGCCAACTTATATCCGAGCAGGGAACTCATATTGATGGCCAAGGCGCCCGGACAAACCTGGGTAGTGGCAATGGCATCCAAGAATTCCTCCTTCGTCATCCAATGATGCTTGTCGACGACTTCGGATTCTATAATAGGAATCATGGCATAGCCACCACCAAAGGTGAC
>UMLA01007375.1_pt1 | contig 20042 bp, 21 predicted proteins | sample 1966431 | NCBI WGS metagenome assembly UMLA01 (sample SAMEA4836190, study PRJEB28245) | human gut metagenome | biome: gut microbiome; material: fecal sample | place: Denmark | collected 2008 | reverse complement strand
TGCCGCCGGCTTCCTTCAGATTCCGTCTCACGGCGGACACCTTGACTCTGGCTGTAAGCGTCCCACTGTCAGGACGGTTTATGGACTTGCACCAATTAGAGTATGTTCGTGATGGACGAACTAGCAGAAGGTCCAGCGTTTATCTTGCTGGCCCTTCTGCTATTATTGAGCGGCAAAGGTCTTACGAATTCTTTCAACCAATTCGTCCGCATCAATAAAGTGCATTATAGTAATCTCATCAACTTTTTTTTCACCTCATTGATTACCTTTTCGCGATGCGCTTCATAAAGGTGTGAACGGGCGAGGATGAGCCTCCCCGACAAAACAGAAAAAACACCGTTTATTATGAAGACATATTTTCTTATGAATTATGTTCCAGTATCCGCTGAGAGAAATTATGGATACTGCGCCTCCGAGGAAGAATGGATGAACCGTCACGAGGTCTGGCATTTCAAAGATGGGAACTGCAGCCCCAGAATCCTGCATGGTCTGGCTGAGGGTATCCGTGAGCTCAAGACTACGAATTGCGTGGTCTGCTTCATTCCCGCCTCTACTTCTATGAAGACTGTCACCCGCTATGGTGCTGTGTCCCGTAGACTCCAGGAAATGACGGGTGTTCCCTGCTCCTACACCGCAATCTCCAAAGATAATGACAGTGAGGCTGGCCACATTTCCGGCAAAAAAGCAGATCCCGCCGAGGACTTCTCATTCGACTCAAGCTATTTCTCTGGCAAGACAGTTATCCTGATTGACGATGTCGTCACCCGCGGTCGTACTCTTGAAAGCACGGCTCGACGCCTGCTCGCTCGTGGCGCCAGCGATGTTGTCGCACTAGTGGTCGCCAGAACTGTCAATCCCATCTTTCAGACAGTCCTTCCGGAGCGGCAGATTGTCAACTTATAATCGACCATTTAGACATTCTTTATTAACTTTGTAAATACAATCCACCATGACTATTTCTCACGAATTCCTGCTCACTTTAAAGGAGTGGAAAGGGTTTGGGCCCAAGAATATTCAGGCCGTAGCCGAGTATTTGTCGACGTCTAGTATCAAGACGCTGACCCCTCAGGAATACCTCGACATAATCGCTGATGTCAAACAATTGGGACACCTTAAGCGTATTAAGGAACTGCCCTCCAAGTCCTTCATTTCAGAAGCCTATCGCCGAGCTCTTCAGGCACTTGAGCAATCCGAGGATTTGGGAATCCATTTCGTTTCCCGCTTTGATAATGATTTCCCGGAGAAACTCCTCAACACTGTCAACGAAGACGGGAAACCGGATGTTCCTCTGTTCTTGTTCTATAAAGGAAGCCTAACCGCAACCTCTGGTGCAACAGTTGCCGTAATCGGCACACGTGAGCCATCCATTGAAGGAGAAAAGGCCGGTAGGTACATTTCTTCAAAACTCGCAGAAAAGGGCGTCAGCATCGTTAGCGGTCTGGCTCTGGGTTGTGACACATCCGGTCATCGGGGCGCTCTGGATGTTGAGGGTGGACGTACAGTCGCCTTTCTGGCCCACGGACTTGATACCGTTTACCCTCCACAGAACGAAGCCCTTGCCGAAGAAATCGTGGCAAATGACGGCATATTGATGTCAGAGTATCCTGTTGGCAGCGGAATTGACCGTTACAAGCTTGTTGCGCGGGATAGGTTCCAGGCGGCATTAGCGGACACCGTGATCGTGGTACAGACAGGGATTACTGGAGGCACAATGCATGCTGTCAATGCTGCACTTTCGGTAGGCAAACCCGTCTATGCTCTCAAGTATAAGGGTTACATAAATCACGACAAAATCTCCGGGAACTCATATCTAATCGAGAAAAGAGGAGCCATAGGCCTGAAGGGTGATGAAATTGATTCGTTCATATCAAAAGTGTGTCAAAAGCCGCCTCAACATGTAGCGAAACGTCATGAAGGCAAAGTAATCGAGCCCACACTATTCGATTAGCCATGTGCAAAGTAATCTTTGACCTTGACCTCACGCTGGTGGATTCTTCCATCTCAGAGGAGGCCAGGAGAGGGAGAAACTGGCCTTTGGTGTACTCCTTAATTCCTCGTTTCACGCTCTACGATGGCATGCAGGAGGTTTTTGACTACCTGCGCAAATCCGAGATCGATGCTGCCATTGTCAGCACAGCTCCCTCGACATATGTCAGAAAGGTTATTGACTATTTCTCGATTCCTGTCCAAACTGTCATCGGCTATCACGATGCACCACGGAAGCCTTCTCCTGACGGCATGATAAAAGCAATGGACGAGATGGACGCAACACCAGCGGACACGATAAGTTTCGGCGATCGATCGATTGACATTATTGCTTCGAAGGCGGCGGAAATAAAGAGTGTTGGCTGCTTATGGGGTACGAAGGAATACGCTCTCTTACTTGCTGCAGGACCGGATCTAGTATTGAATTATCCCGGTGCGATTATCGAGTTGCTCCGTACTTAACTATGGAACGAGTCTCAATATAACAGAACGAACGATCCCCAATCCTCTGGAGATGGATATCTTTCCCTAATGGCACTTTGCGCTTTGCGAAGCGCCTCTTCGTCGGGCATCCCGGCACAGTAATTCTTGTAGAACTCCTGCATGAGCTCAGAAGTGCACCTATCATTGACACTCCACAGGCTCATAAGAATCTTGTCCACACCTGCGAGCTTGAAGGCTCTCTGCAGACCGTAAACGCCCTCTGTATTCTTGCTCTGACCAAGACCGGTCTTACAGGCAGAGAGTACGGCCAAGTCGCAACCAGAAAAGTCCAGATACTGTATTTCATCGGCCCGCAGAATTCCGTCATCAAGCATCGCAGAGGAAACGAAAACTGTATCAACATGGTTCCAGGTAGAATCTGCTCCGGCAAAGAAAAGTCCTGAGTTGTACATCGGATCGTACTCTTTTCGGTGTGCATCGTCCTCTGAGAAGAAACCGTGTGTTGAGATGTGTAGGATATTGTCCCTCTTCCCCGCCCTGGACCGGAACGAGGCCTCGGTTGCCAAGGTATCGGTAAAGACAATAGCTGTTCCGTTATTGCGCTCGACAATGGATTGAATGGCATCTATTTCATCCTTTGAAAAGGTAAGGTGACGTAGAGTCTCTCCGCGCTCTATATCGCGATATATCGACTCATCATCATTTTCACTTTTCTGTTTCCCACCATAATCCACGTCGCCCCACATAGCTAACAGCAAGCGACTAGCAGGGGTGGATTGCTCGTTATGGACATTTATGATATTGCTGATATTGGAAAGTAAGTGGAACCGGTACTTGTCAATCAGATGACTGTGTCCGCGAAGAGCAAGCGCCTGGAAAGAAATGGAGTTGAAGATTCCGTTGGCTGTATAATATACATCAGTTATGTCTGGCAAAAAGCTTTCAACCGGTGACCAGACCATGTCAGTCAGGCTAGTATTTGTATAGGCTCGCCTCGGATTAAGAGAGAACATGTCCACGAGTTCGGCCCTTGTCCCAAGGCGAACAGATTTGACTTTCCCCTCACTAGTGAGAATCAGTGCTAGAAGGTTATCAGTATCCGTCTGGATAAAGTCGACGATTGCAACACCAGCGGCGAGGGAGCTGCTGATAGATTTGATGCTTGCCAATGCATTTTCCTGAACAATTCGATAGTCTTTGCAAGATATAGCAAGTTCCTTGTCAAGCGCATCAATGTCCTTACGAAGGTTTTTCATTCGGATAGCATTACCCACATTACCGAGGCCTTCCCTGTAGGAAAGTTCTTTCCTATACTCCAGCAACTGCTCATACTTGGCCAGAAGAGATGCATCTCCGCTATTCTGAATCTTATTTGCCATTTCTCGGTTAGAACGAAGCAACAACCCCTTCATGAATATAGAATTCTCAAAACAAAGAGAAGCTAGTGCAGCGGATGGATGATTGTAGAGCAGGTTGGCAGCATAGTCAAATGGTCTGTCGAGGAGGTCTACGAAATGTTCCCGTTGGGATTCACTCATAGTCTGCAGATTCTTTCCAAGAAGGTCTCGGAGACTAGTGCAACAGTCGATAACTTGGGATTCCAACTCCAGCCAATTCTGTTCCGCCTCTATGAATTTAAAACTTCTCACACGGTTGTCGATATATCGCGGGTCATCCTCGGAAGTGCTATCCTTCAGATATGTCGTGTAGATGGTGTAAAAGTGCTTGCTGTTCTTGATATCGTGAACCTTGTAACAAATGTCCGATAGGTTTCCATACTCAGACTTGTCTGTGTTGTACGAATCCGTATTTAGGGCATATTCAACTGCATTGCAGATGTATGTATAGGCCGGTAATACGCCGTACCGCTCGATTGTCCAATTATTGAGCAGATTCATGCACTTAAGAATAAACGGCGGCTTATACTCATCTGAGTTGCCGATTTCATTCAGAAAGTCCACCATCTGAGATATTGCCTCCTCCGGAGATTCCAGTAACAACATCTTCAAATCATATATCCGAGTCAGTTTTTCCAGAGGAATATCGTTCTCAAAGCCAGCCTCACTTTGGAACTCCTCCACCTTCCTTTTTACCTCTGGAGTGAGACATTCTTGCATAATGCCATAATAGCGTTTCTGCCCATCTCTGTCTCCCATTTCTTCATAAAGGTTGAAGAATTCTTTGGCAATGCTGAGTCTGAAAAAATCCTTTTGCCAGGGTTCCTTCTCGAGTTCTTTCAGCTCTTTTTCTGTCCTGTATTTCAGGTTATAAATATCGCGCAAAATGGCCTCAGCTTTCTCATACTCGCCAATACGCTTATAACAACCGAACACCTCCATCATATTTTCATACTTGTTACTATAGGAGGTGAGAATCTCTTTTTTCTGCTCATAGAAGTCAGCTGCCGCTTTATATTTATGTGCAGCCTTCAACTCAACAAATGTGCGAGCAGACAGGGAGTAATTGAAGACATGGACGGTCTTTGGGAAAAGCCATTCAGCAAAGAAAAGATCGATGCATACCACCAATACAAAAACGACGATGCAAAGCGTCATATATAGATAACACCCCATGGCTCCATGGGCTTCCTCCATGACTCTAAGTCGCTTTTTTCTCTTTTCTTGACTGCTTTTTGCCATCATTATACTAAATTTGCACTATGAAAACTGCCTGGGTGCCAATAATAAGAGAGATTCTGCTGCTTATCCTGGCAGTACTGATCTTTCTTGTCTTATATGACTGCCAGGTCAAGAAGAAATCGCTCAAGGATTCATTGAACGAACGTCTGGTTCTTCTTCTTTTCCGGGACGGTCTTGGCTGGATCGTTTATCTCATAGGCATTGTTGTCGTTGTTTTCTTGGTCTATTCAATTTTTTTTGAGTAGTCTGCTTCTCACGTCAAAAGTTGTATTATTCAGGAATTCTACCGCATCTGCGATGGTAGTTCTCAGACTGTCCCTCTCAACAATGGATAGCCTGACGCCCTTTTCAACTTTCTTCCCCAAACGCGACGCATACGTCCAATAGTATAGCGTCGAATCCATTTGATACTGATACTGATCGATGAAAACGACAGCATCGTCTGTTTCATACTGCTCGTGGCCAACCTCCCCCTTAAACAATAAGGGATCAAACGGCTGGTGCTCCGTTATCGAATAAATATAGAAGTGCCGCGAGGGTTCATATTCTTCAGTTGTACACGAGACGAGCGCAATTGACTTGCTCACGGTATCGCGGAACCAGAACACCTCTTCAATAGAAAGCGGTGTTGTTGTAGAATCAAACTGCCACGTCTCTTTTGGAATGAAGATGGCGCGTCCATCCGTCATTTCATTATCATGGAGTTCAATCCTGCTTGGATCTACCTTCTTCCCATTGATCCCTTTCTTGATAGAGGCCCCAATCGCCTGGGCAAGAAGCAATCCTAGAAGGACATACAGGAGAATTCCTATAGTCCCAGGAAAGCCAAGACGTCTTTCATTCTTTGGGTATTCCCTCTTTATAGTATCTGATGCACAGAGGTAGATGAAAAAGATGAGAGGGAAAGCCAGGATAAGGAACGGAAGCCATAGCGCACCGAAGCTAAAGCTGGAGACCCTCGTCACCCCGTTTAGGAGGAGAGCTACAAAATGGAAAGGCAGACAAAGCTTCAGGCACGGGATTGCACTCTTTGAACCCTTTAGCGCGAGAATTATTGCCCAAAAACCAAACAGAATCCATAATGCCCAATCCAAATAAAACAAAGAGGAAAGGATTGGCGTATCAGATTGCAGTATCTCCGGGATGATGGCTTTACGAATCTGTGAAACACCACCAATAGAGATTCGGAATAGATAACAGAAGAAAACACACAACATAAACTTGTACGTTGTGTTGAGGCTTCTGGATTCCTCCTGTCCAACTCTTGCTTGCCTTATTTTCTTCTCATTCTCCATATAACAAACAGCAACAATGCGAATGCAACCACTATGACTATTATATAGGCTTTGGTGTGGCCCTCCTTCTTATTCTCTGTAGAAGCGATTTGTGTATCAACCTTGGTATTATCGGGGCGTTGATACTCAAACGAAGCACGGATACCGGGATGTTGATACGGAACAAGTGTATCCATTGCCTCAACAACTCGATCCAGGAATGCTTTCATGTCTTTCACTCCCCCGTCCTTGAGCGCTCCAGCGACAGCAAAAGACAATGAGCCATATCCTTTCCCGTCCGGCCGAGTTATCTCAGCATTTCTTGAATTGGCTTGACACGCACTCAAATAGGCTACCGCTGCGTTGTGATTGATCTCTATCTTAGATGTATCTCGGTTGAAGCGCTTTTTGATGGCGTCGTCAGTAATAAATTTCCCGAAAATGTCAGAGGTCCCGCGGTATACACCAGTTGTATCAACGTCTCCATCAGGATCTCTTTGCATAGAATCACTATGGCAAGCATCGAGAATCACAACGACAAGACCATCAACCCCAGCTTTATTCCGGATGGCATCAATAAGGCCCACAAATTCATTGTCTCGAAGGTGGTTTTGACCGGTATAGTCTGGAGACCAGTCTTTCTTTGCGTCGTATGGGATAATTGCCTCATCAAGCAAATCCGGATCGTGGAGAAGATCCGCTTCTATCGGCAGCATCTGCTGGCCATGGCCGGAAAAATGGACAAGTACTGTGTCGCCTAATGATGTTGACTTTGCGGCCTTATTTAAGATGGATACGATGCCATTATGGGTGGCTTGTCTGTCTTCTATGACAGTAACATCCCAATCTGAAGAAAGCAAATTTCTCAACAAGGTCACATCGTTGTGGGCATTCAACTTACACCAACCACTCCCCTCCGGATAATCTGACACGCCTATCAGGATTGCCTTTTTCTGGGCAGTCAAAGGAACGGCCAAAAGTAGCCCCAGCAATATGAAGGTCAGTCTTTTCATTGCTTCCCTGAGAACATCTGCATAAGAAGCCGGTTCTTTGTTGCGATTTCCTCGTACTTGCTCTCTGAGATGCCTATTGCCTCCATACAATGGAATAATTTGTCAATCTTGTCTTCATCCGGAGTGTTAGTCCGCGAGGAGATTACCATTGCGGAAAAGAAGGGTTCAAGCATGGCAAAATCATGTTCTTCAAGCCCGGTTAGATGAGAAAGAATACCAGCTTCTCCTTCTGTCTGAAGCCGCTGCTTGCAGTTCGCCCAAGCTATATTGAAATACCGGAATTGCTGTTGAGCCGCAGGGTTCTGGGTGAAAACACTTTCGGGCTCCCCGTTGGCCGTAGCGATCAAATACCCCACACACATAACAGCTTCCTTCTGAATATCTGTGATATCTCCATAGGAATGCTCAATCATCGAAAGCGGGTCGTCGTCATCAAAGGCGGGGTCATTGACTACACGTTTTACAATCTGCTCAGGATTAAGCAACTGCGTTACTTTTGCCTGGTGCTCTCGAATCTTCTGCTGTGCTACGGCGACAAAAGCATTGGCCTGGTCTTTCTGGGTGAAAGTAGAGCCATCCCTGAGTCCTTTAGCCGTATATTGAAACCGCAATTCCTGCTGAAAGTACTTGTATCCCACCTCCATGATCATATTCCCTGTGCTATACAGGAAATGAACAATCATATTATGGTGCATAGGGTCAGTGGACATCATATTCACTGCCCGGGGATTGTCATCGAATTCATGGATTTTCCCCTGCCCTTCAAACAATCCATTACTGATGGTCTTGAAGAAAATGGCGAACTTGTCGGCCAGCTTTGTGTCGGCCAACTCTCGCTTGTCCTTTATCAAGGCTCCGAGGAACGGATAGAGCAACAAGAAAAGAACAACAAATATCAGTAATACTATGAGGAATGCTTTCGACATGGTTACCAGAGCAGTTTATCAAGTACTTCCTTGGAGCGTTCATCATTAAGCTCCTTCAAGATTTCCTTGGCGGCACGCTTCTTACCCATCTTTAGATAGACCAGAGCTTTCCTATACTTAAGGTCGTTCATAGCCTGGGTATATGCGGCAATCGCTTTAGGATCATCTCCAAGTTCGTAGGTCTTTCCGAGTTCTTCGTCAATCAGGTCGATGGCTTTCTGATAGTCACCCTTTTCAATACAATCATCGATGGGGTCGCCGCCTTTCCAAACAACAGCCAAGGCATCCGTACCGACGGACTTTGTACGACTATCATCCCAGACGAATACTCCAAGCACCATCGCTGCAGCTACCGCAACTGTACTCATTACATATCTGTACCTGGCAAAGAAGTTCGCGGTACGAACCGTCGTCGTACTCCTATTGGTGGACAGTTTTTCTTCTTTTGCCCGCATCACCTCCCTCATCTCATGAATCTTGATGCCGCGCATCAAGCTGAACTGACGCTGATAGTACTCTCTCAGCTCCGGGTTGGTTTTAATTTCTTCTGCGAAGGCCCTTGATTCGGCATCACTCATCTCCTTACGAAGGAAACGATCGACCTTTTCAGACAGTTCTTCGTTGAATGGTGTGTTCTTGATATCTTCCATAATCGTTTCTCCGTATTAATTGTCAGCCAGGGCTTCCAAAAAAGCAACTTTAAACTTTTTGTGGCAACGGGATTTCTGGTTCTTAACAGAATCCGCACTGCTATATTGGGGCATAATCTGTGCAATCTCTTCGAGGGACTTTTTCTCCCAGAAGAAATAGGTGAAAATCTCTTTGCAAGGAGGCCCCATTACCTCAACGATATGCTGGACAATGGTGAATTTTGCCTCGTTATCCAGATCCTCGTCAGATGAAAGGTCGAAGATTGGATCCACATTTACCTTAGCAGGGTTTACCTGTGTCGTGCAATCATCAAATCCATACTGTGGATTATTGTCATCGTGCGCTATCCTTTCTATAGGATCGAAGTCCACGTATCGGATTTCCTTTCTCTCCATTTCCTTCAAGGTCAGCTTGCCGATGCTGATGAGATAGGTTTCAAGAGAAGCGGTCAGCTTGTTGATAGTCCCGTCTTTCCCTCTGATATATATCTTGCCGCCATCGACAAACATCTTGGCCGTCATGATCTGGTTGTAGAATTTGATCAGGGAATTCTGATACAAATCATCCAGATAGGCATCACTGTCATTAAACTTATACATCCGGCGGTTGCCAAATCTTTCTTCAGAACACTTGGCAAAGAAGTAACCATAGAACCTGTCCCTGTATTTTTCATACAAGGACGAGAACGCCTGGTCATCGCCACCGTATATTTTCTCAACGAGATGTGGTTCGTTGTTGAATAGACGCATAATCCACTTAATTTCTGCAAACTTATATAAAAATCGAGAGAGTTTTACGTCCGTTGCATAAAAATCAAGACCACCCACTATCTTTGTTACCCAAAGCGGCAGTCGCCTCTCAGCGTGCCGTGTGTTTACCTTAAGTTTAACGGGGCTCTAAGTCCCAAATAATTCTAGAGTCAATGAGACATGCGTGTGGTCTTGACGTTCACAAAGATAGCGTGTTCGTCTGTATTCTCAATGAGAAAGGCGTAGTTTTTCAGGAAAAGTTCGGCGTTCTCACCACCGAATTGGAGCGGATGGTTGGCGTGATGCTGGAGCACGGGGTGACGGAGGTGGGCATGGAGAGCACGAGCGTATACTGGATGCCGGTGTGGCGGGTGATAGACCCGTATGTTGAAAAGAAGCTGGTGAACCCGTACTTCATCTGGCGGCTGCCGGGCAAGAAGAGCGATGTGAAGGACGCGTAGTGGATAGCGACATGTATCCTGAAGGGTCTGGTCCGCGGCAGCTATGTTCCGGAGGAGCGCATCCAGCAACTGCGGCAGTACGACAGGCGCATCTTTGACCTGAACGGCGACATCGTTTACAAGCTGACTAAACTGGACGCGGCACTCCAGCGCTGCAACATCCGCTTGAGCAACTACGTTTCCACGACCGACTGCAGGAGCTACAGCGACGTGGTCGAGGCCATAGCCGACGGGGAGACCTCCCCGGACACGCTTCTGGAGTGCATCCACGGAAGAATCGTCAATAAACACGGCGCGGACGTGATACGCTCTGCGCTGACGGGCGTAATCACATCGGTGGACGCGGACGTAATCGGCCAGCTCCGCGAGGAGATCGAGCTCGCGCGGCGGCACCGCGACGAGTGCCAGAAGAAGATGGACGAGCTCTGCAAGGAGTGGTTCCCGAAACAGTACGCGAACCTTCAGACCATACCGGGAGTGAAGGCGAGGGCGGCGACAGCGATAATCGCCGAATTGGGCACGGATATGTCATCGTTTGAAGATGCCGCCCACCTCGTCTCTTGGGCTGGGCTGAGGCCGCGCAACGACGAGAGCGCAGGAAGAATCAAGGCACGCGGAATCACGCACGGAAACAAGTACCTAAGGCAGACCATCATTGAGTGCGCCTGGGGCGCGTCCAGGACAAGGGACTGCTTCTATGCCAAGTTCTCCTACCACCAGACGGTGGTGAGGAGAAAGAGCCGGATGAAGGTGCTGGTCGCCATCGCCAGAAAGATGCTTACGGCAATCTGGTTCATACTGCATGACGGAGTCGCATATCGTGACTTCGAGAGGGATGTCACCACCGCCGCCTGACGGCCGCGGTGTCTGCATATACCGCGCATTGTAAGGTCAATATATTTGTGGTGGCCCGACCCCGTTTTGCAAACTGGCTGATGCTCTGCGTGGCTTAGGACGTCCGTTTGAGACTTTGAGCTCGAAGAGGAAATTGTTATATTCTTTGATTATGCACCATCTAACACGGTGGTGCTGGGAGACTTGTGCAACTCACACGCGACTGCCCCACCGCACCAACAAAGACAGTGGGTGGTCTTGTAATTTATAGAGGAAATATACTAATTTGTTAGCGAGCGCCTTGTACAAAACACCACAAAAGAACACAAAACAAGCATAAATACCCACTACTCATTTTTTTAAGTGTCGTTGATTACCTTTTGACTTGTTCTGCCATTAAGGTCAAACAAAGTTTTGAAATTATGGAACAGACAATTCAAAGCACACTCAAAAGATGGGAGACATCCCTCATCAATTTCGGTAAGATTGACCAGTGGAACATCAATGAAGATTACAGCATCCTGTGTGCTTTCATTGCAGAAGGTAAATCGAAAGCAGCCCGTAGCGCAGTTCGCGAATGTAGAGATTACTCCATATCCGGCTCCTGCGATGCAGCGATCCTTCTCTCAAAAGTTCGGAACGCAAACCGAATCCTGAACAAGCCTAACGACAGCCGAATTAACCGGGAGATGAAGAAGCTCAATTCGGTAGGTCAGGCCAAGCGTTATGAGAGCACAACCAAGAAGCTATATGCCGAGAAACTTCGGTTCAAAGACGGCAAGTACCTTAAAGATATTGACATCTCGATGGAAGACGGAGCCACTTCAAGGAAGGTGCGTCGGATAGTGGAGAAGAGAATGTGTCAAGCCTACCATCGGCAGCATAAGAATTCCCAAAGGAATGATGGACATGACCGGCACTTTATGAAGCGCGCCACCTCATTCCAGCTTCACAACCTCGGCCAGATTGAATGCGAAGAAGGCGTCTGCCGTTCCCAGTCTACCCATTGGAAGAAAACCTACGACCCCATTACCGGCGAAGTAGTCTTCAAGAAGAAGATGGCGTACTCCACTTACGAAGAAGCGGCAGAGGCCGCACGTCAGTACATGACCAGGCATCCTGAAGAGACCGTTCCGGTAACTGCATATAAGTGCGCCTTCTGTGGCAAATGGCACATAGGTCATTCGACACCCGAAGATGCTAAAACTTATCCCGAGCTGGTTACCTTTCTCGGAATGGCGTCATAAAGTGCAGATGATTACTTATATCCTTGATCCAATTGTCGCCTTATCAATGATTAACATATTCAAATCCAAGAATAAAAAGATGCTGAAGACATCTACTGAACTGACATCAAAAGAAATGCTGTCTATAATCCGCGAGGAAGGGTACTTCCCTCGCTCCGAAGATGATGGCGATGTATCCTTCAAAATAAAGGACACCACTTTTACCTTCGGAACATGCGCCAAAGGCTTTGTTTACGGTCGTATCTACTACCATTTGAAGAGGGAGGACAAGTGGCCTGCGATGATGGCTGCCCAGCATGTGGAGTTATCCTATGTCGCTATCAAAACACTCGTAGTACCAGACAATGAAAGCCTGATTTTCTCTGTGGAGTCACTTTGTGGTACCAGTGATGCTTTCAGGGCATTCTTCAATAGGGCGCTTTCCATATTAGCAGATTCTGTTGGTGCGTTCGCGGACAAATTCCATGAGTACGAAGGAAATGAAGAGTGCATAGAGAGAGAATGTCAAGAAGCCGTTCAGTTGCAAAAGTGTCTCTCTGGCAAATCAATCCTTTCGTAAATGAACAGTAACGTTATGAAGAAAGAAGACAATTATTCAGAGCGCTCTATGGAATCCCTCGCAGAAGAAGTCCGGGAAAAGATTCATTCTCTGGTGAAAAAAAGGATACTCCCCCAGCCTAATTGAGGGTTGGATTAAAGAAGCCGTAAGTCCGGGAGGTCTCACGATAACCACTGACTATCGGATCCTCCTTACCGAATCCGGGAAAGAGATTGTGATGCGTCCTTTGGAAAAAGCGTTATACCTATTTTTTCTCCAACACGAGCCCGGCTGCAGGTTCAAAGAGCTTCCCCAGCATAACGATGAGTTATTGCGAATCTACAACCGCATTACAGTATTTGATGATATCCAGGAAAACCAGCGACGCAACGCTCGCCTAGTCGATCCGTTAAGCAAGTCCTTCTTGGAAAAGTGCTCAATTTTCAGAATAACATTTATGTTCGTAATGACCAGTATGGAAGCAGAGTCATACTGTATCTCAGGTAGATGTGGTGGGCAAAGAAGAATTCTGCTTGACCGTTCCAGGGTATAATGGGCATCAGAACCCATGAAGTAACACGTCATAAATACAACAGCTGCAGAGATTTCCAATCCACAAACTCACTGAGTAAATTTGATTCTTTTCAACTCTCACATATTATGAAGAAGCTATTAACTACCATCGTTCTTATCAGTTTATCTATCTTTTCCTGTGTCCAGGAACCGGACAACAATTTAGGTAAGTCCTTATACCAAATCCGTCAGGATTTCCCGGAAGCAGTAAACAGCTGCCCGGTAGAAGGCGACGGCGACCTCTGGATATCATTCGACGAGGAGGATTATCACAAGTATACCTACTACTTTGTAATCAAAGGAGGGCATGTTGACACCGAAACCTTTGCTGTATCCTCAACTGGAGTTATCCCTAATGCCGAATACTTTTTCTTCCTGACGACTGTCAAGAGTTTCTACACCCATGCAGGTTGGCAGTTTTGCGATGTTGATGCAAGTATCCTTCGTGCAGCCAGCGTGTTTAACAACGCGCACCGACTCACCGGGTCCAACAAGTTCACGGCCGAACTGGATTATCCCAACCTTCTCTTCTATTTCCAGTATAAACCGGACACCAAAGTTGCCTATATGTCCTACTTCAAACGGTAATATCCTCTACTACTTTCACGCATATGAAGAAGATTATAACCCTCATGTCAGCCCTATTGCTGACCCTCGCGAGCGGCACTCTGTACGCTCAGAAAACAACCACAGAGAGTGACTACAATCTCAGAAAGGCCTACGAAGCCCTCAACGAGGAGAAAGACGTTGACAAGGCACTTGACCTCGTGTCCAAGCAGCTGAAGGACACCCCTGACAACGTCGATGCACTGATGTTCCGGATTCGAATCTACCAGAATCGAGAGGAGTTCGGCAAAGCCCTGGCCGATGTAAACCGCGCAATCAAAATGAATAACTCCAAGAAGTCTGGCTTTGAGCAGTCCACCCTCTATTGGTGGCAGAGCTATGCTTACGCCGGTCTTGGTGACGATGCAAAGGCGGCAACCGCTGCAAGCACGGCATACAAACTTGCCCAGAAGGAGAAATCTGAATACCTGCAGGTCATTGCCTTCGATTACGGCCGCGCTCTCTACAATATTGGAGACCTGGACGGTTCGGATGCGGTATTCCGCAAGATGCTGGCCGAAGATGAAACGGATGTCGGAGCGATGTATGGCATTGCTCGAAATCTGGTGGGGCGCGATCGTTATGATGAGGCAGAACAGCAGCTCCTTGCGGCCATTCGTGTACGTGACACATATCCGCCCATCTACCGGCTCTTGATTCAAGTTTATGACCACAAGGGCGACTACAATAGTGCCATTGATGCGGCCATTGAGTATGTTGACAAGGATTCAGATCCCAGCTGGCGTCTCCTCATCAATGCCGGCAAGAAAAACCTCAACTATGCCGTTGCCAACATGCGGGCAAAGATGAAAACATCTGGCAAACCGATCTATTGGCGTGCGCTGATTGCGGAACTATATTATTACGCCGGCAAGTATGAACTGGCTCTCAAGGAAAACATCAAGCTGGAAGAAGAGGCCGGCAAAGATGATCGTCTCTATGAAAGAAAAGCCGAATGCTACCGCCACTTGGGAATGCACGAAGCGGCCATTGCGGAACTGGATCATATTCTTGCAAAGGAGGGCGATTGGAATGCCTATTGCGAGCGCGGCATCTGCTATCGACTCCTAGGCAAATTCGACCAGGCAATCGCAGACTTCACCTCAGCTATCGAGGAAGATCCACGCTATGCCTTCCCCTACTACTCTCGCGGCTGGTGCTATGAACTCACCGGAAGGAACGACCTCGCCCTGGAAGATTACAACCTCGGCATCGACGTAGATCCGAACTATCCATACATCTTCCTGGAGCGTGGCTTGGTCTTGAAGAAAATGAGACGCTTCAACGAAGCACAGGCCGATTTCGAAACGGCTGTGGCAAAGGATACCGTAGCCACTGATGGAAGCAGCACCCACTACGCTCTCCACGAGCTGAACCGAGATGAGGAAGCACTCGCCTGGATGCAGAAGATTATCGATGAAGATACCTCCGACGCCGGCAACTGGTACGACTATGCCTGCCTCTATGTCCGAATGAATCGAATCGATGACGCCATGAAAGCGCTTGAGAAAGCATTCGAGCTCGGATACCGCAACTTCGGTCATCTGGAGTACGATTACGACATGGACATCCTCCGTGATCTTCCCAGCTACAAAGCACTCGTGGCCAAATACAAGGCCATCCACGAAGAGTTCCTGCAGAAGTCCGATATACCAGTTGTCGAAAAGACGGAGGACACCATTTCCGAAATCGCCTTCACGCGCCACTTAGGAGGAACCTTTGAAGTCCCCTGCCAAATCAATGGCCTTCCGTTGCAGATGATCTTCGACACCGGCGCATCAGATGTCACCATCTCTTCCGTTGAAGCCAACTTCATGCGGAAGAACCGTTACCTCTCCGACAAGGACATCAAAGGCAAGCGCTACTACCAAGTGGCCACCGGCGAACTGAGTGCCGGTGCAGTCATCACTCTCCGCGAGATCATGATTGGCGATGTCAAGCTCAAAAATGTCGAAGCCTCCGTCGTCAACAATCAGCGAGCGCCTCTCCTCTTCGGTCAAAGTGCGATGAAGCGCTTCGGCACCATCACCATTGACAACGAGAACAACAAACTCATCATCAAACACTAATCCGCAACTATATGTTGTTTAAAAAGACCGGCCAGGTGATTCTGGTCGGTCTTTTTCGTAGATGCTATTCGTTAGATGTAATTATTTTCCGTAGCGCTTGAGGATGGGGTCGTAGGCATCGATGCGGCGGTCGCGGAGGAACGGCCAGCCCCGGCGCACGTACTCAGTGCGGTCAAGGTCAATGTCGATGACTTTGTTTTCCTCGTGCTCGGTATCGAACTGTGCAAGGATTTCGCCTTGTGCACCTACGGCGAAAGAATAACCCCAGAAATCCAGACCGATGGTATTGCCTGACGGATCATCCTCGTGGCCTACACGGTTCACTGTAATAACAGGAAGGCCATTGGCTACAGCATGGCCGCGCTGGACGAGCTGCCAAGCCTGGCGCTGCATCTCCTGCTCTTCCTTGCAGTCAGTGCCGACGCCTCCGATGGCGGTAGGATAGATAAGAAGGTCGGCTCCGTTCAATGCCATGAGACGGGCTGCTTCCGGATACCACTGGTCCCAGCATACGAGCACGCCAAGGTCACCTACAGATGTATGGATCGGTTTGAAGCCAATGTCGCCAGGAGTGAAGTAGAACTTCTCGTAGAAACATGGGTCGTCAGGGATATGCATCTTGCGATACTTTCCTGCGATAGTGCCGTCCTTTTCCATGACGACTGCGGTATTGTGATAAATACCCGGTGCACGGCGCTCGAACAGAGAGAGCACCAGTACGATTCCCATTTCCTTGGCGAGTGCACCGAACTTCTCTGTAGATGGGCCAGGTATCGGCTCCGCGAGGTCGCACAATGCAGCCTCTTCCGTCTGGCAGAAATAGACGCTGTTATGAAGTTCCTGAAGCACCACCAGCTGTGCTCCTTTGGCTGCACAGTCACGGATATTCGCTTCCAGCTTCGCGATATTGGCAGCAATGTCCTTTCCGCAAGACTGCTGCACCATTCCCACTTTAAGAATTCTTGACATATCTGTATTTTTTAAATTTCCATTAACCCTCAAAAACAGCCTATTGGGCCAACCAGCCTTCCGGGAACTGCATTGTCACGCAATGAAGTCCGCCGTGTCCTGAAAGCAACGGCCTGCAATCTATGACTTTCACCGTTCTGTCAGAGAACACTTCCTGAAGCCTCTTCCTGGCGATCTCATCCTTAGGGGAATCAGCGCCCGGAACGAGCACTGCCCCATTGATAATCAGGAAATTGGCATAAGACCCCGGCAGTCTGTAACCGTCCAGATACAGAGCATCAGGCAACGGAAGCGGCACCAATTTATATGGCTTCCCGTCCAGAGTCCTCAACGTCTTCAGCTGCTCCTCCATAGCGTGCAGTTCCTCATAATTCTCATCAGCCTCATCCTCGCACTGCGTGTAGGCAATCGTATCCGGGGAACAGAATCTGGCCATGATATCCACGTGACTGTCAGTGTCATCGCCCGCGATACCGCCATGTTCCAGCCATATCACCCGCTCAAGACCGAATGCATGCTTCAGTTCGCCTTCGATCTCCTCCTGCTCAAGATACTCGTTCCTGTTGAGCGAGCACAGGCACTCCTTCGTGGTAAGAAGAGTTCCCTGCCCGTCAGAGTCAATGCTTCCCCCCTCCAACACGAACGGTCTCATATCCACGCAGGCCACGTCCTGAGCGAAAACATTCTCGAAGAATATCGTCTTGGTTATCTGATTGTCCTTGTCTGAAGCGAACTTGAGGCCCCAGCCGTTGAACACGAAGTCATAGAGATATTTCTCGCCATTGTCCCCATAGACCGAAATTCCGCCGTGGTCACGCGCCCAAGTGTCATTGATTTCGCACTGCGCGAAATGGATTCTGTTAATGTCAATGTCCAAATGCAGTGCATCCGACAGTTCCGCCAGTCTCGCGGCAGTCTTCTCCACCGACGTCGTGACTATCAGAAGTTCCTCAGTCTCAAGCACCGCCGAAGCAATCTTCGCATAACATTCCTGAACCTTGTCCAGTTCATACCACGGAGTAGTCTCATCCGGCCAAGTCAGCTGGATTCCACTCTGTTTCTCCCATTCTGCAGGTAATCTCATAATCTATAATTCCAGAACACGCAAAATTACTCAAATCGCAGCACAAAAAAAACTATTCATCTTATAGTCATTCTACAATATACTCAAAAGTATATCTGCTGTTCGGTGCCAATAGAAGAATGCTTCAGGATTGGACACTTTAAGCCGGTTTAATCTATGATGCAAAGTGGAGTCGATTGTCAAATTCCGCAATGAATCCGAATTTCCATCATAATGTTCGGTCTCAACAATTCCATATTGAAGACATGTTGCCAAATATGCCGCCTTAGCAGCATCGGTTATTGCATTCTCAATATAATATGACTGTTTATACATAAATGGAATAATGCTCTTGATACCTCGCTGAAGCAACGCAAATTTTTCTTTATCCACTAATCCACGTGTTGCAATGTTGAGTGAGGTATTCCTGATATCATTGAAAATAATGTTTAAATCATTAGTCGGAAGTTTCCTATATCCTAATTCCAATGGGGCAATTTTGACAAAAGCATTCCTTGTCACCGTCAAATCTGATACGCAATCAAATAAACGGCCCACATCATACAGCTGTTTAATGATTTCAAGAGTCTTCAAATCACCATTCTTATAATATGGGATTCCGGTTGTCTCAGGCGCAAACGCTGTGAGTTTATCGGCAAGAATATCACTGACCGAAGGTACTTTGACTATAGACCTGCCATCGGCAATTTCAATGAGAGGATTACTAATTTCAATTTCAACAACTTGCTCATAGTGGCAGTCTTCGAACAAGACATCCAACAGAATATATGCTGGACGATTCGAATCATCTCTGAACGCGACCTTATAAAAAAACTTACTATGACTTTTCGGAATATTTGTTCCGGCTTGTCTGCGTTCAACAAGTTCATAGTCAATAAAACCACATTCCTCATACTTTGATAGATATTTTTCAATATCTGTCCCCGGAGGGCACATTATGTCAATATCTATTGAAAGTCTATGAGGAGAATCTTGCAAAAGCAGCATAAGACACGAACCGCCCTTAAAACAAAAAGGACATCCACTTCGAGCCAGCATATCCAGTAATGAAAATGCGCGGATTACTTTTTCAATAAGATTCTTGTCCGTAAAATTGAGTTCCCTTGACTTCCTGTCAATCCATTCATAGGTAAAACATTTAGTGTCAATCATTTTGAAGATATTTATCTCTCTACATCCAATCCTCTTCTCTTTGCATATCTATAAAGCCGGGACCTGTTAACTTGATACAGTTCAAAGGCATTGTCCCACATTCGTTTAGACTCAGCACCACGAAGATACTGAAAACATGCGTCTTTTTCAATATCGACCATAAGTTTTTCTAAAGTAGGAACCTTGATTCCGTCCAACAACACTGTCGGTGCTTCTGTCACAAGCGGTTTAATAATAAAAGAAGGCCTCTTCAGATCAATGTAGTTATATATGAAATTTCCATCAGGATTCAACCAAACAACATACCCCTGACTCCGCAAGCAATCAAAGACACTCTCCATAATATAACGTTCACATTCAATATACGTCACATTATTTTCAGACAAGTGATGCTGTAAAGCAGCCAGACTTCTTCCATTATAGATACAGAATGACGCATACGGGAATTTATCCCTCAAAACTCTGCTGATTCCTTTTCCTTCTTCGCCAAGGTCTGCCTCGAAAGCCACTCCCGTGCCATAAGCCAAAGAATAATATCCTCTTGATACCCTGGAAAGTTTCTTATCCTTAACCAATTGTGTCAAAAAACATGAAACTGTATTTATAGAAACATTCGATACTTTATTTAGAGAAGCATACAGCTCAGCCTTCCCGAATGACTCACATTCAGAAGCGAACTGCAATATTTTTCCTTTAACACCAGACATAACTATCATTCAGATTACTGCAAATATAATATAAAATCGGCAACGAAGTGCAATTATTGCCAATTTTATATTTTTTATGCAATCGAGTAGGAGGAAAACGAAGTAGTTTTCTTCCTACTT